>Ga0209489_100730_pt1 | contig 64602 bp, 24 predicted proteins | sample SiratrowhiteBW_FD_187527 | JGI IMG/M metagenome (GOLD analysis project Ga0209489, IMG submission 187527) | Root nodule microbial communities of legume samples collected from California, USA - Siratro white BW (SPAdes) (version 2) | ecosystem: Host-associated > Plants > Roots > Nodule | place... | reverse complement strand
AAATTGCTTCCGCACTTACATTTAAATTCTGATAAAATTGTTTGACTTACTGCATTGTACTGTGACTGGATTATATTCTGTTTACTGGTTCATTCTACTGTCTTGCTCAGTAAAGTCAATAAAGATCTAGTTTATTAAACAACTTGGAATTTCTTAAAAGGGTCAACTAGTTTTTGAAAAAGATTTTGAAATCCAATTCACCCCCCCTCTTGTATTTCAGTCAAAACAGTTTCTTTCAAAAACAATTCAAAAATATCTCACCCCCAAATCGCAGATCCCACGAAATCTCTCTAAATACACTACAAATCTTACAATAGATAAGATAATGTGTACCTTAAATGGTTGTAAAATACACTAGTAATCGACAATTTCAGAATGAATTGGACACCCAAATCGCAGCTTGGAACTTGGGAGGTGGCGCACGCAGTGGACGGAGTGAGAGAGATTGAAGGAGAAAGATTTTTAAGAATTAGGGTGCAAGAGAAAATGGTCTGCACAATACAAAATTAAGGGTATTTTTGTCCATTTTGCAAATTTTGGAGGTGCCCCAAGAACTACTTGGAGGTGTAGGAAGAAGCACTCCTTGTATTTAGGTTAAAAAGTATAATAGGTTGTCTTGAATTTTTAGGCCTTTTATTTGGGCCAAACCTTAACCATGAGAGAGAGAGAGAGCTGGTGCCTAAGGTATGAGTTAGGGTTGAAGTGGCACCTATGTTAGGGCTTAGGCGGTGCTTACACATGTTTTCCATGCTCCTTGCTCTTACATTGCCAATGGAGAGGATCCTCTCCATTCATGACTTGACAATTGTCTTTCTTTAATTGGAGAGTTTTTTAAGAAGCTTGTCATACAAGCTAGGGTTAGGATTAGTCTTAATTTTCTCTATAAATAGGATGTTTATAAGACTCATTTTTTTGCCATTCAACTTGTTCAAAAGCTCTTTCCTTTTTAAACTAAACTCTTGCTTCCTCTTAAGTGTTAATTAAACCTCACACATAATTTCCTTCCAAATCCATATCATACATCCACAACAACAATTATTTTGTTGCATCTATCAAATTCACATCCAAAACATCAAACCCTCAAAGAAGAAGCACATTGACACAAGCATGCAAACTAGGATTGCATCACAAAGTTCTAAGGTTACTATAGAATTTTGTCTTAGGTATTCTTAACTTATAGTATATTTCGAAAAAGAAAGTCTCCTCCATTCATTAAATAAAATGTCATCTCCATGTATACTCATTCAGTTTAATGGTTATAGTCAATGTCATCATTTTCTTCTCCTAACAAGGTAAGTAAATATAAGGGTGAGTCTCTTTGATATCACCTTCATGGGATCAATATAATTTTAGATTTTCTTTATAATTTTTATTATGTTTTTAATTAAGTAGTTGAATAGTCACATGAAAGATAAAATAATTTGTGAAAAATAATAAGGTATATAATGGGAAATAAAGACAACATTAATGGTGGTTAATTACTAGTAAGTATAAAGGTTACATAGGTACTTAATGTCAAAATTTAGATGATTTTACATAATTTGGTCTACTTAGAAATGTAATGGAGATATATATAAATTTTGAAAGAAAATTAAATTTTTTCTTTGTGAGAACTTTATGGAGTTAGAGTAATAAGAACTTAATCTTTCTTGAATGTGGTGTCAATATTATTTTTCAAATTGAATATTAAATCAGTCATTTTCCTTATTTTCACATCATTCTTCCTTGTCTCTAAAAATTTACTAAAATCTTTCAAATGTTCACATCATAATTACTTAGTTATATTATCAAATAAATGTTGTAATTGAATGAAATAACTTAAAAACAAATCTCAAATTACATCATAACCATGAATCAAAATTAAATAGTTAAAAGAAATAAAAACTTATAATCATTTTCTTTAAGTAATACAATCACTAAGTATAAACTTTATCATTACCATAATTAATAAATAAACTATATTTACCATCATCAAACTTTTATCATTCAATTTTTTTATTTTTTAATCGTTTCGGTAAGTCTTTTTCAGTATTTTAGAATATATTTCCGGAACTCAACTTTCACCCCTCCAAAACATGTTATGTATTTTCAATTCCGGAAGTTATTAACCCAATCTATAGAAAAACATCTATCCTACTCTAACAAAACCAAGCAAAAAATAGCTATCAAACCTTACTCACACCACCTTTCTTTACCTTTCAACACCACTATCACCTTCACAAGCCCTCATCGGGGAGATGAACACCGTCAACGACGAGAACTGCTCTACCACGAACCTGTTTATGTTTTCACTGCATCATGAAAGCCATTGCTGCTCCTTTAAAATAAAAAATGACAAGGGCACGATTGGTATTTTAAAAAATTGACGGGGTGCAGGAAGCAATTGCCAATATCCAATAATGTGCCTCCCCATCAGCCCAACCCAAAATTGATATTTGCTCCCCATCCAAACAAAGCAAAGAGCTCAAGTTCATTCTCTTGCATTTCTCTGGCAATCTTTCTCCCTCCCAATGCCGTGCATTGCTTCAACTTCAATGCCATAGAACCAAACTTCACAAATGGCCTGCTGCTACAAATACCACTATTTCTTTCTCCACTCTCATTCCTTCTGGAGAAAGCTTCCATTCTCTCATAACCGCACCACCACCACTTTGTCTCGCAATCTTCGAATCCCCACTCTCTTTCATTCTTCTCGCGCGCTACTCTCCAAGGTAAACAACTCACCAATTACTACTATTTCACACTTCACTTCACCGTGCTATTCTCGCTGTTGAAATCTCTCTTTCTCTTTCCTCACTTTGCGTTTCCGCGTTAGGGCTATTGCTGTGCTTCTACAGATTCGCCACCAGCTGTTCCTGCAACTTCTCCAACGTCGGTTCCTGACGCTGGATTTGGAACCGCTCAAGCGCTGCGGCTAGGTTCAGCTGCCAATGCGGAACGTGTCACCAACACCGATCCACTAAACGGAAGAGTTATGATCATCGACGGTACTTCGATTATTCACCGCGCCTACTACAAGCTCTTAGGCACGTTTCGTTTTCTTTGATCGTTTTCGTTGACGCTTAATTGTGCTGTTCACTTTTCTAGAGTGTGGTGCGTGTTATCCGGTGAATTCTTAAACGTGTTGTGTTGAGTTGTTACTAACGGCATAAAAGGTTTCTACACTCTCATCTAATTTAATCATATCATAAAATACTTTTACAATAATTAGTTAAAGTCATTCAAATAATAATTTATGATTGGTTTACACTGTAAAAAAATTACATTGACTGGACATGGAAATTACACTCTTTTAAATATTTCACGTGTTTGACAAAACTCGTGTGTTTATGTGTATGTTCTGTTATTGATAAAATTTACAGCTGTTTTGGCTTCCTATTATCTGCTCTGTGTGTTTTTTTTTTTTTTAATTTAATCTGGGGTTTGTTGGAGTAGAGCTTGTGTAACTGATTGCTGTGAATCTTTTTCATGGTGTGATAGCAAAGTTGCACCATGGTCATCTAACACATGCTGATGGAAACGGAGATTGGGTTTTAACAATATTTACGGCTCTATCTCTTGTAAGTTATCTGTATAGACATGTATTTTCTCATTTTAATCAGTAAAAAATCATAAACTTTTCATGCTTCTAGCATAATTTTTTGCCATCTTGGTGAAAAAAATATAAATATATAACAGTAGATATTAATTTTAGTGCCCATTTAAAAATATAACGATTAGGTCAGACATTAAGTAATATATAAGGCTTCGGTTCCAGATAGTTTGTTATAATATATTCTTGGAATTAAATTTAGAGGACTGTAGACATATATTGAGATTGTTTTTTTCGTGTTTTTGTTATTTTCAGTGAGAACTTGTAGTTTTTCTTTCACTAATATGCTACATGAATTAGTGATTATCAAGTCTTTGAAATAAAGTATTATTGAAGATTGCTCAATAATAGATTGCAATCTGGGAAATAAAGTAATACAAAATTGAGAAAGAAAAACGATAATCATGCTAGACTTGTAGTTGTAGGTTTATTCCAAACCAAATAAGTTGAATAAAACTTAAGATAGTTTGGAGAGCAATTAGAAAGGTGAAGGGTATTGGCTTGAAGTCACTTTGGGTAAAATGTGTTTAGAGTAAAAGATTGACCTGTTAAGTCAAATTATTAGGTTTTGATATAAATACGATATTCATTAAAGTATGCCTGTATAATCTTAGTATAATATCTTTACATTCTTATATTATTTTCTCCCGACTTGCATTATGGTTGTACTATAATATAAACGCCTTTATAATATAATCATTTGTCTAATTAAATAATGCTGTTTAATGCGTCAGCAAGTTCAAACATGCAGACTTGTAAGAGCTATAAGTTAACTTTTCTGCGTTATTTTTCACTTTTCCTCAATCTTAGAGACTTAACTTTAATTTGTATTGAAGAAGCTTTGTAGTACACTTTTCTTAATCAACTACAAAGAAAAATAGTGCAGATTCTTGGAATTGAGCCACAATTTTTGTTTTAATTGACAATGCAGCTTGCATATAATGATTTCAAATGTGGTTGATTGCACAGATAAGTTTCATTTTGTGTGATTGATGTGTGTTGATTTCAACTTATAGTCATTATTTGTTATTGTTCTTGCAGATAATTGATGTTCTGGAATTTATCCCCTCTCATGTGGTGGTAAGTTTTGCTCATCATGTATTTATATATGCGCAAAAGCATGTATTTCCATGAACATTTTCATCGTTAGTATTTTTTTCCCTATTATTTCAATCTTATTCTTTTCTCATGTTTATAATCAGTTAATCTTATGACCTTTGTTTGGTTTCTTTTACACGCAGGTAGTGTTTGACCATGATGGTGAGTTATGAAATACTGCCTCTATATCGGCCAGTATGATTTTTCGTTTTCCACTTTTATACCCTTCATGCTAATAGAAATTTAGCTTTTGTTTAACCATTGTAACACTTCTTTTTGTACTATTTTACTCTTCTGGTATAAAACATGGAATTGGTAATTGATAATCAATTGTGAATTACAGTTTTCGTGCGGCTTTTTGCTGTGCTACTTATGTTTTGATTGAGATAGGATTGATTTCCATGACTGAATTTGGATTGCTCTATTTTCCAAATAATATTAAAAAAAAAATATTTACTGCAATGCAATAAAGAGGCTGGGAAGCAAAACATGGATTGGAATATAGGATATCACAATGGGCAAAATGGGTGCAGCCCTAAATAGGAGATGTGGTTGTGGAGGAAAAAGAAGAATGGACATACACAAAATTCTGGTGCTGATATTCCTCCATAAAAGAATTGGATTCATACCACAACAATATCTTATGAAGTTAATGTCTTAATAAGAAGTTTTAGAAGAAGATTAAACCCGTGCATATCTTTTTACTCTGAATTCCAGACTGGCCTTAAAGGATTCATTTTGTCGCAATATTCAGCCTTAAAGAGTCCTCTGTTAGCAATATTGGTTTTATACTGTCTTTCCTTTTATACGATGTTCAACGTTTTCCTGTTGGCTAAAGATCTCTGTGCTACAGGCCTCACTAAAACTTCAATGTAGATTTTTGCCGATGCTCTATTTCTGCTGGATTACCTTTCCAGTACATGCCAAAAGTATTAAGCATTTGTTTTAAAATGACAATAGGAAATTTGAGGTCAAAAGTTAATGGAGTTGAATGCTTTTATGCTATTCTTGCAATCTTTGGGTTCGTTCTGTTTGGCATCTTATCTTGTTCTGAAGCATTCATATCAGGTTTACCTTAATCATAAATGAAGAGACAAATATAACTGAAATATAGGTGATTTGATGTCTAATCCTTTGCATTTTAGGAAGCAGCATCCTTTAGTTTCGCTTGAAACTGAAGAGGAAGGAAGATTTTTGTACCTGGAAAGTATAAATAGATAAGTAAAAATTTAAAGTACTGTTTGCTGCATGAATTTCCACCAAATTCTTGCTCTTATACTCTGGGATGTTGCATTTAGATTGAACTTGTTATGATCTGTGAAGATGGCAGCATAGGAAGAATACCATGTTCAGTCAAGTACATATTGCTTCTAGTTCTAGAGGCTGACATAATTTTGCGTCTCTTCTTCATAGCAGCTAACTTGCATTCTCAGGTTCATTGGCTTGTAAAGCCACTCTCAAATATACTTTTAATAGAGAAAACCTTCTCATTTCAGGACTTCCTTTTGGTCATACTTATAATTCATCAAAAGAAAGTTTTACTGCAAAAGGTATGTTTGTTTTTGAGTTTCAGTATTTGCATGATGAAATTGGCATATGCAAACAATATCAGAATTTGAACCTCATTCTTTTGTGGTTATATATGGGCACAAGTGGAGTGGTGTGTGTGCCTATATATTTTTTATCTTTTTCTTTCTATGCATCTTTTATTAAATTATTTGACTTTCTCAAATAAAGTGTACTTTTACTTTGTCCACCCACCCTAAGTAAAACTCCTCTAGCTCCTGACTCTATGTATATGTACCCTTTGATATTTATTTGTCTAGGTTTCATTCAGATAAAGTACCTGTCATCATAAGGTTGGAGGTAATCCAGATAATGATCTCAACTGTTCTGGGGTCTAGTCAAGACATTTGGGTGAGACTTAGGAGAATATAATGTTTTTTGTTATATTTGTGAGCCAAATTAGTAAAACAACCTATCTTTTTCCCTCTATGATGGGTTGGCTCAATGGATCAAATGGCTCCAGGGTGTTCTATTGTGAATCATGTCTATAGAAAAATCATTGAGTATATTCTTTTGTTGGTCTTTTTACTGTCCAACAGTTAGTTCTATATAGCGTTGCAGGTGTTATAGTAATAGCTGTGTAAATTTTTTCCTTATACTTGAGTGCTACATACCTTTTTGTTGCAAATAACACTTAAAGACACTCTGTTAATTTGAATCCTATGTTTTTTTTTTTTTTCTTTCTACTTCCCTGTCTTTAGTTTGATGGATTCGGATACTTAAACAACGAGATTTGTGTTGATGAGGTATGGTCTATAATTTTACCTAAGTCAGGATTGATGATCCTTTGCTAAATTTAAATGCATAGTCTATAGCTTCTACTTGAAGAAGAGCCATGTACTTCTGAAACCAGCTCCACATCACAAACTTCGCATTTATCTCCGTCTCAACTCTCCACCTAGGAGGATTCATCTGCTAAAAAGCATGCATTATTATCATGGCACTGCTCTTGAATATGCTTCGTCGCCCAAAGATAGCGGTTCAAAGTTGACCCTTGGCATTGTCCTGTAGTTGTCGTAAAGGCTATTATTACTTATGGCCTTAACTTGTATACTCGTACTAGTTATGATCCCCTCATACGTATCCTTGTTTTCTCAAATTAGGCAATGTGAAGTCCTTTCTTCTCCATGCGCCCCCTCTACAATGCATCTCTTGTCACCTTATTTTTCACATTTTCCATATCAATAAAGGCCATGTGTAGAAGTCTTCCTGGACTGTTCTGTCACATCTTTATATTCCTCTCTCAAGCTTCATTTGAGGACCACAATATCTATCTGCTTATAATTGTGGGTTGTAATAATGTGGTTCTGCATTGCCCTGATCTTCTATTCTGTCTCGTGTTGATTTGTGGGGCTTCAATTCAAATCAAGCTGGGGTAGTTAATGTGTTTTACTGCGTTTTTAGAATGTCTAACTGATTAATTTACCTTTTTAAGTGAGCTTTTCCTTTCTTTGACCAAGTCTCTAAAGCTTTAAATTTGTTCTTAATTTCACGTGCTCCTTATTTGAAGGTCTGAATTTTCGGCACAATCTATACCCTGCATACAAGAGCAACCGTCCTCCAACTCCTGATACCATTGTTCAGGGACTTCAATACCTTAAAGCATCCATCAAGGCTATGTCCATAAAAGTCATTGAGGCAAGTATAGGATGTGGGTTCCTGTTGCTTAAAGATTAAGGGTGTAATATAATTGATACAAAATTCATTCAATGATAGGTTCCAGGTGTAGAAGCAGATGATGTGATTGGAACATTAGCCTTAAGGAGTGTTGATGCTGGGTACAAGGTGATTCCCTAATGATTTTGAATTCTGATGCACATTTCAGATTTTGACAAAATAGTGTTCTCTTTTGACCAAATGAAGTACGAGTATAGTTGTTAAGTGGGCATTTCTTTAACACTGCTTTTGGCACACAAGAAGGAAGTTGTGTGGTAAGAATGCGGGTAAAGTTAATTTTGAAGGTTGTTTGGAACAAATGATTTAGTAGATAAAGTGGCAAAAAATGAAGTGGACCCCACGTTTAATAATTTTCACGTATAAGTAACAGTAATAAAGTGACACGGAGAAATCTCCTTATCTACCCTCGTGCATGCTTTTGATAGCTTCAAATTTAGACATGCTTTAAAGCTTCCATAATCAATTAATAACCCACTATAATCAATTATGGGTTTTAAATTGATAAAGAATATGTAAAAAGTTTGAAACAATGCAGGGGCAAACATATAATTCATAATCACTTTCCTTTCTTATATTTTCATTCAAACAAAACATTCTTTTGCGATTTTCATTCATTTCTTCCCTTTTCTACACTATTTAGCTTAAACAAAATAACCTCACTTTCTATTCTTTTCTCACTTATTTGTCTTCTTTTCTTTTCTCTTCCACTCTCTCAATTTCTTTTCTCCCAACCAAACAGAGGCTAAGAGAGGCTATTGGCAAAACCTTTAAATGTATTGTAACCATTTTTATATAGTTAATTGTCATTGTTTCGTGATTCAGTTTTGAACCCATATAGCACAAGACACTCGGACTAAAGCTAATCATTTTTGTACTGACCAACTTTATGCCGACCAAATCTTGATCATACCTATAAGCCAAAGGCCAAGGACAAAGGTCGAAGGCTTCAGCAGACAATCAGCTCTCTAGAGGTGTCCCTTCGGTGAACTAGTCCTACGGTTACAAAAAGGATCATGGAAATGCGATTTGTTACCAAAATTTCCAGGATTAACAGAATAAAAGCTAACCATGCCCCCAAAGATAAATTCTGGTACCTTGAGCCTTCCTAGTGGGCTTAAGAAGAATCATCCATACTAGCCCCTATAAATACAATGCAAGTTTAGATGGAAGGATCGTTGAACAACTCTCTAGCTTAGATACTCAACTTTTAAGTCATAACAAGTTTACTAACAATGTTATTGTTAAGATCTCACATCAATTAGGTATATGGTCAAAATATTCTATATGTATTACTTTGGTAATCTTTCATCCTTGATCTAGCTTTGGGTTGAATTAAAACCAATATATTCTCAATTCTGTTATGGTATTCCAGCCTATCTAGCCTGGAGGCTGGACATTTTAGGCGTCTGTAAGCCTTGTGCTCTAAATTTCTATTCCTGGGTCTGTCAAGATCCCATGACTACATAGCCAAAAAAACATGATGACATGAACAATCCTTATACCTTGAGTTAGATTTTGGGGCTCACAAGTCATTCTTTATTCTAGTAAGTGGTGTTGTGTTGCTCCAAAAACCCAAATATTTTAATTCCTTGTTTATATGAAAATTTTTTTTATTCATAAGACAAAACAAAATATATTATGAAGTTGGTAAAAGAATATTATCAAAATTCAGTTAATTTTTCAATTTTAGTCGAGAGATCTCAACAAACCTATAGATTATGTCCTTTTTTTTCGCAAAAGATTACAATATTATAGTAATTTAAAGAGATTTATATAAAGAGAAAAACTTAGCCAATATTATTACAATACGTAGTGTTAAATAGAAATGTTATGGCTCAATTTTTCTTGGTTTATAAGTTGGTGATTTTCTCGCATATTCATGTATTATTGGGGGACAAAAGGGATGGAATGGATAAATTTTAATTCGGATTCTAGTGGATTGGATTACAATAATAATAAATCATTAATTCATTTTGATTTGTGAAAAATTCATTTAAAAAGTTCCATCCATCCTAATCCAATTTATCTATTAAAAAAATTTGGTTTGGTCGATTCTTACTAAAAGATGTCTCGGTCAAAACACATTGAAAGATGCTTTGCTTGAGGTTAGTTGAAAATTCTTTGATCAAGGCCGAACTAAAGATGTATACATTGTGATTGACTCAAAACTGCCTCGGTCAAGGTTTTGTCAATGATAGCCTAACTAATGTCACCATGATGATGTCTTGGTCGAGGTCGAACTCACGATGCCTCAATTAAGTCTAGTCTATAAGGTGTTGACAAAGGATGTGTCGAAGATGCCCTCGATTGAGACCAATTTGATGATGCCCTTGATCAAAGTTGACTCAACAATGCCCTCAACTTAGACAGTTGATGATGCCCTTGATTAGAACAAATTCTACAATGCCCTCAGTCGAAGATGAATTGATTATGCCGTGATTGAGTTGACATTGACAATGCCTTGGCCAAGCCAACTACTTCTTGGTTGAGGTTGAGCTAATGACCTCATGAATGAGGTTTAGTCGATGATGTCCTTGTATTAGTTGAGCCATGACGTCTTGGTCAAGCTGACGATTCTGACTAAGGCCAAATTGATGATGTCCCATTTGAGGTTGAGTCAATGATGTCTTAGTTGAAGCCGACTTGACAATGCTGAAATTGAAAAAATGTAGGAAAGTTTTGATTTTGAAAAAGTTATGGTTGGATTAATTCTAATCTATTAAGTATTGATCAAAGGATCATTCAAATTTTCTAAAAAGTAAATGGATGGATTTGATCCAATCCATTTTATTTTATTTTTTTGTAATTGATGTTTTCTTGTGGATGGACTCGATGGATGATGGATAAATAGACTGCTTTGCCAGCCCTAATGTATTATAATGTGAATTGCTTTTCTTGCTTTGCTTACATCAGTCCAATCAGAAATTTTCTCTTTTTAATAAACTTATTCCAAAACATGAAATTATGTCTAGGTATCTAAACTTCTAAAGATTGATTTACTTTCCTTCAACCAATCATACATATAGAATTACTCTGTGCTAAACATTTTCTGCTTTTGCCAACATCAGTTCAGTCAAAATTATTCTTATATATAGTTTTAATGAATTTTTTTCCAAAACATGAAGCTTGTGTCTAGGCATCTACAAAAGAATGATTTACTTTCCTTTAACCAATCCTAGATATAAAATTACTCTATGTGCAACCCCATGTATTAAATAAAATGATCATTGTTTAAAATATAAATTTTTACTGTAAAAGAAAAAAAAATTCTTCTAGAATAGTGTTCCTTGTTGCATGTTGAGTTTATCAATCAGTTGAAATTTGAAATGTTCAGTTTTCTGGGTTTGAACAAGATTTTTTTTCACTGTTTCATAAGTACGAATTTCATTGTAGTTAAATTGAATGGGTGTAGAAAGAAAAAGTAGTGTTACGGAAACTTGGATAAAGGAAATTTAATTCTTTTTAGCTGAATAGCTATCTGTGCAATTGAATTTCCCTTTACTACTTCCTGTGGTTTGACAATTGAAGATTTTTATTGTCCTCTGTTGCCAATGGTCTCACCCTGGTTGTAATTATCATTTTTTAGTATTAGTGAAAGTATCATTGGTTTTCTGTTTTGTTTGATATGTATATTTGTTAGTCTGCTGACGATATTGAAGTTACTGATGTTCATTTTAGCCTTATCATGGTAATTACATTTGTAGTTGATGAGACTTGACGGAATTTTTGTTTTCTAATCTTCTTGGATGGGCAATAGCACTTTCTTTAAAGTTATGATGGGATTATTCTGCTTGAACGAAATTCTAAATTGGTTGATATTTATGTTTTCATTCTGGAAATGCCTCCAATAACATTGCTCATTCACCACTACTGATATTATTTTATCTTGATGATAGGTACGAGTTGTCTCCCCTGATAAAGACTTTTTTCAGATTTTATCTCCTTCGCTACGTCTCCTTCGAATTGCTCCACGTGGTGATCAGTTAGTATCCAGCTTAATTTCTACTTTTTTTTGGTGCTTCTAACGATCCAATGCATTAATTGATAGCACTCTTTTCTGACGATAATATTATGATGACCATCTAATACCCATTCTTTGCTTACTCTTTTATATGTAGAAATTCATATTACCAGAGCAAAATTATTGATAACAAATAGACCCATTTTCTACATTTCAAACTCCCTGGTTTTGCTCTTTTACACAGTGGCAATGTAAATATTATGCTAACTCATGTTTCCCTTTCTCTTGTTATTGCTTCTTGAATACTGCATGGACTTTTTTTGTACACTAAGAATGAAAAACCTATGTTAATTGGAAAAGCATTTTCATTGCTAATTATACCTTATTAGGAATGTCATTCTAACCAGTGTTGCTTTCTCACTCTCACACAATTGCTTCTTGACTATTGCATGAGCTGTTAATCACAAACTAATGATGAAAAACCTATATTATATCAAACATAATCGGTGTTGTGTGCTTAATAACAATTCAATAATATGCTTCATAAATCAAATCAAAACATAGTGGAACAAGGCTACTACCACACTTAGGTTTTCAAAATTTAATGGCCTTATAATCTGTTTAGTTATTTATGGTTGCAATTTACAACTAGTTTATTATGTTTTACTGTTTCTATTTTTTTCAGGATGGTGTCATTTGGAGTTGAGGATTTTGCAAATAGATATGGAGGTCTAAAACCATCCCAGTTCGCAGATCTGATTGCACTTTCTGGGGATAGATCTGATAACATTCCAGGTTATTTTGTGCTCCTCCATTTGAAAGATCATTTGCTGAATCATGAGGAACAAAATAGATCAGGGTTATGGAGTGAGATGCTTTTAAATTTGGGGATATGCATAATTTCCTATTAGTTACCTATGAAATCAGTGGGTATTAATTAGGACCTGTTAGAATTAGGATTATTGTTAGCCTCGTGTCATGAGTGTTAGTTCTTTTAGTTGTACTAGTATTGATCTATATTATTATTAACAAAGTGGTTTTAGGTCAGTGATTTATTGCCACATCATTGTAATATCACAATCCCTTTAGTAAAATGTATTCTCCTTTTTTCTTTTATCTTTTGTAATATCGCACACCAGTATAGTAAAGGGAAAAGATGTGTTGAAGATATGATCTGATTTGGTTGAATGTAAATAGGGATATAAGATGTATTTAGCAGATATGTGAGGATTTTACTTTTTATTTGTAACCTTAATTATCTTGTAAATATGATTATAAATAGATCAGTGTGTGTATGCCCATAACACACCCACTTCCTGTAAGCCTAACAGTTCTCCTGCATCACCATGCCTTTGGCATCTGTGAAGTATATATTACCTAGATGTTACTCACTATTTTTACAGTATATCTTAATAAAAACTATTGATGCTGCTCTCCCATATTTAGCTGTTACTGTCTTAATATACTCTTTTTTAACCTTTATATGAAGGAAAAGAAACCAACTCCTAAAATTGGGGTCTCTAAAATGTAGAAAAACTGGTTAACAGCTGTTGTAATTTAAAAAATTCAAGTTTAGTCTTCCCAGGAAATGGAGAAAACAAACAGATTTCCAAGATTTGGTTGGCCATGCCAATTTTAGGGCACATGTGAATTCCAAGATTTGATTTTTATGGAACTGGAATGAGAATGGATTAGTGGAATGATACTTCTTTTTCCGAAGTTTGATTTGGTCAGGAAGCAATTTATTTTTATTACATTCCATTCTGCTTTTCTGTTTAGTACCTGGATTTTATATGTAATTATGGAGTTATGAGTTGATGACTAGTTAAAATATATTAGAAAAAGAAGAATCATTAATTGATTATACTGTAGAAAGAATTCCATCCCGAGTGGCAATTCTCATTTGTATCCTTAGGATTGGAAACATCATTATTTGTATTTTTATAGCCAAATTGATGAATAATAACTCCTTTGAAATAGGTACAAGTTAAATAAGCTTGTGGAATTTTAACAAATATTTAATACTTTTAATTCTTTATAAATGCAGGAGTTAATGGAATTGGAGATGTTCATGCTGTGCAATTACTCAGTCGATTTGGTGAGGTTTTATTAACTTTCTCTTCCTTTCTCCAAAAGGTTACGTTGTCTTGAGTTGAGGATTCTCATTTAGTGTTTGATTCATTGATACTGCATGTTCTAGCATTATGAAAATTCAATATTCACCTAGTGGCACGGTCTGTGATTTTATTTTGACAAACTCAACTATCTAATAAGCAAAGCAGTTTTATTTGCTTTCCCAAAACGAAAGTCTAAGGAGACGTGTTCAGGGAAAAGAATATGCCTGTTAATTTATTAGGGGATTTTCACTGTAGTTATAACCAAATGCTTATATAGCTAGCAGAGAAGATAGACATGGAAAGAGTGGGGTCTCTCCTGTGTAGATAAAATGTAACAGAGAAAGACGATTATGCATGATGGTGAGGTTTAGACTGGAATGGGGATTGCAGCTTTGCTACGTGCTGCTATCTGTATATTTTCTTTTCCTTTTCTTTTTGTGAGTCAGGTTCTGCACCGAGTCTTTCTGTAATCAGATACTAAAGTGGTTTTGGGGTGTTTGGTTTGGCTGGAAAATCACAAATTAACTGTTGCTTTATTGCACTGTCTGAAAAAAAGCCAGTAAGTTTATTAACTTAAATAGTCTATATTGTTGCAGATGTAACAGTGCTTTCTTTGACTGCTTTCCCTTTTCAGTGACGTTGTTGTTCTACCTATAGAATGTTTTAAAAATTATTGAATAACTTTGAATTTTATTGGTTGGGTCCGTGGTTGGCTTGTTATAATACAGTCATCCAAAGAATTTAATTTTCTAGAACACACCCACTTGTAAAAGATTTTTGTTTGTAGCTTTTTGATCTTGTACCTTGTATATTTTTTAATCCATATATGGTTGTAATCATATCTCTTCACCTAAATGAACAGGCACGTTGGAGAGGTTGTTGGAATCTGTTGATCAAATTAAAGAGGATCGCATTAGAAAGGTTTTCCTCCTGACTGGTATTATGCTTCATGTGCAAGTTTGCTCACATGATTATTAAAGTGTTCTCATCAGAATTTATATGTCTGGTTCAACATGATTACTGAGGTTTATTGCTGCATTTAGCCTCTGAATGTATTTGGTTCTCTGCTGTAAAAGATATTATGATTTTACCGTTCAAAGCTATTGTAATTGTTCCCAGCTGTACATCGACACTAAACACTAATATTGAGCTTACATTTGCCATTTTCCTTCTAGGCCTTGATTGAAAATGCTGAGCAGGCCCTCTTAAGCAAGGAGCTGGCAAGCATCTCAGTCTCTTAATTTATTTCTGGATCTACACCTTTTTTTTCAGCATCTGTTTGTCCTGTTATATGCAATTTTTTCTCATGCGTTAGTAGTTTAAATTATGCCAGGCCTTGTTGCGGTCTGATCTTCCATTGTACATGGTACCATTTGCTGTTGGAGATCTCTCGTTCAATAAACCTGAGGTTTGTGACACTGAAGGCAGTTAGTTTTCAATATGTATTTTTTAATTAGTTTTTAGCTTGTTTTTTTTAGTCCAATTATAGATTTTATTTACAGCTCATTTATCAGTATCAAGTGTTTGTGCTATAAACATAAACTGGTTGGGCGTTGCCATTAATGCTATGGAGATTGTGATAAGTAGCAGCAAAAAAGCTTATGATAGTTATTTGATTTTTTTCCGCCCGGGGGGAAACCTTGTGATCAAATGATATTTTAATTATTAAATAAAATATTTTATTAGTAGTTTAATTTTTTATATGTTTTTTAACTCACTGAAAACAAATCGTGTACAGGACGATGGTAGTAGATTCAACAGCCTATTAACAGCTATCAGTGCTTACGCAGAAGGGTTTTCAGCTGATCCCCTCATCAGGAGAGCAGTTCATTTGTGGAGAAAGTTGGAGTCAAGATGAAAATTTAGAGTCGTCAGGTTTTCTTATATAGAGGGGATTTTTTATTTGAACATTTCAATACTTGAACAACAGTACACAACATGAGGGTATTAAAGTGTATAGAGAAAGCAGAGTAAGTTGTTCTTGTCACCTATACATGCCTGTGATCTTAAGTATTTGTAATTTGGCACGCAAGCATACATTTTTGTTCGAGGTAAAAGGCATATGGAATAGGCAGTAGGAAGAACACAGAAGTATGAGAGTGGTGTTAGTCTAAATGGCTGTAGATTTTAGGAAATATATTGCAGAAGGTTTGAGAAGTCTAAGTCTAGGCCCTCACACCAGCTAGATTACTGGAGGATTAGAATTAGTGGTTCGGCCATTGATTTTGCTTTAGCTCCCTGATTGATTGGAGAGGATTGGAAAGGAAACTTAATCTCAAACATCAATAATCAATTACTGCTTCTGAACAGTCCAATTAATGTTTCTATTAAGAAATAGTAATTTCGTTTGTGGTTTTGGAAACGCAACTCAAGTTATTTAGGATTAGTTGGGAGAGGATACTAGTTTTTTTTTTTTTTTTTTTTTTTTTTTTTTTTATATTTTTATTTTTTTTTTTTTTTTTTTTTTTTTTTTTTTTTAATTTTAAATTTTAATTTTCTTCTCAGTTAAAATAGTTATATTAATTCAGTTGCACAACTTGGAATTTAAATTACGCGGGGGTGTGTTTAGATAAAAAAAATGCAAGAAATTCCCAAATCTTCAGATTTGAAATGTCCTAAGCAATTTTTAAGCTTCTGCCGTTACATTCCGTAATTTATTTTGTATTAAGATTATTTCAGATGAATTCAACACCTATACCAGACGTCATTATGCAATATATTTTACTTTAGTTTGAAATGCATTCAACATCTATACGGAAACATTTTTATGAAATCTATTTTACTTTATAAATGTCATTGTTGGTGTTTCGAAAACATCACTTGAAAGAAGAATTCAGCACCCTTTCAAAAAAATTATTTCAGAATTATAATTTAGCATGAAATCTTCACTCTAATGATAAATATTATTAGGATATTCCGAAAAATCAAATTCTAAACGAATTCAATAACCTGGACTATTGTAGAAGGATAATTCCGGAATATAGTAAAATCGATTCTAGAATGGTCTTTCTGGAGGAATATAGTCTTACTGGAAGGATGTTATTCAAAATATGTTTCATAATCTTTAAATCTAGAAATACATTTCCTATTTACAATTCATAATACATTTATATTCGTCTTCCATTTATAGATTGTGTAATTTAAAATATATTTTTGAAATTAGATTGCATATCTAAAGTTTTAAATTATACAATCCAAAATATTTATAATCGAGAGATAATTGACTTTTCATACTCCTATGAAAGTAAAGGAAGAAGATAAAAAGGTAGTAGGCAAAAATACCAATAACTCAATCCAACTTAATCTAATCCAAATAGATTGGATCAAGTATTTTCCTTAATTCTGTCTTCTACTAATTAGATGACAAATTATTAATGTTAAACATCACATTCAGCTCAATCAAAATTATTAAATAATAATAGTATAATTATTATTTCTCTTATTCTGTTATTTTATCAACTAAATATATATTTTCAAAATATATTATTTAATTTTCAAATATTAAATAATATATTATTTTAAAACATTGAAGAAAACATACTTTTAAATTACAAATTTTAATAATAAAAGAATTTATAACTTATGATTCAATTCAATGAAATCCACAGAGGAATGGATTAAGTTGGATTGATTTAGCAAGACACAGCATTCAACTCAATTTTTTTTTATTAAGAAAAAAACCTGTCCACACCCCAACCCCACCCAACCCTTTGTACACCCTATGCATTAGTTGTTAATTAGTCTATTCCGTTTACACAGGTTTAGATTAATGCTTTCTCTCTTCAGTGCTCGACAATAGTGCTACTTCTTTTCAAAAAAATATAACACTAACAAGTTCACATTTGAATAAAGGATGAAGAAGCAAAAATTGCATATTCAAGAGTTTGTATACAGCTTTTAATAATCCATAGGCTCATTACCATGCTTCCTTAAATGTCCAAGCTTGTATGTTTCTCAAAAAAATAGTATCATCCTCTTCACATACATGTCATGACACTAAGCCCTCTGTGATGCCCTCGTGCGAGTTGGTCCATTCGGTGTGGGATCTGCAGATGTCTCAGTTTGTTCTTCAGCAACACTATTTTCAGCATCTGAGCCTTCCAACTCAGGGCCACGATTTTTAATCAGATAATGAGCCACAGATTTGAAACCCAGCTTTGACACCTTACAAAAATTCAAATTGAATGGAAATGATCAGTTCCAACATCCCAAGTGCCAACAAGATCAAAGGGTGAAGATTTTTTCTTTGAAGAATGTTGAGGCAAATTTATGCACTCATTTATAATGGACCTGAAGTTGTTTTTATCCCACCAACAAAAGAATTATATCCTACCAAGTTAGATTGACATCACATAGCATTGGACTCAGTTATAAACTAAGGAAGATATAAGAATTATAGTGATTCATTAATGTATGTATCTCAAGATTTAAAGTCATTCTAGGTTCCATCTTATGATACAAACAAATAGCTAACCAAATCAATTTTAAGATTCTATCCAAACAACAATGCTGTGCAACACTAACCTTACTGTATATGTGGCCAGTAGGCATCCAACCTTTTCCCCTGCGGCAACGACTGCAGTTGCAAATTCCACGACAAGGAGGGCAAACCCATTTGTTGTTCTGGTTGGCTTCCATCACATTTTCTCCATATCTATAAAAAGTAGAAAGGGACTACCATCAAACTTAACACAGTGGTTGACACAACACAAGGCTGAATGCAAAACATGAACCTCAAATTACCTCATGTACAAGCAATCTCCACAAAATTGCCCTTGGACTAATTCGCATTTGTTGCAATGAGTATGGTGGCCAAGAGTTTTCTGCCTGCATGTAAACAAACCATTTGTGAAAAGCTTTGCCCTGAAACAAGTATCATATGGAAATGGAATACATTAACTAGTTCTTCACAAAGGAACGATGAATATTACCTGCATTGATGGCATGTCTCTCCTTTGATAGGATCATATATACGGTTGCCATCCTCATCATATCCATCCACATACAATTCCCAAGTACTCTCACAGTCTCCCAGAAGCTCCTCATGCTCTTCAGTGTAAACTTCAGGGTTTGTACCTTCTGGTATAACAATCTCTACTACATCACTTTCCTTACTCGCGGACTCACGAGGCTGTTGTCTCTCAGAATAGTTAACTGGTACCAGGTTCATTATTCTGCAAACCCATGAAATTGTCAATTACATTTCAGGTGCTTTAGATATTTCTAAAGTATTTTTTTAATTTTCATATCAACACAATGAGCATATAAATAATGTCATTACATGTTTTGACAAAATTTAGACATAATTCTTCGTGTGATTATAGTGTTGGTATTCAATCAGCTTGAGTTTCACCTTTTAATAACAAGAGGTTGAATTAAAATCTGGCAATATTTATGAACAAAGTGACACTCCTATTGTAAAAAAAAAAAAAAAAACATCAAATTTACTTTAAAAGTGTATCTTAGCATGCATGCACAATCCCTAAGATTAAATTACAAAACATCAATATACTTGTTTTTACATTAAGTCTATGTCCATGTTCACGTCTCCTTTGCTTCCAAAATGGAAGTGGGTTTCCGGTTGCAAAGAGAAAGGGAAAAGGCAACATCTTTGGGCAGAAAGGAACAAACCCACAAAGAAAGGTTGTTCCTTTTGACGTTCCATGGAGAGCAAAATAAGTATAAAGAAAGAAATGAGAAGAATACCTGGAAGAGCGTCTCTGGGGCGAATGGTTGGTCTTCTTCTTCTTCTTCTTGGGGCGAGGGTTTTGTTTTGGGCGTTTGAGTTTGAGAGACAAGTCGAACAAGCCAAGCTTTTGCATTCTCTCCATGTTCTCTTTGATCCTTTGGTTCCTAGCTTGCTCGTAAACTGAAGAGTCATCTTCTCTTTTGGACTCTTCTTCACTTTGGGAGTCGCTACCATCAACATTATCCTGGGAAAGAGAACGAGAAGGAGGGGGTTCTTCTTCTTCTTCTTCTTCTTCTTTCCTTTTCTTTCTGCGAGTGACCATGGTCGTTCTGGGATGTTCTGTGTTTTTGGTTTAGGACTTTATTTGTTTGGGGTATTGGGAAGGTGAAATGGCGGGAGTCCGAAACCTCGGAAATATTCCAATACTAAATTTATCAGTTTCGGATTATCTTTTAATCAAAAGATAATCGTGTTTATGTGGAGGGTATGGTGGAAACCACATTCAGCTTTAGTAGACTAATTTTTCATTGTTAGATTTTCTAAAATTTTGATCAAGGCTTATAATTTTTCTTTTTTTTTTTATTTCCCTCTTTTTATTCTCTTAGTAACTTTTCTTTCTTTGTCTATAAACTCTCATCCAACCACAATTATTTGATAAAGAGATATACGATGAGAGGATGATCCATTTTCAAACTTCTTTGAATTTAATTTGTTCTTTCAACTTTGAATGTGAGAAATATAAGTAAGAAAAATATAGAATAAAAATGAAACACATCATGTTACTTTGGAATTCATTTAGAATATTTTTAATTTTAAATTTAAGAAGAATGAGGTTTATATTAAGTGTTCATGCAACTTTGTTTTCATATTTTTAAATAGATTCAATTTTTTTGAAGAATTTATAAAAATATCATTAATCTTCGTTAAAAATTGAAAACATCGTTTAAATTTATAAGATTTCAAGATAATATCTTAACATAGAGTATTATAGTTTCTCAAGAGAATAAAAAACATACATATTATAAGAAAGTTTGAATTATGTTTCAATTTTATTTTATAAGAAATGTGTTTTAGAGTCATCATTTGTTAATTTTTTTTAGAGGTCATGACTTTTTTGTGACTGTCCTGTGACTTATGACACATATAAGTGGTTAAAATACACTTTTTTATCTTTATGAATGTCCATGTGTAATTGTTAATATTACTAAAGAGTTTTGACATGTTTATAGTTGGTACTTATATTAACATCTTCAAAAGATAGACATCTTAGGTCAACTTTAGATAGTATATAAAGGATGTATATAATATATAATAACACTTTTTAGGCGGACACTTGTGTAAAAGTAATGTGTTGTTAGGTGTTATAATAAAGTGGACTAGAGAGTCATTCATTCTTCATAATTACTATCTAACCTACATCCCTTTGTATACTTCATAACTTTCTCTTGATTGTCTTTTTGCTTCTTTATTCTGTGTTCTTAGTTATAACTTTCACAAATTTTATTTTTTTTTTTTCTAAAGGATCATATATCATGATATATCATGCTTTATGGATAAACTTATAAGGTCATGAAATATATGGTGGTTTATAGCTACCGAGATTGTTGTTTGACTTTTCTTGTTATCTATAGAGTAAATTTTCTAGAAATATAATTGTAGGAAACATAAGTATAAAATATTTATAGGAAAAGCTAAACCAAGTGTATAATTTTTCATATATATAAGTTTGTGGGAATTAAAAGAAGGCTATTTACCTATGAATTATTTCCCATGAATTTTTTTATATGGAAGAAAAGTTTATTTTCCATGGAATATTTGTCACGGGTATTTTCAACATGGATAGTTTTAAATTTCTTACATATATAATTGTCAAAAACCTAAGTATTAATGCAATATTGAGTGAGAATAATTATTTGTAGAAAAATATAATTTCCGATGAATAGGAGTTCACGGGAATAGAAAGTAGAATTTTATATTAAAAAAGCATTTATGGAAATGAACTTTCCATGGATTAGGCTTTGTATCATTCTCACCCTTACACTGCCACAAAATTCATTACAAATCATTCCCAAATCAAAACTCATAATTGAGTGCTCACTTTTCATACAATTCTCATCTAGTGAATCTCATCTAGCACAATGAGAATTATCCTAAACTCAATCTCGTCAACACAAGCCCTGGAGTTTTCTTGAACCTAAACCCTCGAGTCTCTAAGCATTTTCTTTGTAGTTTGTCAGATGGTCTCACCATCAAGCTCTCATTCAATGGAGCCCTCATGTCGTTGCATCTTCGAGCCTTGGCACACTAGAGCTAGAAAAAAAAGATGAACATCTATGTTTGGTGTTTCAACAAGTGTTATGTTGGTTACAGGGACAATTGATTCCGTAAGGGAGAGTTGAGTGGTACCTAAGACGCTTTTTGTAGTAGATAAAGTAAATGTCAAATAGATCACGATATAACTATCCAACAAAGACAAATAATTAGTGAAACAATACACTTGAATTTATATTGGTTCGCCCAAGCCTGGACTATGTCCAATCCTTCTAAGCTAACTGTTTAAGATATTCTACTAAGACATTTTAATACATAAACCTCTCTAAGTTATCCTTCTCAATCTTTCTCCGAAACTAAAACTTTCAAAGAAAAAAGCACACTCTCAAACAAAGTATAAATTAAACTCGCAAAGGTATAACTTTACCAAGTGAAGAATTCACAAAGATTTATCACCCAACTAAGAGGATAGAAAAGCTGATAAGACTATAAGTTTCTTTGTCTCTTTCTAGCTAAATTTGAACTTCCACAGTTGACAAATCCACTAATAATTGTATTAATGACTATTTTGACATCTCTAGGGCTTTGTTGACTTTGACAGACATATTGGTTCTATCCTTGGTCTTTGGTTAGGAGCTTGATTGTTCCTATTTTTATCATGTTGATTTCCTTGTTCTCAATGACCTATGGATTTCCATGCCCATAACCTCCTCTTCCTTGTCCTCGACCTAGCCTCTTGTGTAGTTGTTTCTCATAAAGCGAGCAAGAACATCAAAACATATGAAATCTTTTATTATATCCCACTACAAGAAAAAAGTTATTTAGAGATCAATATTTAACTACCAAATGAAATGGTTGCTAAGTGACCAAAATAGCTACCAAATTAGTTTTTGGTTACTAAATAACTGCAAAATAGAAGTAATGATTGAATTTAGTGACTAATTAAGTCAAATAATTGGTATCTAACATTAGATACCAAAGTGACCTATGTCATTAGATTCTAAATTGGTATCTAATTAAGTTAGAGACTAATTTAGAATCTAATAGTATAGGTCATTAAAACCTTGGTAGCTAATGTTAGATATCAATTATTTGAGTTAATTGGTCACTAAATTCAATCATTACTTCTATTTTATAGTTATCTAGCAATAAAAACTAATTTAGTGACTATTTTGGTCATAATTAGTAATCATTTCATTTGGTAGCTAAAAATTAATCTCTAAATAACTTTTTTTTGTAGTGTCTCATGCATAAGGGAAGGGAAAGTTTATGGTACTGATAACAATTCAAGATTGAAATCTTCTTCCATAATGGCATAAGTTTCGTATCTTCATCTGTAGGCACTTTTGAATTTGATTTGATGTCGCTGAAAAGGATGGGCCAACAGACAAAGAGGGCAATATGATCTTTTTTCTTAATTGTTTTCTCATTTCATGTATAGATTTATAATGATATGCTTGACAACTTATTCATGAACTTTGTCTATATGTTGGGTGCACTGGTTAGCAAGCTTAACTAAAGACCTTGTTGTGGCTTGATCGACACTATATGCAAGCCGATGGTTGGGTGAAAGTCAAGAATAGTAAGCCACATTAAGCAGTGCATAAATTGTTAAAGAGGCTTTAACCATTGTTGCTTTTGCAATTCCTTTTCTTATTTAACACTTGTGAGAAGAGTGCTTCTTCCTGCACCTCCAAGTGTTCTTGGGGCACCTCCAAAATTTAAAAAATTTCCAAGTCTGCCCTTCAGTAAATTATCATATTATCCTTGATTTTGAGAAATGATAAAACAGTAAATGGAGGTGGGAGATCAAAGGTGAGATGATGGTGGTGGTGCAAGGTTGTGGGTGGTAGTGTGGGTGGGAAGTTTGCGTCGGTGGCAGCGGCAGAGAAGTGGAACAACGGCGGCGCGGCAGAGTAATAGCGAAGTAACACTACGAGATGTTCAAATGTGTTGCGAAACCACCCATTCCGCAACATGTATACGGATCCGTATACAAGTTGCGGAATGTGTGGTTCCGCAACACGTTCGGACACCTTCCAATGAGTTGCAGAACCACCCATTTCGCAACATGTATACGGATCCGTATACATATTCCGAAATGGGTAGTTTCGCAACTTATTGGGAGGTGTCCGAATGTGTTGCGGAACCACCCATTCCGCAACTTGTATACGGATCTGTATACACATTGCGGAATGGGTGGTTCCGCAACAAAAACAGTTCCAAAATACGAAATCTCCCCAAATACACTATAAATCTTACAATAGATGATATCTACCTCAAATAATTGTAAAATGCAGTGTTAATAGACGGTTTCAGATTGAAATGGGCACCCAAATCATAGCTCGGAATGAGGGGGTGGCGCGGCATACAGTGGACAAGTAACAGAGATGGAAGGAGAAGAGTTTCTAAGAATTAGGGTGCAAGGACAAAATGGTCTGCACAAGACAAAATTAAGGATATTTTTGTCTGTTTTGTAAATTTTGGAGGTACCCCGATAACTACTTGGAGGTGCACGAAGAAGCACTCTTGTGAGAATTGTTTTAACATGCTCAAAAGTTAATTTTTAGATGTAAGCATCTTTTCAGACCCATGATTCAACAATGTGTTCGGAGGGCCAAGAACCATGCTTCGTTGATTGTCCTTGGTATATTTCGAGGTTGTCGGTCACAAACTAGCATGTTTGGTAGGTCACTTGGACCTAGAGTTTCATCTAATATTATTTTGAAACAAACTACAAATCTCTGATGAGTTGCACTCAAACATTCTCCTTAGTCTGTTGTTGTATAGTTGCAATGCTATTATGCATCGTTTCATCATTCTTTTGAAAATGATTCTCAATTTACATTTTAGGTTATTCATGAAAATGATTCATATCATTATTTGAGGGAGAAGGTAAGATATTTTGATTTTGGATAAGAACTATAAACTTGAGTGCCTTTAGAAAGATTTACTTACTTTCACAATAAACACTAATTATATTTATATGAAATTAGATGAATTATGAAAAGACTAAATTTCTTTTTTAAAAGTTAGTGGACTTCTCAAGGTTGAGCTCAAGTTCAATAACCGAACGAAGGTACACCTATAAAAAATTTTAAAGCTCAAATTAGTAAAAACTATAAAATGATAATAATAAGTAAAAATAATCTATGTATTTTTTTCCTATAGTAATGATGGACATTTATAAACTTTTAAACTTTTAAATTAAATTGTTAGATACTAGTTTCTATTCAACTCCAACATTTAGATTAATCGATATATAATTTAATTTAAATATCACGAAGGTATATATATATATATATATAAAGTTTCTAAATTCTTTTTATTTAATTCTTATAGATACTATAAAATAACGTGTTTTAAATCCATGAAGAGTTTGTAGAGATCATAGAGTATGAGTAATTTTAAAAGTTGACTATATAATCTACAAATGGCAATTTAAAAAGAAGTATACAATTTAAATATGATGTACAAAGTATTATATATATATATATTTATCGAGACATAAAATAATTTAAACTTTAGTGTACCACTATATACTTTAAATATATTATAAAAATCTTATTTAATATAATCAGTTTTTATAAATAATAGATATTACCATGTTATATTTTTAGTGCATATTACCATTTTTCCTATTCATTCATTTGATAATTGTTATATACTTTTATTTCAATGTAGTTCCCTAACGTAGTTTCAAAATTTTCATACAATTAGCTTATTCTAGTATATATTTTTTTGCTATACTCTATTTATCTCATTTACAAATTAATTATAAACCATACACTATATTCTTCCATTATATACTTACAAATTTTTAAATTATTAACTTATAGTATCATATATACAAAAATTATATTTTTTTAGTAAAATACCATGCATAGAACAACCAAATAAAATAAAATCTGGTATACCAAATATCAACGAATAAAGAATATTCACTAGATGCATTTCTGGAGTCTGTAACAATACAAAATCCCCATAACAATGGGTATGTATGCCTAGCCACCAAACAATTGTCTCTGTACACACCCTAAACCTACTTTTATACAGTTGCACATTGATGATCCCACCAGCAAAGCCATAAAACGTGTTAGTCAATACCAACATGTCATATAGAAGAACTCTTAACGGGTTGGTGAATACTCAACACAACATTCCGCATCTCAGGGAAGATGGATACAAGTACAAGTTCCAAAATTGCATAAGCAAGTTGCTTCACACATGTATTAGACTAAAACACAAGATGACAGAATTGTTGTTAGTTTAGCAGAAAACGTTTCATTTCAAGCAGACAAAAAGAAAAAAATCAAGGCAAAGATGAAAGAAGTTTGAACCAAGTGAATGCAGCAATGGTTATTGGATAGGGATTTAACCTGACTAAAGTAGTATACATCCCTGGCACAACGTCTGTACTGCTTATGGCCGATTAGGCTGACTAAAGTTGTTGGAGCTCCATCTGGTAAGAATTGAAACTTTATAGGTCAAAAATCTGGGAATGTAAACTCTGACAATGACATCAACACAAGATTTAAAGACTGCATGAAGAACATGGAAGTACTGTAACATTCAAAGACCTTCTTAAGTGACTATGCGATTACAGGTTCACCAAAAATCTCTCGAGAGTATTAAGGGCCAAAAAAATCCATAACTAAATGTAAAATGAGATGAGCATCTAAATAAATGCATGCTGTAACTTGGTCTAACAATCTCATCTAGCTCCAAATTATTGTAAACTAGCAATTATACCAACTCGAATTTAACTAATTAGAAGTCCTGTTCCATTTGAGTAATACGAGTAATTATGTGAAGTTGTCATTCAATCTAAACACTCAAGAAATTTGAGTAGAATATACAAATTTAGAGGAAGTGTTGGGAAGTTGCACAATACCTACCTGTATTTATATATCTGATGGACAACTTTGCTTAATTTGTAATTAGTTTTAAAATGAAATCTAAAGAAAATTTTAATTCTACTTGTAAAAAGAATATATTGAAAGTGTCTAATTACCAATAACTAAACATGGTACGAGACTACAATAGATAAACTGAGGTCTCAGTGCAAAATAATCAAAGATAACAGATGGACTACTAAGGTGGTTTTGACAAATGCAAAGAAGACCACTCGATGCTCAAGAGAGGAAAGTAGGTCGCACGGTTTCTAACCGTGTGAAAAGGGAGAGAGAGAGACTAAGACGAACATTGGAGGAAAGTATCATTATAAGAGACCTCAGTGAATAATATGTCTAATAATTTGGTTATAACATGCCAAATGACATTGTGTGATTCATGTACCAAGTTTAACCTAGTGAGATAAAACTATTGTTGTATACCGGAAACAAGATTAAATAATGGAAAACACTTGATAGTATAAATATGAAATTCACATATAGCATATGTGGTTGGTGATAAATTTGTCACACTCTTACAGTGAACTTAAAGTAAATGCTAATTAGTTAGTTTTAATTTAGTCAAAATCCATATGAATACCAATGCAGTTGAATAAAATTTCAAAGTAGAATAACCAGTAACCAGCAATCTCAAATTAACAAACATATGATTCTTCAGGAAATTAAACTAACCAAACAACAGTTTCTTGATGTCACTTGCTCTACGAGCAGCCTCAAGCTGTTCTTCAAAAGAGGAATCAGATTTCGTGACGTTGCTTCCGCCTGATAGGTTTGTTGTTTGAGAATGCATTTGATCACCGTTTCTACTTCTCATCTGAGGAGTCCCTACTCTTAAGAAAAACGTACCACCTGGCCAGAGAACCTGAAAAAATAACCATAAAACATGAAACATTCGCACAAGCTGGCGTAAATTATAACTTTTTTTTATCCTTTTTTCCTTGTCTTCTGGAGATTATTCCATCCAAGTTTAAGTGGTAACTGTAGATTCATATAAAGAAATTTTGCACAAGAGTATTATTAGAAAAGAATTGGGCCTAAATTAGTCTCAACAGTTGGTTCAAGGGGAAAGGATAACCCAAGTCTATAACTAATAGGGTAATACTTTGACCACATAACCCACACCCTTGCATTCAGGAATGGACATATGAAGCACGAAGATGCAAGATAGGACCTCACATCCTCAACTGGATAGACTTTGTTACCATATCCCAAAAGCAAGCTCAAAGGGTGAGTGTTTCGCAAGCCTTATAAGGAGTACTTTGAGCACAAGGTCTGTTCATGTGCATTCTCCACACTTTAAGCACAAAGGCCTCTTGCATGAAGACATGTAGGATATAAAGACAATATTGGGCCTCCACTAAAACTTAAGCAAAGGATTAGAGTAGTGGCTTGACAAGTATGAAATCAAGAGCCAAGGATACTAGGCAAATAGTTTATAGAATTTTCTTTTTCCAAGCATTGAAAGAAAAGAAATATCACAAAGAAGGAGCCAAGAAGGATAAGATATCCATTTATAAGAACAAAATGCCATAAATATGTAAAATAGCTCTTCACTTCTGCATGGCTAAAACTACTTGATCAGAAATCAACTACCTCCAGGGTACCCTTCGGCCACTGACAAAAAATTGTTTTGCTCTCATAACTTGGACCAATTTGTTTCAACTAGTTTTAGAGCTTTTAGCAAGAGCATAGAGAGTAAAAGCTTTTATGATGCACAACTTATGCAGTTCAGTAGTTTTTAATAATGGAATGAAATGCTCAGATTTTTAAGGGGAACTTTTGAAATCCAGTTCTAAAGTAGGCTTATTTGATTACACTATTCTTTAAGTAGTATAACATTGTCATCGTGGCTCTCTTTGAAATCATGGTATCCATTAACAAACAGCAATTAGCCCATTACAACTATATCCAGTGCTTTAGATACACCATCAAACAGAGAAATAGTTACTTAATCAGGCCATGGACAACCAAGCCTAGTTTCACTACTGTTTAATTGTATTAAAAGCTTCATTTTTTCTGAGTTGGCATACAATGTGCTCTAGAAATGTTTATAAAGTTTAGGCTCAATGCTTACATCTTGGACCCATCGAATCCCCTGGGCTACAGTTTCCTCTCTCCGGAGCCAATGTATCTGTCTCAGGAGCCAATCATCAATTGCATCTTCCATCACTAGTTGTAATATCTGTTTTGACATCCAATAGACTTGTCTTCTGCATGATCATAAATGATAATTTAGCAAGTTGCAAGCCCTAAATTAAAACAATTTGACAGTGTCATGTTGCCAAAATATTTTATAATGTCAATCAATTTATCTTAAGTCGTAGAGAAACTGAACTGAAGAACTAACTGAGATTTTATTAATTTCGCAATACTCAATATAGGAGTAAAACAATGTATTTATAGGCACCACACACCGCATAACCGTTTAACTATTATGTGCTACAGCTTGGCACCGTTTAACTAATATAAGCTACCAGCTGTAAAAGACTGACAGCTGAACAAACTGAACTAGCTGACAGCTGTACACACTGAACTAACTTATTTCTACTAACATTAAGAAACAAAATTTAAGGCTTGTTATGGATGTTGAACCTGTTGATGGTTACTCGACATGTACAATAAGCTAACATGGGTAGCTTAATTAGTAAATTATTCTTTTCAAGTCAGGGGGTTAAAGGAATGAAGGTTGTAAAAGGTAACACTCAAGGATTCTATCAACAAGGGAGGGTTGTCTAGAAACTTATTCAATTTATACTTATGACCACAAAGTCAAGGTTATAGTTAAAGTCTTAATAGAATTTATTGAATTGAGAATTTGACATAATTGCATGCCGAAAAGAACTCACAACTTTTAAAAATATATTTATTAGAATCAAAAGTGGAAGGTCATCCTCAAGATTTGATTTAAATAAAAACATATTAAGTCAAAACAAATTTCCACCACCAGCACATAGACAAAGCATAAGTTGAACAATTATCAGTCATCACTAAGCTATGCTAAATTTTAAAAATGAGAGGGTGCAAGAATCAGACTCTCATCCACTTCGCCATCAAGGTTTCTTATCATATAAAGTAACCTCACTCTAAAATCGTTAGCTGCTAGGTGCAATGCAAGTCTAAATAAAATTCTTGCCTCTAACGACAGCAAAATCACCTATTATATTAGAATAACTCATAATCTAGAAAAACACCTAAAATAAACATCAAAAGAAGCTTCTTCAAATTGGTATAAGATTAAATATTTTTGGGAAAAGTTCAGAGTTATAGATATTATTTCTAGCAGGTACATGAAAGTTACAGAACAATTAGATAAAGGGGTATACCTTATCCAGCCTCTTTTCTTAAGCTGAAATATGTTGTCAACCAAATCCAAAATAGGGACACTAACATTAGGTGGGGACCACTGCAAAAAGGAAAATATCAAACTTGTTAATATTCTTAATGTCTTTTAAACCAGAAAAAAAAAGTTCTTATAAATGAATGAAAAGAAAAGGATCCAGAAAATGCTCTGTTTCGTGACACTTCAAGTAAAAACAGTTCTCATTTTCTCTAGTTTTCAAGCAACTATTCTTTCCCCAAGAAGGAGGGAGAAAAAATGAGTGAGCAGCTACAGTAGACCACACCAAACATGCTTCCAGGATGTTTTTAAACACCAGTATATTTGCTTCATGCTTCTCATTGTTATTCATGAAAGAAAAAGTTACAGAAAACAAAATCTTTTCAAATATTTGAGGTAACAGAATATTTAAGACCTAAACAAGTCTATGAAAGCTAGGATGCCTGATAATAGCTCAGCTTAAAATATTTGGAGGATACACCTATTGGCACAAACAAAATCCCGACGAGAATAAAACTAGCATTTTTCTAACTAATGAATAAACCCAGTAAAAGTGTAGAATCTTCTCTTTTTACTTGTTAAGGAATCATCAGACTTTTTCAAAAAAGGAAGATAAGAGACAAAGAGAAGTACTACGTTCTATGGTTTTCATCATGTCTCAAACTATCAGCTGTAAAAGTTGTTCCCAGCTTGACCAAATGGGCAGTATTCTAGCATGCATCTTAGTCCCAAAAACAATGACTATCTAATTAAATATACTAAGCACACAGCAACTAGCACCAGAACAGAGATCCAAGTTTCTCAATCAACAGTTAAAGTCCAAAATGTAAGCCAGGAAGAAAAGCAAACTTGGCTGACTAGACAAACCTCAGGTGGCCCTCCAACTTTATCCTCCAACTTATCAGGAATCAGAATGAAATTCGTAGCAGGAACATCATTACCAGCCCTAGCTTCCACACCAATATCATGCTTTCTATCAAAGTCCAAGTTGTTGGACTCTTCATCACGGTTGTTTAATGGAGATGAGTAACCCTTTAAGATCAATGCATTGTCAAAATGCAATCCACTGTCTTGTGTTACTTCTCTAACAATATTCTCATCGTCAAAGGTGTTGTTCTTTTCACCTTCCTCATTATCAGAGCTTAACACACTTTCTGCAGTACTTTGCCTTGGAATGATTTTATCAATTTCATCTGAATTCAAGGACAAGTTCCACGTGGCAGAAGATGTAGCAGATCCCTCACTCATGAGGGATGATGAACCAACAACTTTTCGCCTCAAACCGTCTGAAACCCCTTTAAACTGACGTACAATATCATCCATTGCATCATCTACATTGACTGTTAAAATAAAATTCAAATATTGAATTTCGAATCAACATACACACACACACACAAATAACGTCTAGATTTAAAAAAGACCTTTTTCAAATTAGGATTAAGTTAAAACATAAATCAGAAAGTGAGTTTGGACCTAACTCAACCTTATAATAGAATAGCTGCTTAGTCCCCTATTCTATCATGCCCATCCAACCCCAACAGAAAAGTTTCCAACTCATGGGCTTGGGTCCTCAAATAACCCAGAAAAGGCACACTGGATAGCTACAGCAGGAAGCTTTTCTCCCCCTTCAACTCAATCTTTCCTTTTGGGGATCATTAAACTTACTTCCCTAAGGTTAGCAGTAATTACACCAAGACCCTAATTGATTCAAAAAGAATACATGCATCCCTTATTTTATATATTATCTTTGGCATAGACACTTATTTTTTAAAAATTGCACACATGTTCCTTATTTTTATGTACAAATCACACACATAGTACCCTTAGAAATAACAAAGTAAGGGATGTGCAAGGGAAGTATGCGTAATTTATGAAACAAGTAATGTGTAAGTTATCTGCTGCTAACCTCAGCACAAGTCGGCATAATTATTATTCCTTTTATTTGTTTTAGTGGTAACCAAACATTCAAAAGTTTAGGACTTCAAAAATTTTAAAAACAAATTTGCCAACAAATATTCTATTAACCTAGAAGACTAACATAAGAGCTACCATATATCGAATAGCTACGACCTGAGCATTTAACAGCATTATGGCACAAAACCAAAATGTTAGAACCAGATACCTGCCAAGGTCTTCATCACTGAAGGAGATTTCCCAAATGAGTAGTTCTTCAGGGGTGAAGCAGAACAAAAATAGTTGTTAGAACATAGATTTTCATTGTCAATTTTCACATCCAATAGTACCAAGCAAAAATTATGTAAAGGTCCCTCATAAGAGGTTGTGATAAGAAATACCAAGCAGATGCACACCTTTGAGGAAACACTAAAGAAATCCCATACTTCATGTTGTTCGGCAACATTAGCTATTGATAGGAGATCCTGAAGCAAGATGTAATTATTAAAATCACATAAAGGGAAACTTAAGAATATTTCTTGGACTAAGAATAAGATACCTGGAGATATTTATCAAGTTGAATGCAACGTTGATGTACAAAAGCGTCATCTGTGTTTGAGGAAAATATCCTTTTAGGTGGCAAATGTAATGTGTAATTGGGAATATCTTTAAGATGCCGATGCAATCGCTCAAAATTTCTGTATCTGAATATCACCAAAACAAAATATGATAAGTCAAAGCACAGATATATGGACTAAAACAATTTTGTGTTTGAACAAATTTCTTCTCTATTATGGAGCAGTTTACACTCAGTAGTGGAAAGAACGATCAGAAAAAATATATAATTTTGTGATTCTTGCATTTAATTTTATGGTTGGAACTTAAAACTTAGACCTTAAAAAGTAAAAATATTACACTTGTATAATTAAATTGTCAGTTAAATTTCCAAAATCAAACCAAGATTAATTGTTCAGATCTGCTATTATAAAAGAATAAGTATGAAAGAAGTAAACCTTCTTTTTACAAACCAAGTTTTATTTTGTGCATCAGTCACTGCAATTGAATAAACAGCAAAACATGTGGAGCCAAGTTTCTCAAAATATGCTCCCAACACCTGCAATGTTTAAATATCAAAAACAACAATCAAGTAGCAACAGAACTCAAACACATTCCCATTCATAAAAGGCGATACCAACTGACAAAAGAGATTCTATATCTATTAATAATACATTTTAGAATACTATATTTTGAAAACTATTACAGCCAAAAGTGCATACCCGACAGCGGAGCTTAGGAACCACCGGCCCTTCTTTCCTAACAACCATGTCAGAAGAACTTTTTCCCCGAAATCCTCCTTCACTGTGCCTCTCAAATTCGGGGTTATAAAACTCTGGAATTATGGAGCCTCCTTTATTAGTTAAGATTCCTAAGGAAGAAGCACTATTGGACCTCTTCAGTGGACTTTTATAACCATCAGCAGCAAGATCTTTCACAAAAGATAATTCCTTGTCAGAGTTTTGTGAAGATTCCGAAATTTTTGCAGTTACAACATTTTGTAGGGGATCTGAACCCAAAACATGCAATTTTGGAGGAGAAGACTTCTCCTCTGCAACTTCATATTTTCCACGTTTACTTTTTGATGTTTCCTGAGCCAAATTTCTAGGAGGCAGTGAACTGTCTGTAGATGGGCTCTTAGCAGGAAGATCCTGAAAGCCACTTTTGATAATTTTGTTCTCTTTCCTTTTGTAATTCCTTCCCTTTGTCCACATGTTCTCAAGATTCTCAGGCATAAGAATTTCAGTTCTCCTCTGAGTTGCAACCTCCAACATTCGTGCCCAATCAGCAGGCCTGGCCTGTGAAGATTCTTGATGGAGAGCGGTACCTTGCAATGATGTCCCTCCTTGATCACTCATTTTAGCCAATATGATATCAGTTCCTTGATTTAGGGATGAATGCTTATTAGAGGGTGTGAGATTGTTGTGTCCACCCTCACTGGCAACAGAATGTCCATGATGGTGACCTGCTACATTAGTTGACTGATTACTGCCCATACCTTCCGTACCATCATCATTAAGGAGAAGAATAAGATCTTCAATCAGTTCATTAATATACCTAATTATCAAGATAAAAATGTTGTTATGAATGGGAATTACAAAAATTATAAAGAAATGCAGTTAAAATGCAACTCCAATTTTCCCAGTCTTGTAGATAACTGACAACACAATATATTTATTTAAGACGCAAATGCTCTAAAACATTTGTGCATAAAATGTTTTCAATTGTCTCAACTGAACAACATGCTTTACCCTTTAACACTACGAATAACAAACAGTGGCAATAATCTTATCCTACTAGGTAAGGTAAACTACACAAATCACACAAATTATATTTGGCTAAATTAAGAACGAAATTCTCAAGAATATGACTCTATGAGATTTCTTTTAATAATTTTGTCCAATTTATTTCTTGGTCTCTCTCTACCTCTCGTCTCCGAAAGTTTTCAAACTATTTATCACATTATTATAGGTTGTATAGCTCAAATATAAGTCATGCGAATATCCTTCTTCCCCAAAGTCATCCACAACACTTCTCTAGGTACTGGACCATATTTTCCTTTAAGTGAATTAAAATCATACGTAATCCTTCCTTTGTTGTGGTACCTTTCCATAAACCCCCATAGAAGACAAAGATCTTCCTAACACAAGTCCAAATTGATTCTCCTCAAGCTTAATCTCTTTTATGCTCCATTGCTGTTTCTTATAATTTCATAGTATAACTCATAAGTTTTATACCTTCATACTTTATACAATTTGAAATATTTCATGGTTTTTATATATAGAAACCAAAGCACTCCTGCACTCATCTAACAATCTTAGATCTAAAGTATCATCAAATAACTTAGTGAGTAAAACCATACAATCAAGACCAGCAACTTAACCATCATTCAAGTTCTTAAGAACTTCTTTTACCTCTCCAACTTGAATTCCACAATAGCAAGTTTTTTAACTCTACATATAAATCTTTAAATTTAGAAACTTCACTTTGATAAAACAAGAGGGTTTAACATATTAAAGACGGGGAAAACCCAAAATCATTTTTTAAAAATGGAAACACAATGATTATTATGGTTAGTATATGTTAGACTGGATTCATAAATATCTCATCTAAAGTGCTAATTTACAGGTCATTATATCCTTTTTCATTTTCCTTGCATACTTAAAGACTCATCACTCAACCTATTGGCTCCTTTAAATCCCATAATACTTTCCACTTGACCTATGCATAGACGTCCAGAATATATTGAACATGCTTGCTACTGTCCCAATAGCTACCCTTTCATTTCTCAGCCTTCAACCTTATGATCCATAACCTCCTCATTTTTTTCTAGTCCAATAGCTTTTAAATCTACAACTTCAAAAGCACAAAGCCAGAACAAAACAAACTCACTTTACAGTTACGCATGCTTGGTATAACATAAATATTAAAAGATGGGCAATAAAAGGGCCATAACACTGTCTGATAATTATAATTCCATCCTATATTTTACACCTTCCACTTTCAACCTACTTAACCAAGTAAACTTAGACATGATTTCAACAAAGACTAGGGAAAAAAAGTATTTTTCTCAAATCCGCACAACTTTAAATCTTGAATGAAGCAACCCTTGAAAGAATAGATACTGTTATGATCCACCAAACCTCTCCAAAAATGAATCATTACATGTAAGATAAAATATTCAACAACATACCCAGGGCTTGCCAAATTCATAATAGGCTGCATTACCAAGCAAGTTAATAATTCTCGAGCTATAGAACGAATCACAGGACACTGAGCTTCTCGTTGTCTTAGTACTGTAGCTAAAACTGCACTCATTAGCTGCTGAAGAACCTGACAAAAAGAGCATTCATTAGATATGATACAAGACATAATTATCAAAGGAAATTATTATAACACAAGAACACTCCACTCACACCTTGTACTCACTCTCAGGAGATATTAGTGCAGGATGTAGCTCCTTAGAATTCAATAGATGGAATTTTAATCTGTCATCCCTCTCCTCAGAAGATAATGTTTTCATAACATCAACACCTATAGCAGCTTGATTTCTTCTGAAAAGTTCTAAATGATCACCTACTAAATCTACTAAATCCCTGAAATGTAAATGAAAGATAAGACAATTTATACTTTCTATAATACTTTCCCAGGCAGCAAATACAGGAGATGGAAAACCAGATACCTTGTCAGCAAGTCAACCAGGTTTATCTCTTTAACCCTTCCAGATATTTCAGCTAGAACATCCATGATTATAGCCTGAATCTGCTCCGGGAACTCCTTATCAGGAGTAATATCTGAGTACCACAGATCAACCACGAAATCCTTCAAAATCTTATCAATAAACTCTCTCATTGCAGCCTCCACAGCAGGGGAATCGATTTTTCTCTTCCATTTGGCAGGGGGAGGTAAACTAGTGAGGCGTGGATCCTTCAGAGACAATTGTTTTTTCTCCAAATGTGATAAATAGGTCAGCGGTTTAGGCTGTTGAACCTTCCAACGGAACTCCACTCTATTAAAAAGAATACGCAGCCCCGCAACAAATATGATCGCCATGGGTACATTCATCCACATTGATTTACTTGTATCTACAACACATAATCACCATACACAACATAAGTTCAAAGAAAAAAACCAAAGCAGGCACATTTAACAAGAATCACAACACACTCTTCCCTTCTTTCCCATTAACAAAGACAATATCACAGAAACACTTCAATTGAAGTCACAACTAAAAGAAAACCATAAACAACCACCTTAGACAGAACACGACAAGTTACACGCTTGCAAACAAACATATAATACCAAATCACAGTGAGTGAGTTTAGTTAATCCACAAAATTTCAGTTCCAAACTCTTAAGCATTACTAATGAGCAGCAAACAGCATTAATAAAGACTAAGGAAGCGAAATTGGTAAAGCTGAAGCTATTAATTCCAAAAAAGTAAACCAAAATTGAGGGTGGAAACACGAAATTCATTCACTAAATCACTAATTTCACACTAAGAATATACTAAAAGGGAAAACCCTGAGATGAAATCAAAGGAAATCAGAAGAGGTAGGAAAACTTACGAGTTAGGAAATAGGAAACGGCAAATATACAGAGGGCCCACCAGAGAGTGCGGAGCTTGGCCTCTTGGATCAGATCATTCACACTCTCCATGCCCCCGACAACACCGATTGGAACAAACAAATCAACCTCTGTGTTCTGTTCTGTTCTGTTCACACTTCGATTTCAATTGGATTCCTTCGCGGGTTTCGATAAACAACAAGAACAGCTGGAATTTGATATCCCCTCACCCCACCAACTAAAAATTCATAATAAATATAAATAAATAATCTTTTCGACTTTATGAGTTGGTCACTTGCGAAAGATCATCGATCGAAGCTAAAAGATAACGTGCTTAACATATGGTGAAGATGCTACGACCAGAATTTCCAAAGCCCTCGCAATAATTCAAGTCCACCATTAATCTATGTAGTTATTCAATATAAATTCTAATTATTTATACTTATGAATACTCTGTTACATTGTTTTACTTTTTCAATTTAATACTTAGGATATTTTTCTCGTTTTGGATTTCAGTTATTAATTACGTACCAATCTCTTTCCAAACCAATTTTATCTTTTCTTAATTATCTTTTCAAGATCACAGTCAAAACAAAATAGATATTCTCGATCAAATTGGATTATTATAAATTCCTATTTTAAGCATGCCTAGTTAACATTTGTTCTCATTGATTCAAACACATACGATTATGAAAACCAATTTTTTAATTTAACCTTTGTTTCTTTTTTAATTAATATGATACTTTTTTTTATTTGGTGTGTGTTATTTAATAATTATTTCTCCACTCTTTTCAAGTTTTTCTATTATTGTTATGGCCAAAGTGCGTGTCCCCGAGCTCCACACGATCGAATTTAACTTGAACATATTAATGGTATATTCTAGGTTTGATTATTGAAAACAAACCGTTTAATATTATCTTCTTAAATATAATATGAAAAACTATTTAAATGAGAACAAACAATTCGTTAATTGAAAAAAAATAACAAATCACATCAAATTTATGGGTAATTAGTTATTTTCTAAGATGTTGATTTGTTAATTATATCTTTTTAACTGTTATTGGTATTGGATTTTTTTTATCAAATTCAATGATTTGGTTTAATTGAAAAACTAATTTTAAATTGCATATTATGTTTATTACTTATTATATTTTATTTTAAAGGAGCCGATTTGAACTATCAACTTTTATAGAATTATCCGTTAGAATTTGGTATAAATCTTTATGTATGGACTTAAAATGTTTTTAATAAAATACAGAATTTTATTATGGAGAGGTCTTGTATATCTAAATTTACATATTTACTCTTCGGAAAAAAAAAAAAAAAGAAACTCATTTTATACACAATGCAGTCCATATTAAATATCTTCTCGTTATAGTGGGAAGGTGTTCTTGTGTTAAGTTTTGAAACTTCCTTTTGCTTTTCTGGGATGTAACAAGAATATGTTTGTGTCTGTACTCTATGTACACAATGAATTCATAAACAATATAATAAAAACAAGTTTCTGTTGTGTAAATGCATAATCATGGATAAGAAAATATATTTCTATTATGTATTGTAAAAGAAAAATAAATAAAACAGAAACTAACAAAGACAAACATCAAAACTAATTAAGGCTAACACCAAAACATATCAGGACTACCATAAAAAATTGATCAAGACAAGTAGGTCCTTTTTTGCGTGGGATCCTACAAATCATGTACTAAGTTCTTTTTGAGTGTTGGTGATGTTTGCTTTAGTGGTTCATTTGAAACAACATTTTCTTAGAAATTTATGTTTCTATATCCAATGAAGGTTATGATATTCTCCTCGAGTGATTAATTGAAACAATAATTTTTTAATAATTAAGTATTAATAAATATTTCTAGAGTATCAAATATATTATATAAGAAATATCATAAATATATATATATATATATATATAATTTTCATATTAAATATTGTTAAAATTTTGGTACATGTATTAATTTAATATTCCTTCTATATCTTTTAGGAGGTGACACAAACATCATTCTTTTTTTTTTTTTTTTTTTTACAATTATTTGAATTTACATTCCTTTTTGTATGGATGAAACTGATGTATGGAGATGGGTTAAGGAAATATCAAAGAAATATATGTAAATACTTTAAGCCAGTTTTAGATGAGGAGAGAGGGGTGCCAATTGAACTATGTAAGATTTTTGTAAACTAATTTTAAGAATGAATTTCTTTAATTAGAAAAATATACTACAGTCTTGATTAACAACCCCAAAACCAGCATAAAACAATTTCTTGTTTTGACCACAATTCAATTGATTCAATTCGTACTTTAGTTAATTTTATTTTGTTGAGAATCAAAATAATAAAAAAATAGTCAATTGAAACTTACAAACAACAAATTATATTTTTTGTTATTATCAAACATTAAAATCACATAAAAACAAATTGTTAACTAATATGTTTTATTAATTAGACAAAGATTCAATCGAGTTAACAAAACATCCAGTCTTTATAGACTCCAACCTCAACAACTCATATCCCTTCACGTCTTCTACGTATAATGAAGATACACCTCTCAACCCGTGCTTCTAGTTTGTCCTTCTTGGTATGTGTAAATCCCAAGGTGCCAAATACCCTTTAAATTCTCATAATCTACTAGTCTTCCACTCCATACTTCTGTAAAAGTCTTGCAATTTAGAGTAAACAATGGACTCTATTTATCAAGTAGACGAAAATGTTTGCAACTTCTCCTAAAAGGACTTAGGCAATCTAACTCTTAGCAATATACGTCTCACCCTTTCTAGAATGGTTCTTTTTTCATCCTCTCAACTAACCCATTTTGTTGTGGTGTACTTGCAACCGTGTTATGCCTTTTTATATCTTTTACCCTACAAAACTCATTAAACTCCCATGAAACAAATTTCAATTGATTATTTGTCCTAAGCACTATCCATTTGGTCCCTATTAATTGCTCACGATGATGCATAACTCTTTCACTCTTTAAACCTTTAAAAGGTCTCAATCTTACTTTTCCAGATATAAATCGTCACACTCCTTGGGTAATCATTTATGATAGTGAGGAAATAAAACCTTATATCATAAGTTTAAGCGTTGGACCCCATAGGTCTAAATGGACATACTCAAAGGGTTTGTTAGCCACATGTTTACCCGTTCAAACTTGAATCAACAAGACTTTCCCAATATGTAGTTCGTCTTATCACCTCCTATTAGGATATGTTTTTCAACTCCACCAAACTCTTCCTACTAATGTGTCCCAACCTCAAATGCCACAACTTCACCTTATCCTGCATCACCTGACTAACCATAGAGGCATAAGCGATCTCTATTGAACAGTAGATAATTCCGTTATAATCTTTATCATTCCTTAATTCACCTTATCTCGTATCACCTGACTAACCATAAAGGCATGAGCGATCACTGTTGAATTGTAAACACTCCCCTTATAATCTTTATCATTCCTTGTTTCTTGAGCTTTGAAAAATACCTCACTTCTTACAATATTATCTCTCGATTATTAAACATCTTTAATCTAATAGACCTCATGCCTTGCACCTTACCAACTGTATCGTCCCCAACAAGGACCACGCCACCTGCCTTAAGGTTCACTTCCATGTTCTCCAGGTTGTTGACTTTGTCATCTTGAACAAATACAATTGTTGCTTCAAACATAACATGCGTGTCAAGACTTTGTCATATACAATGATTTAAGTTTCACTCACATTGACACAACATTTGTCTTCTTAGCGACCTCCCTTAGTACCTTATCATCAAGACACAAAATTATGACACTCTTAACTTTGTTAATTATGTCAGTCTACATAGATGTTGACATGTTCATTTCACACATCAAAGCATTAATACAATCTTCTTATATCTAAGATGACCTTTTCTTTAGAAAATTTATTTACTTTTTTCAACACAATCTTGGTGATCGGGTCTTCAACTTCTTAACTTTCTCTTTTTGTTTCTAAAAACAACACCGATAGTTGGGTTCATAATAACAAGTAAGAAATATAAAAATAAGATTGAAAGAAGATATTTTTATTTATATAGAAATATTCTATATATAGAGTCCAATATAATACAATGTCTATACTCATAACCGTGTATATATATATATATATATATATAACCTAAACTAAAAAAATAACAATAAACTGTTAAAACAACTAAGCTCAGTAAACTAGATAGTTAAACACACACTACTAAACAATTTATAATAAAGATTTGTATGCTCTCTTCTATCGTATCATCTTTAATTAAATTCTCTAATAAATGGTCTTTTAAATATTATTTAGGGTCCATCATTACAACTACGTACACATAACTAAATATAACTAAATACAACTACATACACATAACGTTTAAAGGAAATTAAAATTTTATTTATGATTTTGTTTTTATAAGAATTTATATATATATATATATTATATTTAATTTGTATTTTGGGAATTGTATAGTTTTTACATAGTATTGAATACATAATAAACTATATAATTTTGTGAAAATGTTATACCTGATTAAAAAAAGCAAATATTGTTTAAAGAATTACAAAATTCAAACAGAAAAACTACGTATTTTTAAAGAAAAAAATATTAATCAAACAGACAAAAAAATGGTATGAACAAGTCAATAAATATCTAAAACAGTTCTAAAATATCCCGAATCAGCGGTATTTCCGCCCATCAACTCGTTCTATTCCTTCCTATTCGTCTCACACTGTTTTCGGTATAAAACAAACTAAGCCCACTTGTCTCTACTAGTCAATTCAACCACCTATCATTAACCACCAAACAGAAAAGTACACTAAACACCACTATTTTCAAAAAGAGTGTAAGCATTAATTATTTTTTTTAAAGGATTTCATATTTCTTTAGCTTTATACTTTTATTCAGTTTATATATTTTGAAATAAAATGATATATCTAACTACAACTATTCAAATTAAAGATAATTTTAGTTAAACAATCTAAATATTTTTTACAGAAAAAAATCCAAATATTATATCATTGTATTATTTTCGATTGGCTTTAATAGTATTATTTTATTTTAAAATTAGTCTTAGCCTAATTAATTGAAAAATTCAAATATTACAAATTTTACATTATAACATACCTAAGGGGAATTAGTCACAACAAAAGCATATCAATATATTTATTATATTGATTTATAATTGTATCTCATAACTGTTCATTTGAATATTTACAAAAACGTATAAAAAATCAATAATATTTATGTAATTTCCTAAAGTAACTGTAAAAATAATTAGTTATTTCGTTTTTATTTTCTTGATACATAAAATAATCGCTAATCTTCTCAATTAGTTTTTTAGCTACTAGAATTAAAAAAGATACTAAGAATAAAATATAGAACAACATCATCCTTATCCAAGTGGAGAAACTTCCTATTTAAGAATTCATTGTCGTGTCTCAGATCATTATTCAATAGCCTTATCTTTCTTAATAACAAATTCTCTTTCAGTTTTCCTCTGTTCTCATTCTCCTCTTCGTTGCAGAAGAACACACAACACGTTTTTTTACATCATTAGATTTCTCGATAACGATGAAGGCAACGCTGTTTCGTCCTTGTTGTGCTCCTCTGTTTCTCGACGCGCATAGCAACGGTACCTCTTCAACCAGACATGCTTCGTTTGCTGTTTGTTCTATATCGAGGAACCGACCCAACATTCCCAAGCTCGAACCTTTTAGCCGAACCAGGTTTGAAAAGGCCGTTAAAGACCCTCCTCTGATCGAAAAATCCAAGAAAGAGGTCGCAGGTTTGTTGCATCTTTTTAAATTTCGCATCTTTTTTATGAATCGCAAGACCCCTTTTGGGTGTTTTTATTTGGGGTATCAGTTGAAGTTTTTCTTTTCTGATTTATTAACTCCTTTTGATGTTTTTTTTTTTTTTTTTTTTATTTACTCCTTTTTATTTTTTTTTTTTTTTTCCTTTTGCTATACCAGTGAAATCTGAGTATGGTTTTCATCATGATCTGTTGTTGAATTATGTGAATTCATTGTTTGTGCTGTGTTTTGAGTTTTGCAGATTATTGTTTAAAGCTTGAAGGTGATGAAGCCTATAGTTGCTGGCAGGCTTATTTTGAGCTGAGAGATCTTGAAGTATGTTATTATTTTTATACCTTGCTTTATTGATGAACTATGCTGCAATTTAGAGAAAGATGTGGCCTTTCAAGTGTGTTTTGTTGTGTATTTGCTTTGATTTCTCAAAAATAAATGTTTTTTAATAGATTTATTTCTCTTTTAAAATTATCAAAGGAAAAAAAAAATGAAACTTTATGTAACCTTTAATTAGTTCTAGAAATAAAACATTCAGAATGTCAAGTTTTTTTAATTCTTCATTCAATTTTTTCACTGTTTTGATTTCTCTTCCCTGTTTCAAACACTGTAAATAAAAAGAAACTTAATGATATAGTTAAAGTGAAGTTGTATTATTATAGCCCAAAAAGTGAGAAGTGGAAGCATGCTGCTATATCAGTAACTAAGTAGATTTAATAAACTATTAAATATTTTAAAAATAAACATGAAATAATTCTGATTTTTTCAATACATAAAATTTCTATTTTGATGTTCCGAAGCTGTGTTCATTTTTTGGAAAAGCATCAACTGGTTGTGATTGGATCTTGAATGCAATAAGAAATGTTTTGTTGGCCTTAATAATGCAGAAAGAGTGCCCAAAAGCAGACGTAGAGAGGCTGATTCTGGAGACTGGTGGTGTGAAATCCTTAATAGGATGTTTGCATGGGATTGCAGGCATGCAGAAAGTGAAGAAAGATGAGAAAGAGATGAGTAAGGATGAGAAATCAGAAGGTGAGAGACAGTGTCCTATACCAGATGGATTGCCAAAATCTGATGAAGAACTGAGGGAAGAGGAAGAAGCAAAAATGCCTGATTCACCACATACTAAGCTTCTAAGAACCATGGGAAGGCATCCTGCATGGTATTCTCCTGCCCCTGACCATGAGACAGATTGATTCATCAATCATCACTGCTTACATACATAGTGGACTGCCAATAATATCCCAATGTGAATGGAATACATGTCAATTTTTTTTTTTTTTTTTTTGGTTTTTCTAATGTAATGTAGTCAACTTTGCATATTGCTATTGTTTTCTATGAAATTTGGAGTACTTTTTATTTAAGTTCACAATCAATAAATTTAAATATAGTTTTCACATTAAAAATTATTAAATTCTTAACGGAAATAAAGTTTATTGAAAACAATGTATAGTTTTTTTTTTTTTTTGAGATATAAGCTGATATTTAAATTAAATAAACAATATAACTTCATTCATGATATTTAAATAATAAAAAATCGAAAAGAAAGAATTAAAGTTATTAAAGTATTATAAAAAAAAATCTATATATATATATAGAGAGAGAAAGAGAGAGTATTTAAAATTAAAAGAAAGAAATAAGAATGATTATGAATTATAAATCAGTAATTAACAATAATAAAAAATAATTGAGTAAGAAATTAGTAAACAAGAAAGGAATTATTGTTTTTATTCTTAGCTTGACGTTTATTAAGTATAATTATAAAATGGTTTTTCTCTTATAGAAAACCCTATGTATGGTATATCTTGCATTAACTCTTGCATTTAAGTATTTATTTAAATTTTTTTCGACATATTAGAGGTTTTCAACTCAATTTGAGAAGTATCATTATTTTTTTTTAGAATTTCAATAACTTTAATGTTTTTCTTGAATGTGTTTTAATCTAGATTTTATTTAAAGATTTTTTACTCTCCTTTTTATCATAATCTTTGAAGATGTACTTCATGTAGTTTTAAGACTTCCAAAAATTCATCATTTCGTATGAATTTTTTTAAATCATGTATCTATTGGATGGTTATGACTTTAGGTTTCTTCAATTTTTGTCATGTTACACCACAACTTTAGGTTAATATAAATTATTTTTTATAATATCATTTTATGTAGTGAACGATTAGGAGGGTGACAATTTTCATTAACTAAATATTTTTGTTTCGTTCATAATTTATTTTAAGGGAGTCCTAGACTTTTTTGATGGTTTTCAACTTGGAAATTTTCTTATATTTATTTTAATAAAAGTATACTTGACCTTGTTGTTCAAATACATTTTTTCAGAATGTAATCACTCTTGACTAAGATCAAGTATTCTTTGAAACTTAATCACTCATAATTAAATTGAATATTCTTTTGAACATAATTACTCCTAACTAAGATCATGATCAAGTATTCCTTGAAACTAAGCCACTCGTAGCTAAGATTAAGTATTATTTGAAATGCAATTATCTTACCTAAAGTTAAGTATTTTTTGGAACATAATCACTCCTAGTTAAAATCACATATTTTTTATATCACAGTCATTTCTGGCTAAACATTAGGTTATAATGAAAGTGATATAAAACATAACATATTCACTTTCTAAAAGAGGAGTAACATCCTAAGAAGAATATAAAAGAAGTTCACTTTTTTAGATTAGCTCAAGAACACAAATAATGCTCTTTTTTTACAAATAGGACATATTGATTCTTAAAGATCGCAAGAGCATTAACCTTTCTTCTTCAAAGAGTATCTTTTATTTATAAAGGATTATAAGAAAGAGTTGTTGAGAATCATTTTCTAGTTACTAATATTTTCAAAGAACTTTTTTTTCTTTATATTGCTTTTGTCCATGTTCAAATATAGAGATACAATAAATTGTTTTTTCTTGTAGCATTAACTGCTTATCTCTTTTTCAAGAAGCATTATTATGTACAACATGACTTACAAGACTTTAATTAGATAAATTTTGTCCAAATTAGAATAAAGTACATAATGGTACATGGTTAATGATCTTCATAGAGTTAACATGATATAAAATAACTTTTAGTGCATTCTTTAAAATATCTCTAATGTCGATAAATCTTCGCAAGAACCTCTTAAAATATGAATAGAAAAGACATTATTTGTAACATAAAATAAATATTTCTAATATGAGTTAGCACTATGAAATATTTAATACTATGTGTCTTTATCTTATTAGATGAAAAAATAAACACAAATATTATGATTAAATGAACTATTGCGTTATAAGTATTGTGGTTGTTGTTATTAGACAAAAGGTCTTGATTTAATATTAAGATAAAAACAATCTTTCACATTTTATACTTTGTTTTACCATCCTTAATCAAAATCTTTTAGAGATCTAATGAATTTTTATATAACATATTATCTATGTTTTCCTTGATACTAATCTTCATAGGCACTCAAATTAATTGGTTTTATAGAAATATAGAACAATGTACACCAACAAATAGCACCAACTTCAATAGGTTGGTACGAATGCTACAATTGCCATGATTCTTAGGCTGGTTTTGTGCGTGTATTTGTGATGTAGTTGGGTGTTTGCCCCTAATTCAAGTATATGCAGGTTTTAATTGTTTCCTTGAGGATCGATTAGAGATGTCCGTACCCTCCTAGGGTTTTTAGGCAGTTCTTATTTTATTCACATTTCTCATTTAATATATATTTTTTTTACTATTTCTAATCTCCCTTACTTTTTTTATTTTTTTTAAAAGTTAGTTAGAATTTTATTTTACTTAATATTTTTTAATAGTTTTTAGTTACTCGGGTGAAATTAAGTGTTGATAAATATAAATCTATATTTAAGTATATCTATCTCTTAAAAGATTTGTCATGATACAAATCAAATACTTATTTAATCGATAATGATACAATAGAATGAATAAGTTAAAAAACATAGTTTGAAAGAGATATGTTGTGGTCCCAAAAGCTTTCTTTTTGTATTTCTATCCCTTCTTTTTATCATAAACATCCAAACAGAATAAACCCCTTTTTTCTTAAGGGTGTGATGTCATTTGGGTATATAATTTATAAATATGAATCAGTTTTTAATAAGTCTTTTTAAGACCTTATATGAAGTCTGTATATGTCTCTAAGCTCTATGATACTCAAAATTATATATATTTTGGTTCCTCCATCCTATTATATGATGTATGTGTCATATCAAATATGAATAATAATAATAATAATAATCTCAAAAATAATGTCAAATACATCATGTTTCTCATCTCAATCAATCTTGCATAATAAATACAAAGGAAAAGACTTCTTGGTGATAGACAATGTAATCATCAATTTCAGGCAACTTTTCTGAACCATATCTTAGAATGTTTGAAGCCTAATAGTCCCCACAATTATTTATTATTCTAATTGAGCCTTTTTTTTTCATAAACTTTGCAATTTTTTATATTGCTGTAATTGCGTAATTTTAGATGTTTTTATCATTTCAAATAAAAATAGATTTCGTTAAATATTTAATTTTACTTTTTTAATTTTGTATTAAATATTTCACAAACTAATAGTATAAATAAATCTATTAATTCTTATAGTTCATTTATTTTAAAAATAATTATAATTGAATAAATTAGTTGATAATAAAAATTTACAAAGTAAGATTTCGTGGGGTAAGAAATGAAAGAGAGATGTTGATAAGACTTCAAGTTTTAAATAAACCTATGTGCCATAATAATAAAAAAGAATTTTTTAATTTTAATATAACTTTATCAGTCCATTGATATCTTGAACCACCACTCTTATAATTTAATTATAATTTAATTATAATATAATTATAATGACGCTAAAATAATGTTTGAATATAATGATTAAATTATTTTTTTAATTTCTAAAAACTAAAACATAAATAAGAAATTACAAAAACGTGAGTCTTATAAAAAAAAAAGTAAAACTTGCAAAAATATGTTAAAATAATATGATCCAACTCGGTAAAATAAGATGAAACTTTAAACAAGCTTATATTATTGCAGATAATATCTATTGTTTAATGTAGATTGAATAAATCAAACCCTTAATTCTAAACTTTAAAAAATTATAATCTTATTAACTAGTTACAAGAGTGTGGATTAGGGAATTGATTTGAGAAATTGGTTTTGAGATGATTTGAGATAAAAGTGTATGGAAAGTTTGTTGTTTGAATTAAGAAAAAGATAATAAGATTTGAATGAAAAGTTTGTAAAAATTTGTGAATGATGTGATAGATATAATAAATATTTTAATATTTTTAATATATAAATTATAAAATTACAAATATTATTTAATTAAAAATCAAATATAATTAAAAATATTTTAATATAATTTTATTATTATAATTATTATAATAATTATTTATAATTTTATAATTTTTATTATTATAATTATTATTTTTAATATTTTAATATTTTCAGTTTTTTATGTATTAATATTATTAATAATTATCTTATATTATTAGTATTTTATAAAATTAGTATTATATTTTCTAATTTATTATATTATTATTATTATTTTATAACTTAATTAAGTTTATTATTATTTTATTGAATACTGTTGAATCTTTTCGCAAATCTTCGCTATCAGGGAAGAAAATATTTTCGCTCTTTTCTTCTTCGTTTTTTTTAATAAATTATTATTTTATTCTTCATCTACAGGTTTTAAATGATAAAAGTTTTAGACCATTATTAAATAACAGACTCTGTTATGATATAAGTTTGTCAAGAGAACTTCTTACTACACTTTCATGTCTTAATGATTACACTGTCTTTCATAATATCTTAATGATTACATTGTCTTTCACTAAAGATGTAATTATCTATTTTATTTTTCTGACACTTTCATATATCCCTCACTTTTTCTTCTAGCTCCATAATCTTAAGTTAAAGTTCATTTCCATCTATTATGTCAGTGTTTGCTCTTATTATCATGTATTATTATTAATAGAAGAAGGTTGAATGACTCTCTTTACGATCTATAAGAAAAATTTTTAAAATGATCTATTTCAGAAGTTGTTTTTAGATTTGAAAACAATTTTTAAAATAGATTATTTAAAAAGATTTTTTAGGTAAAAAAAGTCTTTTGAAATAAGTCATTTCGAAAATATTATAAAAGTGTATTTTTTGATTTTGAAATGTTTTATTCTAAAAGTTATTTTCAGATCTTAATATTAAATTATATTTCTAAGACAGTTTATTCTAAATGTAAAATTTAGTTTTTGGAATGGATTATTTCAGAAATCAAATTTTATATTTTAAATTAAGCGATTCCAAAAGTTAAAATATATATAATAAGTAAATAAGTTTTTCAAAATGAACTATTTAAAAATTAAAAAGTCATGGAGGTATAGGAAGAAGCTTTTGTTTATCAAAGAAAGACACAAAGCAAATAAGTCTTTTCAAAATGAACAATTTAAGAAAATTAAAAAGTTATGGAAGTGAACAATTTAAAAAAATTAAAAAGTTATGGAAGTGAAAGAAGTCTTGTTTGTCAAAGAGAGACAAAAACTTCCTCTACCTCATAATTTTGACATTCACCCCATCACAGACAAGAAAATACAAAAATAACTTCACCGTTAGCTTTTGAAAAATGTTTTTTGGAAAATTTTTGAAAAGTATTTTTCAAAACATTGTAAAATGTTTTTTAGAAATATATTTCAAAAAGCCTTTTCCAAAAAATATTTTAAAAAAATGTTTTTTAAATATAAATTTAAATTTTAAAAAAGACTTTTCGAAATATATTTTCGAAAAATATTTTTCAAAATATATTTTTACTGAAAGGTATTTTGGAATTTTTCAGAAATGATGGAGTGCAAGTAAAAAATGACGGGGTGCATGAAGGGTTTACCTCAGAGATCATAACCTTCATCTTAATACAGGATGGATTTTTTTTTTCTGCACCGTTATCACTAATTGCACCTCTATGCTAATATAAAAAGCTAAAATACCCTCTCTTACTACACCCGATGCTGCAATCTTCACTGCACCTCCATTTTCCACCACACCGTTCTCCAGTGCGCTAAGAGGAAGAAGAAGAAAAACTCATTCTGAAAAAAGGTTCATTCCAAAGCTATCATTTATGTTATAGAAAGTTTGTTTTAAAAATTCTGTTATAAAAAACTTATTATGGAGGATATCATATATGTTTCAAAAATTATATTTTGAAAAGTTCATTTTAAAATGCATTTTATATTTTTCAAAAAACTTGTTCTGAAAATTCTATTTCAAAAATCATGTTTTAGAAATTTCAGAAAACCTATTCTAAAAGATTTTCAGCACAGATAATTCGAAAGTCACTTTACGAAAAGTAAAATAGTTATTTTAAAAACTATAAAGGTGCAGTTAGAAATTATGGGGATGCAGGAAGAAAAAGGTATACAGGACCTTTAATGGTTTTAGACGAACAATGGCTTAGAGACTAGAAACTCTGATATTGTATGATTTCCTTTCTTGACATTGCGATGTTCTATTCTTAATTGCCGAGCACATGTTTTTGTATGAGAGTTTAAGCGATGGTGAATTTGTTCCACAACTGAAACGTATTAATGCATCCAGTAACTCATGTTAAGGTTAACCAAGACAGAGGTGACTATAGCCATGTAAGTAGTTGATCCTAAAATTCCCAATTTCAATAGGCAGGATTTTTCAAACCTATATTGCAAATCGGACATATATTGAAAGCAATTTCTGACTCAATCAGAAAACGATGAAGTCAATGAGCCTTCAGAATTGGCTCTAGTTTCCACACCAGAAAATTAGAATTATCAAGTTTGGCCAATGAAATAGGTGAAATTCACAGGAGTGGTAATCGGAATCAAATTCATCAGAGGTTGTTTGAGTTGACAGTTGGGATGTTGGAGAAGGTGATTCAAGCTCAACAGTAGCCAAGATTAGGCTTTAGAAATATGTTAGAAATGAGAGAAAACGAATGACTATCATTCAATCAACCAGATGAATACAAAGAGTTTCTCTCATATAGAGCCAAGACTACTACAGTTTTATCAGAAACCTATGCACAAATATACTCTAACAATATGACTAAAGAATAAAATTCTAAAGAGTTTTTTATTTAAAGGATATTTATAAAAATAAAATAAGTAAAAGATTAAAGCACTAAATATATTATAATTTATCAGTTTATTTCTTTTATTTTATAATAATTAAACTAGAGAATATTTATTAAAAAAAGAAAAACCTGTCCTCCCTTAGTTATCCCTTAAACCTCAACTTTCAAACATTTCAGAAGCCAAATCCCCACCTATACACCATATAGCATAAATCTGTATCCTGCTCCACTATACTAATATCACACTTCCGAACATAGAACAAGTTCATCACAGCTCTTCAGCACAGACCTTTCTAGCAAAAGCATGATTTTTGTTGTAAAGAATTTGAAACCAAAGATCAAACTAGGCCTTCTAGTATCGTCAAGAGCCAACAAGAAATAATAGAAATCTGATACTCGTAGTACCTATTCAGAATAAAATTCACGGTAAAAAATCAATAATTTACACTTATCAGCAATTACAATAAATATTTCTCTACTGTTATTACATGGGAAACATTGCCACAAGCATTGGCAACACAAAATTGCCACATTATTGAGAGACTGCATTATCAACAGCTTTCCGGTACTTACCGCAGTAAAATTAAAGGATTGGACAAAGCTAGGGTTTAAACACGATTCACTATTTACAACAAATAAAGGCATTATACATAAATATCAATATTTTCAAAGAATGATATTATGTACATCTAACTACATCAATTGGGTCATTATACCTACAATGACAACCGTTTGAATAAGAATAAGATTAACAAGCACCACCCATATTTACAATATATACAGTTATTCAGAATCTCTGATAGAAAAGAATCATCTGACTGGTTCCGTAACTCTACATCTGCAGCCAATGCACATATTTAGAAGAGGGAAATGAAACACAAGAAAGACTATAAGCATAAATAAGAGCTCAATTTACAGCATAAGACAGAAATCTGATTCACAGATGATTTTATTAAATAAAGTGCTATTTCGAAAAACAGCGTTCAGGAATCAATGGCTATTGTCAAAAGGCATCTCATACATTTTACTGAAGTCGATGCATAATGAGAATAGTATGAAGAAATATCAGTTTCATAGCACCCATCTTAGAGATATCATTCAAAATTAATAAGTCACCAAAGATTCCTTTTTTATGCACTACTTCAATTGATAGAGTACATTTTTTCTTATCTTTTACTAAGAATGGAGGCTCAACTCACATGATACACGAGAGACTACCCAGCAAATTAAAGAAAGGCTCTTCTGAATCTGCTTGGTAAGGGAAGCAAGAGTATCAACTAATCAATCCTCACATAACAATCTGCATAGAGTTAAAAATATATATTAAATATTAAATTTCTAATGTCAATTTAGCACGAAGACAAAGTAATGTCACTAATGGCACCATTAATCAGTCTTCTTCCCAGGGTTGTGCTGGACAATATTTCTCCATGGATTCCTTTTTACGTTCCGGATCAAGGCTGTAAAGGGGGAGGGGGAAAAACACTGGTTATATCCAATTTTGGAAAAGTCAAGGAATTACGGAACAACCAAAGTTTCCATTCGACAAAAGAGTTACTTAAAGTCAAGTCAAGTCAAGTCACAGACCTATTTCTGAATCCAAGAAGAGCACAGTGTACAGCACTTGCACAAGCTGAAGCGGGGGCTATGGCAGCAGCAGGAACTGCTCGAACAGCAGCAGCCAAGGCAGGTCCAGCACCTGAACCTCGCTGAAATTTTTTTAAGGGGCTCTGAACTAACACAGCAGCAGATTTTCCCAAGCCATCGCTAAGACTCTCATAAGCCTATAAAATCAAGAAAAATAACCTTAATGTAGCCAAGGAAAAAAATTAACACAACGAACTTTGGTGATTTGTACAAGCATCCATGATCCCTAAGAGAATGAGTAAATAAATCTAAACATAGATTATGTGATGCAAGCAATTAATCCAAATGGTTTCAACAAGTCTAATTATAATTAAGAAAATAAATTAAGTGCTACAGGCATCTCCAGATCAGATTATTCATATTGTGTTTGCGGAAGACGCATTCTTTTCTGTCACTTAACACGTGTTTAAGAAGTCAGACATAGACCGAGACCAACATATCATTCTCAATAATTTTGACATTTCACCTGTTGAATTCCTTCCTGGGCATCTTTAGGTTGATTGGATCGAACATCTGTTTTTGATTTGTCTTTCACAGGCAGTGGAACTGGAGAAGGTATGCTTGAAAGAATATATTCTGCTTGGAGGAGAATGTCATGGGCTCCAGCAGCTAGATGAACTCCAAGTCCAACCGCTTCAAGAGAAATGCTTCGAAGAAATGCAATTGTACCTACAAAGATTTGTTAATAATGCAATGAAAACTGAGCCAGAGTAGAGCAACTCAGCATTAGAATTTATGGTCCAGAAAACTACGCAAAAAATCCTATAATCATTCAGATGGATTTAGAAAACTGAATTCAGCAATGGAAGCTTCAGAAGTGCCAACTGCCAATATAAGGAACACTGAAACTGATGGTATAAGTTGTTGCAACTGGACACTATTTATTTACTAGTGAAAGATTATGTACCAACAACAACAACTATAGGGCCTAACATGCCCTGCAACACCAAACCAAACTTTTACAAACAAACAAACAAAAAAGTGTAAATGATGCGAAATATTATTTAAGAATAAAAGAAGATCTTAGCAAAAATATTTATAGTTTAGCGACGACAAAGAACTAGTTAAGAATAAGTAATTAATGCATGGTTATTAAGAAACCACTTATTATCTTATAAATCAAAATAGTTAAACTTTAAACTTCTCAAAATGTAAATAAAAACCCTTTTTTGATATAACCTATGCAATGAGGAAATCCTAGTGCAATTAAAAAATGTCCAAAAAAATTTATAATGAAACTCAAATTAATAAATATGTAAATGAGCGTTAGTTAAACAAGAAACTCCAAAACTAATTCAAAAATCATGAATCAACTAATCCCTAATTCTGATGCTGGGGATTGGAATCAATATTCAAAACTAATTGAAACAGGATACACAACTCCATTCAACTATACCATTCACTCCCCGTTAGATTCCGCGAAGCTAAAGTCTGTCGTACAAAAATGTAGAAAACTGTTTCATCATGAAAACGTTTTGCTAAAAAGAATCAAATTAGGATATTGTGAACCAGCCTTAAGCGTAGATAGGTTCCAATTGCAATGTATAGGTCTTGAATCACGCATTGAATGTATGGGATTCACAAGACCTCAAGCTCTACAACTACAATGGTTAGGTTTTATAGTATGATTCTCCCAAGGTTATTATCAATTTGTAACAGAGTTCTCCACCATCTCTGTCAATTGCAATTGAGTAGCACAGGAGGTGACACCAGTATTGCTGGGTTCACTTGGGATTTTAGTCAAATAGCCGGTACACAACACGACCTTTGGGTGATCGGATGTAAAGATCTAATTGGAAGATATAAAATTGGAGTCCCAGATTGGAAGTAAGGGTAAGCGTGATGTTTATAAACCTTTGGGCTCTTCAACTACAACAGCTAGCTTTTGTGGTGTGATTCTTCAATGTTAGTATCATGTTCAATATCTAAATAAATTGCAGAAATGTTAGCACTACCAACAGATACCTCATAAATATTATGATGAATTCTACTGCTGTAGTTGCTTATTTTTTATTATCTCGAGCATAAATCTAAATTATACAGGTAAAACTAGCAGAAAAATATCTATCAACAACAACCTACCTCTCTGCACACCCTTGAGCACTCTCCGCTCCTTCTTGTAGCTCTCTACTGGTGATGAAACCAGTTTAGCAGCACCAGCCCCGACTGCAATCAATGATCGCACAGTAGGAAGCCCCCGGAGTATTTTATGAATCTACATTTTGAACATACATATTGAACAATGTAAATATTATAAATGAAGAGAGCTAAAAAGTAACCCTGACATTTCCAAATTATATAATCCAAGTTATAATACCTGATTTTGAGATATATCTTCCAACCAATCCCCTACAGCAGTTTCACAAACACTGGCCCAACCGTAGACACCAGAGGCATGAACATGTTTCAGGTTAAGCTCAACCCCCTGAGACAACACAAATCATTTATATTTACTTTTTCCAACAAATAGTTTCTTTTTTGCACTAATTATTGTAAATAAAAAGGGTCAACAATGCTTTTTATGTGACTTTCAGGGTGCACAACCAGGAGTGTCATTGCAACACCATATAATAGGCCTAAATGAGTCGACAAACACATCAAACTCTGTTTAAAATATACTGGTCTATAAGGGTTATTTGAAGAATATCTTGAAACAGACAAATATAAGGAAACAGAGTTGTCCTGTATATTCTTTGTGGCTTGATAAAAACAACACCTATCTGTCAAGTGTACTCCCCCCCTCCCCCGCTAAAATAGCAAGCATTGATGTTATACTGTTTAACAATTAGCTCACGAGGTGATAATATGTGTAATTATAACACTAAAATATGAAAGAAAAGAGGACAACCTGGGGTACAAAGTCGGGCTGACTTAATCAACAATAGGAAAATTAAAAAATTGAAGAAATTTTACCTTCCAAGGGACAAGATTTACAAGCTCTACATACTTTCCATGCCTTAAAGCTGCTAGATCTACATGATTTGGACTGTAATCCACCCGAACAAGAATAGGCCATATATCTAGCTTCTGAAACCAAAATAAATATGTGAATACATTAATATTACCAGGTAGAAGAAAAGCTTATCAATTAATATCTTATATATGCTTTAAGATGGTGATTAGACCACTACACAAGTGTTTCTTCAACTTGATGGGAACAACAGTTCAATTCAATACACCAGTTCTTCAGCTAAGTGAGGAAAACAGATCGATAGATATAATAATTGGGATTTCCACATTTCTTTAAACACTTTATGTTGCAGTACAGAACACTGTACAGTCCAAAAATATACCAAAACAAGAAATTATAATAGAACACAACTCACCTGGAAGTAGGGAAGCAGCGCCTCTGGTGCAATTGAATGAAATGCATGATCTTTATTTTTCTTAGTCTTCTCAGGCAATGATTTTGAACCCTCCAAATCTTGACAACTATTAGAAAACTGATCCTTCAATGTGTTTTTTCTCCCAAAGAAGTCAACAAAAAAATCAAGCTGGCATTGGTGGAGATGTAACAACAAAGGTAAAATAGCAACATTTAACCTGAAAAGGAGAAAGAAAAGCATGTAATATATGACATACTTCATGCTTAATATTTCCTATATATTATTTGAAGTTTTAGGGAATGCTGCAATAAAGTGGACTTTAGTTGTGAAGAAAGACCAGGATATGTAATATCGCTGTGTATATTTATTAAAAAAAAAACATAACCATGAAAATTGTGAAAAAACAATGTAACTGCCATGCCATTAAAGCTATGAGAAAACTAGAAGTCAAAAATCATCACCATGATATTATATTGTAGTCAAAATGTCCTAGTCACCTACTAGTTGAAGCAATTCCCAAACCAGTCAGCGTATTTCAGTCACAACTAATGGTAAGTTTTACAAAGGGGACACCATCTCCAACAAAAACAGTTAGAATGGCACTTTACCTGTACTCCTCAAGGGGAGTAAGAGGATCTGGTCTAACTGCATCCAAGTCCAATTTAAATGCTTTTGAAAATGATTCCCTAGGATGACCTTTTGAGTGATAATATCCTAATACCTTCCAATTTAAAAAGAGAAATATTAAAACCTATAATTTGTAAGTTTAAAGATGTTTGATGTAAAATCACGTAATTTAAAGCAACTAAATTTTCAAAATTACCAGTTTCCAAGGTGCATCATGGCTTCTGTCATACAGATAAATATCTTGAACAGACACAGACATGTTAGAGACATTTAGTCCAACTGGAAATATGTCATACTGAAATTTCATCCCAGATAATGCAAGTTCCATGCAAATAGATGTGTCTCTCCCAGAATACTCTCCATTTTTCCCAGAGTCAAGCCAGTCAGAACCACCATACATTCTCCATCTTATATCAATTTTCTTAAGAATTACACGTCCACAAGCCTCACCATGTGATGAACTATCGTCAGATGAAAGCATGCCTCGATGATCTACAGCCTTTTTCAGTACAGATTGTTTGCTTTCCTCTGCAATGTGGTTTTCTAATACTTTCAGAGAGGTGCCTCCATACCATCTACCACTTCCTCTTTCAATCTCTTTATGTTCCACATTCCTCAGTTTGTGGCTAGAAAGCTCATCACAATGAATACCCAAAGATAGCTCGGACAGAGGGCGTAAGTCAGACAAACAATAGCTTTCTATAATCTCTGGAAAACAACCCTCTTGCAGAAATGAAGTATCGCTACCTTCTGGTCCTAGCACACTCACTGGCTCAGTCAAAGTTAATTCATGAGAGAGAACTTCAGGCTTATGCAAATTCATCTGACCAACCTCAATTAAGCTTCCTTCAAGTGGAATCCTTGATTCAAAAGCATAAGATTGGGGTGCATTATTGTTATTTACTTTAAATGCATCTTCACATATTTCATCCATCCAGCCAGCTATACTAGATCCATCCGTTGAAAATGTTGGACGGGAGCATTGTTCAGAAATCATCGAGTCAAATCTGAGATTCTTATTTTCAGTTTTAAATTCATTCCTTTGCTGTGCCTGTTGAACGTTATGCCACCTATTCTGCAAATGCACAATAGATTCCTCCACATCAGGAGCAAATAATTGCTGAAGTTGTGCAGCCAAACGAATCAGACTACCAGTTGTATCATAGCATGTTTCCACATTAAGGTGAGATTTAGATAATTCCAGTTCCCACAGAAGACTACTTGTACAGTTTGTTTTCAAAATCGCCTCCATAAAAGCCTCCTGAGCAACTTTAACATAACCAGCTTTTTGAAGATGTTCAACACCATAAATGCCAGGCAGAGAATTCAGTTCTGATATTAAATGAAGTAGAAGCCCCAAGTCATGCACTCGGATTTGGAAAACACTTCCAACTGTGTCTGCTGAAGATGAACTTGACAGAGTTAAGCTGGATGCAGCCAACAAACAGGAAACACATTGTTCACTCATATCTTCTTCGATAAATGAACATCTAGACTCTGAATTCAGTTCACTCTGAACTACAGGAGTCTTCACATAAGGCTCATAGCTCAAAGCAATATCAATCAAGCACAGAACAAAATAAGTTGTGTAAGAGACATTCTGTTCCTTCTTTGAAATATTAGTATCTCCTACCCCTTTGGTATTAGAAGCAGGCAAGCAGAAAAAGGATGAAATTGCATCAAACCAGTCCAAACGACCACCTACAGCAATAACTGTACCACAACTGACAGTAATGGATGTTACAGTGTTAGAAATCTCGGGGTCAGAGAGACAAATGACTTCAGAACCAGCACATTTGGAAGACAATGCATTAGAACCTCCTCCATCACCTCTTTTCACAGAGGAGTTGCTACAGGTAATCAGAAGAAACTCATGATCAGGAAGTTCTGTGACAAATCCCCACAACTTGCCTTCACCATGAGCTAATCGGAAGAAACTTGCAGCCTTAATGCCGCCAGTATTGGTGACCGACAGCACCTCAAACTTTTGAACTTTCAGCATGAACTGACACCATATTCCAGGAAGTTCACTCTTGATTGAACTTTTGGTTATCTCAGAGGTATCTGTATCAATAAGAATTTCAAGAGAATCACATTCCAAAAATACTGATGATTGTGAGACAGAAGAATCCTTTTCAACATTGGCTTCCTTAGAAGTCACACATGTCAATGCATTCAGTGTCTGATGTAGAAGATGATGTATGCCTTTATATTGAGAATAATTCACATGAATCACAAGTTGAGATAGATGGACATGTATGAGAAACGATGAGCTTAAAATCATCTCTTGTTGAGTTTGAGATTTCCAATCTTCCAGATCTTTCACTGTTGATGCAGACACAAACTCGTGCCCCCTTCTTCTAGTGTCTTCTTTGTCCCTAGTTTGCTCTGAATTAGCAAATAATCTGGCTTTCTTAGCAATCCAAGGACCAGTCACTTTACCCCCTTGCCAAACAACACGAAAAACAGAGAAACATCCTCTTCTATGAAAAATGGAAAAGAAGCAGCAGGCAGAAAATTTCTCATTCTGCACATCATAGGAGATGATTCCACCATTACCATTACTTGATGTGATCAAGTAGATGTCAAGATCACAGAAACTCAGTTGAAGAGATTGAGCAGATACCGAAGGAAATCTTTTCTTTGAACTTTCATTTGAACTTTGACTATAATCTGGAGTGCAACCATTGTTCAAAGGTGACGATGAAGTAAAATCAAGAGCAATGAACTGTTCCCATGGAAATGAATTGTTATGATCTCCGTCCCTTTCAAAAGGAAAACACAATATCACTCTTGCATTAGAAATTGATATATCACTGTCCAAGCATTGTGTTGTGGAGAAAGATGTCACACAGGGACTAGAACCTTCCTTAATATTACTCTGACATGGTCCACACTTGTTATCTGAGGCTTCACATAGAATTTCCTTTTCTTTATTATGCTTCCCAAGTGATTTCTCAACTTCCTTTAGCATATTCATGATCACATTAATTACTGAAAAGATAACCCAAAAAATAAATGGGGGCAAGTTCAGTGAGAATGATGTCTTTCCCATCAGGCAACCATCAGATGAACTTGATTGCGTTGAAAATTTGCAATTCATGACACCAGAAGTTCTAAACAGTGTAACTTTCAACAAACAATCATTATTTCCAAATGGAAAATCTGTCGCAACAGGCCCAATTAATGAATGTGACTCTACATTGTAAGAGGTAGACGAAGGGAGAGCATCAAGGACCTTAGCTTGTAGGTGTTGAACCAAAGCAGTTTGATTTTTAGCATCAATTCCAATATTCAAAAAACTAGCAACTTCTACACGCTTCACCTTTGCATCAAGAGTCATGCCTTGAGGGCATACCTATTGGGATCACATTGCATTTAAAGTTAGTGGAGGAATTTATTCAAAAACAAGTATCAGAGTATATACAGGTAAATAGGTCTCTCAAAGCAAGCATGAAGCCATGGGTAAAGATTTTGCAAAGGGATTTGGGGAGAAAGCATAGAAGCAAAATTTACCTGCAAAGCAAAAACAATGTCATTGCACTCTGCACCAAGATAATCAATTTGTGACCCAACCATGTGACCAATTTCAGAGTCGGAAAATGTATTCTGTTCATCAACACAGCTAGACAAAACAACTGATACTCCAGCAAAAGTTGCCCTGAAATTGGTTTCCATATGTTGCTGTTCTGTTTATTAATATCATAAATGAACATTAGTGAATAAAACTATCAAAAGGAAACACTATATATTTTGTATGCTTATTTGTTCAGCACGGACATTAGAAATAGTAGTTTAGCTCCCGTATATTTACTTGTGTATAGAGATGAAAAAATGCAATATGCAAGAGTGAAATGCATATAAAAAGTTTAAACCAAACAGATTGAAGATATAAAGTTTCCATTAAAAAATAACTACAAACAATAGCTTGAAAAATTAAGTACCAGATGGAATATGCAAAGATCCAGAAGCAAGGCTGGATGCAGCAGTAATTGCACTAAAAACTGAATATGTCCAATTCCACATTCCACTGTTTCCTAAAGCTGATTGCGAATTTCTCATTCCATCAAAACATTCAAAAAACTGGTCCACACTGCAGAATTCCCATAACAGAAATATCAACAGATTGAGAGTCAATAAAGGCAAGGAAGACCTATAAACTCCTAAAAATACATAATTGATTTAGCTATCATGTGCATAATAGATATCCTAAGGAAGTGATATTTCTCTACATTGTTAGCATTAGGTAAAATTGCACAAAGTATACAAATTATAAAGTTTACCTCGGAGTAACCATAAATTTTAATTGATAATACAGTGAACACAAATTATACTTCCATTTTAAAGTTTTCAGACTCATCTGTAACACATACATCCAGCAGAGATATTTGAATGAATTTCAAAATTATCTACAGGAGAGTTTGTTTTTCTCTTTGAGAGGGAAGGATCAATTGATGTCAAATATTTAATTAGAAAGTAGCATAAGAAATTTCCTATTCAACAACGTGGAGCACAAGGGAAAATTGCAATTTTGAGATTATTACGTGAATTGATCAAACTCAATAAGATTTTCAGAATTGTCATTTGTCAAGGTATCCAGAGAGATTGCCAATAGCAATTTATTTCAATTAAATGTTTCTCTAATAATGATAACATTTAAAAGGGAAAAAGAAGGACCTACCTTGCCCCAAAATCAAATTCTTGAATACCATCTTTATTATGATTTGTATGTGGAGATAATGGTACCCAATCGGATATAAGATTAGCCGCAGGAAGTAAATCATCAGCAAGGGTTTCAGGTTGGATCAAAGAAGCGTATTCAGCTGACAAACTACCGTCGGCAATTATACTCTCACCGGGAACATTGGTAATAGAAACTGAAGTTGATGAATGACGTAACAATGTAGAATTTAACTGGGCAGATCCTCTTACGTCGTGATTTGTGCACCCTTTGCCATCCTTGTTCAGATTCTTTACAGATTCCCATGATTGCAATAGCCATTTAATAGAGCTAGGCTGAAATCTTAACACTATAGGATCAACACGGGCATCAGCATCCACCTTGCAAATGTCCAAGGAACCATTCTTCCAAGGAATACTTAATTTTATACTTCCGCTAAATCCACCTTTGTTCCCGGTCATGACTGGACATGTTGCTATATTTGACCCCAAAACAGATTCATCACATCCTGCTCTTGATTCATGCTGAAAGTAAAAATCCTCATTATCTATTTGGAGAAGCTCGATAACTGCTCCATGAAACTTTACAAAGTTTGTTAACTGGCTTATTCCAAGGACATCAACATTCGAATCAGCATCTTCAGACAGACTAGTTCCACATTGTATTTCAGAAATCTGAAGAACTAAGGCATGACGACAATGTGTCTTATTTTCTACATTATCTAAGGATGGATCAAATGCAACAATTACATTTGTTACTGTAACATGGAAGTTTGTGAGCAACCACTTTATCATTTTTGCAATAGTTTTCACACCTTCGTGAACATCCACTGAAGCCAACTTCTCAGCATCATCTGATATTTCGTGCTCAGTCCTCGTTGAGCTGTGTCTGTGGTGATGATTATCACTATTATCCATGCCACAAGTTACATCTTCACTTGTTGACATTTTATCTGAGCATGGAGAAACTACTAATTCAAGCCCATTCACTTCAACCTCACAACCTTTACCACTCCAAGGCATTTTAATCAACAGGTAGCCAATTGAACCTTCTTTGATCATAATGGATGATGTCTTACCAAACTGTCAAACATTTGCAGAGGAAGGCAATAAGTTAACAAAAAATAAATAAAGAAAGAAATACTCTTGACGTTTTTCAGCTTAGAACACCATCCAATTCTATAAAAACAATCTTAACAGTTTACTTTATGATAAAACAAAGACCCCACATTAAGAATTCAAATTTTTCCTATAACAAAACAACATTTGACGTAATTGGGTCCCATTTGAAAGAGCTTGTTATCCGGCTATCCATAAACTGATTTCAGCTTCTTCCAATAAGCACTCTACGATAGTTTATGAAAACAGCTTATATCTTGTATAAAACAATTATATGAGTACCTACTCAGTGAGAGCTTCATTAAGTTATTTGACAAAAAGGATTCTTAGTCCGTATGAGAGAGGTGAAGCATGTATAAGGAGAATATCAAGTGACAGCACTATATTACCACAACAGATTGACGGAAAACCATTTTTTGAGCCTCAAGGCCTTACCTTGACCCTACTTTACCAACAAAAAAAGAAAAAGAACAAATTGACAGAACCAGAGTAAACCATTAAAGCTCACCAAGCAGGCCAAAACGAGAAGTTACAGAAAGCACATGACTTTACATCCTAACCATGACCATACATACACGACGCGAATGAAAAAGAATTTAATCCTCTCCCTTCTATGTGAGCTTTAATAAACAACTAACTCAAGTTAGGCTTCGTTCTGGGGTGTTGGCAACACACTATTTATGACATCCTCGTACCTTCTCTCAATACTACAACCAATTCATCAAAATAAAGGCGGCGATAATAGCAGGAATACCTTGCTGTTGACGAAATCGACATTGAGAGCGAGATCGGAGAGCTGAATGGTTCCCTGGGAGAGTTGGACGTCGAGCTGGTCGAGGTCGAGGTCGCCGAGAATGAACTGGCCAAGTTTCTTCTTGAGGAAGAACTTGCAAACCCTCTTGAGAGCCCAGCGCGAGAAGGTGGCCTCGGCGGATTTGGCAAAGTTGAGCCACGGGAACATGGCTACGGGAAGGAGAATTGGGCGGAATTAGGGTTGAAAAAGAGAATCAGCAGCGGAATTCGGAGGGAGGTGGCGGCGACGAACCATAAAGCTCCATAACATTAGCACGCAACCACGAGATTGTAGGAGGAACAGGAAGGATGGTTTTAAATTAAATAAAAAAATAAAAATAATAATTCCTACTTCTACTTTTTCCTCCTTTCCACCCCTTTTCGGCCCCCTCTTCCCTGCAATTTTACTTTATCTTTTTTCAAATTCAGTTACTTCTCATTATAAATTCTGTTAACAGTAACAACTAACGGATCTTAAATACTACTATTAATCAATAAATAAATGTAATTAATGGATTTACCTATAATACTATTCATTCTTCATTTAAATTCTCTTAATTTTTTAATTGTTTTATTTGTTTATTTATTTATAATAATAGTAAGAATAATATATATCTTGAATAAGTAATAAAAAAATCATTAAATCGTAAATGTATTTTTATTTTTAATACTATCTTTTATAAGTATAAGGTAAGTACATAACTTTAGAATTTTTAACATACTGCGAACATAAATGTTATATTATTTTTCTTAAATAATCATTATCTTTATTAAAAAAACTATTTAAGTAAAATAATTACATATATTTTTATTTTATAATTATATATCATTTTATATGTATAAAAATGATAGATAACAAAAAAGTTATAATTTATTATGAAAAAATTATTTTATATCAATACTAAATTGTTTAAGAATAGAAAAAGATGAAATTTTGTTTGTTTCAATTGAGTATTTGTTTTTTAATATTTTTATTAGAATCATTTTATTAGAATCATTTTATTTATTTGCCTTAATATAAGGATTTCTTATTAATATAAAATAATATTATTCAAATATAAATGACTTTTGGTTTTACATTAACTTCAATATAATTTTATACTAGCGACAAAATCTCATAATTTTAGTATATAGAGAAAATTTTAATTTATTTTATTATGTTATGGAGTATGAATGTCCTTATATTAGATGGTCCGGTAGTAGTCACGTTTGTTTCAAATAATTTTATCGTGGCCAAGTTTTTCTATATATATATATATATATATATATATATATATATATA
>Ga0209489_100729_pt1 | contig 64604 bp, 34 predicted proteins | sample SiratrowhiteBW_FD_187527 | JGI IMG/M metagenome (GOLD analysis project Ga0209489, IMG submission 187527) | Root nodule microbial communities of legume samples collected from California, USA - Siratro white BW (SPAdes) (version 2) | ecosystem: Host-associated > Plants > Roots > Nodule | place... | reverse complement strand
TTTTTTTTTACTTATAACATATTAAGTTTTGGTTATTATGTTAGTTTAATTAGTTTTTTTTAGTGCACATGATGTAAGGTATTTTTTGTTTCAGTTATTTTTTTCTTATATTTTATTTTTTTTTTTATTTTTTTTTACTTTCGGTTCCCTGTATTATCTTTCTTCGATCAACATATTTTTAATGATAGAGGATCTTAAAATCCAACCGATAAAAGAATGAAAATTGATCTAAAAAGTCATAATATATTAAAATTTATTTTTTTTAATCAATTTGATTTTGTTTTCTATAATTGAACATTTTTAAATATATTAAAATTAAATCGAATTGAAATTTAATTATTTAAATATTATTATATTATTTATTATTTTAGTTATATAAGACTTAAAAGAAAAATTATACGGTTTAAAAGGAAAATCTAATGTACCTAAATTGATTGGTGTCTATAAATTATAAAGGAAGTGTAATAAATAAGAATTATTTTCTGTAATGTGAATGTCATATTATTAAATTTGAGAAGGAAAAATGCAAAGAATACAAATATTAAATTTAATGTATTATTATAGAGATGTGTTTTGTTTCAATACCATCAATAATCTCATTAAATAATATAAGTTAAAAATTAAAAATAATTTATATATACTTTTTTTTAAATGTCTTCAAGACTAAATTGTAAAAGAATCATCAACCTCCAGACCTTAAACTTAAATAACAATCATTATGATATCAAAATATTATACTGAAAGGTATCAACAAATTATATTTATATATATAATCAATTTAAATTACATATAATTTTATATTTGATTAAATAATAATTGCACATATTTTTTACATGTTATATTTTACAAATTGAAGATTCACACATAGAACCTATACATTTCAATTCAGTTTGAAATGTTTTTTTTTTTTCTAACTTGACTTTAATTCAAATTGTAATTTTTTTACAAGCTTTTCAAGTCAATCCATCAACTTATATTTAATTAATTATCGTGAACTTTCAATAATAATAAATATTATGGTATTTGGATAAGATGAAACAAGTTGATAAGTTATGTTAATATAAAAAAGTACCAATTTAACAATTTTTTATATGAATTATTGGAATAAAGGCAAATATACCTAACATGCCTGACACTTATTAATCATTTTTAATGTAAAAATTGAAAATATTGTTTAGATATGTAACTTTTTATTAAATACGTTAATTTTTGTTTTAGTCCCCATAAATAAGTTATTATTTGTTTTTTAACCTCTATAAATATTTTATTTTACTTTATTTCCCAAAAATATATCATATTTTTTATTTTAGTTCAAAAAGTAATTTTTTTTTAATTTTACTCTTATAAATATATAATTTATTTTGGTCTTGATAATATGATAGAATAAAATGACATTTTTGATCCCAATAATAATAATATGGAGTTGATAATTTTGCTAACATGTCATAATGTGATCATGATTCTATGATGATGTCTTCACCAATATAATAAATGAAAAGAAACTAAAAGAATTTTCGTCTAAGAAAAATGAAAAAAAGGACCAAAATACTTATATGATGGCACCAAATAGTTAATCATTCTTTCTATTTTTTTAAGTATCTCCTTTAACATAATAAAACGTGAAGCCTTAGGCTGCCTTCATTTTTTTCATTATCAACAAATTTTAATGATTAATGTGTTATTATTTTATAAGGAGAAACTCAAATCTACAACTTATCTCCCCTTTATTGGTGAGGCTTAGTTGTGGTACAGGGGAGTCATGACGCTCCAAGCATAACTATATATTAAGAAAATTATGTTTTTAGTTAATATTAATAAAAAAATTTAACCATTTTTCATATCATGTTTAAAGATATTTATTCTTCAAATTATTAATGTTTTAACTGTTGAAAAAGTATGTTTTAAATTAATTTTCTCAATTGTTAATAATTAAAAAATAATAATTTTACTTAAAAAATAAAAATTCAATTTTTAATTTTTGTTATTAAAATTATAAAGAAGTCAATAGTTAGTTAGTTAATTAATTAATACTATCAATAATATTATCTTTATAAACAGTTTTATGTTGATATTACAATTTTAAGATTTGTTTTGATAACTTCAGCATCCTATAGTTATTAATATAATAACACTTTTCATATTGATCACTGTATTTCATTAGTCTTAATGTATTTGTAATACTGTCTTAATCATTGTATTATGATTTTCTTTTTTCATTTCACCATACAATAGCTTTTACAATGTGTTTTGACCTTGTAAATTCAGTTCTTATTCTTTCTTTTTTATGAATTTTCTTTCTAGAAAATTTCCTATAATTTTAAACAGAATACGATATTTTCTTAAATTTTCATGTAAAAGTAAATATAACGAAATAATTATCTACAAATACATAAATAAATAATTTTAGAACAAATATAACATTTAAATAATATTAACCATATTATCATATTTAACTATTTTATTCAAGCTCCCCCACTGCCTGAAAAGTATATGATAATGTTAGAACAAACACCGATTAGTGTGCTGAATACAGTGAAGAATTTAGTGTTTGGCCAGAAACAATGAGTTTCTCACAATTGATTACGTATGTTAGAGAAATAAGGAACAAAGAAGATGAATAAGGTGCTAGTTTTGGCACCCTTGTTCCCTAACCACTAATGCTTGATGTGGTTCCTTCTCCTCTGCTTCTGCCATTACAGCTGCTTTCTGCTGTTCCTTCTCACTTACTTGAGCCTCTCCATCTTCAAACTGTAGTGTCACCTGCTGCCTTAAATATCTGAATAGTACGAACAATATGAAAACTGCAAAGAAAGAGTTATTTCATAAGAATCAACCATCACAAGTATAAAGGTTCATTTTGGTCTTAAACACAAGAATCCTCCTTTAAACACACCCTTAAAAGCTAGTTCATGCTATAAACTGCAGCCAACTAACTCTCTTACTAGGACTTACTTGTGAAGATTCGAGTTTTTATTGAAGATAGATTCCAGAAGGCCATGACTACTGATGCCAACACTTTCTTCTTGTGAGTGCAAGCACTCCATGCATCCAGCAGCCATAATTTCAAGCACTCAGCTGCATAACCAAAGTTTCTACTATTAAAAGCACTAAAAACTGGACAGACCTATGAAATTTCCTACAAGTAGGGGGCAGTTATACCTCTCTTATTTATTTGAGCACTGTAGAAAGAATACAGCTTTGGAACACTGAAACTGATAAAAAACCCTGTATATATATAAATTGCTCAGTTTAGTAGGATACTATAAGACAAGAAATTGTTACTGGAAAAGGATATAAGAGTTCATTGTGTCCTCACCAATGGCACACAGCCTCCAGATAGTAATTAGGTGGCCGTACTCTGCTCCTAGTAGAAGGAAAGGAACTACCTGCAACAGCAAAAACACCAACCAATTACTTAGGCAGCATAAATATAATGGACCTGACATGTTAAGAACTCAATAAGAAAATTCTATCCAACTATTGTGCAAGAATGTCTTGAACCACTATGTGAATGCTTCTCAAGCCAGAATGATTCTCTTGATCTCATCAAATGGGGGATTCTTACATACACCACGAGATATATTAACAAAAATACATAAGGTGCAGAATCTGAGAGACAGATACATAAGGCGGTATCATATCAGCTGACAGTTTTTACAATCACATGGATCACAATTAAATTCTCGATCTAAGAGAAGAAGAACTTGGAGGATTACTTTGAGGGTCATGCTTGGCTCTCCTGAGAATAGCGCCCTCGTCTTTGAAATTGCAAAATTCAGTGCAGGAAGACTTAACCTTGCAAGACGCAAAATGTCATCTTCTTTCAGCTCGATTTCCCTCTTTTCCTCAACCATATTTCTGAAACACAAACACCAAAGTCACAAAAAACACAAAAGTTTGAAGCATAACAGTATCACCTATGAATTGAGAAGGAAAAATCGTACCCTTGACAAATCGAATTCGACAAAAACGAAATACCCAAGAAGAGAATCCCAAAGTGCGACAAGGCCGAGAAAATGCTGAAAAGTACAAACATGACAGTGGGTGAAAAAAAAAAAAACGCATAAAATGCCTTATCTAAAGTTTGTCAAAAAACAAATAGAAATTAGATCACTGACCTGAAGTTCAGTCCTTGAGTAAAGCAAGAAGACAAGAGACAAAGCGACCCAAACCCAAACCAAAACGTTGACTTTGACGCATCTTTCCACATGATCAAATCACTAACCATCTGCCCAACACGATCGAAATCACCGCCACTCTCTTCTTCACTTTCTGATAAAAACACACCCAGAAAAAATAAATAAGATAAATTATTAAGAAGTTAGAGAACCCAAAAGGATAACAACAAAAAATATATACTTGGCGATGAGGTTGAAGGTGGAACAGAGTTAGGTTTCTCCTTCTTAGTTCGCGCGGTTTGTCTTCTCTTCCTGAGTTGTTTTCCACCCTCTTCGATCAACCCCGAGTCCTTTTCTTCTCGAACCTCAAGCTCGAAGCGTCGCCTCGGTTTGCGAGGATTCCTGGGGGAAGCAGCTTGGCTTGCCCGGGTTTTGCAGCGGCGGGGCCGCCCGGCGGAATCCGGCAACTGCGGCGGCGGCGGCGCGTCGATGTGGGTGGTGGAGTTTGCGGGGGCCGAAGGGGGTTTGGTCGGAGTTGAGAGGTGTTGTTGGGTGGGTTTGTCATCAATTGGAAGAGAAGGCTTTGGTTGAGGAGAAGAAGAATCCATAACTTGAAATGGGTTATGCTGTGTTGTTTTGTGAGTGAGGAAGAAGAAGAAGAAAATTGTGCAGGGTTTTGTGAGGTTCTTCACAGTGTTAGGTGATACGAGAATGAATTCGAATGAAGACAATTTAGGTAGTAGCCGTTGGAAGATATCTGCTTTTAAATTTTAATACAAAACCTACCATAATTTTCTAAATATCATCTTATGACAAATAATACGTAGGATATCGTTGATTTTTAAAACAATTGTATTAACGTTGTAAGAAAAACAGTTGTATTATTATTAATAATTTAATTACATAAAATCATTCAATTATATTATTTTACTAATTTATTATTCAAATCAAAGTTTTTAGTATTAATAAATTCTATCGATCTATTGAATCTTTTAGTGATGACATATCATATAAAAAATTAGGAAATTTGAAAATTTATTTTACAATTAATAAAACAACATAACTATTACACGTTACTGATAATTTTTTTTCTTAATTTGTACCGCTCGTTTATAATTATTGAATTCAATATTACAAGTTTTTTAAATAAAATAAATAATTTAATCAAAACAATATTATCATTGTTATTATTATTATTATTAAATGCCGGTTTATAATGACTAAATATTTTAATATAAACTATGTATTATATATACAATAAATACTTAATTGTAATAAAGTATTATTTTTAACTATTTAACTTTTAAAAATACAGAAATTCAATTTAAAAGCAACTTCTTTTATTTTTCTTTTTTATTTTCATTATTTTTTTTAAACTGTTGTGACTTATTACAATTTAGAGACAATTTAGCAAACTTAACCAACAATTGAAATTTTATGTAAAAAAATACACCTAAGATGTAAACAATATCGTGAATACGCATTCATGATTGTGAGTCCACTCAAGTTCGGAACAGAAAAACAAATTAATGATATTAATATGTGAAGTTGGTTCTCTTTCCGAGTGGTGAAGATCGTGGATTATTCTTATTGCTTACACATAATCTCTTTATTGTTGGTTTTTTTCTCATTAACCAAGATTTGTGCTGAGGGATAGGTTATGGAGTTTCATGTTTTGAAATTGCAGCAGGAATTGAATTCAAATATGCAGCACCAGCTGAAGATGTTCAAACAGTCACATTAATCATTAAAGAATATGTTTAAAATAAAGCTGTTCATTCAACTTAAGGCATAAACAAGACTTTGGTACAAGTAGAGACACATATAACTTGCAAAACCAAACCATCCACATGAGGAAAAAACTAAGTCAAGATAAAGACACCAAACAAAGAAAGCATAAATTATACAATTATTGCCCCAAAACATATATGGCAACTCCCCCTCCATCCTTAAGCACTCTCACTAAATATGTCATTATATTTAGCCACATAAAATGTCTTATTGGGACTTAACACACCCAAAAGCAAACAAATTTTCCATCAACTCCCCTTGTACACCTTTAATATGGCACAACTCATGACATCTTTGCATGTCTAAGACTGAATGCTCTTATCCTGCTAAGGCCTTCTTTCAGATCAGAATGATCAACAGCAAGGCTAAACCGAAGCCAATTCTTTAATCCAACAATCACACCTACAAGTATTATTATGATCATCACATCATCATTTGTCACAATGTCAATGGAATTTCAATAATGACTTGAGAAAATTCTTACCAGGAAAAACAACTACAGATTCCTCTTTGGCCAACTTACAGCAAAATTGTACATCATCAGCAATGCCCTCAAGTTGGGAAAAGTTAATCTCCACCTACTCCATCATTTTTCATTAGTTGATCTTTTTTTCTAAAGATAATGTAATGTTATAAATCTACGACAATATGAAAATTGTAAAAATTTTTATGCCACTCACCATTGCAACCATTGCTCCTTCTGGTTTCAAAGGGCATGTCAAGCAAGGGATCTCCTTACACCCATCATAGAATACGTTTACAACCTCTCTCAGTATATCAAGATTTTTTGAATGAAAATCGTTTGTAGTCTTCGCAAGGATTTCTGGTATTGCTGCCTGCTAAAAAGCTTAGCGATATACTCAATTACAATGGACAAACGCATATTAATTGGTTATTTATCAATTCTTTATTACCTGCACGATGGTTGGAGGGTTATCAGTCTTCCCTACACAATCGATTATTTCTGACACGATCTAATAAAGAAACAAAAACAATTGCATTATTAGTATAAAAATAGTTAGTAAAATATTAAGATATCTACTGATATATAATATTTCAACATGTTGAACTTAATCAGTTTATTTTTTATAAATTAAAATTTTTAACTTTATTACATAAAAATTGATTGAGAATATGATAAAGTGACAACGTTGAATCATGTACTAATTTTTCCATGTCTAGGTTATTCCTACTCAATTTATTATATAAAAAAAACGAACTTTAGACTAATAATTTTTTAAGCTCAAAAATATTATAAACAAAAACAAACCCCAGATTCTTGAAAAATTCCTTGAGGATCACATATGGCTATCCACCCAATTCTCCAACCAGGAATAATCCATCTTTTTGAAAAAGAACCAATCGTAATAACTGGCACTATTGAAGAAAACTCTCCCATGGGCACAAACGGTTTGCTTCCAAAAACTACATGGGCATAGACTTCATCAGAAATGACAAAGATTCCAAGTTTGCTTGCAATCTCTGCAACCTACAAGAGTCATGAAAAATCACTTCATGTTGTTTTTTCTCAACCCAAATAAATTTCAAGGCTTGAGGTAAAGATACCCTTTTCAAATGTTCATACGCAAACACATTCCCACACGGTGCGCCGGGGTTGATGAGCACCAAAGCCACAGTATTCTCATCTGCTACACTTTCCAGAGAGTCAAGGTCAACTTCCCATCCTCTCTCAGGCAAAAGATCAAAATGTCGAACTTCAAGATCACAACGAGAGGCACGAAGTTCGTACTGTGGGTACCCTGGCTTTGGAAGGAGAATGTTGACCCCATGACGTGCAATGGAAGGTATGATTATATCTATTGCTTGTGTGCCACCAATGGTGAGAAAAACATTCTCTGCTGACAACTTATGTGGAAGATCAGAAGAGACATGATCTGCAATAGCCCTGTTATGAAATGTATGAACCATTATAACCCTAAGGGGTGCGTCATATGAACTGAGTACAACATTAACAAAAATGTTTTTGAATTTGGTAACCCTAACTAAACCATACCAAACATACATGCAATGTAAAATTTTTGAGTTTATCACAAACTAATGAAGTGATTGTTGGTATAAGATTGTACAAGAAGTTTGAAGAAACAAACCTCTTAGCCTCAAGTAAGCCAAGAGTGGGAGGGTAAGAGTTGAAGTTAAAGGAGTGAACAACTGCTGTAACAGCATCAAGAGCTGCTGTGGTAGTCCGGAACATTGGGTTATCGGTAGGATCTACACGACCAAGATGAATCACGGGTCTGCTGTCTTCATTGTTGACGCTATCCAGCAACATGTCATAGATTCCTCCCACAGTGATGCCTGTGGCATCCAAGTCTTTGTTCTCCATAATCTTAATGGATCAATCAAGATGATGACTAGAGAAGAGGGTAGCAAAGATAGCTAAGAGCACAACACTAAGTGTGAGACACAAACACTCATCTTATGTTATCATATATATATATGGATATGATACACAAACACCTTATTCTATAAAATAATGTTGGATAAAAATATATAGAATGGTGATACATTCATATCCTTAAAATAGAAGAAATCACCTAATTCTGACTGTCATATATTTAAAAAAGAATTTTATAATTTTATGAAATTATTTATTAGTTCACAAATAAAAAAAATATGGTTCTTTACATAATATTAGAATTATATTCTTTTAAAATAAGAGTAATAAGATTTTTATTTTTTATATTTGTAACAGTGAGTTCAAAAATATTTTTTAGCAAATTATGTATCAAATAAGAAATTATTTAAACATGAATATCATATATTTTAAAAAAATTTCATAATTTTTTAAAAATATTTTCACTTTAACTTAATTGGATCACAATGGAAAAGACATGTTTGACATATTTTTTTATATAACGTTTTTTTTTTAAATGAGAAACAAGGTGAATAGATAAAGTTTTTAGTTTTCATCTCTTAAATAAGTTAAAAATACTTATAAAAAATCACATATAAAAAAAAAACTAAAATGTGAGGAAGGTGTAAAAAAATTAAAAAGTATCAGTCAAAAGTTAGCATTACAGCATCTATATGGGAACGGATCCCTAGAACTATTTAACATGCAACCCAAAAATAAAAGTGACTCCTGATCCTTTCATAAGGTTAGCTTTTTCTGAGGGCTAAGAGATCACAATGTCATTGATATAACAAAACCTAATAAAAGGTTGGCAATAATTTTCCTACATTCGACCTATGTGAGAGGTGTAGCCTAAATTCTCTAAGAATAAAGGTGATCCAAGAATAAAATAAAATGAACAAATTGACTACAGAGTAAAGTTGAAAGAAAGATAAAACTTTGGGAAAAATGATCAATTTATTCACATGGCAAAACCTTGTACTATATGATTTCTGGAATTCTTTAATATGCAACTAGGTCAGCAATTAGTCATCAGTAGTTTAAATTTGAGATGTTTATGTTGTTCTGACAGTGAAAGGGAAAGTGATTAAAAATAATAATTTCATCAAACTATATTGAACTATAATATAATTTGGAAACTATTATAAATATTATTTAGTTCAGTGAACTACGATTAACCGTTCGAACAGATTTATTTTCCTGAATTTAACTATTTTCGTTAATCGAATGTCTTAAAAATAGTTTTTTAATACAAAATAGTGTTTTGTGGAGATTTGTTAAATTTTAATAATATTTATTAAAATATAACATGTGATTTATAAAAATTAAAATTTATATTCTTTGCTTAATTATTATAATATATTTAAACATTTAGCGGTAAACTAAAATTGATTATTCGTCATAATATAAAATAATAAAATAACTTCTACTGAGAGAATTAGTAAGCTTCGAAGTCTTAGACGGACGAAAGAAAGTCATGTTTTCACATATGAAATCACTATAATTCATTAGAAAATGACTTAAACACCCCTAAGTTCCCTTAACCATTTGAAATAAAGTCTTACACTAATTCATTCAATGAACTGCTTTAGTAAAAATAAAAAAATAGTAAAATGTATATTGTTCATAGATAGTTCAGTTACTAATATAGTTTAGTGCAAAAAGTTATAGTTGGGATCATAATTTTAATTTTTGTGATCAACCCTTCAACAATAATTCATAAAGACAATGACTAGATAGACGAAAAAAATAAATAAATAAACAGATCAACTCTTGTTTTGTAATCTTGGCTCTTGCCAAGAGTCTAAAGTCATTTTTCAATTACCTAACAAAATATATTTAATCCTCTCTCTCACTATTTAAATTTTAATAAGAGCGCCTGTCTATAATAATTTTTTAAGAATTTATCTTCTATAATAACTTTTCAGAGATTTTTCGTAATTTCTTATCTGTCCTTTTCATTTTTATTGCTAAATTAAATTACACTATTGGTTAAATAAGTTATTTTAAATAACATTATATAATATTATAAATTATTTACCATAAGTATAATATATTTTTATGTTATTAAAATTTGAAATATATATTTTATATATTCACAAGTATTTATTTCTTTTGGGTTTTAGTTTACAAGAAAACATTTGTCATTGTATTCCATACGATGAAATACTAATTTAAAAACAAAGATGAAAATGATAAACTAAAAAATATAACAAGTTAAAAAATCCATACGGTGGACAGCTCATACGAGTGCTCGCTCGATAGGGAGTGTAAAAGAGGAAATCTCACTTGAGAGGGAGATTTTTAGGTATCCAAGTGTGAGTCTAAGTACCACATTGAGTAGAAATGAGAAAATTGAGCAATATATAAGAAAGAAGACCCATAAACCTAATGCCTTAAGGTTTTGGGTTGAAGGTGATGTCATTCCCTTATGTGGTTTGGCTCATTTCTCATTCTTATGAGATCTCTCCGGTTATGCCTCCTCGGATTCAACAATTGGTATCCGGGCCTCTGTATGTGAGACCACGAGAAAAAATAGCAGATATGGTCTGTCAAAATGCAAGTTCTCATAGAAAGATCCGACTATTACGATGTTGTATTCACTAGAATTATGGCCTATGAAACAACTAAAGAAACTTGGGACACTCTCCGCGTTTCAAGGGAATGAAAGAACTCGGTAGATGCAAGTTCTCATAGAAAGATCCGACTATTACGTGAAGATTAAGATTTACCTAATACAAAAATATCGTAGAAAAAGTGTTGGTGAGTCTTCCAGAAAGGTTTGAAGCAAAGATCTCATCACTTGAAGATTCAAGAGATCTCACAATGATTTCACTAACCGAGTTGATGAACTCTCTGCAAACCCAAAAGCAGAGAAGAATGTTGAGAGAAGAGCCGAATATTGAAGGACTTTTTCTAAGTACTCAGCATTGTCAACACTGTAAAAAAACTTCTCAACCACATTGGAGATGTTGGTGGAAACCCGATGTTGTGTGTAGATCCTGCAATCAAAAGGGTCATGTGGAGAAGGTATGCAAAAGAAAGTAACAAGAGGCGCAAATTGCTCAAGAGACCAATGACGAGAAGGGAGAGCATCTTTTTGTGGCGACCTGCTTTGCTAGTGACCTCACTAGTGAAACATGGTTGATTGATAGTGGATGCACTCATCACATGTCACATGCTAAAGGCATGTTTGTAAAGCTAGACAAAAACCACTCTTCGAAAGTCAAAATTGGGAATGGAGACTATATTAAGGTCAAAGGCATAGGTGATATTGCCATTGATGTTGGCTCAGGTAGAAAAATAATCTCTAATGTTCTATATGTCCCTAAAATTGATAAAAATCTGCTAAGTGTTGGACAACTTTAGAGAAATGCTATGTTGTTGTGTTTAAAGATAAAACTTGTGAAGTCTTTGATACAACTGCATTAAATTGATGTCAATAAAGATGAAGGACAAAAGCTTCTCGGTAAACTTGCAAACAAACCTTGCTTACTCTTTTGCAGTTGATTCGGGACAGATTTGGCATAAAAGGAAGTAGTCTAGGAAGCCTGCAGTGCAACATCATGGGAAGCCAATAGTGGACAATCATGGATTGGATTATCGTGATGATGTTGAAGTTTCTAAAGAATTGATTGTGAAGAAGATTAAAGGCCTTGATGTTGTTCCAGAAATAACTGAGCAGGAAGGTTCTGATGAAAATGTGGATGATCATCATGTGAGAGGTACTAGATTCCTATCTGACATATATCAAAGATGTAACATGGCTGTTCTTGAACTTGCTGACCATGAGGAAGCTCTCAATCACCCAAAGTGGAAAAAAGATGAGGGGAGGAGTTATATATGATTGAGAAGAACAACACTCTTGTTGACATACCTCTAGATAGAAAGGTAATTGTTGTATATGATGGTTCAATTAACAAAAATAAAGCAAAGTTTGTTGGATATTCTGATATTGATTAGGGTGGCTCATTGGAAGATATGAAGAGTACTTCAGTATGTTGTTTTAGTCTAGGTTCATGTATTTTTTCATGGTGCTCTAAGAAACAAGAAATTGTTGCAAAGTCTACAGCAAAAGTTGAATTTATTGTTGCTACTTCAGCTGTTGTTAACCAAGTATTGTGGTTGAATTTTTTTTTGATTGATCTTAAGATAGAGCAGAAGGAAAGTACAAAAGTCTTTGTTGACAATCAAGCTGCAATAGCTATTTTCCATAATCCTGTTTTTCATGGAAAAACAAAGCATTTTAACATTAAGTTGTTTTTTGTAAGGGAGGTACAGAAAGATGGAGTTGTTGATCTTATTTATTGCAAAACTGAAAATCAAATTGCAGATTTGTTTACCAAGCCACTACTAGTCAGCAAGTTTGAATTCAGAAGATAGAAGTTTGCAATTCCAAAATCTAGGCGGAGCATTGGAAATTTGCTTTTGAAACTGCACATTGATTTGTTTCAGTTTCTGAATATGTCTTTAATTAGAATATTTGCTCTTAATTGTTAGAATATTTCTTCATAACTGTTTCGTAGACGTTAGGATCTCAATTTTTTTATAACTGCTCCTAAAGTAATTTTAGGTTAGATATTTTTCTTTTATGCAAACATTATAAATGTAAGTTGTTGATGACTCAGAAAAATAAAAAGAAATAAGAATATTTTCTCTTCATACATATCTCCTCCTATTCTGTAAAACCAACAAGTGGTATCAGAGCCGAAGGTTCGTGATGGTGACTGACTTATATGAGTGCTCGCTCGATGAGGAGTGTAGAAGAGGAACTCTCACTTGAGGGGGAGATTGTTGGGTATCCAAGTGTAAGTCTAAGTTTCACATTAGGTAGAAATGTGTAAGTTGAACAATATATTAGAAAGAATATCCATAAACCTAATGCCTTAAGGTTTTTGGGTTGAAGATGGTGTTATTCTCTTATATGGTTTGACTCATTTTTCATTCTTATTCTTATGAGATCTTCTCAATTATGTTCTTCAGATTCTCCCAACAGATTTCTCGTGTTATGTATTTATACCTAAAAATACATTTATTGAGTCAACATTTGTAAATGGGTGTTATTGTTTACCTTCATGTATAACTAAATACTATCTTTCTTGAAAATATCTTCAAAGTAAAAGTATGAACTTAGTTTATCAATATGTAGTGTTGAATTGAGGTGTTTCGTATACTTTATGTTGTCGGGTTAAAGTTTTTTTTATATAGGAAGGTGGAGCAACTAGTGTGCGTTATGTTTGTATTCGTGTTATAAAACTCAAATACATTATGACAATTTAAGAATTTACTTTATCAATATGTGATGTAGGGTTGAAATGTTTTGTATAAGAGGAATACATAGAGTTTAAAACTTAACAGAGAAAAATGCTAATATGAAGTGCAGTACACGTCAATAGGTTGTCAAAACAGTAGAGGTTGCAAAAAGTTATGTAAAAATGGGATTAAAAGCACTATATAGGTAATAAACTCTTACCTTACCAGATATAATACTATTAACTTTTTTACAATACCATATTTTAGTTTGTACTATATATGCAAGAAAAAATGAAGGCACCAAAACTAAATGCACAAAAAATTACAATTGGAATCACAACTAAGAATAAAAGTTCTACCTCTAAAGTGAGACCCCAAATTACATCTACATTTGCTCAAGAAGGATTTAATAACTAGATAATAAATGGAGAATTATTTTTATATACTTTTGTTCTTTTGTATTTAACGTTCCATCAACATTTACTTAATAGACATCTATGGTAAACTTTTATTTATCAAAACATTAACAAAAATTACTATCAAAATTAAATTAAATTATTTAATATTTATTTATCTAATAACAAAATATTAAATAGTAAAGATATTTAAAACAAATATATAAAAATGAAACTAGTTTCCATTATATATTTAAGTCAAAGTAGACCACATGGAATTTCTGTTGCGTAATATGTGGCACGGGAAACCGTCAACCAAAACACCGAATACAAAATGAAAACCAATTCTTAAGTTTTGGTTCCCTGCAAAATAAAAGAAGCTATTTTTTATTGTGTAATGATATAAAATAAAATCTCGTTTCCTGCAAAATAAGGTAGAAGAACGATTCAACCACTACTCTCATAATTGTTTTAGGAAGAAAATACTTTTTTTTTTATATTTATTACGCTTTTAAAAAGAATCTAAAATGTATTAAAATTTATGAATTATACATTTTGAAGGTATTATAGCAAAACATATATTCTGAAGATTTCAGTACATATATTTATTTTAAATGACATATTCTAAACTATTTCATAATAAGATTTATTATTATAAAATTAATTATTCAGAACAAATTAAAATATTACGGAATATTTTTTTTTAAAAGAAAAAAATTTTGAAATCAGTTTCAGCATTAAGATGAAATAAGGTGTAAGAAAAAAATTAGGAGTTGCAAACAGCCAATTATTCATTCTAACAGCCCATTAGGAAAATTTGAAATCGGATCATTTGTATTGTATACGAATCACGCGTATACTGTTTCGTATCGGTGCAGAACAGAAAGGAAACAAGGTCGTTCACAGGTACGGTACCTTATCATCTTAGAACCAACTCTCTCTGCGTTGTTAGCGAACCCATAGTTTAGGGCTGTGATTTCGATTTGAACTTCGATCGCTCTCCATTTTCGTGAATTCATAGCTGATTGACACTTCCTTGAAATTTCGTTTATGTATGTTTCTGATGAGCAAAACGACTTCACTGCTGATTTCATTTTCATTCGTATTAGGAGCTTTGAGTTTTCCAATTAGGAATTAGTTGAGATGAACGCCGAAGAAGTTTCGTATCGTATTATAATTCTAGATTCGTACCTGATTTGTACGTCCTTCGAATTTCATTGGTATATGTCTAGGATGAGCAAAACGACTTCACTGTTGATTTCATTTTCCTTCATATGAGGATGCTTGATTTTGCCGATTAGGAATTAGTTTGTACGAGCATCAAAGGAGTTTTATATTTTATAGTATTATTCGTAGATTCATAGCTGATTGGTACATCCTTCGAACTGCATCTATATATGTTTAGGATGAACCAATCAACTTGACTGTTGATTTAATTTTTGTTCATATTAGGAAATTTCAGTTTTTCAATTTGAAATTAGTTGAGATGGACACCGAAAAACTTCTATGTCATATTAATATTCGTTGATTCGTTGCGGATTGATTTAGGAAGTTTGAGGTTTCAAATAAGAATTAGTTGAGATGAGCACTGACAACATTTTTTTATTGTATTGCTATCGTACTGCAACCTAGTGTGTGCTGCCTTGGCAGCATGTACTCAACAGGATGGTTATTCGAGTGATTCCTTAATTTGTTTTCCTCCATAAAAAGATTAAATGAACTTTATGTGATATGGCATGACATGCTAGGGATTATGGATGCTATTCTTCTGCGATACTTTGGTCCTGTCTTTGTTATTCACTGTGAGGCATTTCTCTGATATTTAGTTGATTATAAGATTGATCAGTACCTTTTGCATGTTAAATTACCTGTTTCTTTCAATAAATTTTGTCATTCAGTTGTGCTTGGGCATGATTAACATAAGATAAAGGTATTACACACAACATATTGCATGCTGAATATTATGATAGTATTTTGCATTTAGATATGTCAAGAATAACATGATATTGAATATGTTTGTGTGGCTAGTGTATTGAGATGCTCAGTTTATTGAGAGTCAGAAAAATATTTTTTTGAATTGGGTTCAATCCTTTGATCTTGCTATCTTTTGTTTGGTGTTGTTTCTTGGTTTTATTTTTCATGATAACAAATTTTATGTGCAATTCTGAATTTTCTCTCTCTTGCAGGATGTGACTGGTTGAGGTTACTTTAAAATCGTTTTATTTGAGCATGCAATGAAGCTGTAGAAGATAATCTATACACAAACAGATGCTCATAATTCAACAATGAAGCGTTATGTTTATATTGATGACGACGAATCATCTCATGATATATACTGTGATAATCGTATATCAAACAGAAAATATACTATTTTAAACTTTCTTCCAAAAAATTTATGGGAACAGTTCAGGTAATCTTTCTCCTGATGCTCTTTGTTTCTCATTTTTTTTTTTAATTATGAGTCATGATATGATGCGCATTCATTTGCACACCTTTAGGGTTCTTCTGTTTGATCTCCTCCTCTATCTTCTTTGATATTGAATAACAAAGGTTTGTCTGCAAGGAGGGAATTTCATTTTGTTGGATATTCTGTGCAATTTCATAGATTCTGCTTTCTAGACATGAATCATCATATAGTTAACACTAGAAAGGGAGAGTTCAGAAGATTAGTGGACAGTGCCATAAATGTGGAGGATCCAGACAGTTTTAATTTAACATTTGCGTAACTCACTAATCCGATATTCTAGGGATTCAACCTTGTTCTTTTTTTTGTTGTGGTTGTTGATAGAAAACTGATACACTGATTTTATTATGTTAAGAGAAAAAGGTACAAAAAGACAGAGACATTTTTTACAGAAAACTATATAGACAGAGCTCAGTCACAAGTTAGTCATAATCTTCTAACTAAAGCTGTTGCACTAATTAGAGAAGAAACTAAGTATGGTAACTGCCTCACAAACAGTTAAACTAAACAAAACAGAGACCAACAGTTGTAGCAGCTAGCCAACTCAATATCATTGTCTAACAGAATTATATCACTCACAGTTGTTTTGTTTACTCTGCAGGATTCCTTAAGTGTTATGAATGATCCAGGAACTTATTTTTATCAAACAAAATAAGTTTTTCCTTGGTGTTAAAATTTTCATGTTAATTTTCTAATTAAACATAACTATCTTTTAATCCATCTGATTTTGTTCCCTTTTCCAGCCGGTTCATGAATCAGTACTTTTTGCTCATAGCTTGCCTACAGTTATGGCCTCTCATTACTCCAGTAAATCCTGCCAGTACATGGGGTCCACTTATCTTCATTTTTGCTGTCTCTGCATCAAAAGAGGCATGGGATGATTACAATAGATATCTTTCAGACAAAAAGGCAAATGAAAAGGAAATCTGGGTTGTGAAGAAGGGCATCAAGAAACATGTATGAAACGTATTTAATTTTCTCGAATATATATTATTCTGTGTTTCTAGCCATTGATCATCATCATTTGAATAACTATGCATGATTTTGACTTTTATTATTTACAATAGAGTATAATCTGTTTATATTTTCAAGATATTGTTACTTTTTCGTTTCAGTTGATGGTTTTAATTTTAATCTAAATTCTATGCACAAAGTATGAGGTACCTCTTATGGTTTTTGAAATATCAGGATATTGTCTATAGGTCTACTTTTGTGTCTGACCAGTTTAATTATGATACATGTGTATTTTCTCAAACTTTTTCATATTCCTTGTCTTGCTTTTTCTTTCATTTTCTTTTTCCATTCCCATTTTTTTTTTTGTTCTAAAAGGTCAGAGACGTGCATGTTTAGTTGGTTCATTCTTGTAATGATTAATTGCATAGTTATTTTCTCCTCTATATTCTTATAGTTATACATATACCACAAAATGGAACTTTTAGTTTTTAAGAAAGGCATGGACCGTAAAAAGGTTTGTGGTCTAGCATAGATAGATATGGGATGCTTACTATTGTTTCTTCATTCTAATGAATGAGGTCATAGGCAACAATGAATGACTGTATCTCTCACCCAACTACAGATGATTTAAACTCCAGCACGCAGCTTCTAGTCTATGTATGTACTTATTGGCCATATAAAGTTATGTGTCATGTTCATTGTTACCTATCCTGCCAGAATATTATGTGATGTGTGAGCACATTTTCACACAACATTTTGATTTACCTGTAAGAACCAATGGTCATATTTATCTATTAGAGGATTACTCCTTACACTTGTTTGAAGCATCAATTTGTATGACAGTGATAGTGATTGTAACTAGACATGGCCCAAAACCTACTTGTACCATTTAAATGATGAACGGTCTGTTTGTTTATGCCAATTTAGAGAGTGCTTTATCAATTAAAAGTGTCTAAAAAATATGATTACATAAGAAGCTGTTTTATTGCTTTCTTAAAACAAGAAGAGCTTCTGAAAATAACTTTTAAAACAAGCTATATCATAAAAACACCTTTTTTTTTCAAAAAAAGCTGAAGCTGAATAGACTTCAAGCTTCTACTTCATATCCCATACACAACTTGGTCTGCTTTGTGTCTTGTAGGCAGGAAGATTTACATAAGCTTTATCATTTGATATTATATGGTGTGTTCTTTCTTTTATATCTGTAGATCTAATGATTTTTTCGATTTTTTATGGGTGGGGGTGGTACCCTTGGTGGTTTTGCAGATTGAAGCCCAGGATATTCATGTAGGTAATATAGTATGGCTACGTGAAAATGATGAAGTGCCTTGTGACCTTGTTTTGATTGGCACCTCTGATCCTCAAGGAGTTTGCTATGTAGAGGTAATTATGTTGTGGAACATGCTAAAGTTAGTCTTCTCTCTTTGCAGCATTGCAGGGGAATTGGAATGGAGTTCCACTACTTTTCTTCTTCTAAATCTTCTTCTCTTTCTCTCATTTGGGGGGATACATTTCATTATATTCATTTTAAGGATCTTATGATGTGACATGTTATTCAGACAGCTGCGCTGGATGGTGAAACTGATCTAAAGACACGGGTCATACCTTCTGCTTGTGCGGGAATTGATGTTGAACTATTGCACAAAATTAAGGTAAGATTTTATCTACAGTAACTATACTTGGTAGAATTTAATTGTGAAGAGTAATTAGATAAGATGTTTGAATGATGTAGGGAGATCAGCTTATGCCTGTAATCTTGTGGTGGTTGTTAGCATAAACAACTATCATCAGCTCTAAGTAGTTAGTTGTGTTATAACTACTTATATTGTATAAATTGCCAACAACTGTATACAGTTACTGGTGTAAATGAACTCATTTTTAGTTTATCAGAATCATTTTATCTTCTATCTCGTAATTGTCTCTCAATTATTAATTATTAATATATGGAAACTACTTAATTATTCTATTCTCAATTTGTGTGTGTCTAGGGTGTAATTGAGTGTCCTTGTCCAGATAAAGACATCAGGAGATTTGATGCAAACATGCGGTTGTTTCCCCCATTTATTGATAATGATATATGCCCTTTAACCATTAAAAACACCATTCTTCAGTCATGTTACTTGAGAAACACAGAGTGGGCATGTGGAGTGGCAGTCTATACAGGCAAGTTCATATATAAAATCTATTAAATTCTCGGAACTGTGTATATTTTTTCAGCAGCGGTTTAAATTTTGTATCTGGCATGTATTGTATTTCTTCAGGTAATGAAACCAAAATGGGCATGAGTAGAGGTATACCAGAACCAAAGCTCACTGCTATGGATGCCATGATTGACAAGTTGACTGGCGCTATATTTGTATTCCAAATTGTTGTTGTTCTGGTTCTTGGCATAGCTGGGAATGTTTGGAAAGAAACAGAAGCTAAGAAGGTATGTTACAGTTTCTCAACATAAGTTTCTTGTGCACTGATAATTAGGATATGTTCACTAGTGCTTATTATTTTGTTTTGCTATATTGCCCTTTTGTTTACCTGTATTTTCATGGAAGGAGCATGCACCCTTTACAATTTTTATTTTGTTTCAACAAAGAGCATCTCGGCTTGACTGGTTGCTTCCTTTGTGTTTTCATGTGAACTATTTAATTGAGTGTAAATTTTACTCTTTGTAAGCAGGCTTTGGTTTATTTTAGGAAATATTCCTCATAATCTTTTAGTCCCTTTGTCAATGGATGCCAGGTTTTCTTCTTCTTAGAATAACCACTAATTTTGTAATTTCCTGTGTCATTATGCTATTTAATCATTAAAGTTTTTTTTTTTTTTTCTTTTTCTGAAATCTTACTTTTATGGGGTGTTTGGAACAGCATCCAGAAAACACATTTTCTCAAAACCAAGTCTAAATTGAGAGCAATACACAGAAGCAGATTAATATTGATTATGTATTCACTGTTTTGGATGGGAATCGAAACATATATTAGACTTTTGCCCTGTTTTGGTGCCATATCTTTCATAATTCTATGGAAGTTTCCTTGTTTTGTAATAATCTTCAAGATTCATGTCGGTGGATCCTCATGTTATTTTTGTTTCTTTTGTTTTTCAAAGCAATGGTATGTTCTTTACCCTAATGAAGGTCCTTGGTATGAACTGTTGGTCATCCCTTTGCGGTTTGAGCTTCTCTGTTCCATCATGATACCCATTTCAATTAAGGTGAGCTGATGGTAAAGATTTGGCATACATTATATTATGATATAACACGCTTGTCATTTGGATAACAGTCATAGCATAGATAGCATAGTGGAAGTCCTTTGAGGTAAGAACATTTGTGACCTTAAGAACTAAATGAAAATATCATTAAAACTTAATTCATAATTAAAAATAAGATTTTCGAATGATAATCCTAGTGCTAATACCAATTATTATTATTTAACTTTAAAACATTTCAAAATTGTGTAAATATTGAGGGTAACTTTCTAAATTTGATAGAGCCAACTGTTTCATCTCTGGCAGGTATCTCTCGATTTGGTGAAGAGCTTGTATGCTAAATTTATTGACTGGGACAATCAGATGATTGACCTTGAGACTAGCATTCCATCCAATGCAACAAAGTGAGTAACTGAATTATCCTATTACCAACTACTTCGAGGAACTTGTACATTAAAGAATTTAGAAAAGGAGAAATTTTGTAAGCTGTAAAATGTCTTGTATTATTAAGGATTGAGTTACAACACTCAAGTATTTATATAATCAAATAGCATGAGCTGCAAGCTAGTCGGTTAAGATCTGTTCTACACTAGACTCCAGCAGTCCTAACATAATTACTGATGGATAGCTGGAGGTACAAGCTAGTAAGTTAAGATCTAACTGTTCCACAACAGACTCCAGCTCTCATATCAAATACCAGCTGACTAACTATTAAAGGATGCTGACTCAGTGCTGAGTCTGCTTAATAAACTAGCAGAGAATAGTCTTATAACACAAAGTATACTATCGTACATCAGCACATTTTTTTTTTAATAATGATGTTTGTTATATTTGACAGTACAGCGATAAGTGAGGACCTGGGACAAGTTGAGTACATTTTGACTGACAAAACAGGCACGCTGACTGAGAATAAGATGATATTTAGAAGATGTTGTATTAGTGGCAATTTCTACGGAAATGAAAATGGAGATGCATTGAAGGGTATGGATGCTTGGGGAAACTTTTCTTTTTGCCTTGATATCATGTAATATTAGAACTTTTCCTTTACCATGGAAATTGTGTGGAATATATTGAAATTTGTCTAAATGAGTTGGCTTCTTGATTTGAGCATGTAGTGTATCCAAGGCATGGCTAATACCATTGATCTTATGAACATAATGATCTAAGAAAACTGAACTGAATTATGATGTTTCCATCCACCAAGAAATACATATATTGCTTCCTTCAACACAAATAACGAAGGGCACAGGTATATACTAAATAAATTGAATTGAAGTATATAAATATTATGTATACAATCAGGATGCTGCAAAAGCAGTGGACGCTTATTTGACTCTAACATAACAAAATTGTGTAATGGTTTTTCTTAAAATCCATAACCAAGGCAGCCTACTCTCATACTTATGGTGGTGAGATTTCCAGCCTTCACAGCTCAATGGTTTCCTTGATTCACCTAGATTTAGAAATTTTAGTTTTCTTTTTATTGTCATGTAGCTTTATTTATTTGAATAGAAGATTGATTTTCTCAACTAATAGGAATTAATATCATTTGACATGAAAAAATGGAACATTTATTTTCATTGAAAGATGTTTTTGGAACATAATGTGAATGTACGGGAGAAAGTGTAAATTTGAAGATTGTCTAAATTGGTACACCAGGAACATGAAATGATTCATGTTTGTTTATGAACACGAGTGAATTCACTTCTATTCCTTTTCTTCCTTTACTGCTTATGCATACACTGATTGTTTTTTTTTTTTTTAATCACTGACTATTTTCCAAAGATATATTTTCTTCTGTAATTGTTTCAGATTTCAAGTTTAACCACCTGATTAGTTACATCTTGTGATGTGCAGATGTAGAGCTTATCAATGCTGTGTCCAATGGTTCTTCAGATGTTGTACGATTTCTTACAATTATGGCAATATGTAATACTGTCATACCTACACGAAGGTGATTCTGTCTTTATTTTTGCTACAACACCAGATATGGCAACTGTTCAGACTAACAAATTTCTTAGTTGGGATATTTTTAGTAACCCTTAGTAGGAAGTTATTAATTTATGTTTGTTTTCTTCTTGTCATCCTTAGCAAAACTGGAGATATCTTTTATAAAGCACAGTCTCAAGATGAGGATGCCCTTGTTCAGGCGGCTGCTCAATTGCATATGATTTACTTTAATAAGAGTGGAAATATTCTTGGTACTGTGCTTGCTTTTACTTTTGAAAGCATAACTGACTAATTGGTTACATAAGTTCATATAATCACTTTTTTTAATATTTTCAGAAGTAAAGTTCAACTCTTCAATACTTCAGTATGAAGTCCTGGAAACCCTAGAGTTCACCTCTGATAGGAAAAGAATGTCAGTGGTAGTGAAAGATTGCCAAAATGGAAAGATCCTTCTTTTGTCGAAAGGAGCAGATGAGGCTATTCTTCCGTTTGCTCGTGCTGGTAAAGTTATTTATGTTTCCTTTTCATTTGTATTTTTATGGCATTCAAATAATGTTTACACATGAGTTTTCTTTCAATTCATGATTTCTTATACTTCCTTTCTTCTCACCAATATGGCCAGCTGTTGGCTTAGAGTCAGATAGGAGTATAGTGATTTCAGATGAGTGGGGAGTGAAATATCAAGATTAAATACTCGTGCACTATTGTCGTAATTTGTAACTACCTTTTTTTTTCAATCCTTGCCAAATATTGGTGCTAAAATGTTGTCAGTTCTTTTAATTTTGTTTTTCCTTTTTTTTTTACTGTCCCATTCTTTTACTCAGACCTGTTTGCATGTATTGGAACTAACTTTTCAAATCTGATCCGACCAGAATTGATTATATGATTTAGATTAATTGAATGACTTTTAACTGAAGCTGACTTAAACTGATCATAGGGTCTGGCTTTGGCTATAAGCTTGTGAATTTTTAGGAGGCCCATCACTCTTTAAAGGCTGGCAAAAAATCTACATTAGATAAAGGCAAAAACTTGGTTCTGTGTTTAGGACTTACTACTGCAACCAAATTGAACAGTTCAAATTTAGGGGGAGGAGATGACACTTCAATAATGGTAATGAAAGCTTTTGAGGCTTAAACTTAAAGAGAGTTTACAATGGAGCCTACGTCTACCCCATCTCACCCTACAGAGACAAGTGTTGAATCATGACCTATCAAATGTAAGATATGCCTTGTTTCTCTCGAGCAAACCCTTGGGGTTATATAGGTATCGGCTAGTTTTATGTTGATTTCTAAGGCCTAACACAATCTTCTTCCATTATCTGGGTTTGGGATTGGCTCTGAGACCATAGATTGCGCTATATGATTATATATAGAAGAGATTGGTTTTGTGCCACTTATGGAAAAAGAACAAGGAATCGCTAGGTAGTTAAGGTATGCGCAAAGAAGGCCCAGAGGTACCGGTAAGAAGAGTTGATTTGTTGAATATTTTTTTTTGTTATGAATTGTATGTGCAGAAGGCTTTATTTTATTTATATGGAAATCGACATATTGATAGAACATGAGCAAAACAAGAAAACTATCAGCTAATTAGACTAATAAAAGATAATGCCTAAAAAATAGGATAAAAACATATTTATCCTATCAGTTAACATGACTTTTATTTAAAATAACATAAAAATCTAATATATTCTGTTTCTTAATTAATTCCAACAGATATATCTTCAATACTCCTCCTTGACTTTGGAACTACAAATTCCAAGTTTTCATCTCAAGTATTCAAGTCTTGCTTTTGAAAGTGCCTAGGTCAAAATGCTAGCGCTTTGATTCTCTGTTTTGCAGTATAGTAACTTCAATCCTCTTTCTCTTTGAAATTCTCTTAGAAGAAAAAGCTTATCTTAAAATGTTTAGTTTTTTCCATAAAACACTGGACCATTGGCAAATGAAATTGCAGCTGGTTGTCTATAAAAATTTGTGTACTATCTTCTTGTTTCGTATGCAAATTTGTCATGATTATCCTGATTCAAAGAGTCTGATTCAGAACAACTACATATTCTGCATTTGTAGTTGATTGAGCTATAACAGCTTGCTTTTTAGAGTACCAAGAAAAAACTCCAGAACCAAAAGAAAAACATTAACCAGATGTGCTTCGCATGACAACCTATCCAATCACTATCAGAGTAGACATGAAACCTTAACTTATGAGAATGAGAGTACATCACACCATTGTCTAAAGTGCCTTTAATATATCTAACAATTCGTTTGGCAGTTCAAAAATCAACGTCATTAGCACAATGCATGAACCTTGAAGAATACTTATTGCAAACATGATATTTGGTCTTGCAGCAATAATGATATATTAGGCAACCAATTAAGCTTTTGGAATGATGTTCATCTGTCTTATCGGCTCCATCATCTTTGCTAAATGATTCCTTCTGGTTCATTGGTGTATCAATGCTTTTGTAGTCCTCCATGCAGAACTTGTTTAGTATTTCCTTTGCATGTTTCTTTTCACATATAAAAACTCCATCTTTATGTTGCTTTACCTCCATTCCCAAGAAGAAGGACAATAAACGAAAATATATCATTTTGACTTCCAACTCTGTTATTAGTTTCTCATCAATGTCTGTCACAAGTATGTAACCAACGTAGATGGAAACTTTGATTAAATTAACACCGACCTTTTTCAATTATAATGTCGATTCGCTTGGATTTATTGTTCAAGGCCTTCTTTAGCTTGTACACGTTGTCTTGTTGTCCCTTAACTTTAAATCCCTCCTGTTGCTCCTCAAATATCTCCTCTGCAAATAACCATTTAAAAATGCAGATTTTACATCTAAATGGTAAATTTTCCATCCTTTGTGAGGCCAAAGCAAACATCTAATTGTATCAATGTGCAGCAGGAGCAAATGTTTTTGAGAAATCTACCCCAAACACATAAGCATATCCTTTGACTATCAATCCCACCTTGTAATTGTTTATAGAACCGTTTGATTAAGTTTGGTTCTTATTAGGAAGTGAGTTTAAACTTAACTCATCTTCACAAGCTTAACATATCCTCACAAAACCAGTTTAGTAAGGTGAGATTTGTCCTCACTTATATACTATAAATTGGTTTTATCTCTAATTAATATGGGATCTAAAACACACCCCTCATGTCGAGGACATCATGCGTTCACACTAAGGACATCGAGTGTGGGTGGTATGATAGGCCCAAATCTTGACTAGGATAAGTTCTTAATGGCTCTGATACCATATTAGGAAGTGAGTTTGCCCTTACTTATATACTATGGGATCTCTAACAGTTCTATAAACCCATTTGACTCCTATAGGTTGTTTGTGTTGAGAGCTTTCCAGCATCTCCCATGTGTCATTTTTTTCAATCATTTTGAGCTCTTCCTCCATAGATTTAATGATCAAATTGTGTGGTATATATAGTTTAGTAATGTAGTGATTGGACAATAATAATAAAAGGTCTGTTTGGACAAGCTTCTCTAGAAGAGAAAAAGAAGAAAAAATGAAATGAACTTTTCTGTAACAAAGCATAACAAATTAAAATAATAGTAATAAAAACTAATTAAATCATAATAAGCTAATTAATAATAATTAGAAATAATATAATAATAAGAATGTACATGTGTATGTGTGTTTATATATATATTAAAACAGTTGAATAGGTACCAAAAAAAAAATCAGAGTAGCGGTCATCTCAATACCACTACCTGCAATCGAGTTTTTATTTTCTTTGGGGTGCAAGGGGGAAGGGGGAGGGGGGCGCTGCTACGCTATTGACACCATTGATTATTGCAGGACAACAGACTCGACATTTCATTGAAGCCGTGGAACAATATGCTCACTTGGGATTGCGTACTTTATGTTTGGCTTGGCGTGAGTTAAAGAAAGATGAATATCGAGAATGGTCTTTAATGTTTAAAGAGGCCAGTAGCACTTTGGTTGATAGGGAGGTAAAGGGCATATACTTATGGCTTATTTTATGTACTTTAACTCAAAAGCTCTCTTTCTCAGTTTAATATCTTTCACAGTGGAGAGTAGCTGAGATCTGTCAACGAGTAGAACATGACTTGGAAATTCTTGGTGTAACAGCAATAGAGGATCGTTTACAGGTGAAAATTAGCTGTACTTGCAGATAACAATCTAATATATAGATAATGCTTCTAAATTCATGTAATTTTACTGAACCCCCATCTACTTTTGATGAAATGAAAAAAAATTAAAGAATTTCCCAGTGATTAAATGTGATGACCATTATGATTTACTTTTATGTTTTGCTTTTAGGATGGGGTGCCTGAAACGATAGAAACTCTAAGAAAAGCTGGAATAAATTTTTGGATGCTAACTGGAGATAAGCAGAATACTGCAATACAAATTGCTCTGTCATGTAATTTTATTTCCCCAGGTGATTAAGATTTGAGATCATGTTGTAGAATATTGTTTTCTTCTTAGTGATGTGCAAATAGTACAATTATTGTATGTGTTCATAATCAAGCAGCATTAGAATATCGAAATGATTTCCATTCTCTCTATTTATATAAAAATAGATAAAGTTATGTTTGTATTTTGTTTTTCTGCTGTATATATTCCATTTAGTTGGGGACTAAGTGTATGAGTGGAGAAAACTGTCCAACAGTATAAAAGGAGGAACACCAAATGGTTCTCAAGACTCCACTTTAGTGCCAGTAGGGGGTAGTGGAGCTTAATTGTTCTATTTGGGGTAGCCTAAGAGAAAGAATATAATTGAAGGTCTTAGAAAAAGGCCTTAAGTCTAACTAAATTTCACAAAACAGGCTTGTAAGGTAAGGTTTGTACCACCTATGTCCTATAATTTAATTATATCTCTAATCTATATGAGATCTCTAACACATTCCTTTACATCGAGGACTAACATCTCAAGTGTGGGATTGAATATTTATTGGTAATTCAATAACGGGTGATACAATAGGTTTAACAAATATCAATAAAATAGATTCTGGTACCATCTTAGAAAGTGAACTTTAAACCTAATTCAATATCATAAAATTGGTTTGTAAGGTGAGTTTTGCATCTACTTATACACTATATATTATTGAACACTTTTTATCCATATAATTTTAATAAACATTGAATAAATAAATAATGTAAATACTGATTAATTATGCAGAGGTTTAAAACAATCATAAAACTTAATATAATGATGATTCCAAAACGTTGTCAGAAAAGCATACATACATAAATTTTGCTGGCAACTAGCTATCTGACAACATGATGATAATGGAATGATGTAATGTAATAGCTTAGAATCAGGAAGTATCTTGAATACATCATTTGAATTTAAAAATATCTTGATATCCTACTCAGGATCCGTATAAATTTAATAAATAATGTAAATACTGATTAATTGTGCACTGAAGTTTAAAGCTGTAATAAAGTTTGATATGATGATCATTACCAAACATAGTCAGAAAAGCACGCATTTATAAATTTTACAAATCACTAGCTATCTGAAAACACATTGATAATAGGAATGACGTAGATCAGGAAATATCTAGACCTTATTTGCTTGTGTCTTCTGGTTAACAGCTTGAACTACCAACATAAAAAAGAATACTTTTTCAACTTTAACTTGACTATCTGTTGTGCATGTTATCCTGTTTTAGAATAGCTTGGCTATGTTTGTGTTTACAAATTGCTTTAATTTTTACTGTTTGATTAGTGTTATTTATACTTCATTGGAAGGCTATTAATTTATGTTTGCAATACTGGAGAGGATTTATTCTTACAATTCCCTCCCCCTAAAACTAAGAACTGAATGGATAGCTTCTATCAATTGATGGCCATAAAATAAATTCTTTTCATCTGATAAAAACTTTGGTAATTGAAATGATGTAAAAACTCAAATAAGGAAATATCTAGAAGTATAACTTCTTTCAGTTTGTAATATGTCAGAGTCCTATTCTGGATGCTTCAAAGGCTCATAGGCTTACCAACATAAACAACACTACCTTTTCATTTTCAACTTAACTATCTGTTGTGCATAGTCCCAACTTTTAAGAGCTTTTCGATGTGTGAGCACAAATTACTTAAGTTTTATTGTGATTAGTATTACTCATCCTTCTTTGGAAGGGTTTTAATTAATGTTGGTAACATTGAGGACCCTTTATTCTTATGATTCCCTCCCCCAAAACTAACAGAACCAAAGGGACAGCTTCTATCAATTGATGGAAAAACAGAGGAAGAGGTTTGTAGGAGTTTAGAGAGAGTGCTACGAACTATGCGGATAACTACCTCAGAACCCAAGGTACTGCTTATTAATTTCTGTATTATCTTAGAATCTACTAATTTTGTTTTTCTTGACCATTCTTCATTTTTTTTTATTGTGTGGTTTCTATTTTGGAGGATATCTTATTATTGCTCTTTCACCTTCTCTATCCCTTTGTCTTCTCCAACAAATTTCTTGTCATATCTAAAATAAATCTAGTAATGAGCAACTTGTACGGACACATTGGGGTGTTTTAACTAGGACACTCTTTTTAGCAAACATGTGGTGAGATCAAGATAATTTGAAAGGTTTTGGAATTCATCTGATCATTCTTCTTTCAAACAGGATGTGGCTTTTGTTGTTGATGGTTGGGCACTTGAGATTGCACTTACTCATCATCGTAAAGCTTTCACTGAGTTGGCAATTTTGTCAAGGACTGCTATATGTTGTCGTGTGACACCATCACAAAAAGCACAGGTTTTTCTTTTTACCATTTTATCTGCTTACAATAATATGTTGCTTCTGTTTTTATGAGGTTAAGCTTTGCATTACTTTCATTTTTAGTTGCCATCCATGTTAATAAGGGGTGTCTTAGCTCCTTTTAATTAACCTATTACAATAAGAAGGGGGATGACACGCCAACATCTTATGTTTTCCTCTAATGGGAACATAATACTTCTATTTGTATTATTCCAATTCTAAATTATCAGAAAATAATGGCAGTAACTTGTCTTGTATACTATTTCTTGTTACAGCTTGTTCAGATCTTAAAATCATGTGATTATAGAACATTGGCTATTGGTGATGGTGGAAATGATGTAAGGATGATACAACAAGCTGATATTGGTGTGGGTATCAGTGGCAGAGAAGGATTGCAGGCAGCAAGAGCAGCTGATTACAGTATTGGAAGTAAGCCATTTTACTCCTTTGCTGATGCAATCATGATTTGTGTACTAGTCCTTCAACACAGTTCCCAAGTACCTTCTATTTCTTGTATTTTGAATTTGTCAGATTATATTTCACACATGGTTAAATTTGTAATGCTGTTCTGTACCCAAACCTTTATCAATAACTTTTCTTTATTATTCTTGACAACCATAATTTGATGCAAAGCTCTTCTACTAGTTAATCTTTTTCAGTGGTTGGAATAAGACAGCAGACTAGTGTTTCCTATTCTTTCATTAGTTGCTTATGACTACCAGATTCATCTCTTTGATGTTAGTATTTTCCTGTTCATTTCAGAGTTTAGATTCCTGAAGAGATTAATTCTGGTCCATGGCCGCTACTCATACAACCGTACAGCATTTCTTTCTCAATATTCATTCTACAAGTCCCTACTGATTTGCTTCATCCAAATCTTGTGAGTTTCTTTGACAAGGTCTTTAATTTTTTTTTCTCCTGACAAGCACTAAAGATGTCCCCAGCCAGAAAGGGCGGGTAGCTGTATAACAGAAAACCCACAGATAGCCCAGGAAAAAGGAAAACAATGTCTGTTTTTCCATTCTATTTCTTTGTGGTTATTGTTAATGATTATGAATATGATAATCACCCAAGCACTTCAGGAACCTACCCTTAAAAGCTAGTTTTTAAGGGAGACAAATCAAATACTTAAAATATTCCACTAAACATTCTCATATTATTTGATGTAGGACTTAGTAACTCGTAGTATCCTACTCCCATCATAACACCGTCCTGAGAGCTATTGTCTCGGCAGATTTCACTTTGTGACATTCTGTTTCATAACACTTCAAAGTTTCTTTGTTGGTAGGAACCCTGTATAGGTAGTCTTTTTCAAAATATCAACAATTAATTCTTAGACCAAATTGCTAAGCAGTCCAACATTCGAGGAACCCACTCTTAACTATTAAGGGGGGGGAGAACCAAACAGACTCCACCAAACATTTTATATTACTCATTGTGGGAGTTAGACACCCCATAATATTGAGGTCCCTATTAAAATGTTGTGATGAAAGAAAGGAATTCCAATCTTCTATATATTGACGGTTGCATCTCCAGTTTTTCATTTATTTCAGGTGTCTCTGGAACTAGCCTCTTCAATTCTGTTAGCTTGATGGCTTATAATGTTTTCTACACTAGTGTTCCTGTTCTAGTCAGCGTGCTTGACAAAGATCTTAGTGAGGAAACTGTAATGCAACATCCGCAAATTTTATTTTACTGCCAAGCGGGAAGGTTTGTAATTGTGCTGATTTTTTTTATAGATAATAGAACTATCAAAATGTATTACAATGAGTAACCCTTCAATTAACCGTAAAAGGAAAATTTTTTATGGCCATTTCATTGGGTAAGCATTTGACTATAAATATTGAAACAGGCTTCTGAATCCTAGTACATTTGCTGGATGGTTTGGGCGATCTCTCTTCCATGTGAGTTTTATTTGATATTAACCAATTGTTTATAAATTACTGAGATGATCATAATCATGAGTCGTGACCAGTGTTGTTAAAGGCGGACTATCGCTGCGGGCCAAAATTCTGCCATATGCATATGGTGGATGGTTTAGCAGCCTATTCAGGAGCCAAGGTGGAAAACATAAAAATAATATAAATATATAGTATAAGTAGTAAAGCAGCTATTAGAAAAGGAAGTATAAATATTAAAAATAATAACTAAAATAATTGAAAAAGGAAAAAAATAAAAAAGCAGGATAAATATTACAAAAAAAAATAATTGAAAAAGTATGCTTAATTAAATGAATAATAGACAGATAAATAATTAATAGACTTGAAATTTAAACAACAAAATGAATAAGAAACAAAATAGGCAGTAAAAGTTCACCAGAGATGGAAAAATCATATGCCAAAGGTTGGATCTTGCTGAATCTAGAGCTTGCGGGAGATCAAGGTTGTTGGTGGTTGGATGCTTTAGGGGTAGACAGGTAGTAGTGACTCATGAGGGAGAAAGGGGTTTTAAACCCTGTTTTAGACTGGCTACGGATTGGGATACATGGCCCAAATACTATTTTTTTTGGTTTTTAAAGCTTTATATTTCCACCATGGCCACTGTGACTACCGCAGGTGTCATGTTTATGGTAGGTGCCATTTAAACACAACCCTACCATGGTGCCACCATGGCTGCTGTTTAATAACACTGTCATGACTGATGTGTTGCTCGACGAAAAAAAAAAAAAAAAAAAAAACTGAGTTACTGGCTCTACTTCATAATTATTTAGTTCCATGAGCATTTTATATGTGTCTGGTCATTTCTCATTGGTGTTGATTGTAATTTGCAGGCAATAGTTGTATTTGTGATAAGCATACATGCCTATGCTTATGATAAAAGTGAAATGGAGGAGGTTTCAATGGTTGCTCTTTCCGGTTGTATATGGTTACAGGCTTTTGTAGTAACAATGGAGACCAAGTAAGCTTTAATACTGGTAGTCAATGATGCAACTGTTACTTCTGCATAGGGTGCTATGCTATTAGTAATGAATTGAAAGAACTATCTGGTGTATAATGTTTCCATTTTTAATGAGAAGAGTTTAATTTTTGGTGGTGATGGAGTGGGTGGGGAGGGTTATTGCCTTTTGGACTTGGTTGCAATTGTTTGGTTGGCATGCAAATTCCGAAAAGAAGTCATTTTAGTTCAAAGTATTTGCTTCAGCTCGCGGAGAAGATTTTATGGTTTGATTACCTGACTCTTATTTTTTTATGCCTACAGTTCCTTTACTATATTGCAACATATGGCTATATGGGGTAATTTGGCTGCCTTTTATGTCATTAACTGGATCTTCAGCGCTCTTCCTTCATCAGGGATGTATACAATTATGTTTAAGTTGTGTCAACAGCCGTCATATTGGATAGCAATTTCTGTAAGTAGCTTCTCACCTCTTGCACCTTAATGAAGTTCTTAACTCTCAATTTCCTCCTTCTTTTTCCTTTCTACTCATCAGGGATGCATTCAAGATTTTTGTTTTTTTTTTATTTTTTGTTTTGTACATGCTTTAAAATTGAAAACATCATAATAATAAAGAGATTTTTGTGATTCCCAGTAAAACAAATCAAACACATCAATGTGATTTCCATGTTCTCCTTTCCAGTGTTAGATCACGAGATTTCACATTCTTCAGGATTCTTGTCCCAAAACTGTATGGCATTGAGTTCCTTTTTTTCCTGATAAAATTCACGTCTATTTCTTTGCCTATGAAATAAATCAACATAGATTGCATGGCCCTGGCGATGAGCCAAATTCAATCAACATTGTGACATTCCTTTATTTTTCCTAATAAAGTCCACACATTTGTTTCTTTGCCTGTGAAATGAATCAACGTAGGTCAGATGGCCATAGCGAGGGGCCAAATTCATTCACATTTTCTTTTTGCTAAAATACGTTGATTTTGGTTTGATGGAAACTATTATTCCATACAGCTCATGGTTGCGGCCGGGATGGGTCCCATTCTAGCTATCAAGTACTTCCGATATACATATAGGCCGAGCAAAATCAATACACTTCAGCAAGCTGAACGTCTGGGTGGGCCAATTTTGTCTCTTGGCCCCATTGAGCCTCAACAGAGATCTATAGAGAAAGATGTTTCTACCTTGTCAATAACACAACCCAAAAACAGAAATCCTGTGTATGAACCACTGTTGTCCGATTCCCCGAATGCCACCAGAAGATCTTTCGGATCAGGAACACCATTTGATTTTTTCCAGCCACAATCAAGATCCTCGCTATCTAACTACACAAGAAAGGACAACTGAGATTAAGGGGCAACTGGAAGAGCTTCAGATGCCGCAGCTAAGTTGTATACCCTTCATGATCAAAATTAACGAACTAAATTGTTAGTTACGTGTATACTAATATTATTTTTGTACATTGGGCACCTCTGAAGTGCCATTAGATAATTGTCGATATAAAGCGAAAAGGAAAAATTTTCACAATTCATCTGATTGTTCTTATATTATATTACTATTATTTTTTGTTTTCCAACTTGTGGTTGGAGACATATTTGATTTCTTCCCCATTGAAATACATTCTTCACCTTATGTTCTCCTGTTAGGGTTAATTTGCATTTATTAGAGAGTAATACAACTGATGGCTATTCAAGAATGTGGTCAGGTCAAGGAATGCTAAATTCGTAGTTTTTTCCTTTGTGGGAGGATCTGGAAAATGATAATTCCTAAAGAGACGTTAACACGCTAATATGCAGTTGCAGTTTTATACAAGTTGTGACACTTTTAATGCTACCACAGGCGAGAACTTAATCCCCTATAAGTATGTTCCTCGCCAACCCTTGTCAGAACGCTGCTGCAAATTCCGTGGCTATTGGCGAGTTAGCGATTGATTATGATAGAGCAAACAATTAATTAGCCTCTGCAATTACAATTATCCATTGTTGTAGTCTATGAAATGATTAAGTTAATATTTTCTTGACAATATTGTTTGAGCATCAGTTTATTTAGTCTTAAATATTAGGTTTTAAATCAATTGGTAATTGAAAAATCCATACATTAAATTGGCAGCGAGGGCAACTAAATTGTTTGACACTTCTGGAAATTGGGGGTTAACTTTTTTATAATGTTAAAAATTAAATTGACTGATTTCGGTTTCGAAGATCAGTTCGATTTGATGCACTATTCAAATAAATCAAACTGCATATCAAGACAAGAATGGAGAATCTGTCAGTAACAACATAGGCATTTTGCATGCAGTAATAGAGAGCTGCATAAAATTGCCCTATCACAAAAAAAAAGACACCCATTTACAACGTAGGTACCAACAGTTCTATCTACTGATTCACGGGTCAAGAAACCGCAAGCATGATAAGATATAATAGTACCACACTTGCTCGTTTAATCTCCTCTATAATTGACAGTGGATTTCAAAGCTTATAACGGATGGTTTTAGCATGGGTTGTTTGCTCATATTGTTCCATTTGGTGTTAGTTTATGCATCCCCACCTAACCCAAGCTCAAAACCAGCAAATCCCGCCATAAAAGTTATTCCAAACAAAACACTATGGATCATTACCCCACCACCCTAGCTGTCTTTCGAATAAGTCTGCATGATTGCATCCTAAGACGCTATCAACAAATGCTACGTTGTCCAAGTTTGAACTATGAATTAATGTCCCTTTTCTTTGAGCAGGAAAAATAGCTAGTTAACAGGGCGTATAATGTAGTTCTTGTAAGAATACATAGCGAGTTAACAAAGCGTACTTGTATTAATTGACTTAGGCATTTTGGATCTCAAAATCATAGTCATGAAATTGAATTTCATAAGTGGCATTTGTAGGCCCCTACTACCTATGTCACTCTGGCTTCACTTATTAATCCCATCTCCATTACCTATGTCACTCTGGCTTCACTTATTCATCTCATCTTCATTTTAGGGGTCTCCCATCAGCAGTACCACCCTTTTACTTTTAACTTTTTTGTCAACATCTTTAGCCTTATTTTACTATGAAATTAACTCAAGTATTAAAGGGTTTTTAAAGTATCTCTACCATTTCTGCAACCGTGGGACCACCTTGGTAGATTAGTGCAGGTATAGAATCTTATGGCCTCCAAAAGACCACCCCCTCAAATACAGAAATGAATAGTAATAAGCTTTCAGTTATTGTGCAATATATTTATCTCTTCTATTTCTTTTTCACTTGAAATTACTTATATTTGTATGTGAATCTCGAATTGATTTACAGCATTCTCAGCTACCTCTTTCAAGATTTAATTCTTTTGGTGCAAGAATTATTCCATTTAAACCTGCATTCTTTAAAACCCAACTCTGCACCCAAACGATAATTAACCAAATTCTCTTTTAGTTGAAGAATTATTCACAATTTGGATCTTCCAGACTAGTGAGGGGAACACAAATGCATCTTAGGTAGCTACAAATGTATTGTACGAAAGGTAACCTCCACTGCATGCCCATGTCAAATCATCAAAAAATCTTCAACACATTTTTTCCTCAAATGCCAAAAACCTGCCCCACCAATCCTTTCAAGAACATGGTTAAATCTTCTCTCTTACAATTGTTTTTTCCTAACATTTTCTTTAATAAAAACAGAAATAAACAAAATAGAGATTGAGGTAAATAATGTAATAGAGATAACAAAAAGGTAGTGTAAATTTTTTATAAAATTTATAAAATAGAATAACGTGTCTCTTTGGATGAAAATCAAAAGCTTATCTGATCGAAACTCCAAAAAGTTAATCGAGTTGTAATTGCGACTAACTTACCAATGAAGCTGTTTCGTTTAATTATTACAGTTAATGTAATCAAATGACTTTATTATTTGAATTATAAACAGTCTTTTGTCAGTAAAAGAATACTGATAAAAAAAACAGACTAGATAAAAAATAATTATGTAGATTATCATAGAACCTTTTCTTTATCATATTTAAGGTATTTCGATTGAAATGAATTATGGAAGATCACTAGAGATGACTTTGTTTGGTATCTAACTTTTCGCTTATCCATTAACTTGATTGTAAACAACATAATTAACCTTTCATGTGTTATATAAGGTTTATCAGTTTAATAAATAAATGTACTTTATTGTTAAGCAATTGATGGAGCAATAAAATAGCAAAACTTGCTAGATTTTAGCTTTTAGTTGGTTTTCTATTTCTTCCCTTGCTAAAGGACAAGACCATCAAAGAGTTTTAATATCTTTACTAAATAAAGAACGCCATTGTTTAAATTTACACCTGTAAAGATACTTTCATTTCCCTTTTCTGCCTCTCAAATTTAATTTTCAATCCACTTCACCAATTAACAGTTTTGTATCCTCACCTTGAGCTTCACCTACTCAAAGTCCATCACTTCAAAAACCCGTATTCAGTACCAAACGAAATGCTCAAAGAATATAAAATTTCAGAGATTTATCTTTATCTATCAGTCCATCATTATAATATTGTTTCAATGTGATGATGTGTTGCCACGACAAAGATTGCATGCTTGCCAGGTCTTGGAATCCACTTTCTGCACTTGTAAAGGCCAACATAACATCAAAATATCATGATTTCCCATCCCAAAGATTTAGCTTCTTCAGGGTAGGTTTACCACGTAATTCTTACCACCACACCATACTCTGTAGAGAAAATAAAGCAAAGGAATTTTTCATTTTTAGAAGACAACACCATCACCCATCAGTCAAAATATTCCCTTATGCATTAAAACAAGATGAAATCCAAATTACATAAATTGTCACACACTTAACTAACTCAGAAAGCAATGAACCTGCAACAATAATTAATAATAGCAATAGACGCGAGAGACACGTTATGTTTCTAAGCGGTATTTACATTTTCCTTCACCGAATTACGAGTCATCTCACTAGCATTTTCGTCACCATCTTCACCTTCTACATCAGCAACTCGTTCACCCATGCGAGATCTGGGACGTTTGAGTCACCACCGACAACCTTGTTGTCGTTGCCTATGAATCTGTTGCTGCAAAACCTAACATTTGTCGGTGTCTGAGTGGACGGTGGTGAAAAAATAAATTGCTGCTGATCTTCGCAGCCAAAAGAAGAAGCAATGAGCGGTTGTCGTTGTTGCTGCTGTTCCTCACAGTTCAGAGAAACATCAAGCCAAGGCAAGTTCAATGGTTTGGCACCAGAAACAGGAGAACCCTCGTTCAGACTCAAACCCTCCAAGGAGTTCACAAATTCGGCGAACGCTTCTTCGTAACTCACCACCCCATGATGAGGGTTTACATTCGCAGCACCATATCGGGAAATTGGAGAAACAGAAACCCCGTTTCGGGGTTTCAACGGAGAAGGAGGTGGCGAGGAGGAGGACGACGGTGATAGCGGTGGCGAGTAATGAGACATGTTGAAGAGGGTGGAAGTTGGAGAAGCGGTGGAAGAAGAAGCAGAAGAAGAAGAAACACAATGGCAAAAGAAACAACAGTTGTTGTTGTTGCTGGATCTTGATGCATGGTTTAAGAGCTTGCTAATGGTCTTCTTGCATGACACGTCATTTGAAGAAGGAGAAGTCACCGGTAAAATTCTCAGCTGGCGAGGTGTGTGCGCAAAGAAACACACCTTTCTCTTGCAGTTCTTACCATCCTTACAGGCCTCTGTCCTGTATTTGGCAGGGTGAAGCCAGCATTCGAATACGCCATGAGCGTATTCACATGCATCACCACGACTGCACCCTCCACGGCGATAATCGGGACACACAGTTCCCGAGTAGTGATACCGCCGAGGGTCGCGGCGGCGAGCCTTTTCGCCGGGGTGGGCAAAAGGGCAGTCAGTCCAGTCGTGGCTCCGGCTGCGGGTGCAGCGGCGGACCTTGAACTCGAACATCCGGAAGTGGTCGGAGGAGTAAGGGTCGTCCGCATCGGAGTCGTCAAGGTTGTTGGAAGGTAGGAACTTTTGCAACATGGTGTCGTCTGAGAACAAGTCCGAGCCGCCGCATGCAGCGGCGGCGCGGCGAGTGAGGAGCTTCCTCGGAGGGATGTCAATCTCTCTGAGGGTTTTCTTTGGAGAGAGGAACTGGTGAGAGGGGTGAAACTTGTGCTGCTCGGCACAGACACTGCTCATGGTGGGCACTTTGTGTGTGGTTTGAATGAATGATGAAAGAGAAAGGGAATAACAATAAGAAAGAGTGAGTCACAATGGTGAGTGAATGTGTCAATGTAGAGGGAAACGAAGGGGTGAGTTATATAGGGAAGTTGCAGAGAGAGAAGGTGAGTAGAGAGAGAAAGGGTAAGGAGGATGGGGTGTGGGGACAGAGAAGGAGGTGCGTGGCTGCGTAGCATTTGGGATGAGCATGCAAAAGAGGGTATGTGGCAGTTTGATAATTCATTGGGAGCAGCAATTTTAGCTATGTGTAAATGTCTTACAAGTTCTCTCTGTTACTGATATCTGATCCCATTTCGAGATGCTGTCATCACATCTAACACATGAGAATTCTAGATCACGTTAAGAGGGCTCCATCTAAATTACTTTCTTCCAATTCTTGCTTCATTGTACTTCTTTCTTTATGCTTTTTTCTTTCTTTCTCCTTTGACTCAAAAGAAGTGTTCATAAAAATTTTGACCAATTGTCCCTGCCTAAAAACCAGGATATGTACATACGTTTCATTAGGAGTTTAATTAGCATTCTTATAACGCGTAATAAATGCGTGATTATGAGTCTGACGTAATAACAAAAGGGATAAGAAGAAAACTGATGTTCTCTTTGTAAAATAATGGTTCAACTACTGAAGAAGGGAAGTGGTTGAACCTTAAAAGAGATGTGATAACATATATGAGGGATGAGAAAAGGTGAATTATACTGGTTAGGCCCTGCAATTAATAATTAAACTCTTTGAATAAATTATAAAATAGTACTTCATTTGGTTAACACAAATATATGTTATGGTTTTATGTTCATATTATGCCATTGGTTTTATTTCTTCCTATGGACACAAAGGTTCATCTCTTCATTTCAAAATAATGACCACAAAATTAAACACAAAAGAAACTAATAATTAATAATATTATTAAAAGAGAGAAAAAAGCTTTCTGAATAAAGCATTGTACAGGTTTCTGAGGTATTCATGTCCAACCTAGAAAATTGAGTTTTTGTCATCATTATTGACATGTTTAAGGTAAAGTCATTTGTCTTTGCTCCTATGCAGTGATGTTATTATTATGTCAGTTTCAAGCTTTTGATTTAATGACTGCAAATAACAGTTTCATTAAAAGAAATTAGTCCCTGGTCATCTGGGAGTTAGAATTTGAGGAAAAATGAAGAACCAGACCAAACTTTAAGGCCTATCCCCGCTTTATAAAAAAATTCTGCATTTTCTTTCCCAATAAAGAATAATCAATCCACGTAACGGATGAAATCGTAACTGACACCTCAATTCAAAGTTCAAAGCGTTACAAAAACCTAAAGTTTAGGAAAATAGCTTACAATATGAATATATATAATGAAAGATTTTTTATTTCTCAACCTCTACCTCAAAAAAACATGTTAAATTCATGAATTAACAACTCTCCTTATTTTAATTTGGGATGGTTTCAGTAAAAGGGATTTAAGTAGTTTGATTCATTTCTAGCATTGTTTTTAATAGTATAGTTTTTTCAGGAATATTAGTATGATTATCTATTTAACAAGTATTGTGATTATTTATGGTGGACCATATATATAAATTGATTTTTTTGGGAGAAATACCACCATTTCCCAAATTTAGTTAGCCAAATTACATTTTATGCTTCTTAGACGTCCGTTATGGTCTAATGTAATTTTTTTCCGGAAATGTTATCTGAAAAAGAAAATAGCGAGTTAAAGAAATAAACATATTTAGTTTTCTATAAACATATTTAGTTTATCTAAATTTATGAAAATGGAATCTAAGTTAGGCATTCTGCTGTTGATTTGATATCCAAGAGATGTAAATTGCAAAAAAGGATTCATGTTAATTTTGCCAAAATTTCTACTAAATTTCGTGAACTATTGATTTTAGCACATTTAGCAGTTACAAGACCAATGTTTTTATTTGAAGATATGCTATATTCAGGAGTTCCAAGAGTTAAATAAAGCTTGGTCACAGGAATCTGCATAACTTTTCCGCCTACAACTAAAGGTATACTAAATAGAAAATTCTTAATTTCAAAATGTACTTAAACTCCTTTTAAACACCACTTAGATAAAATAAAATTGATTGTTTTGCATTCAACACAAGTTATAGGAAATCTTCTTATTAGAAAATTTATATTTTTTAATCAGTAAAAAGAATATAATAAATGGAACACCGAATAATTGATGTTTAAAACCTAGTTATATATTTCAATAAACTATAAAAAATAATAGAATGGACGTGTATTTAGGAATAACATTTTGACATTCAATGAGCATGTTTTAGCCAAAAGATACTTTAAAGTAAACCACTCAGTGTATCTATCTTCTTCTTCCAAATATTATTGTTCTTATTTATATGTTGGCAGATCGACGCCTCTTCTTCTCAAGATCTTAAATTTATAGGTTCAAAATTTATATTAATTCAAATAGGGCTTAAGGTCTTGATCATAGGCCAAATTTATCTTTATCGTCTTAATTATTAAATAACCAACCTAATTGTCATGATTTGTCGAATAACTTTATAACTCTAGCGTTGATATTGAAATTTTTTTATGATTAATTAGAAAACATCTTATCTCCAACTTGATTAATAAATACCAATAGAAAAAACGAGCCTACCCATATAATAATATTATGACTTTAGGTCCACCTCTAGTGAAGATTTGACTTATAAAAAATTATATGTGGTTGTTTTCTTCTTTCTAAGTGTCAAAATATTACTTCTCTTTATATTTTATTTATTTTAATGATTTCGAAATCCAATATTTTATTCACATTAAATTAGAGGACTTATTTTTATATATTAAATAATCCCACATTAAAAGTTAATACATATAATTAAAATCATTTATATTCATTTTTTACTTTTAACTTACCAAAAACACCATACAAATATTAAAATTGTGAAAAAAATTATTTAGAGACCAATATTTAGTTACAAAATTAAATGGTTAATAGTCACCAAATTAAATATTAGATACCAAATTAATTTAGAATCTAATGGTATAGGTCATTAAAACCTTAGTAGCTAATATTAGATACTAATTATTTGACTTAATTGGTTACTAAATCTAATCATTACTTCTATTTTATAATTATAATTATTTAACAATTAAAATCTAATTTGATATCTATTTTAGTTATCATTTTGGTAACTAAAAATTATTTCTAAAAAATCTTTTTTATTGTAAATTATTTCTAAAAAATCTTTTTTATTGTAGTCACATCAATTATCAAATTAATCAATTCTGAATGTATTTCTTGTTAGAAGACTTAATACTAAATAGAATCTTCACACAATGTGTGAATCTCCAATTCAAATTTACTTTATCTTCTGATGATAAATCTTTTTTACATGTCTTGTATTCTGTTTTGCATTATATAGAGTGATAAATTACATACGTCATTGTTGACTTGCTAAAATGTTTGTTTGTATGGTATTACAGTCAATAGTTTGAAACTGATGTTATCACAAGTTAAGCTCATTGATTGCATTCAATGCAAACAACGTCAGCTTCAATAAAACAAGGGAGGAAGTGGAAACGGTAAATACAGTATTTATGATAGTGGAAAACAGAACAATTCATTACAAATATATTAAATTGAAATGGAGATGACTAAATAATTAAATATAAAATAGTGAAGTCTATTTATGAAAGGTTCTAGAATTGTTGAATAGGATTAGTGGAGTTTGTTTACAATAATAAAAATTATACTTTTTTATTTAACTATGTTAATCCTCGTTATAAAATCTTAACATCTTAATTAGTTTTCAATGTAAAAATTAGTGGGGTCGTTTACAATAATAAAAATGACATGTTAGGAGTAAAAACTATGAAATATAGATATCCAAACTCATGTGAATAGTTTGAATTGTTTCTCTCTCGTCATAAAGTAGTAATAGTTTGAATGTTATTAACAAACCTAACATTGTTATAATAGATTAATATTAAAAGATGAATTTAAGTTTAAGTTGTTTTTATAAAATCAATATCAATTTATAAGATGAAAAAGTTTTTATTTACATACTCTAAATTATCTTATCTCTAATATTAGTCGACTTAATCTTCTCAAACAAAAATTGTAAGTGAGAATGAGATATGGTTAAATTTAGTAAAAATGATTAATCATAAGCATGTGAGTATATAATCTTATCAGCAACATAATTATCTAATAACAGACAGAAAAGCATTTGGGATTATTTCAGTAAGAAAATTAAGTTTAAGCAGTTTGGTTTGAATGATTAGTTTTAGGTTGTTATTAAACGGTGCTATATTTTGTAAGTGAAAAAAATAAAAAAATTATCAGAATTTATATTTGAAAAGTATTAAAAATACGTTAATGATATTTTTCTAATCAAGATTTTTAGTTTAAATTGTTTATGACAAGTACTATTCGTGATATTTATTTATCTGAAAAGGATTTTAGTTAATAAATATTGATTTATAAAATAAATAAAATATTAGATGATTCAATATATCCCTGTTTATCTTATCAATTAATTTTTATATTATATGTATTGCAATCTTTAATTTATAAAAAAAAAAAAGTTATTAGAAAAAAATATAGAAAGTCAACAGTTTGCTTAGACTCAGATCCACTCACATAAGGGACAGAATAATAGATCAACCGTTCAATTAATTCTTTATTTATTTCAACTACTTATAATTTACATTGTAATATTAATATATTAAAATAGTTTATTATTATTTTATTTATTCTCTTAATAAAATATTATGAACATTTTCATAAAACTAATTAATTAGTTACTAATTTATTTAACTAACTTGTAAGTTAGTTGAACTAATAGAAAAATATTTGATAAAATATTTAAATAGATTATTTTATAAACTTTTAAATTATGAATTAAAAAACTACAGTTTTTAGATTAAAAATTACTTAACTTCTAACTTATAATGAAAAGTTATAATTTATTTAGTTTTATTTATTTATTATTTTTTATATTTTAATTTTAAAACCTTTTGAATGTCTATTTTAATGATGATATTATTTTTTAGTTTATATTGAATTACTTATTTCTTATATGTAGTTAAATTTTTTAAGAAAATATTAACATTACAAATTTAAATAACTAATATTTCTTTACATATGAAAAAAATATATAAAATATTTTAAAAAATAATAAAAGTATCATTTAATAATTTTATTTTTTTAAAATATAAAATTATAATATATGATAATATATTTTAGTTTAAAAATAAAAAAAATTATTTATATAATAAAACTTTACTCAATTACCTTTTTTATGCTATTTTACATTTTTCAATTAGTTCATTAACTAATTTTATCAAAGATCTTTATTAAGCTAATATATTATGTTAGAATATAAAAAATTAAAAAATACAATTTTTTATGAAAATATATTTTAGTTTAAAAATAAAAAATTTATTTATATAATAAAACTTTACATGATTAACTTTTTTATGCTATTTTACATTTTCAATTAGTTTATTAACTAATTTTAATAAGCTGATGTATTATCTTAGAACTTATAAAGACTTATCAATAAGCAATTAACTTATAACTTACAATTTAACAAGATAAAATAAATCCTAAATTTTTTAATTGCTTTTTGTCTTTCACCCATATGTTGGGGAAACCTCCATTACAAAATAATGATTTTAAGATTTAAATATTATAAGATCTTTCTATTTTAATATCTTAATCTTAAATAATTATAAAATTTAAGATATTATAAGATCTTGTTATAAGAATACAAAAATGATGTCTTAAAAATAATTATATATACTAATGATTAAATATAAACTAATCATTAATATCAAAGTGAAAATTATAAAAAATATTAAAAGTGATTTAACTTAAAAAACTAAATTAAGATTTCATAAAAAGTTGATTCAATTACACTTGCTACTGGTTGGTGCATTGATTAATCAATTTGTCAAATTTTCAACTAGAAATGTTATTAGAGGAGAGCAATATGAACATAATGAGAATTCTATTATTAGGATTCTAAAATACTTACATTCAATTTAATAGTATAATTAATCAATAAAAAGTGTAATAAATAATTCAATTAAATATATGATAATTTTTTTTTTTCAAAAGGGTAGGTCAATGGCCAAATCAGAATTATACAGTATAGTCTGAAAAAAAAAGTAATTAATCAATCTTTAACATACCAATTCATTTTTGAGGAATCATAGAGGATTATGGAGAAAGAATATTAGCATCTAATAACAGTGGTGCAGGATCATGTAATTTGTGAAGTAAATAGCTGTAACTGAGTTAGTATTTTCTTCAGAAGAAAAATGAGATCCATAGTGAGAAGAGGATCTGAAAGTTTAGTATGAGAGTGTTTGTCTATTAGTTTGAAGGAGAATATTTAAATAATATGGATTTGGCATCACCTCAGGTTTTCTTCTTTGGCATGTCAGAAGAAATTTGCAGAACAGTGTGGTTGTTCAGGAATCTACCCAGAAAGAATACGTGTTGGAGAAAGTCTGAAATGAATCGAGATTTTTGCATGTCAAAAATAATTGTATATTTTCTTGTGTTTTACCAAACTTTTTGATTTTTAAACTTTAACTCATCTCATCATGAAAATAACAAAATTTTAATTTTCATAAAATTATTGAACTCTCTATATGTAATATTTTGTATTTGCAAATATTTTACATCTAATTAAACATGTCTTTATAGAATATATATATTAAACAATTTTAAATATGACAAATTTCAAACTGAAAATTAATTTTGTAGAATTACATCAGTTAAAAATATGTATTTATTAGCTCTTCCTTAACTCGTGGTAAGAAGATTTACTATAAAATAGGGAAAATAGTTGTTTTTTATTCAGCAAATAAAATATATTTATATAAAGTAAGATATGCCACCATTACCTATGAGTAATACATAATGTGAGAATCCCTTTTTAAGGAGTCACCACCTAATGCGCAGAACCTATAATGTACACAGCTCCAAAAGAAACACATAAGGAACAGAACATAATAGCACTAATAGCACAAAACATCATATATGGATTTTCCTACACAAAATACAGGCATGGTTCATCACATAAAGCAACATTGGATTTATCACAGTCTCTTTGAGTGGGTTACTAAGATAAAAACTGTTAGGATTTTTCTAACTTTTGGTCACATATTCCAGAGTTGTCCAAACATCTTCCAGCATTGTTTCAAACTTTAAAGCTGTATTGTCCCAGAGTTTATTATGTAATTACCTATGTTCCCCTCCTTCCACCATCATAAATATTCTCTTCTTTATCTTGATGTACTCTTCCTAATGTCCCCTTAATGCACTTAGGATATTACTTTTCCATACAAACCAATTTCTTCACAATTTCAATGTTATTAGGTCTTCCTCTCCTAATCACTCATCCTTATCCTACCTTCCAAATTTAACCTCTATCAGCCCAATTATCTTCTCCAAAGAGCATAGCCACGTGGGACAATTTGTCTGTTGTGAGTCCTTTTGCTTCATGCATTCATCCTCAAATAAAACGTATTTCCTCCCCCTTCTTATCCATCTCATTTAGTTCATATTTTACTTCCTTGTACCTCCTCTCAACATCACCAAAACACTATTTCTTCCATGTTTTTTTTTTTTCCTCTTAAAAGTTTTGAATTTCTTTTTAAGGACAGACATAGGCTCCCATCCCACTACTATATTTTTCGCCATTCATCATTGCTCATAGTAGTGATGGACACTGATAAGAGAAATTTCTTTGGAACACCAATTATTTGCTTCCTTACTAACAATGTAACCAACCCTTAGTATTCTATCAACATCAAAGAGCTTGAATGCTATGGAGAGATAATTGAAGATATAATTGTCTCAACCAAGCACGCAAAAAGTTTACTCATCTTCTAATGATAAATTGAAAGAATGATACAATAGGAGCATAAACCTTGAAACATAAACATCATTTTAGACATGCGCCTTTTTCATTATCTATTTATAGTAGGCGTGATTCTAAACAACATTTTTGGAGTCAGTTATCTCTGCTAAGTTTTACTAACCAAAAATAAGAATGATTTACTACTCATATCATTGAGTATCATATCTTCAATTCCCAAGTTCAGGCGTTCAATTTACAGACGATGTAGATAAAGCTCATCTTTGATAGTGATCACCTTTTGATTGTGTTTAAGCCATGACAGCAATATAGATGTAAACGTGCAGATAGAGGAATAGAAGGCACTGAAACAAATAAGGACAATATGCACAAAACCTCATTAAACTTTGCTTACTCTCATTTTATGAACGTAATTTTTTTCATTGAGGTTGCCATTTTTATTTTACTTTCGTACCCAAACCAGTTTGTGATATATATCTAAATGTTTTATTTAACAAAACCAATACTTGGATAAAATGTTCATTTTCCACAGTGAAGGCGAAATTTGCTACCATAAATACTACTCCTTACGACTATGATAGTTCTCATAATGACAGATTGGATACACACTGACAGATAGATCAGGAAATGAAGTAAAACGGGAAACCTAACTAGTATTTTAGAAGGAAAATCTAAACTTACAAAAGATATCACAATGCTTGCATAACCTTTTGAAAGGTTCTTATAATTAGTATGCTAAAGATTCTTTCTTTTTTGAGGATGCAATAGGCAACTGTTCTTTTTATGTACATACTAAAGAAATTTATGACATTCTTAACGTCAAACGACCGCCAATCAAATAAGACTATGATACTTCCTTCCGCCTGTATGCAAGAATCTGAAACAGAAGCAGTAGAAAAATGTGTGAAATTAAGTTGTTACCTAAAACAATATCAGGGAAAAACCACCTTAATACTCACCAAATGCCCCATCTTGGATATGCATTTGGATCTAAGCCCAGCCAGAGTCTCATGTCCTTGTAAAACTTCCAGTTCATCTTTGTGTGGCTCTATAACCAGCGTTGATAGCTCATCATATATTATGGCTGAATTCTCATCAGCTGACATGTCACGATTTGTATTCTGGCATCCTTTGACTGACAGTATCTCGATTCCTTCAACTGGAAAAGGAGTTTGACGAGCAACATACTATGTATAATACATAAAAATGTCAGACAATCATCATAAAGGAAGAAACTAACACTGGCTCATTAACAGAAGTATACTATGCAATCATCTTTATTTTTTATCAACACGGACAGAGAATTTATATCTTAATAAAACATCTTTTGCAACTTCTGCTGACAAAAGAGCAAACAACCAAATCAGGTACTGATTTCACAATTATGGTGTACAACAATACTAGGCCTTCTGTTGGAGGCCTAAACAAACTTAAGATCCAATAAAACAAGAACTGCCACCGCCAGATACAATTGATCAAAGACAAGAGGATCTTACTTCGTAAAGGTGCTCAACAGACAAAGTTGGTCGACAGCAAAGGTAAGGTTGCGGCAAACTTGGTGTAATTTGATGATCAAGAGAAACAAGCATGAGACGGACATCAAACTGTGAAAAAAATATAGCATCTTTATATTCAATTGAACTGAAATAAGAATATAAGCATTCAATAGTAACATATGTCACCTATTAGAGAAGGGGAGGGGGTAAGAGCCTATACCTCATCAGTGTTTTCATCCAAGCTTCGGAGATGTTCAACAAACTTAGACAATCGACTACTGCGAGAACTTTTGCTATTGCTACCACCACCACTTCCATGCCGTGTGTGACTTCTAAAACCACCCCTTCCCCATGTAAGCTTTCTAGGTTTTGACACCTGCCTTGAAATTCCACGATTTTCTCTGCTTATGTCCATATCACTATCATTGCCTCCATCTGGACTTGCCATGGATGATGAGGGTTGAGATGGGCGAACTCTAGCCCATCTCTTTCGCCTTTTCTGCCTGTGTTCTGTACTTCGTTCATCAGCTGAAGATGAATCCTTTTCATTATTGTCATTTTCCTCCTCATTATCTTCCGATCCTTCAATTGCATGGGTTTGTCTCCTAGAATGAATGTTTCGTTGATTACGCTGTGATCTTGTTAGAAATACTCCTGGCGTATCTTTGCGCCTCTTAACAAGTGCTTCTGATTGCCGTTGAACTACTTTTGCTATTGAAGCTTGAATCTGCCACAAAAGCTCGAATGCTGAGACTTGACAATTGAGATAATGTTGACAGACCAATGATAAAATTTAAAATTAATAAGGCACAAGCTTAAACCTTAGCAATTAATAAATGTTCATCAACAAGATATATATTTAGGAGTTTATATATCACTAGTGTACTTGACACACATCTGAATGTTGAAATTATGCTTAACTTAAATTGGTTTAATCAATAAATATTCACCTGCTTATTGCGGTTCTTCTCCTCTTCACGAAATTCAAGCTCCTGCAATGGGATAGTGAATGGTATCATTAGTTGAATTCTGTGAAAGCTTTACCTATATGTAAACACAGTAGAAAATGAAGTGATAAACTGGTCAACTTATACCTCTTCTTCGTACTTCTCAATATCTGGATATAAAGCAGCAATAAGGGCATCGTAATTTGGATCATCTCTCAAGGAACGGCGACTGGCACAATGAGTGCGGCAGGCTGGGCATTCATTATTCCTAAGACAATACATAAATGATGAATGTGGCTACAGAGAGTATAACGTGTTTTTCTGATGAGCACCATAAAGGACTTAGACAGAAATTATCGGCAGCATATTACATAAATAAAAAAAAAAACGCCTGGAATGGATTCATGGAGCCTACCCCAGTCGCATCGATTTGTCAATGCATTCCCTGCAAAAACGGTGCAAGCATTCCATGACAGTTCTTGTCTTCTTGATAATGCCTGTTCAAGCAGTAGTTAGTTCTTCAGCAAACAAGTTATGCTAGCCATCATTCAAGCATGAAGTGAGCTTTAAGTTTCAGAAACACTTTTCATAATGAAATGCAGAACTAGAAGTACCCAAAATAATAGCCAATCATAACATGGTTAACTTGAAAAAAACATATCTAGTGCATGTAAAAAACACATCCAGTGCAAGTACAATATATAAAATATTTAATCTTTTCAGTCAATTTGAGATTTCTTTTATCTTGACAGTGTTTCCTTTCGAGCAAAACACTTTACACAGCAACGCATGCTTCTAGGAATTACCAAATCAGTGTACAACTAAGAGCACAAAGAATCACTTACAAAGTAGAGCTGTGAAACTTGTATGTATAAACTTAACACAGCAACACAGGTCTAGGAATTGTAAAATCAGGTTAGTTTCCTATTTTTCTGTTTTGATTTTATTTTCAGATTAGGTTCCTAGTTTTATTCTTTAAGTTAGTTTCCTTATTATGATGCATTCTATTTAAAGCCTTTGAGGTGTAATTGTTTGGCCACATAACGAATAATATCTTTTGATTTATCATCAGATCTCTCCTGACTTTAATTATTCTATCGAGCATCTCATATAACTCGATGTTGAACTTGGACTTTTCATAATACCCAAGTCTTCATCACAACACCACCCTTCTGAGTTGGCATCCAAGTGACTGCAATCCACAAAACTCCACGCAGCTTTTCAGGTCAGCATCTTTGTAAGTAACCATTTCTATTGGGAAAAACCCAAGTCTCACATCAATGGAAATAGTGTCAAAATATAATATATAAGTGGCAACAGTTCTCACATTATAAGTTGATATTATAGGGTTAGGTTATGCTTAAACTATTTCATAAGATGATATCATAGTCAATCTTAGCTTCATTTAAAGGGTCACGCACCATGTTATACACATAGCATGTCTAATAGTGTTGGACATGAGATGTATTGGGAAAAACCCAAGTCTTACATTAACTAGAGATAGTGTTAAAAAAATATATATAAGTGAGGACTCACCTTACAAGCTAGTTTTGTAGGTTAAGTTAGACTTAAACCACTTTGTAAGATGGTATCAAAGTTTATTCTAGATCCATTATAAGGGTCACTCACTGTGTTATACTCATGCCAAGCCCAATAGCGTTGAGTGTGAGAGGGAGTATTGGAAAAAACCCAAGTCTCACATTAACTAGAGATAGTGCAAAAATGATGAGATCATCCTAGGGACTTGAAGGATCTATCAACTATTAGGAGGATTTGAACCAAGGAACTCAGAACACTCGGAATGGATCCATGGTGGTTTTAGTATTCATGAAGAACAAAGAAAAAATCAGACAAATATGGAAAGGAAAGAGAGTGGCAAAACATGCCAACTATAGTGAAGACACCAGAGATAAATGCATTGTTGGTTGATTTACCACTTGAAGAAATTCTCCAAGATAACAACCGAAACTAAGAGAATCAAATTCTCATGATACTCAATTTCATATATCTCAATACAAGAGAGGAGTCTTCTATTTATAAGAATAGAAGCGCGCTCAAGAACCTAGACAAGTGCGCTTAAGAAGCCAACAAAAATGTACAAAGAGAGCTAAGTGTACAAAGGAGATTAACAGCTAACCTAGGGTGGTTCATCTAGTTTTTCTTGGCTGAGAATTCCTAAGAACAACTAAGGTAGGAGCTGCAACTCCTTTGGTCAATGTAATCATGAGAAGGTTAGGTGCATAAACTAAGCTCTAACTACAAGTAGTTGAAGGTAGTTTATGACATTTACTACTTTGTTCTAGAATATGTTAGAAGCTTCTAGAAATTTCGAGATGGAATATTTCTTTAGAAGAATTTTATTTACAGTATTCGAGATGGAATACTACTCAATGCAGTAACTAAGGCAAGTATATTACCTAAGGCCCCCACAACAATGGTGATGTCCCTTTTTATTTAACCAAGGAGGCAATCATAAAAAACGACAACAGAGAGACTTTTCTTAGAAGCTACCACTAGAATTGGATTATTGCTCTTAAGCAAATGACTACTGATATAACAATTAAGGTCACAATGATCAATGATTTAAGATAGAGATTGATATGTTATGCTTCCATGGGCAATTGTACATTAAAAATTTTCTTGATTGCATTCATAATGTTGAGAACGTATTTTACTACTTAGAAATTCCATAATATCTCAACCAGTTATGTTAGTGGCACATAAATTGAAAGAAAGGGCATCAACACGGTGCTAACAATTACTATATTACCAACAATGTCAAAGAACACACGTTAGAACTTGGGAAATGATGAAGTAGTTAGTAGTGACTTCAACGATTCCTACCTCCAAACTGAGAAAACGTTGTACTGAAATATTAGGATTGTCAACAACCAAGAACAAGATGAGCCAGTACATGGAGGACTTTTTATTAAATGCCCGAGTTAATTTACATAAGACAAGACCAACTAATTTGAGGTTTTAAGATGGTCATTAAAGACTTGTTGGCTCTTAAAGGAATCTTGATCATGACCAATGCATTTAATTTCGCATTGAAAGTTAAAAAACAAATTAATAGATATTGTGTGACCTCAAAACAATTATAAATAACCAACTTGTTGAAAAGCTACCTTAATTAAGGACACCCTTGACCAACCTTAGTTGGAGCCTCTTTACGAGTTGTCTTACTACAGCCTCAAAGGTGGTGGTTTAATCTCACATTGATTAGAAGTCTTCACCTTAGAAGTTGACTTTATGAGAATGATGTAAGACATAAAACACACTTTTAAGATGGTACCAAAATCAATCATATATCTATTGTTGGGTCACCTGTATTTGCTACAGTCTAGGATTCTCTAGATGTGAGGGGAGCATTGGAAAACCACTTTAATTGCAGTCGCCCCTAGTTCACTTTAATTGTAGCCCCGCACGAATTAGATATATGGGTTAAATAAATTCATATAAAGCTTGGGCAGTCCTTACCCTAAAAATAGGTTTTGTGAGATTAAGGAAAGACACAAAAGCTTTGGTAGTACCACACCTTCAATTCAAATTTCAATGTCAACTCAAGGTGGAAACTAGGCCCCTCTGCAACCTAATCTACTAGCCCAACAAGAATAATAACCCTCATGTACGCCCAACTTTGAGAAAATTGTTCAATGCAACAAACTTAGTCACTTCTCAAAAATTACTACCACTAGTCAAAGGAGGTTATATTTATGAGGGTGCCAAAATGTGAAAGAGATGAAGAGGAAGTAGTAGTGTTCATTGTTCAATACCCTTGCTAGCCACCCCAATATTCTTAAACAAAATGAAAATCACGAAACCAAGAGTTATCAGGATCTCTGGCCATCTCTACTCTACCAAATCAAAGAGTCTCATCTATTCATTATGTTCTTTTGAGAGACATCAACCAAACGATTGTCATAATTGTTCAATAACCTTGTAACTCCACCATATTTGGAAAGATTAAACTGATAAGATTCATGACATCAGTCGTTATAATCTCCTTAGTGATGTCGTTTTCCATATAAAATTGGAATAATGGGAATGCCCTCTCACCTGGGACAATACCATTGGGATGTGTTTAATAGAAATCGCAATCTATCATGTTGATTGTGACAATGTACCCAGAGGATACGTCCATGAGCACATGGTCGTTGTATTCTACTCTGAAGTTTATAACAAGTGATTGTTCCCTAGGCACTTGTTCAGTTGGTCTAAGTCTTCTGCAAACCTATGGATTTGGAAGTGGTTGATCAAATTGCAATGCTTGATCAACAACTTCATTCTAGGTATTTTCCATGTCAACTGGTGGTGGAGGGTATTGGAACCTGAAATGCCTGAGACTTTGGAAACAACAAGAATGAATTATCGAGTTATAGGTGCAAATTGTGATTTGAAAAGGAAATTGTTGGTTGTTCTACTTTGATTGATGAAACATAGTGACCAAAAGGGAGTTGTATATGGTTATTTGGTCTCAATACTCTCTTGGACCAAGATGAGTGCTTTTTGGTTTGTTTATGACGCACTGATCATCCTCACTCACCTATCTTGGATGATGGTCAGATACAACCATTGCAATTTGATCAACCACCTCTAGATCAACAACTTGGACAAGCTAAACAAGTGTCCATAGGACAATCACTTGCAATAAAATTCAGAGCAAAATACAATGATCATGTGCTCGTGGATATATCCCTAGGTACATTACCACAACCAACATGACAGATTGTGATTGTTATCCACCATGTACCAATTAGCTAAAAGGGCATTCACATTATCCTAATTCCATATGGCAAAAGGTGCCATTAAAGACATTATAGTGACTAATGTTGCAATCTTATATTTCAAAGATGGGGCTCTTTAATTTGGAGGAGCAAAAATGACCAGAGATCTTGGTAGCACTGGGATGGTGATTTTCATTTTGTTTAAAAATATTGACGCTAACAATTACAATGTTTTGTATCCAAAAGGATTCGAACATTAACTATGAAGATTGGCTCAGAAACAACGAAACCTGAAATGCCTTTGAATTTGGAGACAACAAAACTTATCAATTAGGTTATAAGTGCATATCTTGATTTGAAGAGGTAATTGTTAACAATTTTACTTCAATTCACCAAATAGAGACTGAATGGAAGTTGTATGTAAGTTGTATGTGGTTATTAGGTAACAATACTCTCCTGACACTACACAAGACAATTCATTAGTACAAAGACTCTAAGATCTCAATAGAAAGGTAGCAAACAACAATAATTTCCATCTTACTCAATGCACTCTCCACAAGCTATTAGGTTAAGGGAATCATAGGCCATTGGCAAGACAATTATAACTTCAATTAGACAGTGTGCTCGTAGACTATGGCAATACCTAGAATATTGTCTAAAGCTTTGGTAGCAAAAAATGCTAAAAAGGGTAATGACAGCTGCTAAAGAGCAACTACTGCTTGGACAGCACAATGGCTGCCAAAGGGCAAAAAAGGTTAAAGCCACAACACCACAAGAGCAAATATGCTTACAAGACAAATTGACTACAGGTTAGGAAAGGAAAATGCTCGAAGGAGAGAGAAAAAATTATTTGGAGAGTGTCACGATTGAACAAGAGCAAAAATGGTCAAGAGGGTAGGTTTGTCATTGGGCAAAAAATGCTTACAGGACACAACCACTACTAGAAAACAAAACAACATGCTCAAAGAGCACCACAACAACTATCAAGGAGAAAATATGCTTAAAGGGAACAACTGACTATAAAAGAGGAAAAAATGCTCAACAAGCCCAACAAGTAGCGGAGGGCAAACATGCTCAAAGAGTGCAACAACTTCCATAGAGCTAATAATGCTCGGAGAGCGCAACAACTATCAAAGACCAAAAATGCTTAAAGGCACAGTAATTACCGGAGTTGGTCATCACACAACAAGGTAATGCTAGCGGTGGCAGTCACCAACCAAAAAAACCTTGTTGAAAAGTGGTAGGCAATGAAATACACAGAAAAATAACATAAAATCATAAAGTGTACATAGTTTCTAAGAAATTCACTACTCTTATGAGCAATGGGCCCATAAGGAAAGCATGAATTAGGGTTCCCTTCTCATTAGGGTTTTGATATCATGATGAAAAGAGAGAAATCGAGATGGCATATGATGAATTTTGTGTGTTTAGACCATAGCGGAACCATTCAATTTATAGGGGAGAAAACATAATTAGAGGATATTCGTTTTACCCTATTTTAGGTTTAAAACATAAATATATAATTAATCTAATTGATCCTAATATTTACAATTACTATATCTGTAGGATTTTAACATATCTACAAGATTTTAACAATGTCATGTATGAAAAATAACCTACGTAACACTCCTACTCCATCCTCTCTCTCCTCCTAACAAAGCATAGAAGTAGCATTAGAATAGAAGACTCTCCATCATACATCAAGATCTTTTAATAAACATTAACTACTTGCTACTCACAACATATCATTCCATGCAGAAAATTGATAATGGTGAGTATATCCTACCAAGTAAATGTCTAATTATGCCATCTTGAAAGGGAAAACAAAAGGCATACCGAGGCAAATTGGACATTGGACATCTTTACGTATTTCCAAAAGTTCCACATACACGAATCTGCAAACCAAACACGAGTACAAACAATGAGCATATATTTACATCAAGTTATAGAAAGAACAATTTAAGGTAACATACACCTAAAAGTAGGGTAGTTAAACATATCTCTAGTAACCCGGAAAATCCTTAGAAAGTGAATTTAGACTTAATTTAAACTCACAAAATCAACTTGTAAGGTGAGGTTTACTCATGTATATATATCATAATTTGACCATATCTCTAATCAATAACACACCCTCTCACCCAATTCTGAGCATCTCAAAGCATGATACTAAATATTTGTGAGTGATCCAATAGCAAATCAATAGTGGGTAGTACAATAGATCTAACAAAACTTACTAAGATAAGCCTTGATACCATATTAGAAAGTGGATTTAGACCTAACTTAACCTCACAAAACAGCCTGTAAAGTGAGATTTGTACCCATTTATATACTATAATTTGGCCATATATCTAACGGATGTGGGATCTCCAACACAGTTTTTTTGTGGTTGAGACTTGGGCACAATTAATACTAGAAAATGGTCACAACCCATCTAGATCATGACCACAACCTTCCTAGATCATCTAACTCTCTAAGCTACTGTAAAAATAAATTTCACACTTAGAAGCCACTTTTCACATAACAGTTAATAAGGTTAGAAATGGAGTTTTCTGACGATGTTGTAGTCTTGTACAAATCTAGTGTCAACTTTTTCCTTTCCTAAAATATAATATACTTCCTCGTATCATAAAAGATAAGTGACATTCTAATAAGTGCCCAAGTCTTCAGGGAGTCCACCCTAAAAAGCTAGCTACTAAGGGGCGAGAACCAAACACTTAAATACTCCATTGAGCACTCCATACTACTTGATGTAGAACTTAGGCACCCTATAATTCCCATGTTCCTATCACATTCTCCACCATATTCCACCAAAAATGACATTGTCTTTTTAAGACTGATAAAGATTTATGGCTAAGGGATCACATATACTAAATGCTCTTTTATAAAATAAGTCATAAATCAAAGTAACTTTTACATTCCAACAAACTTATCAATGAAATGATTCTTCCAAGGAAAAAAATCACAGTACCATTGTATTTTCGACACACTTGAATTGGAACAACAACACTAATGCCATTGCCTCTAAGAATTTAAGATAGAGATTAATTTGTTACACTGTTAGTGCAAACCAGTGCTATCAATCGCAGATTGCAGAAAATGACAGAAAGCTGATAATCCAATATATCATACAGTGGATAACATTGCAGGCATAAGGAAGAAGTCACATAACAGTTGAAATATCAAACATATATGCACTAAAAATTAAGTTGTATACAAATAAAAAACAAAATACATTAAAAATTGGCATTATATTGACTCAAAAGTTCAATTAGCTGAAGACTCATCGAAGATGACAACAGGATGCAGGATACATGTCACAACCACAACAATGACAACAGCTGCAACAGCAGACAGAGTTGTAATTGCAGATTCAAATATTCAACCATGCGATAGCACTATAGTGGTTATTTAAAAACACTGGTGTAATAGTAAGATTTTTATATTATCAATCAATTAAAAATTACCTTAGATGTAAAAGTAATGATAACAATTATATGGAAATTTAAGACTTCAATGACAGTTAATTTTTTTTTTTTTTTACAAAATCAGTTTGTTCCAAGTAAATTCATTTAACATATTCAGACTTACTTTATGCAGAGATACTGGTCCCACCTTCACAAAAATTATAAATTAAATTAATATTGTTTCCCATCATAAATCAAGACTATCCATCAAACCCATTTGATTTGTCATGGAGCTTATTTACTTCTAAGTGTACCAAATCTTAAACAAAAACTTCTACAGTTTTACAGCATGGATTTAGTTTTTTGGTTGTTTTTTCTTCACCCAAATGTTTTGTAAAAGCTATGAGATAGTGACATGTGAGACATAAATCATTCAACTGATGGTTAGAAGGGTATTAACTGCAACAGAAACAAGTATTAATCCCTGTATAGAATAACCAAATCTTTCTTTTAATCTGGTGTACTCGTGACATCCATACAAAACTTCATGAAAACTTTAAAAAGAACATATTACCGACAATTCTGAGAACAATTTAATTCAAACAAAGAACTCATCCTAAATGCTCCACCAAAATCAAAAATGCCATCAGTCAACCATATGATTAAGCATCAAACTAAAAAGAATTCCAATAGTTTTTTTGGAAGAAAAACAGTGTAATGCTGCTACCGAAGTTACATAACAAAGATGTGTCTATCTAAGGAACTAAATCAAGATACAGAGGAGTCAGCATCTCTTTGATTGTGTCACATGCTTTGGGCACACCTTTTCATAATGACAAAACACACCTTTAGCACTTTATTAATAACTAACTACTGAGAAAAATCAGAGTATCCCAACAATCTAACTTCCAAAATGTTATGCTTAAGGAGTGGGGTAAAAATATAACCAGTTGGCTGTGACTTGACAGACTCTTGAGCTATCAGTCATGAGCAATGAACAGTTTGGGGTTAATTTAAATGAAAAAAATAATGCTAGATAGTCAAATATGGTATTCTTTCTTTTTCTAATCTTGGCGTCTATCTTTGGTAAAACTTAGGAATTTTAGCCAATCTTGCCTCAAGGCCCGATTACGTGCTGCCTTTCACCTTTGGCATCTTGGACAAAGAATGAAGAGATGCACAGGACAGTCAATCAACTTAAGCAACACCACTAACTATGAAGTACAGCTACAGGGAAGCAACAATAACTACAAGCCAAACGCAGGTCCTTATCTAGATTGTAAAAGACAGCTATGATTAAAACATCACGATTTTTGGACCCTCCATGACCATTGGTATGCAATTTCCAACAATGTCAAGGATCACAATGAAACTACAACCGAAAATAAAACCTTACCGAGGATATTCAAAAGTTGACCACTGCTACAATGACAATGCCTAAACAGTTTTGATTTTGAACTCTTTTTGCCGGACAAATCAACACAATACTAATTTATATATATGGCTACTTAGAACATTCTGATTGACATGAATTGAACAGTACTCAACCCTCCCCAGGAAAAACAATAAAGTTCCAAAGCTGCAACTGTAGCAATAACGACACATGATTGTAGGTGCCGATTGATGTTTAATCCAACGCTATGAAAAATGACACCAAGGATTATATATCCAATAACAAAAAACTACGCTAAAATAATTACTGCATTTGAGCAGGCAGGGAATGAACAAGTTTCAAACGTAAACAAGACAAAAATCCAGACATGCAAACGCACAACAACAAATCATATGGAAAGATTCAGAAAATTCAGACACCCCAACTCAAACGGCAGGAACAAGCATCAGCCCTTTACACAGTCAAAGCAAGCCCATCACATCCCATAACCCAAAAGTTCAAATTCAAAGGAAGAAACACAGAAAAGGCAAAATTGACACGCTGCCACGATCCCGAAACAGAAGCACGGAATCAAAACGTGAATCTAAAAAAAATAGGCAGCGAAACACAGAACAGAAGTCTTGAAGCAATGCAAGCGAGAGAGAGCGCGTATGAGAGAGAAAGAGAGAGTACTCAGGTTTTTCTTCAGAGCCAGAAGATGGGGTTTCGTCGGAATCTGCGAAAGAGAAAAGAAGAAAACTTGAGTCCATGAAGAAACGCAGAGGCGAAACAAAGCACGACCCCGTTGAGAAAAAACAATTGGGGCACCGAAAATAACACGTGGTCACGAAGAAACAGAACGAAAAGAAAAAAAGAAAAAGAGAACGACACATAACCCTGTGGCGTTTCCTTGCCGTCGTTATCATGCGCCGCTTCTTCTACTTCTTCGTCTTCGTCTTCTTCTTCTTCTTCTTCATCTTCCTCTTCTTCTCCTTCCCCTTCTTCTTCTTCTTCCTCTTGTTCCTCCTCTTCATGGTGGTGATCCTCGTCGTGTTCGTGCGACTGGTCCTGATGTTGCTGCTGTTGGTGCTTGGCATGTCGAGAATGGAAGAGGTTGTGGTGCGAAGTGTCCCCTTCGTCGAGAGGGTCGGGGAGGGAGCGCTTCTGGGCAGGCATTGCTGGTTGAAGTCAGAGGGATTCACGAATGCTATGCTATGTGTGCTGCCGAAGAAGAACAAGAACAATGAGATTGAGATTTTGGTTCTCTTGTGTTATTATTATTATTATTTATTAATATTAAATGCACCATCATTTTGCTCCAATATATATTTCTAATTTTTGTATTTATCTATCAAAAATAATAAAATTATTTAACTAGATAAGCAATTTCTCTATATTTTTCAGTTTAGCATTTAAGTTTATATTTTGAGTAATGTTTGGAGATTTATTCAAAAGGTTTTTCAATATTTTAATGAATATTTAACATATTTTAATGTTATTTGGGAGACTATTTAAGAGAAAGAATAACATTTATTTTGTATTTAATTAATATATAAGTTGACTACGTAGCGAACTTTTACAGTGTTATTAATTTTAATTTTACATCTGGTGATTTTTTTTTAGTAATTATTTCAGAAGTCAGAAAAAATAAGTTGATTATGTATTTTTGCTTTTAGTTTGAGCAAAACTCTTTTGTTTGGATCCGGCTTTGTTAAGCCATGGAAGCTTCATTTATTGGTTTGGGAAAGGATAATGCACTTTTTGTTTTGAAAGTAAAAGATTAGGTTTGGAAAATGGGAATTATCTTAATTTAATGTTAGAATGATACAAAGCCAACTCAATAATGATTCATTTAAAAAAAAATAATACTAAATCTCTGAAACATGTTTTTCCATTAAGATTTAATTCTTAATCAGTGAGCGTTAAAATATTTTATTAAGAGAGGTCAAATAAACACTCCATAGTGCGTTCAGGTTGGTGACGGTAAACTACGATCCCATGTTTTTTCATTTGATATTAATTTTTAGTGTCGTGACTTTAACTAAACCAAATAAAAAGTGGCCACTTAGGGGAAAATTACCTAATTATGACCTTCAACTTGAAAATTATTTTCACGATTATACTTCAGATATAAATATATGTATATGTATAATTATAAACCTTACACTAAAAAAAAAGTGCCACGTGCAACCAACCAATCTTAAGTGTTAAGTTTGTTTATCATAGCGTAATTATGATGTAAAGGAAAATAATTTGCTACGATAAATTTTGTATGTCATATTAACAAGACATGCTAACATTGATTATTGATAATATATAAATAGTTTAAGTTACCATTATTTTATATTAGCGGATACAAGCGTAATAATGTTTTTATTTGTTAATTATGTTATTTTAGTTTAATGAGTTAAAATTTACTATTTATATTAATTTTAAATTTATATATTTATTTAACTAAAATTATATATAATGTGTAATCTTTGAATTAAAACAATGTTAAAGAAATAATATGGATTGTATATGAGAAAGAAAAATACATATAAATATATTTTGGAATAGTTATGTGTGAAATTATTTTAAGTAGATTAGTAATTTGTCTTTATTTTTTATTATTGTATACATAATAGAATAATAATTTTAAAGTTCAAAATATTAAAATTTTAAAATATAATTAAAGATGAAATATAACATCAAATAAATGGGATATTATTGTTATAAATAAATATAATGTTTGTATTTTTTTTCTCTAAAGTTGCATTAAGTTTTTTTGTCCTTTAAATTTAAAATTGACCCTTTTAATATCTATAATTTGAAAAAGTAAATGTTTTGGTCTCCCAACCTAGTAGCCTTATACATAAACATGGTGGGAAAAAATTCTTTCAAAAAATAAACATAAAACATATATTTAATTAAAAAATGTAAAAATCGAAGTAGATTGGAATAAGTAGATTTTAATTGTAACTCATATAAAAAAAATTTGCAATGATATTTAAGACATTGTTTAAAAATGTAATTTTCAAATTAAAATACTAAAAAGATGAAATTAAAATTTGGAGTACGAAATGAAAGACTGAAAAACATTTAAACTTTTATATAATATAATGTATGATACTATAGGTATAAGTTCAAAATATTTTTATTAAATAAATTTTACTAACACTTTTGTTTGATATAGGTGAATTATATATAAAAAATTGTATAATGTTTGAGGTGTTGTTAGAATCCTTGTGATAGTCATTATATACATATTTAACTTTTAGTGAATTGGTTTTCAAAGTACTAATGACTTAATTTACACATTTTACTATTAAAGGTTTATAACTGTTTTTAGTAAATTTCATCAGTAAATTTTTTATTTCGTAAATTTTATCATTGGATTCTGAAGTTTGCCTATTTTAACATTTGAATTTCAGAATTGTATACATATTTTACCTCTTAATAAATTGAATGTTAGTTTATTAAGTATGGTGATGAATCAATAATAATGTTTTGTGTTCGAGTGCAGAATTTAAGGTAAAATGACAAGGTTATTTTATCGGGTAGGATTGACCAGAGGAAAATAAGTATAAATGAAAATTTGTGTACAAAGTTTTAAAATAATAATTTGTGAATTTTGCAGTATCCTATTTGGTATTTTTTGTGCTATTCTTTAGGTTATTTTTTATAATTATTAGATGGTAAAATAATTTTAAAATAATTATTTAAAAGAAATTTATATTAAATATTTAAAGTAGTTTTAAATAAAACTAATATTATCAAAAATTAATTGTTTAAAATCTCCAAAAACATCGTATTTTTTATTTTTATAAATTATTTATAGTAATTACTTTTTAAAAAATAGCTAAGTAATCAATCGTCGAATCCAATTTCTACAAAATAAATATAATATTTTGACTTTATTTTTAATTTTATATTAAAACTAACATGAATTAAATTAAAATTAATAAAATGCAAATAAATTAAGTAACTAGTTTAATATTTAAGAATAAGAGTATTTTATCATCATTTCTAATCGGTGTAACATTAAATATTTTTGTTTAATTCATTGGTCAGATTATAACACTGTCGCTTTTTTGTGATATTCGTTAATCACTGACATTTAATCGGAAAAAAAAAATTTAGATAATAAAATAAAAGAAATTAAAGTTTTGTGATTAAAATCATGAAATTGAAGATTCGGTAGGAATATTCTCAAAGTTGGAAAGCTTAGTGATAAAATATACAACGTATATAATAATATAATGGAACCCATAAGTGATTTTCACTTTATATTAGTCATATCACAAGACATTTCGTAATTGAGTTAACTCACGAAATGGTAAATATGCATAATTTTGAAATTTAAATAGTAAAAAATGTAAAATATTAAAGCTGAAAATTTTAGTGGTACACTGGCTAACTTAAAATATAGTTGACACTGGTTATATTATTGTCAATTTATAAACTAAAAATAATAATTATTCTTTTTAAACCGACTGGACAATTGTATATTGAATACAATAATCATCAATACAACTTTTATTAATTTTTTTATAAAGGAACATCACTATTTGAATTGAAAAAGTAATACATAAGTTAATTAGAAAAATAATACATAAATTAATGTATTAAATCCCAAACGAAAAATTAAAAATCTCTTAATAAACAAATCTAAAAATTAAATGACATGTCATGTAAAATACGAACTTAAAAAATCTAAAAATATTTGTTAGACACCCAAACTCAATACCAATAAGTTAAAAAAATAAAAAGTATCTAATTTAGCAATATATAAATAATAATTAAATATAGTTAAATTTAAAAAACTAACCTGGACTTAGAAGAACAATGGGTCGGCAGCATTGGAGAAGGAGCAAGGAGATGGTGTCGTAAACTATTGTCATTTTAAAACTTTATCTGTAATCGTCTTTCTTTCTTTAATTTTAAATTTTTAACAACTGTTAATCTTGTAAACATGGTTAAAAATTTCAAAATTTATTACCAAAACCTCACCGCTTTGTTTTTTGGTGATTTTTTAAACATCATTATTTAGAGTCATTATTTAGCTATTTTGTAATAGTTAGTGCCAATAGACGAAAACGAAAAGTATGTATAATGTTGAAATTCAAATAGTAAAATTTGTAAAATGTCTCGAGTTTAGTGTAAAATGACAAAAAAAAAAGTAGCATTGTAGTCATAAAATATGCCATCAGGTATATCTGTATATATCAGCAGATATGAATATGTGTAGAGGAGAAATCAGATTATACCACTATAAATAAGGTTAAATGTTATGTCATAAATAACTTTATAAAAAATAATTTTTTAATTCAAATGTTAAGTTATGATTTTATATCATCATAGTTATTTATATCAAACATTATTAAAATTATACACTATAACAACAACAAGATGATTAAATAATTAATATTTTAATATATTTTGAAAAGTATGCATTAGATCGATTTTGATATATAATAACAAAGTATTAAATAATTTTAGATCCATATAAGTTTTATATGATAATATAATAATGATAAAAGTTACACTACCTAAATTAATTACATATAACCAAATGTTTTAATTAGAAAAGCGGAAGAGTTTATTAAGAACCATCGGATTTAAGTGAACAATCACGATTTGAAATGCAAATTAAAATATTTGTGACCTCTCCAGTGAAAACAAAAATGAAAATGGTTGGTTATTCTTATATCATGACTCTACTATAGTATTGTCGCAATCGGGATCACGATGAGGACGGCGAACAAAAATCATCTTATTTTTTAATTTTAAAAAACAGAGGAGTCGTCACCATAATTTATTAAAGAAAAAACTATGGAAAACCAAAAATTAGATAAGGCAAGTTCACAAAACCAGATTCAGAGTCCGGGAGTCGGTTACATGTGTGGAAGGTATTAGCACCCCACAACGCCCGCCTTAAGGCGGTACCTTTAACTAAATAAGTAAAATAAAAGAGTGTGGTTTTTTTTTAAATATTTATCCTTTCCAAAAGAGTATAATTGCAAATAATAACAAAACAAAACATTTTTAGTTTAAAGGAGAGCCCGACAAGGATTTGATCTCGCTCCTACGTATCTCTATAAGGATAGAGAATCAGGATTACGTAGTTCTTTGAGGATAAAATTGTTGGTTGTTTTGATTTGTATTTTTGAAAGTTTATGTTTGAAAATAAGGTAATTGAATGGTGTCAGTGCCAGGTTTAAAGCCAGGGCTTTGAGAAACGGTGCCAGGTTTAAAGCCTGGGCTTTGAGAAACGGTGCCAGGTTTAAAGCCTGGGCTTTGAGAAACGGTGCCAGGTTTAAAGCCTGGGCTTTGAGAAACGGTGCCAGGTTTAAAGCCTGGGCTTTGAGAAACGGTGCCAGGTTTAAAGCCTGGGCTTTGAGAAACGGTGCCAGGTTTAAAGCCTGGGCTTTGAGAAACGGTGCCAGGTTTAAAGCCTGGGCTTTGAGAAACGGTGCCAGGTTTAAAGCCTGGGCTTTGAGGAACAGTGCCAGGTTTAAAGCCTGGGCTTTGAGGAAC
>Ga0209489_100728_pt1 | contig 64617 bp, 34 predicted proteins | sample SiratrowhiteBW_FD_187527 | JGI IMG/M metagenome (GOLD analysis project Ga0209489, IMG submission 187527) | Root nodule microbial communities of legume samples collected from California, USA - Siratro white BW (SPAdes) (version 2) | ecosystem: Host-associated > Plants > Roots > Nodule | place... | reverse complement strand
ATATATAATATATATATATATATATATATATATATATATATATATATATATATATATATAATGTCTAATGTATAATCGATCGCAAATTTTTTTTCCTAATTTCCGTTTATTGCACAATTTAAAAATATTAAAAACAAGATAACAATTTTATAGTTAAAAAATAAAAGCAGAAAATAAAAAAAAAAGGAACAGAATACAACCAAACATCTATTTTCCTTCCTTTCATTTTCTTTTTTACCAAACAATATAAAAAATCATCCCATTTTTTCAATTTCTTTCTTATCTTCCGCATTTTTCTCGTAAATCAACCATTCATTTTTTTTTTTCTTGATACTTTGAGCATCTTCTAACAAATCCGGATTATCGTTAAATGTTTTTGTTATTAGAACGTTGGATTAAAAGGGACTACTCTTTATTAATGGGCCGCTGGGTAACTTCGGTGTTCCCCTTGAGGTTTTTACTTTCTCTACCCCATTTTTGAACCTGCATCCATACAATTGGGTGAAATTGTTAAATTGCCCCGTCCGCTTCTCATTCACTGTATCCTACTACCATTGTCATTGCTACTGTACCAAAAAAGATGAGAAAAAGAGAATGAGAACACTGCAGTTATAAGAAGAAAAGTAAAAAAACAAATCTCATTCTAGAAAACTCTTTCTCAAACACATGAAATATGTTATGAAAAGATTGTTCTGAAAAACTTCCTATGAAAGGTATTATATACATTCTAAAAAAAGTTTGTTATAGAAAACTTGTACTGAAAATATATTTCATGCATTCCAGAAATTTCATCATATTATAAAAAACGTATTCTAAAATATATTTTATAAATTCTAAAAAGTGTGTTTCAAAAAAATTCCAATACAGGTAATCTTGAAGTCATTTGAAGAAAATGATAAAATAGGCATTTTGAAAATTGTTGGGTGCTGGTATAGAAATGGGGGTGCACGAAGTAAAAGCCTCCTCTTCTTGATCCATTAGGCTTGGTCCTCATAGGTTTTAGAGTAGAGTGATTCTTCCTGCACCTCCATGACGAGTTCCTGCACTTCTATACTATTTAAAAATTCCCATTTTAGATAGATTGAAAAGACGAAAGTGCCCTTCATCTTAAAACAGAAACGTTAAGGCAGTGATCGGAGGAGGTGCTGCATTTGTGATATTTTGAGACATTGAGAAAGGTTTAGGGTTGTGAGAGTAATATAAAGAGATTAGAGAGGAGGAAAAAGATTCTTGTTGAAGTTGCTAAAGAAGGAGGCTATTGCTAAGAGGAAGAAGAAGGTTGGAATTGCTAGGACGAAGAGGAAGGTTTGTCCATCGTCGACGGTGAGTTTAATTTTTTTTTAACACGTTGCGAGGTGTAGAACCCGCAACTTTTTTTTTCTGCACCTTCACTATTGCGGGTTGTACAACCCGCAAGCTTAAATTTTTTCAAACACATTGCGGGTTGTACAACCCGCAATGTGTTTTGCAAAGTTTTTTGGTTGCGGGTTGTACAACCTGCAATAGTGAAAGTGTTGCTCGACGTGGAAGAAGGAATGGTGAAAGTGGTGGACGTCGAACAAGGTAGAAATGATGCTGAACGTGGAAGAAGAAGACAATACGCTGTATGGAGGTGCACGACGGCAGTAATGGAGTTTTAGGGAGAGAGGTGGGTTCTGAGAGTGAAATGGGAAGAAGGGTAATTATGCCCTTTAACAAATTTTAAAAGGCTAATTTCGTAAAATTGCAATTAGTATGGAGGTGCAGGAAGTCGTCATGGAGGTGCAGGAAGAATCACTCTTTAGAGTATTGCATTCTACAATGACTGATTCTTCCTGCACTTCCTTGTCTTCTTGCACCTCCATAATTTTGCATATTTCCATTTTTAGTCTCGAGAAAAAGATAAAAATACCCTTATGCTAACTACGATTTAATTATTTTTTCTCTTTGCGGATTACACAAACCATCGCAATGCAATTAAAAAATATTATCATTGCGGATTGTAAAACCCGCAATTTTTTTTTTGTACCTTTTACATTGCAGGTTATACAAACTGCAAATATAATTTTTTTTTTAAATGTATTGCGATTTATACAACCCGCAATGCATTTAAAAAGAATTTGTATTGCGAGTTGTACAACCCACAATGTATTTATAAATTTTTTTGTATTGCAGTTTGTATACCTCTTAGGTCCTCAGTCTTTCAATAATATTTGTTCCAAGCTGGTCTCATCAATATTTGTTGCCCAGCTTCCGTGGGGTTTTAGAGGATATAGATACAAAGAAGGAAACTAATATTAATTTTATGATTTTGTCTTTATGACATTTATGATAGAATCAAATTACCATCAATTCTGCCTATTTGTTTTTTATAACATTATCAAATTGTAATATTTTTTTTATTTTCTTTATTTAGCTATACCCAGAATAAGGTACATTACTTGTATATATTCAGTCATCTACCTTTGATCAAGATAAGAAAAATACAGAGAATAATTTCATTCTCATTTCCTTTGTTCATTTTTGTTCACCTCTTTATTTTTCATAATATATCGTGGGTTCGCAATGTATTTATAAGATTTTTTTGTATTGCAGCTAGTCCAAACCCAAAATTTAATATGTGTTGTCACCCTAACACTACTAAATCATGTAATTAAATGAAGAGTCTATTTTGCTGGTTGCACACTTATTCTCATTTCAAGTTCCAACCCCATTTTAAATGAAGAGTTTATTCTGCTCTTCTATATCCATTAAATAAAAAGTCTCTTTTGTTGCTCTATACTCATTTCAAACAAAGAGTCTCTTAGATTGTTATGCTGGAACATTCACTCCTCTTGATTGGTTTCATTTCAAATTCAATTAAAATAAAACTAAACTAATTAAATTAAGACAAATGAAGAGTCTCTGTAAGTTCACTTCTTGATTGTAACTATAAAAAAAGGTGGGATATACAAAGACTAAACTAAAATAAAACTAAACTAATTTATTTTATTTTATTTTAATTTAATTTGAAAAAATGTGTGACTTACAGAGACTAGACTAAACTAAACTAAACTGAAATTAAATTAAAATTAAACTAAACTAATTTAATTTATTTTATTTTAATTAAATTTGAAATGAAATCCAATCAAGAAGTGAACTTATAGAGACTCTTCATTTGTCTTAATTTAATTAGTTTAGTTTTATTTTAATTGAATTTGAAATGAAACCAATGAAGAGAGAGGAATGAATGTTTTAGCATAACAATCTAAGACACTCTTTGTAAATGCCTACAGAGGTATAGAAGAGCATAATAGACTCTTTATTTAAAATGGGATTGGAACTTGGAATGAGAATAAACAGCCAACAAAATAGACTCTTCATTTAATTACATGATTAGTCAGTGTTATGGTGACAACACATATTATACAAACCACAATACAAAAAAAATTATAAATGGATTGTACAACCTGCAATTTTTAAATGCATTGCAGGTTGTACAAACCACACCTGCAATGTAAAAGGTATATAAAAAAATAATTGCGAGTTGTATATATAATCCACAATGATAATATTTTTTAATTGCATTACGATTTATGCAATCCGCGAAGAGAAAAAAATAATTGAATCACAATTACCATATTTTTGTCTTTTCCTCAATGCTAAAAATGAGAATATGCAAAATTATGGAGGTGTAGGAAGTCAGTATGGAGGTGCAGGAAGAATCAGTCTTCTACAACCCATACATTTTAAGTAGCTCTAAAATCTAAATCCTAAATCTTATAAAAATTAAAATTATAAATTTAGTCTTATGAAATTAAACTATCAATGGTATTTGTCTGTGCAATTTCAGTTTCTGATTATGCAATTCCGTGACCTTTTAGATTGTACATAATATTTGTACATTATGAAATATTAAAATTTGTATTTCAAAATTTACAATACAGAATATAAAATTTGTTTTGTTTTTATTCTATGTTTTCTTTCGGTGTTAACAAATTAATTTCGATAAAAAAAAATATGGCAAATAATGAAGAGTGGAGGAGGGTGGTTTTAGGTATATGAAGAGTTGGGTTCATGTAACAGATACAACTAAATAAAGAGCCGAAATTAGAATCTAAATTTAATTTTAGTTTCGTTCTTTGTTTTAGGGTTTATAGAAGAGTTAAGGAGGTTAGCGAACCACATGCACGTAAAGATAAGATATTTACATTGTGGAGAAAGAACAGATAAACACAGAAGCAATATTAAAATCCAGTTATTTATTATAAAAAAAAAAAAAAAAGGATTTCATGTGAAAGTTATCGTATCATGTCCATAGGGCACACATAAGAGAAGGTTGAATACAACGAAGCACAATTTGTCATCCCAAAATGATACATTATCATGAATGAAACAGCACATGAAAACCTGTGATACAGTAAAAAAAGGTTGGTTTTCTATATAACTTGTGTTGCAATGATTCTATTTTATTATTAGATTTTGTTTCCTTTCTCTCCCTTTCCCGTTAAAACTAACAACTACTTATGATATCAATGTTGAGGAATTGAAGTAGTTGTGTTATTGGATGTGAAAATGGCAGCTGTGACCTCACAAATATAAACTATATATGAAAGAAGGACAAGCACAACACTATAGAATCATAAGTGCATGAATGTTTTCAACTTTTTATTAATAATTTATTTGAAGTCATCTTCACAAGAACATTTTGCCATCCAATTTTGCTTTTGTTTATTTGGAAATTTGAGATTTTATCTTTCATTTTTGCAATACACATAAGATGGGGGGTGGTAACATCAATTCAAGTGAACACAATGATACAACTGCAACCAAAATCTTTGTTGGAGGCTTAGCTTGGGAGACTCAAAGGGACACAGTGAGAAGGTACTTTGAGCAGTTTGGAGAGGTCTTAGAGGCTGTTGTTATCACAGATAAGAACACTGGAAGATCCAAGGGTTATGGTTTTGTAAGCCCATTTTCCCTTGTTCATTCTCATGTCCTATTTCTCCATTTCAATTTCTCTGTGGTCTTAAACAATGAGTTTTTGTTTTGTTTTGTTTTTTTTCTTCCTAGATCACATTCAAGGATCCAGAGGTAGCAATGAAAGCATGTGAAAATCCCTATCCAATAATTGATGGAAGGAAAACAAATTGCAATATTGCAGCTATTGGTGCAAACAAGAATCGCAGGCAGGCTCCACAACATGGTCTCAATCTGCCCATTTTCCTTTTATCTTAAAATTGCAATGTTTACTGTTTGGTTATGAATCAAATGTCAAACATGACAAGTTGATTATGTTAAAAAGAAAAACAAGAATTGAGAAATAGCTTCACATGGTGTGTGCAGATCGGTTTAGAGCAGAACCTGGTTTGTTGGCTTCACCTCTTTATCATGGTCCTTCCTCTACATTTCTCCATCAAAACAATTGGCAATACCCATTTCCTAATCCAAATTTTGGGTAGAACTTTTGGTTTTGAAGCTCTATTTTTCTCTATTATTTCTACATTCTTTTGATTTTGCTTCTTTGCATTCTTAGCAGATATATTCAACATTCCCATGACATGATGTACCCCATGGTAGGTGTTTGTGCAATAAATGTTTCACACTATAACTCATACCAATAACTATTTCTGAATTATTGATTAAGCAAATGTATCTGCACAATTTTGTAGAACTGTTATCAAATACTTGGAGGGCAACAGTTCTCAACTTACTACCCCTACATTGGGCCATCTGAACCTATAGATCTGGTGCCTAACACTTACCCTTTTTCTGCCCAGTATGCACACATTAGCCAAGCTCAAGGTTTTGGAATCCATTGTCCCCAAATGCTGCAATCTCCCCTTATTCCTAGGCACTATGGCTCAGCTGGTATCCTTAGATTTCCTTCTTCAATGGAAATGCCAACTATTAGAGCAGGTAAAAAAAATATATTTTATTGATATTGTCTCTTCAATTGTCAAATTTCAGCAAGATTGCATTAAAAGGAAGAATCATGTGACAGTTACAAAAACTACAAGAGCAAAAAGAGAGGACCTAAGAACATGTGCAAATGCTTCACAAACCTCTGAGATAACTTGTGAACAAGATTCTTCAGCTGAATCTTCACATAAATAATCAAATGATGTCTTGAAAGAGGCAAATATTACGAGCTATGTACCAAGAGAAGTAATCCAATAACTCTAAAATGAAAGGGTTCATTCAAGGAATGAATAAATGATGTACATTACATTAAGTTTGTCTACTAATTGACCTACCTAATCCTTAATTCATGTTCTAAATAGTGAGGCTTGTACTCTTCCTAATAGACTAATTTCTAAATATCTTAGTGTAAGTAGCATCCAACAATAACACCTTGTTTATATGAAATGGTAAGCCAGTTCATAAGATGATTTTAATATGTTTAAACATTATCATTGAAGGAACAAACAATTGAATTGGGACAATTATATTTTTTACATAAAAATTAGTCAAAATATATAAACATGTCATAATTCATAATCTAGTCATTTTTCTCGTCATGATGAGATTTTGAAACAAAGTCTCTTCTTTTATTATCGTACCCCATTTTCACTGTATGAATATAATTCTTACGTAAAAGCTAACTTTTTTCAATAGCTATTATCCATATGTAATTATACAAATACATAATAATTTTGATACTTCGTTAAGGATGAATAATCATGAGATGCACTGGAATCGGCTTTTAATAAACAATGTAATTTTTGTAATATCAGGTATCGTTCTGCATGTTTTTTTATTTTATATTTCCTTTTTGAAAATTTTGCACATGTGAAAGGGGTGGCGTTGGATGGGGAAGCAACACAGCGTTTGGTAATACTATTTTAAGGAAATACTTACTTCTAGTTAATTATAGTTAAAATTGAGCTTAAAATAAAGCAATTTACAATAAAAGGAATTAACAAATAATAAGTTTATAGCAGAAATTAGTGTGAAATCATCAATACACAGGATTAGCTTTATTCTCAATTAAACGTGTCTTCAAAAACCAACATTAGATTGTAAATTTTTATAATAACCATGACAATTTTATGCTGTAAAATTACATTTTACAAAAATAAACGCCAAAGGTGCAGATGCAGTAATAAGCAGTAGAAGTTAGCCAGTGTGATGTCTACACTGCTAAGAAAGGCTTTAATTTATGCATGCTAATCTTGAATACATCTCTCATAAATAGTGCTGAAAACACTGATTCCAACAGTGTAATCACCGTGTCCATATACATAATTTCTATGACATATTTTGAAGAACACAAAAAATGGAAGTAGGATAGAAGCACAATAAGAAGCAAGGGGTTAAGGGAACTTCATGAGAAGTCACACTAAAAGAGGCTTCCTTCACATAATGTTCTTTATCATGGAGTTGCCACATTTTCCTTTGCCTGTGGAGCAATTTCTTCTCCATCACTTCCAGGTTCACTGCCAGGTACTTCCAAGCTTAGCAGCACATCCTCCCACTTCTTAGCAGGTCCCTATTTCCAAAACAAACCCAGTTACTAAGATTAAAGAGAGAAATATAGTATAGATTGGTAGCTCCATAATACTTCTGAGAAAAAATATATATAAGAAAATAGTCTAAGGTTTTAGACCATGTATGATAAGTTTATAATTTCTACTGCTTATTATGATTTTTTGTGGTTGAATGTGTGAAAATTATTTGAGAAAAAAGACTATGAACTGGCACTGTAAAACTGATCATCACTCAGGTAGTTCTGCCCTCACTCACCTTCCATGAAAGATCTTGAGCCATGCAATTCTTGATTATTTCTGTGAAAGCTGGAGTTCCGTAGAGTGCAAGGGCCCTTTTGACCGTCTTTGCTATAGCATCCACATCAGCAGCATCCACAGCTTCACACTAGAGCAAAATATTGAAAAATAGGATAGTAATGGTTAGTGCTTAGAACTTCATATACTAATGGCACACTTCCAGATTATGAACTGATGGAAGATATTACTTCAACGTTGAAGGAACCCATCTGAAATCCAGTGAAGCCTTCTTTGACAGTATCAACTAATCCACCGGTTGAGGCAACAATAGGTACCTAGCACAGTGAAGAATAGAAGTTGAAGAAAAATGTAAAGGCTGGGAAATCTTACTGCAGGAAAGAACAGTAGATATGAAGGATTGTCAAAGCAGGGATTATACTGTTCCATAACGCATAGCTTGTAACTGAATGAGACCACAAGGCTCAAATCTGCTAGGAACCAATATATAATCAGCACCAGCAATTATCATGTGGGCTAGGGGAACGTTGAATTTTGCCACTCCTCTGGCCTTGTCAGGGTATGATATTTCAAGTTCCTGAAGCTGTTTTTCCATTTGTTTTTTTCCTGTTCCCTAAGACAACAGCAAAAACATCCTTGAATGAGATTTCTTGTTCCTTTTCTTAAGTTTGAAGGGTTGAGAAATTGTGTTTACTTAGTTTAATTTTTCATTTAATACTTACCAGGGCTACCAACTGAACATTCTCCTTGATAAATTGAGGAATGGCTTCTGCAAGAATATCAGAACCCTTTTGCTCTTCAAGCCTACCAATGAAACCAATGAGAGGAATATTTCTGTCCACCGGCAATCCAACTTCTGCTTGGAGGGCTTCTTTCAAAAGAGCCTTTGCTTCCAAAACCTAAGCAGGGAAATTTGTTATTTATTCATTTCTCTTATGAGCCATGACATGACACATTTAGAGATATTTTAACTCTTAAAAAAAGTTCCTACCGTTGAAGCATCGTATTTGACGGCTATATACTTGTCAGTGGATGGATTCCACTCTTGAACATCCATGCCATTCACAATTCCAATTAAATGATCTTCCTTTTTGCGAAGGATGTTATCCAGTTCTACTCCTTTGTCTGGACCTGACAATAGTTCTTCAGCATAGTTTGGACTAACAGTTATCACAAACCATGATTCTATAATTCCAGCTTTCATCCAATTGATTTTCCTTCCAATCACTGGTTTAACATGCCTGCAATATTAGACCAACATAAAGTAGTTAAATTTTTTAGTTGTCTGCAATGGTCACAATTTGCAACTTATGAGAAACATACCCATCAATAAAGTCAAAGGAGCTTTTAAATTGGTCAGGGAGATTTAGAAGTGCATAGTCTGTGAATGCAAATCTTCCTTGGTAAGCAATGTTGTGGATGCATAAAACAACCTGGTAATGGCAGCAACCAAAAGAAAATTTGAAGAGCTTGTTAGTTGATCATGAATGTTAAATGAGGTTCTTCTAAAGTGAGTTAAGCCTAACTCAACCAGTTTGTAAAGTGAGGATTATATCCACTTATATACTATATTGACAACATCTTTAATCAATGTGGGACTTGGATTTTTCTCAATAAAGGTAAATAACCAAATACATAATAGCGCTATAGAATAACAAGCCAGTGTGATTTAGACCTACTCGAGCATTCGTATAGATGCCTACTGACTGGTACATAGATTTCAAGTAGCAGGGGAGAAGGGCGGTGTGCCAATCATTGGCAATGAAAATTACATCTTCACCTGCAAAATTAAAATTTAAACATCATGCACAAAAGATCCTCTGTTGTTGTGAGCTTTGAAGAGCTTCATTTATGAACTTTGTCCATACCATAAGTTCCAGAGAAATATTTACTGGAATTGAGATTCAGAACCCTTGGTGCTTCCAAAGCTGCCTGGAGATTAATTCAAAGAGAAAAAATAAGGAAAGGGAAGGTTAAACACTAGATGTAGATGAGTTATTATAAAGAGCATATATTACTATATCCATCATATAACTCATGCAACTCTGCAAGTAGCCTTCTTGCACTCAGAACTTCATATTACCACTTATAAACATATTTTGCAAAGAGAATATTTCCAGTGGCAAACTACATGTATTTCTTATAATCTGGTTGGAATAATAGGTTTCTACTGAAAGCATTATAGAAACTGCGAAAAATCTGTGAACCTGGCAAAATAGACTAAAACGTAGTTGGTTGTCTTCATAATCATCTCCTGTAGTTGGTCCATAAAGTTTGGTTCCGGTTTTCCCCCAGACCTGAAAGTTCAGTCACTAATAATAAGTATCTGAAAGCAAAACAGCATGACAGAAAAATTAGGAAGTATTCCAACCTTTGCAAGAAACGAAGGGTGATCCACAAAGACACGATCAACTCCCCTCTTATAGCAATGGAAGTAGCGAACCTTTTCAGTTCTATCCCCTACTTTCAGCTGTAACAAGCAGATCACAATTGGGTGAAAACCTCTTCCATCAACACAAAATTGAAAAGTCAAGAACATACCTCAACTACAACACTTGTGTCCCAGGCATCTTTGTATTGGTCATAACGTGGCGCGATAGTCATAACTCGGTGTCCATAACCCTAGAGAAGGACTAATTAGAGAGAGTTTTTTCTCTCAAGAACTCCAAATATCCCAATTGATAAAACAATAACATGAAACTTACTGCTAATGCTGGTGGAAGACCCCCAAGAACATCTCCTAACCCACCAGTTTTGCTCCATGGACCCACCTCCGTTCCAACAAAAATCAAATTCATGCCACATATGATTACACCCTTAGGCTTCACATTCTTCCCTTGAAGTCCCTTCCTCGTACCTTGTACCGAGTTCATTTTAACTGGGGTTCTGTTACGTAGCTCATCCACCGGGTTCAAAATTCGCAGCCCATTATGAGTATTGGTCTGCTTTAGAGATTTAAGTCCCATTGACACTGCTTTAGACTCATATGATGCAGTTGGTACATGGTGATGAGAACTTCCAGAGACCAAGTTGCTTGAAGCAGTCAAAGTTGCCATCTTTGGTACCTGCTCTGAACAAAAAAAAAAAAATCTTACTTACCCATCTGAAATCATTGTGTAGCAACACATCTCTACTCAGTGTTATTATGAGTTCAAAGCTCTTAGCTTTTCCATATATTCAAGAGGGTAGCATCATTGTAATGAAAAGGGTAACCATGTTTTTCAAAAAAATGTCTTGAATTATTAAGAACAACTGACACCTGAAAAAATGGCACACCAAAAGAGGACCACTGAGAAAAGGGAAGAAAATGAGAGATGGATGCAACTAACCTGGCAATGAAGCACACAGTTTGTGAGAGAGGACTGATTGAAGTTTTTGGGAGTTGAAATACCAAGTTGCAAGGTTAATGAGAAGCACAATGAAAATTTATCATTGAATTATTGAACTGCTTCTAAAGACTACAGTGGGAGATGCAACATATTTGTAGTGTAGCAGATTCCACGTGGCAACCATATATTGATTCTTGTGTCCTGCATGGCTTAGACACCTCAAATGTAATTAGAGGCTTCCACAGTTTCAAGATTTTCAGAAAATTTGTGGGGCCTTGATGCTTTGAATAATTGGAATATGCCTCCTATAGACAGTGAAGTCTTAAATAAAAGAAGCATTTTTTTCGTGGGATTTGATAATTAATGACATTTTAGAGGAACCTTTTTTTTTCTTTTCATCAATGATTTCACGGGTTAAATCACTAACTCATCATGTTGGTTGTCGTTTTCCCATTTGTGGTCTCAGATTTTGTGTTCGTCAGTGCATCATGTGCTGAAAAAAAGTGTATAGAAATTAACACTAAGTTTAGAATTAACTCCAGGTATATATTACAGAAACTTACGAAAACTGTTTACCTTGTCTTAACGAGTTAATGTGCATTTTTATGAATTTCTGAACTGGTTACTTTTTAATTGAAATAGATAGATATAAAAAGTTATAAATAAATAAAAAGGTTTCTTTGGGTTTTGATTTGCTTTGGGGAAGATGCAAAAGTTATTCCATTTTTTTTCTACGTCGGTAAAGGGCAAAGCTAAAGTTGAAGGCGAGTTGTGAAAGGGCAAAGTGCGGTGGCAAAATAATAGAAACAAAAATAGCTAAGAGTCCATATACAAGTGGGAAGTCAATATATATATTATATGACAAAAATGTTTTTTTCCACCATATTATATATTCCAAATATCTACCACATTAACTTTTTTTGCAACTTCCCTTTTATAAAAAATATTAATTACTTTTAGTAGAGATTTTTTTCTTTAAGTATTTCTTTTTCATTCATAAAATTTAAAGTGGAAACCTTTTTTTAATACTTTTTTACATAAAGCTTAGTTTTACTTTGAACACATTCGTCATTTTACCCATACTATATGGGTGCAGGAAACACTCCTAAATCAATAATAAAAAAATAATTAAGCATATATGAACCTAAGTCTTCGATCCGCATGGAAGAAGTTCAATTATAAGTCTATAAACAAGAAAACAATTTATGAAGAAAATATATGAAATTTAAATCCTTAAATTCTTTACTGAGTACTAACTTTAATGTTAAAGAGTATTTTGTAAGAATCATCTCTTCCATAATGGAGAACTTAAACACTAAAAATTATGTTAATTTTACTTAAAACAATGTTATGTTGACAAACAGTTAGTCATTCATGATAATTGATGACATGACAATAAAATAATACAATAATTAAATAAATATTAAAAAATATATTATGATAATTAATATATTATGAAATGTCCAAATAATTCATGTTGTAATACTCTAGTTTAGGATATAAATGAAGAGGTATTTATATGAATTTGTTTTTTTTCTTTGCTTTCAAGATAAAGAATTACATGTATCTTTGTTTTTTAATATTTGATAGATATGGAATTTATGTCTACTTTTATTTTAATCAACTAAAAGTGAACATACATTTACGGACAAAAGTATTTATTAAATAATTTTTGTTAGGATAGTGATACTTTAATACTATTATTCATATTTAACACTATTCAACACTATAAAATATTATTATTTTATTAATATATAATATTTTATTAATATAAAGTAGTATTAAATAGATGTTTTTTTAGTAGAAGTGTCAAACTAATATTTTCCTATCATATTATAATAAAAAATAATACAATGATATTAATTTTAAAATAAATTAAAAGTATTTTAATCATTTAAAATGAAATATTATATATATAATTATTCATGTTCTGTATATTAGGTATTATTATTTTTTCCTATATGATTAATTTAAATATATTTTTATTAATATTAAAATTGTATTAATATTATCCAAAATGTCAAATGAGTGAAATCACGAAACACGGTTAAATACTGTCCAAATCAATAATCAAAGAATAATTAAGTATTTGTGAACCTAAGTTTTGAATAAACACGAACAAAATCTAATTATAAGTCTATAAAAAGTGTTAAATATTTTTAAATAAAGTGGCATTTATTTTGATGATTTTCAAAATGGTTAGTTGGTTCTTTTAGAAGTTTTAAAACTTTTAAAAATTTTGAACGTTTAATTTTTAAACATTTGGTTATATATTATATATAATAGAAAAGGATATCAGAAAATTTATACGGATTATTTTCATTTCGATAAATGTAAGAAAAATTACTAACTTATACTAACTTACACATTATAGAAGATAAATATTTAAAAAGAATATTATATTAATTACACGTTCTGAAACCATCAAAATCATTTTAATCTAACAAAAAGTATGAAATTTAAATCTTTAAATCCTTTATATAACACGCAAATCGAATACTGACTTCAACATAGTGTAATAGCAAGAATTTCTCAGAAAACTTAGAATTGAAACTAAACTCTAAAATAAACAATCGACTGAAACACTAAAAACATTCGACTTTATTATTCTGTAGATAATAAATCTCACTTTAAAATATGTGAAAATTTGAAAAAAAATAAAATTTATCCTATCAAGATATATTTTTATAAATTATAATTTAACTTACCAGTTGGATCCAACTTAAATAACCATGTTACAATTATGGTCCTTTTCCAACCATCCAAGACCTCCAAATTGCATGGTTTTAACATGCAAATGGACAAAATCCTAAACAAGCTCAACCACAGACACAGCATAGTCGTGATTTGACTCCTGTTGGGCTAATATAATTAATGTAAAGAAAAAGGGAAAATACTACAAATCATTAAATATGACTTTCAAAAATAAAAAAAATTCTTGCTTTTACTATTTTATATTTCAATTTAAAAAACAAAATTATTTCCCTTATTTTTTTCCTTCCAACGTTCCATACAAATGAAAGAGCTTCTTCCTCCACCTCCATATGTTTTTCTTTTGCACCTCCACATCTCTATCATTTAAATTACTATCTGCTGCTATGTGCGGTGTTTGGAGAAGATTTTTCACGTTTTTAAAAACTTTCAGAATCACTTCTGGAATGACTTATTTCAGATTTAACTATTTCAGAAGTTATTTAAAATGCAAAAATGGTTTTCGAAATAATTCATTATGTAAGCTATTTTCAGTGAAAATAACTTTTGAAATCAACCACTCTAAATAAAAAGGACGAATGTATAAATTAGTTTCCGAAAATCTGAAAATAGCTTTCAGAGTCATTATGAAAAAAAAAAGTGTACAAATTAGTTTTTAAAATGCTTCTTCCGAAAACTATTTCTAAATTCGAAAGGAAAATTTAACTTTCAAAACAATATTTTAAAAGTCAAATTTTATCTTTAGGCTGTTCTAAAAACATAACTTTCATAAGAAAAAAAAAATCTTTATAAAATAGACATTTTGAAAAGAAAAAAAATGTATGAGAGAGCTCAAAGAAAGTATTGAGGTAGAGGAAAAAGCTCTGTTTTATTGGAATTAGCTTTACCTAAACAATTGTCATCCAATATGTATAAAACTTATATATATTTTAAAGTTAAGAAAATTAATTACCATTAATTTGATTATTTTCATATACAAACACTTTACTTATCTTCTTTGACCAAATTATATCCGGTGGTAGTTCAAGGCCCAAGTAGGTAAAACAACCACTTTAGACTTAAGGTCTCAAAGACACAAAAAAAATTAATACGTTTTAGACTTCAAGGTCTCAAAGATCTAAAAAAATTTAATACTCCTATATTATTATAAAATAAAAATTATTTAATTTTAAAATTATACTAACAAAATTTTAATTAAAAATTTAAATATTTTAACTGATTTTAAGTTTATATTGGTGTTATAAATATTATTTAATGATTTTAAATTTATATTGATACTATAAATTATACATTGGTACTATAAATATTATTTAATGACTTTAAATTTATATTGGTACCATAAATACTATTTAATGAATAATTCTTGAAACTTTCTTATAATAAATTAATAATATTTAAAAAATAATTGAACAGTGAAGGAATCTTACATATCAAATTTTTTTAATTTATCTCTTCCCTATATTCTAATGGATTGATATTATCTCTTTATATGTCATATCATTATCTGACTCTTCCACTTGTCTCCTTCTTTCTTTACTTATCTCTTTTTTTCTTTTGTTTCTTTGTTCCTTCCATAATATTATTTGAACTTGTTTCGAATTTTAAATTTCTTTCATTTCATATTTTATCATTCTATACTATACATTTATGCACGTGTCTTTATTTAGAGATTTTGAAGAGTAGATTGATTGAGAAAAAGTTTGTATTCACTTTTGCTCTTTTTGAATGCATCAATATTAGGTAAAAATAATATGAGATTGATCAATTGATCCCAATTTTCTTTTATTTTTCATTATTATTTAATTAATCTTAAAATAATTTGTGCATATTCAAGGAAGAGAATTTAGAATACAAATTATATTTAAAGACATACCAAAGGACAGAATGGAAAGATAATATCATAATAGGAGACTTAAAACTCTACAACCAAGTTTATTGTCTTGATAAACAGGTCTTGACAAACTTATTTTATATACTTATAAGTTATATTCAGTGTGATATATATTATAATTTTTAATTTTATATAAAAATATACAAATATGACAACTAAAAAATTTGAATGAGGTTATTCAAAACTTCAAAAAAAAGAAGAGTTTAACTTTTTGTTGAATCACAAAAAGGGGTTATGTAAATTTATAAAAATAAACAAAAAAAGAATAAATTATTTTCCAAATGCATATATAGCATATAAAATAATGTTAAAAATTTTAGTATGAGTTGGTTTAGCTGAAAGGAGTTTTCAAAACTTAAATTAATAAAATCTTATTTAACATCAACAATATCTCAATAAAGATTAAATAGATTAGTTATATTGTCTATTAAAAAAGATTTTTTAAATAAAATTAATTATGATAATTTAATAAATAATTTTGCATTACAAAAAGCTGAAAAAATAAATTTTAAATAAAAATATTATAATTTTAATTATTTTATTAATTTAAAAAAGACCTCATTTTTTTATTCCATTTAAGCCTCCTAAAGTCTCGATCCGTCACTCATTATACCCTCATTATTTATTACAATATTATTTTCATAAATTTAAATAATTATGATCTTTGTTTAAATATTTTGATTCTCATATTCTTCTATTAAAATAACTCGAAGAATTTTATCACTTCCAAATGTAAAAACTTCAATGCATGCAATGTGTTGTGTTACTTCCAAAACAAATAAGATTCAGTTTCAGTTTTTTCCTATTTCAACCATGAAATTATTTCCAGCATCGTTATCAACAATAACTGCATTTCTAAGTTTTAACTTTCTTTTCCAAAAAAAAAAATGAAAATCATTTGCTTATATCTATCGAATCTTGGATGGTATAGTAAAGTTAATAATCTTAAACTAAGGTATAATATAAATACAACACTTCATATTATATATTAATAATATTCGTGTTGACACAAATCTTAGCATAGTACCTATCCTTTATTCAATAGGCATGCTTCTAAAATGTGTTTTTTTCATATTCTTCTTCTTTTTCTGTCTTGATTTAGATATTCAAATATTTGATTATATGGAAAATATATTTCTATTATTATTGATTCCAACATAGCCAATAGCATAGTATTTTTTACGTGAAACTATCAGAGGTATAATTTATTTTCAACTTTTATAAAACTGATGTAATTTTTAACTTTTTACAAAAATAAGTAAATCGTATCAAGTGAAAAATAAATAAATAAAGTTGTGTAAATTTGACATAATTTCAATTCTATCTTTTTTTACTGAAATTATATTACGTTAACATGAATTTGTTTTTATTTTTTCTAACGAAGTAGTACCATATTGTCTCTATGACATACTTATTCATTTTTTTATGAAAAAAATTACATCTGTCTAATACTTTTACCATTTTTTTATTGAAAATTTAGAAGGTATATTTGTAAAAAAAACGTTATAGTTGATAAAACTGTCACTTATTGAGAATTCAAGGTTGTTATAATAATTATGCGAGTTTGTTAAATAAAATTCTATATTGTAAAAAATTAAGTTTCATTATTAAGTCGAAATAAATAAAAAAGAATATAATGTCAGAACAGTAGTATGAGAAAACAAAACACACCAACTATAATTGATCCTTTTTTCAATGTTTTCACTAAAACCATTGTTCTTTAGTCATAGTTCTCCTGGACAAAACAATTATTTCATTTATAAAGTATTTCTTTCAAGGTATAAAGTTAAGAACTCAATTATCACATAATACCTTAACAAAACCTTCATTTTAATATATAATTATAATATATATGAAACGGTATTGTTCTAACATATGCATTAGAAGCAATTGTTAATCTCTAAGACAGCAAAATATTTTCCCCTATAATATAATGCTAATCTTGAGACTTTTTCTCTCATTTTTTTTATCTAACAAAAATTTATACAGCTTTCAAAATGAGTTTCTCCTTCTCATTTTCCTCTTCTGATTCCACATATAAAAGGTCTTCCCTCTTGATCTCTTGTTTCTAATTCCTTCTCTTATTTTTAATATATGTATTGAAAGACAAACTTTGCAAGAAAACTCAGGTGATATTTGTTAAATTTTTTAATTAAAACAAACTATAATAAAAATTTATTAGATACAAATGACTTTAAATTTGAATACAAAATTATATTCAATATTATAATGTTGTTTGTAGATACCTTCATTTTGGACAAAGTGATATAAAAAACTCTCTCAAAAAATATTTCAACAAAAGTTCATTCTCGAAGTTTTGATTTAGAATTTATATAACAAAATCATACTTGTTGTTGGGAATAGAGAACATCACTAAAATTTCTCATTTAATAAACCATTTTTCTAGTAAATAAAAAAATTCACACTCCATACTTCCAACCATGAATGTTTTCAATTACATGAACAAACTAAAAATAGATTAAAAAATTCAGCACCTTATTGGAACATTGTCTTTAAAGCAATACAAATTATTATTAATTAACAATATATAAAAATAAAAGACAAAAGAAAATTGTAGAATGCCAATATAATTGTATAATGGAGTAAAAAGTAATGTATCTATTCTAATAGTCTCCGTACATATTCATATTTGTGACGTTTCAACTCAATATAGAAAAATATATAATTTACGAGTTTTCTCACTTCCACTTATTTAGTTAGTCACACTAATTATATAGGAAATTATAACTATAATTGACAACTAACTTATAATTGTTGTTAGATTGATACACCCTATCTAGAGTGTGTTAGCGAAAGTTCTTTGTAGGAAAGAAAATTTGTATTATATAACTCTAATACTAAATTTTGTCACGAATATAGACTGAAATTTTCTAACACTGCAATTAAATTTGTTTTCTCATTATTTTCACCTTTTACCGATTGTTTGTAACTTATTCTTTATTATTACTGCATTCGTGTTTAGTAAATCATTATATAATATTTTTTTAAAAAAAAAGGATAACACCAACTTAAGAAAAACTTAAAAAATATATAATTTGACATTAATAATAACTTTGAATAATTTTTTAAAATATGAAACAATAACTTCATTGCGTGCTTTTAGTTAAACCAAACACCAACCTTTCGGCAAATTTCAAATCATGCATTAAAAACAATGAAATATACAATAAATTTTGATATAAGATTGTAACCAGAAAGTATACATACAACATTATATGTGATTCGCATTGCAATTCCAACAATAAATCAAATCATTCATAGGCAGAGTGTTTCAAATTTATTTATATTGATAGAAAAAATTAACAAAGTGATGGAACAAACTTTAGGTTAGAGAATGTCATTAGTAAAACTTTCCTCCTTCAAATGAGGTGTTTAATTTCTCTCATTCAAACAGTTTTTTAACATTAACAAATGTTATTTAATATATGATCCACTTACATGTAAATACGTGACGTGGTTTAAAAAAGAAAAAAAAGCAACATATGTGAAAAACTTATTTGGTGACAAATGTTTGTGAAATTGTTAAATTTTGAAGAGACGGAAGTAATAATTAAACCGAAAATCAAATAATGGATATACAACGAAAAATTTACAAACATCAATATTGAAACCAAATAAAATAAGATATACATATAATTATAAAATTATTTTTGCATGTTCCTATTATTTTTACTTAATTGTTTGAGTATTTTGTCATAATTATCATTTTACAAACTCTATCATTTAATTTTTGTCCTTAGCTTATTGTTATATTTTTTTACTTTTACATATTTTACCAATTCAGTAAATATAATTGTGCTAAAAGTTAAAAAAAAAAAAAAAGATACAGCTCCAAAGCCATGATGTTTTGTTATGATACGGAATGATATGATTATTATTTATTAACAATATAATAAATTAATAAAATATATAACAGATTCATGAAAGTTAATGGTAAATATGTAATTATCATTTTTTTTTAAATAAAGAGTATTTTAAAAAAATTCGAGACCTAAAACTAAGTAAATTTTTTTTTTCTTCTCTAAATTGTATATTTAGTTAAAATAATAAAGCAACACAAGACTTGTGCGTATCGGCGTTGGGCACACACGATGGAGCTTGACGTCCGTTCACTCCTCAACTCTGCCACCTCCGATTCCTCCTCCGACGCCGACGCCGACGCCGACGACGCTCCCCACCGCACCATCGATGATATTCTCAACGACTGTGACACTTCCTCTTCCTCAACCTCTCCACCTTCCTCTCCATCTCACTCCCTCTCTTCACTCACCAATTCCCATCCTCAAAACCCCACACTTCAACCAAAACCACTCCAACCCCCACTCGATTCAATTTCTCGCCTTAAGTCAGCCGAATTCTCCGACCGCACACGCGTTTCGCGCCCGTTCTCTTCCCTACTACAAGGCGTGCGGTCCAATGCGAAGCCGGGCGCCGCGCTCGCGGCGGCTGCAGCGGCGTCTCGATCCGTTCCTACGCCGCACGCGGCGGCGATCATTTCCAGGAGGAAATCTGCGGCCGCAAGCAGCACCGAGTTGAGTTCGATCGCTGCCGCCGGCGACGATTATTCCGATGTTTCTTCCAAAGGCGAATTGGGCGAGCCTAGCGAGAAATACGATCCTGTGCCGCGGAAAATCGAGACTCAGTCTAGTGAAAGTGCTTCTGTTAACGGCGAACGTGTTGAGAGTGATGTAGAAATTGCCAATGATTTGAAGATTGATAGTGCCGCTGACAATCAGGTGCATAGTGATACCGATAATGATAATGACAATGGTGATGGTGATGGAAATGGTTATTATAATGATTCTTCTATAGTGAGTGAGGAGAATAGGAATTTAGATGAGGTTGACGGTGATCATGGGAAGGTTACTAATTCTGTACCGTTTGATGAAGATAGTGATGATCATGACTTGGATGGGAATGATGGTGCTGATGGGAGAATCACAGCTACGGATTCTGCTGTGGAAGCAGAAGAAACGGTGGATAATGGTGGCAGTTCTATAGAAAATGTTAAGAATGAGATGAGTGGTGGCGTTAGTGAGGAGGGTAGTTCGTTAGGTGATGTTTCAGAGCTAGTGGAAGAGAAGCTTGAGGAATTGGAAAGCAGAAGGGCTGCTAAGAGAGCAGATAGGAAACGAGAGTATTCAATGAAACCACTTGAACTGGCTGAAGAACTGGAGAAGAAGCGAGCTTCAACTGGTTTGCATCTGGAAGAGGGTGCTGCTGCCCAGCCAATGAGACTCGAGGGCGTTCGGAGAGGGTCAACGACGTTGGGATACTTTGATGTTAGTGCTGATAATGCAGTCACCAGAGCAATTTCGTCCCAAACATTCAGGCGTGAGCAAGGCTCTGCCCGAGCCTTGGCAGTTCATGCTAATTATATTGCAGTAGGAATGTCAAAAGGGCTCATTGTTGTCTTTCCCAGTAAATATTCCATTCATCATGCTGACAGCTCTGATGGAAAGGTTGCTTCCGATTTAATCAAACTCTCTTGATCTAGCTCATGTTCATTGCTCAATTAATTTTGGAAATTTAATTTACATCCTTGCCTGCAAACATATACCTAGTCTGATATATTAAGGAATAAAAATAATGTAATTCTTAGAATTTGGGTTTAGTGCTTAATTTAACTTCTCAAAACCGGTGAGACTAATTACACCGTTCACACCTTTTACCAGTGTTAAATAGCCGCTATAAAATTCATTGGATTTGCAGTCTTGATTCTGCCCGCTTCTGCGGTCGTTATTGGTGTCATGGTTGCGTCATACAACCTACATCCTATTGTCATTTTCAGCGAGTCTTGAGCCAATTGAACTTTTGCGTTAATATTGTGCCAATTCTGTGCATTTTACTGTTACTTGCATATAACTTAACTTTGACACTGATGTATGTCATATTTCAACGGCTATGTGCCGTTTGCTATTTACCCGCAACGCTATCTATTATATGATATAGCGAATTATTGCCTTTCCACCATTTTCTGCCATCTATAATTGACAACACTGCCTAGTACAATGAAAGAGGCTGCAATGAAGGTAACCCAAAGAGGATGCAATTGTGGTGGCTTTCCAACACAACCCTCATGCCAAGGGCTGTGGGCTGGGATTGTGGACAATGCAAGTTACCCAACAATGGATATATGATAGATCTTGATGTGATCTTCAAATTTAGACTTAGGTTTAAATCAGCTCTAAACAAACTTATAAGGTGAGCAGCCTTATAAGCATTAGTTAGGTCATGTCGCTAAGGCAATGTAGGACTAAACATATCCTCTCATTCCTAGTACTATGATTATGAAGGTTCTGGAGGCTTCAATGTAGGCAGACCGATTAAGGCCTGTCAGGAGTACCACAATTAAGATGACTTTCCAATAGTAATATTATGTCTGTTGTTATCTTTTAACTTGATAAGTTTTTCTTTTAGATTTCACATTAAAAGCACATTCTATCAGATTGGACTGAAATATCTGAGGAATGAGAAAAAAATATGGACATGCAAACGATTTTTTTTGTTTTTGCAAAAATAATGGATTAAACTACCTCACAAGAAAAAAAAACCTGCCTCCCCAACACACATGCACACATTATTAATGGTGTACTATTAAGACACTCTTTAAATGATTACTAGACAATGCACAAATCAGTAATGCTGATGCTTATAATTTCAAGCATTTATGTAATTGAGTTTTGGTATCAGCTCTGACATCATTTATCAATATATGCTATTTACTTGTTAGATGTTGCTGCTTGGTATACAAGGTGATCGGTTGCGTGCTCCAGTGACATCCATGTCTTTCAATCAACAAGGAGACCTTCTTTTAGCTGGTTATGGTGATGGTCATCTAATCCTGTGGGATGTACAGAAAGGGGTTGTGGCAAAAGTTATTAGTGGTGAGCATACAGCACCGGTTGTACATACCTTATTTCTTGGACAAGATCCTCAGAATACTCGTCAATTTAAAGCAGTTACTGGTGATTGTAAGGGTCTGGTTCTCTTGCACATTATCTCAGTTGTTCCTCTGTTTAGTAGATTCTCCATCAAAACTCAGGTATATAACATTTTTCATTGTAATGTAGACAATGGGCTGAGTCTAGCAACGTGAGTTAATTTAGTATCCAAGCATCTCACATTTCTCCTTTGTTTAACTTGGGTTAATCTTGTAGTGTCTTCTTGATGGGCAAAGTACAGGCTTGGTGCTTTCAGCTTCACCACTCCTTTTCGATGACTTCAGTGGAGGTGCGTCTCCTTTTTCTCAGGGAAACACCTCAGCCCCAGCCAGCAGTATAAGCAGCATGATGGGTGTTGTTGGCGGAGATGCAGGTTGGAAACTCTTCAATGAATCTTCTTCTTTGTTGGAAGAAGGTGTGGTTGTATTTGTAACCCATCAAACTGCATTGGTGGTATGGAAATCTGATGTTTGTGCTGGTTCAATGTGCCTTTTGTGCCATATTTTTTCCTTCATCTGTTGAGACTTCTTTGTTGTAGGTACGGCTGAGCCCTACATTGCAAGTCTATGCTCAACTCTCTAGGCCAGATGGGGTTAGGGAGGGGTCTATGCCGTATACTGCATGGAAATACATGACACAGACACATACTTCTACTGGTACTGGTTCATTTTATCACAAACTATAATTGATGTTGACTTTTTTCTAAATATTTCTTGCTCTTGTAGAAAATACGTCTGCAGAAGCTATCGAAAGAGTTTCATTGCTTGCAATTGCTTGGGAACGTAAGGTTTTGGTTGCAAAGTTGGTCAAATCAGAACTAAAAGTATATGGAAGATGGTCTCTCGAAGGTGCAGCTATAGGTCTAGCATGGTTGGATGATCAGGTATTACATCCTCTTCTGTCCCTGGATTAGCTAGATGTTTGGCCACTATTTTTTTTCTGTCTGGGTGTGTCCGTCTTGTTTCCTTTCACACTTCCTTTTGCATCTCTTTGCTTCTTTGCTATTTGGGTAGTTAAAGAGATATTTTATTGCTCAGATGCTAGAAGTTCAAACTTCAAGTGGACAACTGTATTTATTTTCCAAGGATGGAACTGTGATTCACCAAACAAGTATTGCCGTAGATGGTATTGGAGGAGATGATCTAGTCTCTTATCATACTCACTTCATCAATGTATTTGGAAATCCTGAGAAAGCTTATCATAACTCTGTTGCTGTAAGAGGAGCTTCTATTTATATACTTGGTCCAACACATCTTCTCATTTCTCGTCTTCTACCTTGGAAAGAGCGTATTTCTGTTTTGCGGAAGGCAGGTGACTGGATGGGTGCCTTGAACATGGCAATGACTCTTTATGATGGCCATGCTCATGGGGTTATTGACCTTCCTAGAACCTTGGATGCTGTACATGAGGCCATAATGCCCTTCTTGGTGGAGTTGCTTGCATCATATGTTGATGAAGTGTTCTCCTATATTTCAGTGGCATTCTGCAACCAAATTGGTAAAGTGGACCAATCCAATGATTCAAATAGTAGAAGCAATTCAGTGCATTGTGAGATAAAGGAGCAATATACCCGTGTTGGTGGGGTTGCTGTTGAATTTTGTTGTCATATCAAACGGATGGATATTCTTTTTGATGAAATTTTCTCCAAGTTCGTGGGTGTTCAACAGCGAGGTAACCCTTTGTCTTAGCATTGTGTGGTAGTATGTTGTTAAGAGGGCATCTCTTTTCATTTCACTTCTTGTTTTGATCCTTTTCAGAACCAGCGTCAATTATTTCTTTTGGTTAACAATTTAGTTTAGTTTAATAACTCAATGATTTTTTAAATTGACAAGTGATGGCTCTAAAAAAGGGGATGCAGAGTGAAAAGAACAAAACGTTGATAGAAGTTCATTCTTTACAAACCAAAACGAAAGAGTAATCATAGAACATCTTCTAATATATTTGGTTGTTCAAAATTTTCTCTCTCCATGATTGAAACAAATGCTCTGTATTTGAAAATATATAAAAACCGAAAGTATTTATTCTTTTGTATAATCTTCTTCCTCTGGCAATTAGTGTAATCTATGTGAGCTAATTAATGATATCTCAGTAAAATATTCATGATCACATGGCATAAAATATTTTGTTGAAAACCATATCCTCAAAGTAAAACCATTAAAAAGGTATTATATCTAACAATACCTAACACTCGGTCTATTCTCTATCTGGTTAACGTTCTTATTTGGGGTCTATATTTATCTTATTCTTACTTGGCCAAACCATCTCAGATGCAATTCTACATGTATTTCCCGATGTTTCAATCTTTGTTACTCCTACTTTCTCTTTGATGCATTTATTTGTGATAATAGCTAATCCATTCTCTTTGCAACATTGAGCTTATGCTCTTATTGCCACTTTACTTCCTAAATGCCAAACATTAAGCCATAAACAAAGACCTTAAAAGAATCATGAAAAGAAAATTAATTGAATATTCATTTGAAATTATTACATTGTCATCAACAGTTTAATTCTCTTACTTTTCTTTGATTAGTGATTGCAAGGTTAAATGGATATTGTACTAAAGCTATTTTCACAATTGGTTATTGAGATTACTTGCACCAGGAAAGATGAATAGTTTGTGTAAACACTCTTACATAATTAATGCAGTCTTTTCCAACTTCAAATGGATAACAGTACAAATACTTAATAATTTTTTCCAGAAACATTTTTGGAGCTTCTGGAGCCATATATTTTGAAAGACATGCTTGGATCTCTACCTCCTGAGGTATTGGATTATGTCAAGCTTTTTTGACAGTGTGATGCTACATTTATCTATATTATCTTTTTGACTTTCAAATTTATATTCTGGATTGTTAGTTCTTACAGTACTTTCTTCCTTTTTGTTTTTTTTTTTCCCACTTTTTGTCTAGATTATGCAAGAACTGGTAGAGTATTATAGTACCAAAGGGTGGTTACAGCGGGTTGAGCAATGTGTTCTTCATATGGATATATCATCCTTGGATTTTAATCAGGTTCCTGTTAGATCTTCTTAAACATTTTTTCTTGCCATTAATTTTTTTATTGGCACAACTGTCAAATGGTTAATTTGATACCTTCCTTAGGTCGTCAGATTATGCCGGGAGCATGGACTTTATAGTGCCCTGGTGTATGTCTTCAATAAAGGATTAGATGATTTTAGGGCACCTCTGGAGGAGCTGTTTGCTGTATTACAAAATAGCCAAAAGGAAAGTGCTACCGCGCTTGGGTATGTTTCCTTTCTCCTTATTATTCCAGTATCCTATTTCTCTCTCTCCATCCATGTATTATTTGTGAATTCTAAATCATGGCAAAAACCAATATGAATTTGTAAAATTTGTGGATTTTGTTTGTCTTCTCAAGTTAAAAAATATGCCAAGTCACAGGAAATGCCGATATGAGCAGTGTAACTATGGTAAGAGAACAAACTGAGATGGTGGCAGTGCTAGTAACCTAATGAATAATGGGAATCTCTCTAAAGCATTCCTAGTTCTAGCATACTCCCACTATTCTAACTTCCCATTTAAAGGGTAAAGAAAAAAAAAAAATTCTAAAGATAAAGTATAGGATATAAGTGGGTACATACTTCACTTTATAAACCGATTTTATGAGATTGAATTAGGTCTAAAGTTTACTTTCTAAAATAGTATTAGAGTTTATTGTAACAAGATTTGTTAGGTATATCATATCACTTGTCAGATTGCTATCCAACAACCCACAAATGTAGTCTTATGAGCGAGATGTTTAGTTCTCAACGTCAGGGGGTGCATTGAAGATTTCATATTCACTAGAAATATGACTAAATTATATTACGTAAAGGGTGCAAACCTTGCCTTGAAAATCAGTTTTTTAAGGTTAAATTAAACTTAATACTAACTTTCTAAGAATAATAGACAGCTAGGATAACTAACTTCAGCTGGCATAACTAACTATGGCTGACAAAGACTAATCTACTGCTTAAAATAGAAGCTTAAACATTGAAGCTAATACACAATTCACTTACGCCAGTGAAAATTCTCAGTTTTTTTCTGATCTCATTAAAAATTATTAAATATGAATTTTTTTTTTCCTTTTGTCTCTCGTTTTAACAGTTATAGAATGCTGGTTTATCTCAAGTACTGCTTTACAGGTCTTCCGTTTCCACCAGGTAATATTTTTCCCTGTACTTTATATATATTTTTTATTTCCTTTTCTACTAAAAAAAATATACCAATAATACTACAAAATAATGATTCATCTGTTGCATATAATTGTAGGCCGTGGAACTATTCCTCCCACACGCTTACCTTCTCTTAGAATAGAACTTGTGGAGTTTTTGTTAAAGGACTCCTGTACTTCGAAATCTCAGACAATTTCAGACTCTGTGTCCCGAGGACCCCACCGGAATCTTTATCTTCTCTTAAAGCTAGACACTGAAGCTACATTAGATGTCCTCAGATGTGCTTTCATGGAAGATGAAATTTCAAATGCCTGCTCATCTTCACCGGATTCAGCCAATAAACCTGTAGAGGAAGCAAAAAAAGAAGATAATGCTATTGAAGCTCAGAATGCTTTGGTTCAGAACACAATCGATGCTCTCATTCAAATAATTGATATGAATACTGTTCAGACAGATACAACCTTCAATAGTTGTGAAGATGGGTTGATAAAAGAGTGGCCTTCCAAGGAAATAGGATATCTATATGAGTTCATTGCATATTACGTTGCTCTCCAAAGAGCTAAAATTTCAAAGGGTGTGCTGTGTCAAATATTGGAATATTTGACATCTGATAGTCACTTCTCTACCAATATTTCTGTTCATGGTCCAACTCCAAAAAATAGAGAGAAGCAAGTACTAGCACTTTTGGAAGTACTTCCTAAGTCAGACTGGGATCCATCATTTGTGCTAGATCTATGTGAAAGAGCCAACTATCATCAGGTAGGTATCTTGTTTGTTTTGGCGATACTGTCTTCAGAAGCACAGTGATACCAAATATAGACTTTTTATCTGATTGAGTAATTTTACTGGTTTTTTTTTTTAGGTTTGTGGATTGATCCATAGTTTCAGACGTGAATATGTGGCTGCATTGGATAGTTATATGAAAGATGTAGATGAGCCTATTCATACCTTCTCCTTTATTAATAAAGCATTATCTCAGTTGACTGACAATGACCGGGTAGCATTTCGGTCAGCAGTCATATTGCGAATTCCTGCATTGGTTGAACTTAGCAGGTAATCCTCCTTGTTAGCTTTACTCTAATTAGTTGGATTCTTTTTGTGGGTTATGCAGCAATAATGATTTATATTTCAATTTATGTAACCAGACATCTTAATTTACATTTACTCTATTTGGTTGCCTGTAGGGAGGGTGCATTCCATATGGTTATCAGTCATTTTAGTGAAGAAAGTTCCCATATCATAACTGAACTTCACTCTCATCCAAGAAGCCTTTTTCTTTATTTAAAGACACTCATTGAGCTTCACTTATTTGGCACCCTAGACTTGTCTAATTTGAGAAAGGATGACACTGTGAATCCCCTTAATGGAAGGCAGGTTAAGGATCACCCTGAAGGAGTCAGAGATTACTTAGAGAATATATCCAATTTCCCCAAGTACATGCGGGAAAAACCTATTCATGTGCCTGATGATCTTATTGAGCTTTACCTTGAGGTGAGCTTTTGTACCAATTCCTTTACATGCGAGGACTAATTTCATTTATTTTTTAATTTTGTTCTTTTTGCCATCTAGAACTGACTGTTAATGTGGTTAGTGATTACTTCTTTCTTTTAAAACTTAATGTCTCATGGGGTTGGAGATACAGGCATCATTTCTCTTCTTTTTATTTATTTACTTAGTGTTTATCATTTTACGTCTGTTTTAAATTGTTTTTCTGTATTGGGGGAATTCATTGCTGTAATTGTAGCAGGAACTTAGTTTTTTTCTTCTCATTATTTAATATTGCAGTTATTATGCCAATACGAAGGTCGCTCAGTTCTCAAGTTTCTGGAAATGTTTGATAGCTATCGAGTTGAACATTGTTTACGTCTCTGTCAAGAATATGGCATTATAGATGCAACTGCATTCTTATTAGAAAGGGTTGGTGATGTTGGTAAAGCTCTTTCACTTACACTTTCTGATTTAAATGATAAATTCGTTGAGCTTGATGCTGCTGTGGAAGCTGTAGTTTTAAACCATCGCAAAGTTGGTTCTTCACATGTGGAAGTATACGACACTATTTTAAGAACAAAGGAGGTTTGTCTATCTATTCCTGAAATTATAACATTTTAATGAAGCTCCAAAGATGCAAGTATGCTTTGAATGGTGTGCTTGTATGTTTGTATCTATTTGGTGACCTAATACTTTTATTGGTTACTAATCCAATAGGGAAGTGACATCCACAATTTATTGCGTGCCTGTATTGGTCTGTGTCAGCGGAACACCCCTCGTCTAAATCCTGAGGAGTCAGAAGCACATTGGTTTAAATTACTTGACTCGTGAGTTTGATATCAAATTACTTTTCCTTCATTTCATTTGTTTTTTATTTACTAATTTATTTGAGCCTTAATTACTTGAGTTGCCCCCCACCCCAAATAATCAAGATATAAATGAGGTTGAGTTATAACGAACATTTATTTTTTTAAAAGGACCTCCTTTCTTGCATTTTAGACTATAGCCCATGTTAGATATCCCACGTCATTTAGAGTTGGGCTTAAAATATAGTATATAAGTAGAGAGCAACCTCATCTATAAGTCAATTTTGTAAAATTTAGTTAGGTTTCAACTCAAAGTCTGAAATGTGTATGTCTAGTTTTTCATTTTTCTTGCTTAAGAAATCCAGTTCTCAATGTGAGAGAGGTATGTTTGAGATTCCACGTTACCTTACAATTTTTAGTTTTGTACTTGGTTCAAATTCAATGTCTAAGATGATTTTGTTGAGTTAGGTTCAAATTCAATCTCTAAGATGATTCTACTACACCTGAACAACGATTGGTCTGGATACGTCACGGTTTTACCCATAAAAAGAAGAGAACATCAGTGATTTCTTTTTTCATTGTTGTGACAATATAGCTTTGCTTTTTAATGTAAAAATGGGTAAAACAAGAAGACTTTTTTACCATAAGGTTACAGATTTCTATGGTTGTATGTAATAATAAAATGAATTAAATATCTTAAGAACAGGCTCTCCCAAATTTGTGTTGCTGACATTTGGAAAATTTCTATGTTAATTACCATTTTCCCTTTGTTGAAATTCAGGTTTTGTGACCCATTGGTCGATTCAAATGATGAAGGAGCATATGAAAGTAAAAATTTTTTTGGAATGCTAGCTGGATCTGCAGATTCACAACAGGATAAGGACACCTATAAAAGTAGCTGGAAAATTTCAAAGTCCCGGAATGGTCATATCTTGAGAAAACTGCTATCACAGTTCATTAAAGAGATTGTAGAGGGAATGATTGGTTTTGTTCACCTTCCAACAATTATGTCTAAACTTCTGTCTGATAATGGTAGTCAAGAATTTGGTGATTTTAAACTTACAATATTGGGAATGCTGGGAACATATGGCTTTGAAAGAAGAATTCTGGTAAGGTTAACTTGTTCAATTTTGTCTGTTTATATTTTTAGATTCACTGGTCAAAGTGTATTATTCTCATACTATCCAATTAAAATTGATTGATTGAAGTTTTAAATAGTCTAGTTAAAAAGTGCTGTAAGAAACATGACAATATTCATTCAAGCTAAGTTCTTACTCTATAATCTTTTTGTATTTGTTATCCATTCTTTGGGAGATAAAATTTTGTTATAAACTTGCTCCCGTACATGAGTTTTATCATGCACGGGTCTGAAGGATGCCACCAAGTGACAAATAGTTGCTTGGTGCATTTTATTTATCTCATTCACTATGCTAATTATTTACTTTGATGTAATGTTTCTCTGCATTACTGACATTTCTGAGAACAAAGTGAACTTTCTTAAGTAGACATGTAAAATAACTTCGGTGTAGAATATAAATTGATTGACAAATTGCCGTTCTTCTTTCTAGACACGGAAAGATAATTTCAATTTTCTCTTCATCCTTAAGGGGTTTTATGTATTGTCCTGTCTCTGTTCTCATGTTGCTACTTCTGCACTTAGGATGCTGCCAAATCGTTAATAGAAGATGACTCGTTTTATACAATGAGTTTACTCAAGAAAGGGGCCTCCCATGGATATGCTCCCAGGAGTCTCGTGTGCTGCATTTGTAATTGCCTTCTTACAAAGAACTCTGGTAGCTCTGGAATTCGGATTTTTAACTGTGGCCATGCAATTCATCTCCAATGTGAAGTTTCGGAAATTGAGGCATCAAGCAAAGGATCTTCGTCCGGATGCCCTCTATGCAGGCCTAACAACAAATTCCAGCAGTCCCGAAACAAATCAATCATTGCAACGAATGGCTTGGTCAATAAATTCTCATCAAAGCGCCAGTACCCCCATGGAAGTACCATCCATCCTCGTGACAGTGATTTGACAGAGAATATGTATGGACAACAACATATATCACGGGTAAATGTAATCAAATCTCTGTATAATCCCATCAATATAATGGTCTTGTACAACTTCCAACACATTTATATTGAATCTTTTTCTGCAGTTTGAGATCTTGAGCAACCTGCAGAAAAATCAGAGATTTATGCAAATAGAAAACTTGCCTCAGTTGAAGCTTGCCCCGCCTGCTGTGTACCATGAAAAGGTAAGTAAAGTTGCAAACTTTCTTACCGGCGAAAGTAGCAATAGTTCTTCTGCTATTGAGAAACAAAGTAGAAACAAGCAAAACCGGGAGCTAAGAGTTAAGGGTTCATCAATTCGATTTCCTTTAAAATCAAGTATATTTGGTGAGTAATGTTATTTAAGAAAGAAAATTATGGTTTCTCTTTAGTATTGCCTAATTCTGACGCAAGGGAAACTTGTCTGCAGGCAAGGAGAAGACAAATAAGCGGTGACTAACTTGTTTTACAAAAGGCAACAGTGTAGGCAGAGAGAGATCAAGCACTAACAACTGTACAGACTAACAATAGATATCTTCAGTCTAGTTCAACCCATTGTTATTCTTTTATGTATATTTTTTTTCTCCTCAATGTACATTTTACTAGCTGTTCTATCTGCTTTTATTATACACAAAGTGCTGTATGTACGTGTACAAATAGAAAAGCCATTTTAGTGAGTTTGAGATATTCTAATCCTTCAATGAGCAAACATCCTCCTCTTTTCTCTTTCCTTTTCCTTTTTTTTCCGCTCGGTTGATTTGTTTTCTTCCTCTCTCCTTTCAAACAAGCATCATTCATTTTCTTTCCCGACACCACGTAGTTTTTATATTGTTGGGATGAGAGTAACATCGATGATGATTATTCAGCCTGAGTTTCACTTGAACAAAATGTCCTAAAGTGCTCCAATTGTACGTAATATTTTCTTGGAAGCATCGAGATATGTAATATATACAAAAATGTCATAAAAATGCTCCAGTTGCGTAATATTTTCTTGTATCAAATTATGGCCAAATATATGATTTGAAAATGGGGCTTGCTTAAACAATTTGTGTACAAAAATTCACTTATTGGGTAAAACATAATTAAGAATTAAAAAAGGGCCCAACCGGATTCGAACCGTGACCTCTTGATCTGCAGTCAAATGCTCTACCACTGAGCTATGGACCCATTTATATTAAATATAGACATATCATTTTATTTAATAGTAATAATAAATGGAATAAAATAAATAAATACTGGACTGAAAAGATAATTAATCCATTCACCCCTACACTTGTTGTATTTTGTATTGTAATAATTATCATTCCATTGTTGTATTTTGGATTGTAATAATTATCATTCCAACCATAGCCCAATTATGCTTTAGGGGAGTTGATTGTAATAATTTTGTCTTTATGTAACATGAATATTGAGAACTTGTGACATGTTTTGGTGGAGTGCCACTTTATAGAGACAATATATGGAGTGAATCAGACAATTGTACTTTGATATGCTATCTAATATAACTCCACATATTGCAATAGATGTGAATTATTTGGACAAAAAGAAATTAAGCAATATATAGGAAGAAGAACGTTCAAAGATGAGAGAAAGTGGAGAAGATACGAGCCTGTGTTTATTGACAAGAGTGGAACCAAGTTTTTGTTACCTAGCCAAGAGCGAAGGACAGTCATAGATTTAATCATTCAAATACATGGATAAAGTGTTTCTATCCAATAATAACATAAGAAATGTTTGTACAAAAACTTAATCTAAAACTTGGAAACAAAACACCTTTTAGAATATTCTTATAGATAGACTCATTTTGACACTTAGTATCTTTTGGAATTCATTCATTAAAAAATATAGAAGCTGAAAAACTTATTCTCTTCTTATTGCCGAGAGTTTTCCTAAGATATATGAACATATTTCTTTAAATCTTATATTAAAGTTTTTACATTAAACCAACAATTTTCCTTTTTCGTTTATATCGATTCATTTAACTGGGGTGTTTTTATTTCTAATCCCTTCCAATTGTTCTTACTCTGCATGAGGTTATTCACGTTCTACTTCACAATTCTCTGCAATAGTGGTAGTAGCAATGGTAGCAGATCCCATCTTAAACTCAAAGATCAATTTGACTCAATAACAATACTTCGAGTATATTGTTATTACTCTATTGCAATTTGAAACACAAGAAAAACAGAATAGAATGAATCCATATTTTTGCTGACCAAACATTTTCTAGTGTAGAAGCCCCATAAATATGCGTCAGCTATACACACTAGAAATCTTCCTCCATGTGAAAAACCAAAATTGCTGCCATTATTATGCAGCCAATGAAGCTTCAGTTAAAGGTTCTGTCCTCTCAACACCCTCTTTAACTACAAGTGTTCGACCATAAAATGCCTGCAAGAAAGATCAAACTAAGCAACAAACAGTAACAAATGAAACAAAATCACAAAGTGGTGGAAGCAGATTCTACCGTTCCATTGAGAGACATTGCTGCATCACGTTCAGCCTCTGATTGAAAGGAGAGAAAGGCATAGGCTCGGTTTTTCCCTTCTTTAAAATCAAATAATACTCTAAGACCAACTACATTTCCAAATCTGCTAAAGAGATCTCTCAACTCTTCAGCTCTAATAGTCTTAGGAAGATTGCCAACATACAACTTATGAGAAGATTCATAGTACAAGATTCTCTTGGTGGGAGAGTTCAATTTACTAAAACCCCTCCTTCTAGAATTCACCTCAATTGAAAATCTAACCCTCATTTCACGCCCACCAACATCCTTCACTCAAAACAGAAGAAAGAAATTAAATCAAACAGCTGGGGCATAATGATTCTAATACAAGCAAGGGAGAGACAGTTTCAGAGTACTAACTGATCCATCCAATATAGCAACTGCATTTCTTGCTGAGTATATAGATCCCAGTGTCACGTAACCACACCCCTTACTTTCATTAGTCTCATCATCCCGGCATACCTGAAGTAAAGATTCCAAACTCTCAGACATAATACTCACCTATCATTTCTGAATTGTTGATTCAGAATTCAGATTATAATGAGAAGAACTAGAAACTTTGCTGTATAACACAAATCCTGTAACCTATTACATAAGCACAGATTTACTGTATCTAATAGGGATAATATGTAAAATACAAATCCTAAACCTTAAATTCTAAACCATAAACTCTAATAAAAATATTGATTAGAATACTGACACAGACGTGAACACGGAACACAAACATGATGCTAAACCATAAACCCCTAATAGAAATACTGATTTGAATAATGAGAATGATGATATTTTAACAACAGTATTCATTTTGATATTATTTAACACTAATATATATTATTATTTTATTTATATATAATATTTTTTTAACAATATGCAGAAAATATAATATCACCGTTGGTGTCAAACTAATATTTTTCATTTATATATTACTATCACTATGAATTGACAATACTATGAATTTACACATGCAGCGTCCACTATCTTATATATTAGATGTTAGCCATGTCAGGGTGTTTATATCCTTATTCAGTTCTATATCCATTTTAGAGTTTGTGAACGAATCATAGCTTGTAACTTTAAATTATAAAAAGAAATTCATGAAAACCCAATATAAGAGTGTATGATACAATCAAACAAATAAGAGAAACCAAAAGAATAAGTGAAGAAGCAAATGGAAGAAGCTCTGGAAGTGTGAACCTAGCATGTCAATAATGAAAAGAAAATAAAAATAGCTTTATTCACAATTTAAAAGTACCACCTTACTTCCTGTTTTGGAAAACGCTGTAAAAGAAAACTTAAGTTTGAAACAGGAATGAAAGTCACATTTTTTAATATATAAACTAAAATTAAAAACAAAAAGATCAGACATTTTCTTATTGGACGAGCTAATTCATAATGACAAAACAAGGATTACAAAACAGAATTTGAAATTGAAGAAAAAAGCGAAGAGAAGCTAAGAGGGTAACCTCAACAGATAGAATGGTCCCATATGGCCTGAACATGTCAAGCAAGTAAGCTGCATCACAGCTTCTGGGGAGGTTGCACACGTACACTTCACACGATTTTCCAAGCCTTTCTTCCTCCACAAAACCATCACCTTTTTTAGGGTAAACAGATTCTTCTCCGTAAATCCTTTCTTCAGTTTTCCTCACCGGAGAGAAAGAAGAAGGTTCTAGAGATGTGCGGGAACGCCTTGGAAGCCCCAAATGCGAAACGAACTGTTTCACTTGCGGTTTGTAGAGTTTGAAGGGTGGGACATAAGAGGAAGAAGAAGAGGGTGTAAGAAAGGTGTGAATGGTGGGTGCCATTTTTTATTTTTTTTTTTGGTTTTTGGTTTTATCCACCCAAAAGGAAAGGGTGAGAATTGCAGCAGATAGAAGAACAGAGGATAAGAAGAGTTATAGTTTCTTACTTTTTTCTAAAGTGTCCAAATTTAAACATAAAATAATTTTGAAATAACAATATTAAATAAGATTGTCAGTGAAAAGAACATATAAGAAGAGATTAAATTATAATTTAAGAAAATGGTTTATTTTAAAAGATATTTTGAAAAAAAAAATTGTTGAAAAGAAAGAAAAAAAAGAAAACACAAAAATGTATATTGATTTTTCTCAACACCAACACTGCCCACAATAGTTCTTACAAACTTCTAAATTTTACTAAAAGGACCAAAATAATAAATTTTTACATTAATAAAATCAAAATGAGTAAAACAAAATTTCTTGAGAATTAGTAAAATAAGGCTATTATTTAATATGAACATGTTATTTACTCAGATACCAGAGTGTCTTGCTCTTCTCAGTCAATCCGTTGGAATTTGACTTATAGTTTATTTATAATTAAACTAGTAACTATTACATGTCTTTTAATATTATATAACGTGAAATAATAATATTAAAACAAAACTATAAAAAATTAAAGCAAGTAAAATTTTGACTTAACATAAATATATGAATTTTTAAGATAAAAATACAAATAATAACACCTTGTATGTAAAAGCATAATAGAATACATAAAAATAATAAATTGAAACTATTTCTCCCTAATTTTTATTTTTATTACATTTTTTCTTCATTAAAATAAAGTTGTCCTAGAATAGGAAGAGAGTTTGTGTTGAAAAAAAAAATCTTCAAGAATATTTTTGAGAAAAAAACAAAAAGAATAATAAAATAAGTTTTTTCAAATAATTAAAATTAGTTTAAGTTTTTTAAAAAATTCTCATATAATTTTTCTTATTTTCTATATTTTATTTTCTGTATAATTAATTTTAACTCATAAAAATATTTTTTTATAAATTCATTTCTTTTTATCAATTAATTTTCATGTCCAAGGTCAATTTTTTATAATTTTCTTTCTGCACGACAATCAAATCTAACTTTTACACTCCGAGGTACACTCAATAAAAAAAATGTATCTATACAACTTATAATATTATATAATGATTAACTTTTATTGTTTAAATGGCATAAATGATAAATTTTTATTAATAAAAATATAAAAACATTATAATAACCTTACATGGCCATTAAACTAAAAGCCTCACATAAAAAACCTCTTTCAAATAGCACAAACAATTTTGGACAATAATCAATTATAGACCTTCAATCACCTATTTGTAGTGATGTTGACAACAAGTTAACATTGATTAGTAAAATTGCTTTTGGTTTTATATTGGCATGATATAAACATGAATGCAAACAATGGCATGTTTGGCTTTCGTCAACTTATAAGGAAAAAAAATTGTATTTTTCGAAAAGATCCACACCACACTGAGTCAGTAGAAGCATTGATCCTATCTATATTATTATAGTTTTATAGAATTTCACCAATAAATTGATAGAAAGCAAGAGCAAAGAGAAACAACAAAAGTTTTATTATACACCTTTGGTAGAGGCTATAATCTATGAAGAAGATTCTCATTCTTGACCTTAGTTCCACAAACAATGATAAATTGAAGACACATAAAGCCAAATTTCCAACCTAAAGAACAACTCCTGCTTATATTAGACATTGTGTAACATTTCATCACTGATTAAGCATGTGAAAAGAACACTCATACAAAACTGAAAGTTCAAAGAAAGAAAAAATATTAGACTTGAGCAGTGCCTTCAGTGAATTTTGGATCCTCACATCTATACTTTCCATCTGCTCCAATTCCAAACCCTTTTGGATCAGCAAACACATTCTCCAGAAGCTGACTACGGAGTGGAAGAGGACTGTTGTCTGCAAACTCAACTGCATCTTCAAGAATCTCATCTATTTTCTTCTCTATGGCCTTCAATTCTTGCTCACTGGCTAACTTGTTCTCGAAAAGGTATTGTTTCAGTGCAGTGATGGGGTCCCTACCAGCATAGTGTTCTTTCTCAGCTGTCACAGAACAAAAATTATGATTAGTAACTATTATGTCTTATGAGCACCACATACACAAACAAAAGACTTCATCATAGCTTATGCAAAAGAATAAGTGGTTCGTCATGAAATAAAAATTTATTCACCCAATTACTTGAGTAGTTACTAGTCATATGTAAGTAGAAAACATGGTCATTATTTATGTTAGAAATTCCATATCGACTAGAGAAAAAGACTTTTAATAGTTTATAAGTGGATGCAAACCTCACCTTACAAGCTAGTTTTGTAAGGTTAAGTCAGGCTTAAAATCCACTTGTATCAGAGTTTATCCTAGCAAAATTATTAGACCAATCAAGGCTATCTGTTATCGGACCACCCTTATATATATAGTCTCACATAGGTGTGTGAAACCATCATCTTATTTCAGTGTAATTTGAATGACATTAACCCTTACACAAATTTGTTCAGCATTCCACATCCATCAATGAATATCACTAATCTTAGACTAAGTTTAGCAAACTACATGACAAAGTGAATTTGTAAAGATTATAAATATGCACTTAAGATAAATACCACAAGAAGTGCAAACATCAACATGTACACTTCAAAAGTAAGAACTATGAAGAGAAGATATCATCCAAGTAAAATGCTCACCTGGGTCGCGAAGCTCATCAGGGTCAGCCAATGAATGTCCTCTAAATCTATAGGTCTCACACTCCACTAGAGTTGGTCCCTCTCCCCTTCTAGCCCTTGCAATTGCCTCCTTTGCCACCTCTCTGACCTTCAAAACATCCATGCCATCAACATGAATCCCTGGCATTCCAAAAGCTGGCCCTTTCTTCCATATCTGAGGATCTGAAGTTGCTCTGAGATGTGACATCCCAATAGCCCACAAATTATTCTCCACCACAAACACAATTGGCAATTTCCACAGAGCTGCCATGTTCAGGCATTCATAGAACTGTCCATTGTTACAAGTCCCATCTCCGAAAAAAGCCAATGTCACCTGATCAGCATCTGCCTCATTCAACACCTCCCTTCTGTACTTGCTCGAAAATGCAGCCCCAGTGGCCACTGGAATTCCTTCACCAATGAATGCAAAACCACCAAGCATGTTGTGCTCTTTTGAGAACATGTGCATTGAACCTCCCTGACCTCTGCAGCACCCTGTTGCCTTTCCAAACAGTTCACTCATCACAGCCCGAGAGGAGACCCCCTTGCTCAATGCATGAACATGATCTCTGTAGGTGCTCACTACATAATCCTCCTTCTTCAGAAGCTTGATGAATCCAGTTGACACAGCCTCTTGGCCATTGTACAAGTGAACAAAACCAAACATTTTGCCCCTATAGTACATCTCAGCACACTTGTCCTCGAAGAATCTCCCTAATATCATGTCTTCATAGAGCTCCAACCCTTCCTCTTTAGTAATAAGCTGCACTCACAAATCCAGACAAAAGCAATAATCTCAAAACACTTACTCCCAAACAAAAATTTCCAAACTGACATATATTACCAGTAGCACAACACCAAAAATTTTCATTAGTCTGAACTTCTGAATCCAGGTGGTCAAATAGCACACAAAACTAAAAGCCATCAAAACTTAACCGCAACGCCATTCCATAGATGCTTTTTTTAGTTCCCTTTCAATCATAATTGAAGTTTCACGTAGCTAATTCACGTAATAAAAGTTTCCATTAAAGGTAAAAAATACGGAATACTTTATTACTTGAGGTGAAACTCCAATTCTGATCGAAGAACAGCACCAAATACACTTGTAGAACTGCATCTAAGTTTTGGGCTGCAAAATATAAATATATAAGTATAACCACAGCGTGACGAACCACACATCTGAAAACAGCAACCCAAATAATAAATTAATTAAAAAAAAAAAGCAATGACATTTGAATCAAGCAGCTCATAACCAAAGCAGATCCAATTCCAGTGAACTGAAATGAATGAAAATTTTGAGATTTTCAACCCAAACGAACTGTTAAGTAGCAAAGTATCGTAATAAACAGCAACCCAGATAATAATTTATGAGAAAAAGCATTAACATTTGAATCACCCAGCTCAAAAGTCCAACTGGGTCCAACTCCAATGAGCTAAATTGAGTAAAAAACGGAACTTTTTTCACCAAACCCATGTCACAGAACAAAAGAAAGCAGGGATTTTTCAAGGAAGAAAGAAGGAGAAAGGGCACCAGATTGGAGGTTTCTTGGAGAAGAACAGCAGCAACAGGGGAAGGAGCAGGAGTTTGAGCACGAGGCTTGGCAAGAGCCCTGAAGCGAAGAAGCTTGCGAGTGGATCCAAGGAAGGAGGAAGAAGGGTTGGTTTTGGAGTGATCGAAGGAGAAAGAAAGAGGCTTGTCATTGGATCTGGGGGTGGTGGAATTGAGAGGGAGAGGAGAGGGTGCAAACTTGGTTGCAGTGAAAGACATTTTGGTCTCCCTGCAACAAAATGGCAAATGGATTGGGTGTGAGAAATTGAAGCGAAAAGGAAGGAAAAAAGTGGGGTTTATTATAGAAGATGAGAAGTAGGAGAAACAAGTAAGGGAGTGGAAGGGGCGGAGAAAACGAGGGAGTGATCCTTGGAGATAACCGTCTTTGAGGTTAGGCTTTGGGACACTTGCTTTTGCCCATGTTCTTGTCTACTCTATTGACTATGTGCAAACAAATCATAATGAATACCACAAAATCCAACCAACTTTTCCTACATTCACATATTTAAGCCAACTTTTTTTAATGAGTTTTATGGCCATCTTCTACAAGTTTTTTATTTATTTATTTTTAATTGCTAAGACAAATATATTGTCTCAATAAATATATTACTATTGTAAAAAAAGTAATTAAGTTATGGATAGATTAAGAAAGAAAAAAAATGTTAAGTTGAGAACATCCATAAGTTTATAATTTTTAGAAAAATTGAAGTTGTTGTCATAATGAGAAAAGAAGAAGCAATATCTATTAAAAAATTAACTTTCAAAAAAATGTTTGGTACGAGAGAGATTTTGCGTGCGAAGCCTGAGAATCCTGGATTCTAATGATTATGATGTCTAAGAATAGTTAAAAATAGGTTTGTTTTATTTTAATTATTTTTAAAACATTTATATTGTTTTTTTTTTTGGGAATTAACGAGTAATGAGATGTTTTTTTAGACATATTACTTATTTATCATACTAAATAAAGTAATGTAATACTTTTATTGTAATGAAACATTTTTTCAATCGAAAATTTATATTTTCACCTCGGGAAGAATGATTTCGTAGAAAGTAAAAAAATAAATAAGAAAAATGCTTCTCTTTTTCAAAACATATAACAAATTTTTGACGCCCTCATTTCCTTTTTTTAGTTATGTCTTTACTTAACAATATAATTTTTTTAATTTTTTAATTTAATATAAATATATTGATGATATAATTTTTTATATTGTTATTGTAAACTTTGATATTTTTTTAGATTATTGATTTATATAGTATTTATTTTAAGATAAGTTTTGATCAGTTGACACTGAAAAAGAAAATAGTTACCATAAACTAAACATTATTGTTTTCTATAAGGACAGATAAATGTCAGTTTCTTTTGAATAGCACATTATTAATTTGGTTTAAGAGTATTAGTTGAGCAACTTAAATTAAAAATTATAAAACTTAGTGTTATTAATGCAATAACATCTTAATTTTTTAATAAAACTAATTCTCTAGCAAACTATTAATATATTTTAAAAGTTATTAATTTAAAGATTTAATTATTAAAAACCTTGTAGAAATGTATTGATAAAAAAAAATATTATAGTTTTTCAATTTTAATTTCTTAATAATTATTTAAGAGTAATAGTGATTTTTGTAATAAAATTTAAACACTTAAATAAGTTATATAAAAACTTTTATTAAAGTGAAATCAAACCCATTTAAATCGATGTCACTAAAAGTCTTAGACAAGGCTTATTTTGATGTCTTTCTAATGTAATACTGTAAGAAAACCAATAAGTTGTAGGATTCTTTTTTTCGGGGAATGCATTATTAATAATATAAAACGTACACGAATCATGTACTTAAATCACAATATATAACTAAGGTATAAATTTTACGTTTATTTTATGAAATTGAAAGACACATAAACTCATTTATTAATATAATTTGATATTTTATTCACGTACAATCTCATACGTTTTTTCCTTAATCTCAAAACTGAGACTAATAAATTATTTATAGTCATGTTTAAAGTGATTTTCTTATATCTTTTATTTTAATATAAGAATGTTACAAGATTTACATTTTAATAATATTTTATTCATACTTAATTTTTAAAATTAAAAATATTATTTTGGTCTAAAATTCTATTTAACACTCATTGATGTCACATTAGCATTTTATGATATTTAAGTCTTAAGCTTATTAACCACTAATGATACCCTAACATTTTAAAATCTTATGTCTCAAGACATTTTTATACTTAATGAAAAAGCTTTGGATTTTTTTTAAATGAAATTATTGCTGAAATAAGGATAGAAAGTTGAGTAGGAGAGAGAATATTGAAAATGGGAGTGAATAATAGTTAGAAGAAAGTTTGAAGACATTGAATGATGATGTGAAGCTCATGTGCATGGCTACTTGGCAAAGCATATATGGATATAATAAAAGTCCTTTTCATCATCTTCAACAATGCGTGTCCCTTCTAATCCTCTCAACTTATCTACACATATATCACTACTTTTCTTTCTTTCTTTTTGCTCCTATGTGCATGGATGGTTAAAATTGATTCTCTTTATAACAATAAAAGTAATGGTTACTAATATTAAAATAAAATGTTATGCAATGTTTTAATTTAATACTTATATGTTTATAGTGTAAAACAAATACCCGTAAACAGATGTTAATTCTTAACAATTTTTATTACGATTTTGAATTCCAAGTGTTTTTTTTTTTTTATTATTAAAATTGATTCTGAATATTTTAACTAAAAATTAAATATAATTCTAAGTTTTTTCTTATTTAGGCTGGTAATGTTTTATAATTTTCAATTTAGATTACGATTTTTCTTTGAGATTTTATAAATTGAAAGCAATATTTGTATTAAAATTGTGTATGTGAAATTTAACCACTTTTATCATTTTTGTAATTTTATGATCAATAAGAAAACTTTATAATTTTAAAGAAGAACGAGTGTTGACTTAAATAATAGAAGAAGTACAAGAAATAGTAAAGATTAATTAAAGTGACTTAATTAAGAAACAATAACTGTGAAGTAGTTACAAAAGTTTTGAGCAATGTAAAAGAGATTAAATGATCAAACAATAAAATGATTTCAAAACAAATGAACATAAGAGTAAACAATATCTAAGTTTAATATAAAGTATAATAAATTGAAAGTAAACAAAATAAATAAAGAAATGTATGCATATAGTTTTTGTGTTTTCATTAGTTATGATTGTAGCGTAACAAAAGTTTACTATATTTTTGTAATATATTTTTGTCATTGAATACTATTTTGAATGTTTTTATTTATTTTATTATTTTTATTTTTACACTAAATCTACGGTTACAAATTGCAACGTATAAATTATGTATTATTATTTTAATTTTAAATACCCAGATCTTGATAATTGTTTAAAAATGATAGTCTTTATTTACATTTATGACTTGACTTTTAATATAAAATTTTGACTTAATTAATTTAGGTAAATAACTTTTTTATATCACTATTAGTATGATTTTCTCTAACTGTTCTATCATTTGGAATGATCTTAATATAGTCTCATTTATTTTAAAAACGAATTAATGTAGCCACTTATCTCAAATTATTTGTAACATTGCTATTATATTAATAGATGATATTTATTATTAGTACCATATATCGTTATATCATTTGTTCTTATTCTAATGTTATTTTTATGAATGTAACAAAAGAGATATATTGATTCATTTAAAAAAAAAAATTGAGAATATTAAAAATAATATTATAAAATTAAAAAAAATACCGTAATAATTAGTTAAATCATTAATTTATTAGTGATATTTTGACACAGTGCTTCCATTGATAACTATTTCTATTAATTGTTCCTTTCATTAATTGTTTGTTGTAAAAATGTTGTCTTTCCTCGTTTTGATTTTCTATAATTTTAACATTTTATAAATAACAATTACACATGAAATATACAAAAATATACTTATTATTTGATGGAATTGAATAGACCATTGATAAAATAAGAAATGTTACTTCTTTTAAGCAAATGAGTTTTTTTTTTTCTTTATTAAAAATATCTTATATTATGAAGGTGTTCAAGAGATAAGACATCAAAGGTAGTAGGACTAGTATATGAATTTGCCACCCTTCCTAAAGGATGAACAATATGCATGCTTGTCTTCTAGTAAAACAAACAGACATAGATGTTAACTCATGAAGTTATTTACACTTTAAAATAATATGACTAAAGTTGGTGTAATCATAACTACTTCTTTAAATACTAAAAACCATAGTTTTGACAATAAGTCTTCATGATAAAATATTGAAATCTTTTATTTTTCAAAAACTCTAATGTATACTATAAAATCATCACTTATTCCCTTTTCAGATTTATTCTGTCTTGACAAAAGAAATAATAAAGTGACTATATTCATCTTATACATAATAGGTAAAACCTATGCTTCTTTGCTTAACATTAAATGAGATACCAATATGACACTATAGTTTACTCTTTTTTTAATGTAAACTCTCATGAGTTTAGAAAAATATTGGATCTATCAAACTACGAATGAATACAAATAAACATCAATCATAAGAAATTTGTCTCTCTGCATATGATTGTCTTAGAATAATATAAGATGATATTTCAATTAATTGAATTATAGAAATTGTATAAGGCACAAATACATAAGAATGTATCAAAATTCATATTTCAATTAATGAATGAATCAACAAAGTAAGTATAGAAAATTATAGAGAATATAATAAAAGAAATCAAGAATAACAAGAAATCATTAATCAAATCACGTGAATGATTATGAAGGCTTTCAAATATTTCACACATCAACATGAAATATTCAACAATTATATATGAAGAATAAAATTGAGAGGAAACAAGAATAAGGTCTTTTTTTTTGTCGTGTTATACTTGCTTTATTTTATGTTTACCGTAATGATGAGACTAATGAAAGTAAAACATAATTAAATATTTACTAAGAACACTCATTCTCAATAAAGAAAGGTTGAAGAGGAACAAACGAATTCAAAGATATTGTATATTCTATAACGAGAAAAACAAGATGTTGTATAACCCCCAACATAACAGTTATTTTCCTCTACATAACAGAGTTCTTATTTTAACTATAACAATTGTCGGTGACCTCAAGGTCAACTTCTAGCAACTCTAATAAAAGTCTGAAAATTGAAGTTGTATTTGATGTAGCTATATATTACAAAATTTATGAAAGTTTAGTATCTTTGATTTAAAAAACAACAATTAAAATCAAAACAGCATCAGTGCCAGGAATACATATTATTGTATCAAATTTGTAGTGTTCTTTCGTTTTTACTATAACTTTTGTTGTTTTCGTTTTTCTTTTTTATTTCCTTGATTTCGTTTTGGCTCTTTGTTCTCCTGAAAAAGAAAAAAAAACACTGCTTTAATTTTATTTTTTCTATTTCCAAATGATTTTCTGTTACCATTTTTTATTTGTTGTTTCCGTATTCAAAATTTCGTTTCCTTTATTGTTTCCTTTTGTTGTTTGTCGTTTTACCCTTTTACTAATTATTTGATTTTGAAAAATCCACTAGAAATAATTAGAAATTAATTTTTGATTTAATCTTTTTTATGTTAACTTCTTTTAAGATATATTTAATAATAAATTCTCACATTTCATATATTTGTCACAAATTTTGAATTTCAAAAAGTATGATAGAAAAAGACTTGAAACAATTACAACTTTTGACAGGGATTTGGATTAGGAGGAGTTTTCAATTAAGATTTATTAACTCGGAATGTCCTCACCAATTGATTGATTGCAACTTTAAATTTTTCAACATTCCATTATTGTCTAAATTTTTTTAATTTTAAGATATTTTTTATAATTTAAACATTTTCTAAACATACTTATACTTGTGAGAAAAATCTGCACTTCTTTTATAGTATTTTTTATTATTCATTAGAGATTTTTCAAACTCTCACATTTTAAATTTTTCATACTTTTATGCACAAAATTTTACATTTTCTGTTTGTGTCATTTTGCATGTTGTTTTCATTTGTGTGCTGGAATATGATAAGAGATTGCGTAGACTTACTTGGTAGCAAGTAATATTAGTTGGGCTTGTGTTGTCTTCAAATTTTCTGAAACTTTGTATATGTCATTGTGACGTTGTTGTCCACCTTATAACGTAATATAAAAAAGACTAGTTTGATATCACTATTTATTTATATTTCTATGTATGTTATTAATAAAGTATTATATATAAATAAAATAATAATATATATTAATATTAAATAGTATTTAATATAAATAGTGATATCAAAATATTACTATTTTTTTGTGTACAATTATTGGATTTTGCTGCACTGCAGTTATCTACGGAGTTATGCTATTTTGACTTGCACTAGATCACGAATGTGTTGTGTCTCAGAATTGATCAATTTGTTCCCATCGAGTTTTCTGGTGATTTTTTTTTTTAACGGCTTTCTTGCGATTTCTTGAAGGACCTCGTCTTGAAAACGTGACAATCTCACAATTTGTTGAATTGTTGTTGGTCTTTGGACACACATAAATTTCTCCAACTCCACAATGAAGCCAGAGAGAAAAAAACTTGAAGCTATCTCCTTAGATAGTGGTACATGAAGTTTATTGAGTTTTGAGCAATCCATATATGTTGAGTTTTGAACAATTCAAAATTTCATATATGTGAAGAAGATCACTGTTCTAATGTTAAGAAATATGGTGATAATTATAATTGTAAGTTAACTACATGTTAATTAGGATCTTGCATAATAAAAATCAATACGTTGAAAAGAGAATTGACAATAAATTTTTGAGACGAGGAATCTTGGTCTAATCAAACAAATATTGGTACGATAATTTCCTTAAAGAAACCATAAGATATTTTGAAATTTTCTCTGGAGAAATATATAGAAAAATTGCTTGATAGGTTTGTTAAGACTAAAAATACTCCTTTGAGAACTTATTTAGGATACGTTTGCTTCGCGAGACAGATTTACAAGATGGAAGGGATGCGAAAAAAGTTAAAAAATCGAGGAATAAAAAATTAGTAAAAAGCTGAAAACGAGAAGAAATTTTTACTGTGTCCACTTTCTCTTCTAGGCAGTGACGATTTGAAAAGAAAGTGCTTTTAAAATGTTTTTAAATAATTAGTTTGATTATTAATATATTAATATTTATATTTATATAATAATAAAATAAATATAATTAATATATAATATAATAATAAAGTGTATTAATAATAACAATTTTAATAAGATTATAAAAATAATAATAAAATTAAAAGTAATAATAATAAAATAAGATAATTAAAAAAATAAAATATTAATGATATTAATATTAAAAACTAAATATAATAATAAAATCATAAATAATAATTATAATAATAAAAATAATTAAATAATAATAATAAAATTGAAATTATAGTAATAATAAAAATAAATTTATAAAATAATAATAATAATAATAATATTTTTAACAATAATAATTTAATTTTTATTTTAAAATAATTAGTAATCTTATAACTTCAATTAAAATAATAATATTTTATTAATTACACTCAATAAATTAATTATATTTAATTTTAAATTAATTTAAATTATAATTTCATTTACTAACAAATTATTTTATCAATCATACATATCACATCATTCACAAAATTTTATAAAATTTTCACTCAAGTCTTGTCATTTTTCCCTTAATCTAAACAACCTAACTTTTGAGACACTTTCATCTCAAATCATCTCTCTAATCTAAATAAAATCTTAAAGTTTTCAAAAAGACAATCTTCTTAGGAAAACGAGGAAGAGAGTTGTGTGTGTAAAATACCATACGCTTTTGTACTACACTAGTGTGATGTAAATTAAACTCCATGTGGGAGAATTGTTAGCATTGTGGAGTTTGGTTTTGGTCGCACGCGGTATAATATTAAGAGAATTTGTTCTCTATGTTTATATATAGGCAACAAATTGGTAAAACACTTCTTAATGTAGTCGTGGACAAAATATACACATATTGTAATGAACCATGTCAAACTTTTTTTCTTTTTGTTCCTAGCAATTGTTTAGGAGAGAGATAATTGCAGGTTTCATCAATTGTTGTGTAGCTTATTAAGCTAACTAAGTCAAATCATAATTGAAAAGTTTAATTTTTAACAGAATAATTGTCAAGGAAGAGATTATCTAAGGTGACATTAATTGTCCTATGACATAAGCCAGATAGATTGAATCATGAGGTTAAGACTCTTAAAGTTATGAATTTACTATTAACTGGAACTTTTGACATCATTTTATATTCATAGTCTCAAAGTTTGGGGTTGAAGATAATGTCGTGATTTCTTATATAAGTTGTCTCGTGACTTATATGCCCCAAATATTTTCAGTGTCACTTCCTTAAAGAATCCCAACAATGATATCAAAGCCAAGATTCTTATGATATTCAATTGAGACAAAGGTAAACATGTCTCATTATGATAAAATCCATAACACTTAGGATAAGGAGAGTGTGTTGTGATAGCTTAAGAACTTAATCATAGATTAAAATTCTTGCATTAAATAGAAATAAAAAAATAAGTAACATATAAAAAAAATACTCACAAATATATTGTATTAAGATTTTAGATTAAAGATTGTGTTATCATCTTTTTTATAGATTGTTTCATGACTCGTTAGTACCAATCTTTCCTATATATCTCACAGGAAAGATTTAACAATTTTAAATAAAGATTAATTAATTAAAAAATAACAAATATAGGAAAAAAAAACTATGAATCTCATTTAAATTAGGCTCCACATATAACTGTTAGTATTCTCACAATACTTAAGGATTTGATGAAGTCATGCAAGACATGACCAGCAAGCCAAAGCAAGCAAGTGGAAATGTGTTTTAGGCTATGTCTTAGTGTGAGTGAGTATAATTGGTCGTGAAAGAGAACCTATGCACATCTAAGGAGAAATTCATTAGCACATGGGTTAAATGATTTAAATCAAACCATAAAAAGGTTTTAACTTCAGTTAAAAACAGTTTTGGAAAATAAGGTACTGAACTATTATGAACTGATTTCAAGTTAAGCCGAATCAATTTATTTGTGTCTGAACATAACTGAATTAACAGTTTTGGAAAACAAAGTACTGAACTATTACAAACTGATTTCAGGTTAAGCCGAATCAATTTATTCGTGCATGAGCTTAACTGAATTAACTGTTTTTCTGAAAATCTGGTTTGAGCTATTCTTCTATAAAACAGTGGTTTTTTTAAGTGCGAAAAAAACAAAAAGAAACAAGAAAAAGAAAGAGAACAAAGAAAAGAAAGAAGAGACATACATTTCTGAAAATCACAATCGTTTTGAAATACATTCTGTGAGAAATACTGTGAGAGATTCTGCTGTTTTCATAATAATCAGTTTCGAAAGAGGGCTTTTACTTAAAGAATCAATTCTGACTAAAGTGTGCTACTGGGTTTCTTCAAGACTATGTACAGGCCTTTCTTTCTGCGCCAATCAGGGAATTTTTCTAAACCCTTCTTGATCCTGTTTGAATCAAGATTTGAGGTGTTTTTATTGTAATTTTGTGTAATTCATTGAACGTTTGTACTGGTTTGGGCTTTAGAAGTAAGCCTGTGTTTTCTGCTGAAATTGATTGGAAGTTGTGGGGAGCAGTAGATCAATTTGCAGGGTTCTGATTTTTACGGGGAGTAGAAATTGACTGGTCTGGGCTATAGGAATTAGCCTGAGGTTTTCTGCTGAAATTGATTAGAGGCTGCAGGGAGCATTGGATCAATTTAGCAGGGTTCTGATTTCTACGGGGAGTAGAAATTTGTTGATTAATTGTATGTGAACAATTAATTGAGTTAGTGAAACTTTCTCTGTAAGTTGTGCAGAGAAGACTGGTCATAGCCCTGTGTGGTGAACCAGTATAAAATTGATTGTGTCTCTTCTTCTTGAACCCTTTTCTTATATGTGTAACTTGAATTGTGTGATTGATTCTGATTATTCAACTGTAGCAGTTTATGAAATCTTGATTAACAGACTGTTTTGTTTCAACCATTGAATTACATATTGTATTAACTGAAAATTGATTGCATTGCTGGAAAATTTAATAATATGCAATATCTCATATCAGTTTTAATTCTGAACAGATCTGAAGGTTGTTTTGTAATATTAGGAATCTGAGTTGCTGCATACTTAAGAGTTAATTACTGCAGTGTGATTCTTGATATTTTTACTGCAAGAATTGTGTATTTGATCCTGTGGTGACATTGAAATTAACTGATAATTGACCTTGGCTGAATTACTGTAGTATTGCAGAATTGATATCATTGTTGTGTGTTCTTGGTGAAACTGAATAATTGAATCTGCATTCTGAATTAGTTTCACGTCTGAATTACTGGTGTTAGGGAAATTTATAAGATTTACTAATATTGATTGAAACCAGTGTAGTGCTTTGTTAGAAGTTTTAAATTAGTATTTTGTAATTCTACTCTTCTCTGCTCTCATTCAAGTTTGATTTTTGTGTGTTTCTGTTATGAGTGTATACTGAAATTAAAATAGTGTGAACCTGACCTGATTAATGTGCTGCTGTGAAATTGTAATTCAGTGTGATTGAGAATCTGCTGTGTGCTTATATCTGTCAGTATAACAAATTGATTCATTCGTGTCTTGAATCAATTTATTTCTTTCCTGTATCCTATATCTTTAATACCAAGATTCATTAAAGTTTTTCAGATTGCGAAAACTATTTTCAAATGTCTAAATTGGTTAAAATCTTTCAAAGTTCAATTCACCCCCCTCTTAAACTCAGCCTACAATATTTTCAATAACATTACATATAAGATTATGAAACCATCACGTTATTTTAATTATAATTATAACTTATTTTAACCATGCTTTTAACTTGGAAAAGATATACACAAAAATAAATTAAAAGGATCCATAAAAAAAAGTATAGTTTGATATCCATCACCTAATATTCATAATTTTTTAAGTACAAAAAAAAAAACTACTTCTCTCAATATTCTGGTTTAAGTCAATGTCTCCCATCTTGTAATAATGCCCTTATGTCATTTTACCATTAGAAGGAAGTGTTTTATATTTTATCTTTCTTATTCTCTCATTTCCTAAATTCTTAACATTTTAGTTTTTGAATTTTATTTTGAAACTATTAATATTTTATAATTTATAACTTATTTGATCTTTTCACATATTTTTTCTTAAATATAATTTTTATCATTTTTTTAATTAAATTAGAATACTTTTACTAAGATGAAAAAAATTGGGATTGGATAACGTACTGAAGTGACTGGACTTACAAACAAAAGAAAGGAATGAAAAAACAAATAGATTAAATCTGGGTGACTCCACGTGTCAGCGTATCGACCACGAGATCAAAGTATTGTAAAATAAAACCAGATATTACTGTACAGCAAAATATCGGCCTTAAGAGAAGACATAAGGATGACAAGTGTTCATTTGGTGGACCCCACGTGAGGCAGAAGATCACCTCAAGCGCTGCATATTAAAATAATAGATGGCGGAAACTGCGCCACGTCATCATGGGTGTAGCGATCCACCTTTTGATGATCCAGTGAGAGAGATGGAGATTTTGGTGGGAAGATATTTTTGACGATTTTCGCGGTTGTGGGCGAAAGCTGGTCACCAGTGAATCAGGATCAGAAGCAACTAAAGAAGAAGAAGAAGAAGAAGAAGAAGAAGAACGGTTTGTTCCTAACAAAATTCATTTCTCTCTCTCGAATTTAGTTATTTATTATTATTGTTATTGTTGCTGCTGAAGACGACAACTGTGATGAGATCAATTTCGTTTACTCTGTTTTCTTCTTCTTCGTCTTCCTCGTCGTAACCGATTAGGGTTTTTCTCTTTCGTCGTAGAATGAAGCATGCTGTTGTTCGAGAATGGCTGAGTTGAGTGGTACGATGCAAGAGCACGGGACGGACAACAATGGCAATCGCTCTGCAGAGGTGGTTCGCTGGGAGAGGTTTCTGCCGCGGATGGTGCTTAGAGTCCTGCTTGTGGAAGCTGATCATTCCACTCGACAAATCATCGCCGCGCTTCTTCGCAAATGCAGTTACACAGGTTCTGTATCTTCTTAGTTCCGAAGAACTTGTTATCGATTTCGCTGTTTGTGTCGTTTTCTTCTGGATGATGTTTGTGGCATTGTATTATTTAACTAGTTGCCGTTCGCTTGCGATAATTTTACTTCTGCTCTGCCGTTTTTACTATGGTCTATAGAATTAGGTTACGTGTATAACAGCGGTGGTATCCAGAGAATACTTTTATTTAATTTTTCGGGCAACATCATGAATACGTTGGTCAATGTGTTGCTTTTTTTTTTTTTTTTTTTTTTTTTTTCTCTCAGAATTTGTAATAAGCTTTTCTGTTATGATGAATTATGACTTGAGTGTATGAAAAATGAGAATCTCTGTTTTCATTCATATGTTTAGAGTGTTTTGTTCTAAAAGAAAACGCAGCAAACCTGATTACCTTATCCAAGGTTTTAAAAAACAGGCCACAACCCTGTGCAAGTTCACGAGTGTCCATGACCCCAACAGTAGAAGCATCGGCAATTTTCCACAATATCAATAAACACGATGAAACTGCAACTGTAACCGCAATTGAAAATCTTGACTCCCGCTGTAATTTTAGTTGTTTTTTAGTAGAAGTAAATTTGTTTATCAAGGGATATAGTTCTGTCGGTTAAAGCAGAGTAAATGAGTTGTTATAAATTCTTGGTAACCAGTTTGTCTCCATCCTTTGAACAGAAAACGAGTAATCCAATCATTCTAATTTCAACCCCTTTAGTTTCAAATGATGTATTTATTTGCATTGTATATTTGGGAGATACATTCGGGAAGGAAAGTCTAGTAACGTTTATTATGTAAATACACACACATATATATGTATGCACAAACACACATATTCGGTTGAAATATCAAACAATTATTTTTTCAAGAAACTGATAATGGAAAACATTATGGACTGTCCAATTTCAGCTTGCCAGTATTGTTTTCGTGCTTATCACTTAATGATAATTTTCTTTTCCATGTAGTTATCGCGGTTCCAGACGGCCTAAAGGCATGGGAATTGTTGAAGAAGAAGGCGTCTGAGCTAGATCTTATAATAACTGAAGTGGATCTGCCAGCAATATCTGGATTTGCACTTCTTTCTTTAATCATGGAGCATGAAATTTGTAAAAACATTCCTGTCATAAGTATGTTGAATTGTTTCTTTGTCTTTGTATTTTTAGTCTTATGTTAGGTAGAAATGGCTAATGGGCTCAGGTTTATTCTCATCGCTGTGCAGTGATGTCTTCTCATGATTCTGTGAGCATGGTGCTAAAATGCATGCTAAAAGGGGCAGTTGATTTTCTTATAAAACCTATTCGGAGGAATGAACTAGGAAACTTGTGGCAGCATGTATGGAGAAGGCACGCTGTATGTCATATTTTCCGATCTTTTTATGGAGATTTTTTGTATTATTTTCTTCTTTTATAACAGCTTGCTCTTTTAACGTATATTTACTTGTTCCTTTTTTCTTTCCTCTCTCTGCCGTATACTAATTATTCAGAGTGGCACTCCTACTCAAAATACAACATTTTCACCAAAAAATCTTAACACTGCTTCCGACAACAATTCTGAAAGCGATAAATCCAGTGGTTCTGTGGCTTCCTCTAAGAAAAACAACGAATGGAGTGAGAGATTAAATGAGACTCAAGTAAGTTTCACTGCCTCAATTTTGCCAAATTTGTCTTCTAGTGTGATTCTTACAGATGTCAATTTTCTTAGAGTTTAGTTTGTAGAGTGTGAAGTGATTGACTTTTAATTTAATTATGTTTTTATATCTGAAATTCTTTCTACAATTTTCACTCTGCATGGATTGAGTGACATATAAAGACATGCAACCTAAACTCTATTGCACAATGCATTTACGAAACCACTTCACTTGAAGAAAATATCCTTTCTAGATTAGTTTTGCTTCTGAAATTTCAAATTGAAACTATAAGTTTTGCAAACTCTTGTGAAGAGCACTTATACATTGCCAATTTTGGAAGTTTATAGTACATGTGGAAACTATGCAGGACGTGCCCCAGCTGAAAAGTTCTGAACAGAATAAAATTGATTGGGTGAAGCATGAAAAGTTTGCCAGATTTGAAAGTGAATCAGCTAAGATTAATAATGAAACAAGAGGTATACGAATTTTATTTTACACTTGGATAAGAATATGCTTTTGTCTTGTTTTAATGTATTGACTGTTATGTTATCTGTTAAAACATTTAATGCAGATAAATCATTTACAATTGTATCAGAAACTGCAAGGTGCGACAAAACTTTTGAATCAGCGGATCTAAGGCAAGAACAAGACCATGGCTGTGCTGATACTGAAATTGAGGTTGAAATCTTAAAATCTGATTTAGGCATAGGAGATTCTAATATTATTACTGAGTTGCATGGCTGCAGTGATGAACGGGTGAAACCAATTAAAGGAGCTATTGACTTGATTGCAACATTTGGAAATCTTCCAAAGAACCCTGATGAAAACTATAGTCTCAACGGTGGTAATACAACCATGTTTGATGGTGTTACGCAATTGGAACTTTCTTTAGGAAGTGATTTTCCTGGAAACTCATGTAAACAAGCAAGCGAAGCAACTGAGGAATCTCAAAGATTGAACCATTCACACACCTCTGCATTTTCTTGGTGAGTTCTGTGTTTTCTTGTGACTTTTTTAGTTCTTCAAATGATATCTACCAATACCAGATTCCGTAAAATCTTTCCACAATCTTTCTACCCTAAGAAACTAATTTTGATCAGTGGAAGGAAGTTCTTTGTGGAGTTTTTTTTATATTATTTCTCTCGTGTCCTTTCATTTATTTTGTCAGTTTTGTTTATGCTGTTCTATATTAACATTGGTGAAACCTGAACAATTGGTGATTTGGAGTGAAACGCAATTTTGAGAGCCTATAATCTATTATAATCTCATGGCAGGATCCAATTCATGGTAAAATTTTGAGAGCCTATAGTTATGTTTCTAAAACCTAAATACGGAAGAGACCACACAAATGTGGGTGCTTTTGTGCACCGTCATCTGCAATAAGAGGAATTCTTCAATGGGGTTTGATAAAATAAATTGGATTGTTCATTTTCAAGTTTATAGATCAAATCATCTCTTTGTTAAACTATACAGGTTGGTCCCCCTTTTGTTAAACATTAAACTTCTGCACCCTTATGGTTCCCCCAACCCCCAGCACCCAAAATTAAATGTTTAAGCTTTCATCCTTGGATGATGAGAATCAGTATCCAGTCTTTGATTCTAAATTATTTTTCCTAGTGATCCTTTCAAAAAATCAACTTGCATTAATTCTTTGCGATTACACAAATTTTGTGACGTTGGGTGACAATTTCTATATGCAGGTATAGTAATAGTAAATTGGTGCACCCTCTTTTTCGGACACCATCAATCACATCCACCGAAGTAAACAACCCCAGTTGGGATTCTCATGAATCCCATAAATTGTCTCGAACTACTTCTGGAAATTGTTGTCAGTATGGTGGCTCAAATAAAAACCTGGAGAATATGATCAGTACAGTTATTGATCAGTATGGACAAGTTAAGCCAAATTTATCAAGCAGTCAATGTGGAATGTTACCTGTTTCAGGGGTTATTTCCGATCTCAAGTCCAAGGGACATGGTAATGTTTTCACTTCTGTGTTCTACGCACCATCTGGTACTCACCCTGTGTGGAGTCCGAAACCAGTCTGCCAGAACGAGGGTTCTCCCTTTCCCACAAGTACCTCCTCCCAGTCCAATGCTGAAAGTCACCACTCTGACCAATATCATGACTGTTCCAATGATGCTACTGGTCTTAATCAAAATGTAAAGGAAGACACTGATTTGGATCAGGCAAGGCATGATTCTCCTGCTGCTGCTGAGAGTGCTGGTAACAGTTTATGCCATGATGCTTCATATCATGTCAATAGTAGTGCGTATGGAAGCATGGACAGTGGAAATGATGGGCTTGCTACTTCAGCTATAGTATCCAAGAACAACCCAGAAGGTTTCAGTGATAGTGTTTGTCATAATTATGATGGGTCTCGAGCCACAGATTGTTATCGCACTAGTCAAAGAGAAGCAGCTCTAACCAAGTTTCGACTGAAGCGGAAAGAGCGATGCTTCGAGAAAAAGGTATTGCAACCAGCACTGATGTTAGTAAAATGGTACTTTATTTTAAAAGTATTTATGGTAAAGTTATATCTATGACTATAGTTAGGTTGGAAACTCCTGTACTATCATCTGCTAATGATCTTATTGATAAGAACTCTTAATTTCTTGTAAAGGTTCGATATCAAAGCCGGAAAAGACTGGCAGAGCAGCGGCCTCGGGTCAAAGGGCAGTTTGTACGCCAAGTACCACAATGATCATCCAGTTGCTGATGCTGGCGGTGATTCATAATCTTATTTATTTTTATTTAGGTTACCTGTAGTATTAAATTACAGCTGACTGTAACACTGATTGCGTCAACAAGGATTAGATGTAGGTTGGTGTGGGTGTGTGTGTTGGTGGAATCTGTTTATCTTGAAGCATTAAGCAAAGCAAGAGTAGGCTGGTTGAAGATAGCTAAAGTGCAGTGTTGGTGTTTTCTTCTGACTTGATATTTGGACTGCCACTTCCAAATTTAGGATTTTGTAATATTTAGTGGGATCGATTTTGGTTTTACCGTGTATACGATTTCTTGGTTAAATACTAATATGGGTCTGTAATTACATAGTTTCTAGGTTTCAGTCTGAAAAAAATTCCCTCGAGAACCTCGGGTTTTAAAGTTGAAGGATCTTTCTTTGCATTCGATTATTGACCATTGTTTTAAACTCTCATCATGCAGTTGCCCATCTATTTCAGTTCGCAACCATGGACATTAATTCTCTGTTTACTCGATACATAGCAATAAGTGTGAAGGTAAGATTGAATACCTGTAAGTCTCCATATGCCACTTGGAAGGTGGTGGTAACCTGGGAGAGTATACGAATTGTGGCTTTAATACTGTATGGTTCCCTTGCATGTTCATGTTCTACAGTTCTCTTTTTCGTCTCTCTTTCAAGTTTCCTCGTCTGACCTTGGAGCGAAGTTCATCTGAAAAGCTGAATGTTAATGGACATAAAGATAGAGAAAGCACTTTCATAGCTCTTGGCTGCGTGGTGGACGATTGGCTGCGGTTGTGGATACAATCATAGAGTGGTCCTTGATGAAACCAGCACATGGACTTGCACAGCGAAAGCATCAATAATGTGCACTTGTGGGACACCATAGTGTGTAGGATGATGTGGGACTTGAAGAGGCAATGATCCAAACTCCAAATAGTATATTGAACTGAAGACACGTTGGCAGTGATGGGCACATCATGCAGAAGCGTCACAATTTAATTTTGTCCATACATTTGTGAAAGGGTTCAGACCGACCCACATCACCTTCTTCTGCTATTCTTTCTTGTTCTTCATCATTGCCCACTTCACTCTTGGACCTAATTCTGTTACTATCTCACTCTTAACAATTTGGTTCTTTTTGTAAAAGAATTCAGGAGCGTTCGATACAACTGAATTTTTTAGTTTTCTAGAAATATGTTGAGAAAATGTTTTTTGTTTAGATTGGTCCATCTTCTAAAAATAACTTTGCGAGTAAATTAGGTTTTCCATAAATGATTTTTAGTGAAGTTTTTCACTAAAAACGTTCCTACCAGAGAGATGACAATTTAACTTTTTGAGTTAAAGTTAAATGTTGTTATTAAGTCGTTAAAGAGTTATAATAACATTAATTTTTTTTTGGTAAAAATAAAATCCTCGCTTTGGTTCTTAATGTAAGACACTTATAACATAATTCCGCAAGCTAATAGAGGTAATTAATTCAATTTATTTTACTGAATTTTTAACTCAATATTACTAAGTAAAAATTTACCTTTATCATTAAAAACTTTTAAAATTCTCTTCTGATTAATAAAAAAAAAACATATTCATAATGTTTAGTATGAACAAAATGTAAAATAACTTACAATAAAGACCACCGTTTTTCTTAAACGTATTCCTCTATTTTGAAAAAAAAAATGCTCCTTTTTATTTATCTCTTTAAAATTTCAATAACATATTTTGTCATTATAGCTTAGTCCTTGCAATAATTTACACGTGTACTTATTGTATTAGGTGGAGAGGAAAACAGATAAAATAAGAAATTGTTCAACTATTTTATTAGAATATAAAAATTATTATATTTCTTAGTTCCTGTAAAATAATATTGAAAGGCATGCAAAAAGCTATGCATGAATTCTCAGAAAAAAATTATTCATATATTAAAAAAGAAGTTAGTATTTTATATAAGTGCAATTCAATATTAATTAATAGAACATAATTTTTAAAACAAGTGCGTTAGCATCTCAATAATACTTAAATAACACCATATTCCAAAAATTTTAAATATATATTATATAAACGAGTTATGTCATCTTTAATGTCAAGTTTTAAAATTGAAATTTAATTTATTTAATTAATAAAATCTAACTTAAAGTTCAACCTATTAATAAACGACAATTTCAGCAAATAATTAATAACTTGTAACTAAATACTTTACCAATAATTTGACTGATTTACCTAATTTCTAAGGTATATAATGTTAAACTAATTCATTATCATTTATTTGTTAGAAAAGCACTTCCTAACTTCCACATCATCGACCAAATTTGACACTTTTAATGGGGACAAATGACTCTATTATGTAAAATGTATTAAGATAAATTTGGCAAAATTTCTAAATTAGTGTAATTTTTTTGTGAAATTATCAAAAATAGTGTAATTATTTTTTTCGATTTATCGTGTAGAAGTTGCACATAATCATAATAAATGGTGTGTTGCAGGATTTAATTATTTAAGATTATGTGAAATGGTAAAAAGATAACTCAAAATTTAGTTTAATAAATAAAATTGTGTAATAAATATACTATTTTAATTAACTAATTATTTAATTAATTAAAGTAGTTAGACTACTGTACCATTTTAGGGTGATTAATTCTCTCATCCTTCCTTAATTTGAATTGAGGAATATTCTGTTGTGAAGAAAGATTAACTGTTGTAAAAAAAATTTATGTAAGATAGTTAAATAAAAAAATGGTTTTTATATAGTAAAAATTTAAATTATTTTAATTTTAAAAAAGGTTAAAACTTTTTAAAAAAGGATGAAAGGGAAGTGGTTAGTTTTTAAAACTTATTTATATATTTTTTCTTCCTAAAACTAGTTTCTCTCTTTTTTTTTCTTTTATAAAAATAATCATTTCTGTAATTTTATAAAAATTTCCAAGCTACTTCTGTTATTTTTTTTTTCTTAAAACTACTTTCGCTCTTTTTTTTCTTTTATAAAAATAGTTATTACTGTAATTTTATAAAAAATCTCAAACTATTTGCTCTTTTTTTTTTATTTTATAAAAATTCTCAAACTTACATAGATTTTTTTCTTTCACAGGACACTTTTCTCGTAGTAGTGATTCTTCTATTCAAATTAACTTCACATTTATTTTAATTATTTAATAACAATTAATTTCAATCATTACATATTCCATGTTCAACAAAATTTCTCAACCCAATACGTGTGAAAACAGGAGAGGAATCCTGGAAGAATTAATCACCTTAAATCATGTAGTAGTGTAACAATTTTAATTAATCAATTAATTAGTTAATTAAAATAGTATCTTTATTGCATGATTTCATTCATTTAATTAAAATCTTGTTTTCTTTCCACAATTTCATATACTTTTAAATCAAATGACCCCATTTATTCACAATAATATAGTGCAAGCTCTCCAGGATTTACTCACACTAACAAGAAAAAGAAAAAGTGCATAATTTTGAGAATTTTACAAAAAAAAATTACACTAGTAATTAACCGATAAATTCATGTCTCCTTTCTACATATTATAAAATAACTCTTTCTTTTAAATGTCAATATAATTCATTAGTTTTTCTTTGTTGAGGAATTATTGATTTGTGATCACTAAGAGAGAATGAATTGAAGCACACAATAAGTGAATAAATGTAACCCCTTGCAAATCCTCCTTACATCATCCATCCTCGTTTAAGTTGTTATTTTCATGCATTAATAATTGAACCTTCAAAACCGCAGGAACAGTTCATTCTTTTTATTGTCACATGACTATCTCGTTATTTTACTGAGTAAAGTTATTATTTTATTTTAGTTTAGTCTCAATTAGTTAAAATGTTTTTAATTTAATTCAAAAACTATGATAATTTCAATGTCAAGTTTTTATTAGTATTCTAAAAATATCCTAAAACCTCTTAACCATATATTATTATTATTTATATTAAAATATATTGTTTATACCTCTTAACTTTTTAGATTGTGAATACGAAGCTATTTCTTGTCCATCTATCCTGCTATCTAACATTTCTTTAACATAGATGTAAATGTTTCTGATGGTTAACTTAAGGGTTTCTTATTCACATTACGTTGGTAAAAGCAGAAAAAGAAAAGGAGTTGGATAAAGACAAAGCAAGGCATAAAACAGGAAAAATAAAAGTAAAACACATAGCATCAAGTGGGATCAATAAACAGGCAATGATATGATCTAAAAAACCTAAAGAGAAACACACCCTTATGCTTTGATTCCAAGTTTCCCTGCTTATTCCATCTCATGGATTTCCTTTCACTTTTTCACTTCACTATATCCACAGCCTCCATTTGTAGCTGTTACTTCTACATATGATACATATAACACTTCCACAAACTCTTTAACTAGAGACCAACCACTCCTCCCATGGCAGAAATGCAGATACAGCATCAAGAAGACCATGACCGTATCCCTCATAACCCTAACCCTAACCCTAACCCTAATCCCAACCCTACCCATTACACACAATACCGTTTCCCTGGCAAAGTTCCCCACCATCATCTCCACAACATGGACAAAGCTACACCTTCTCGCTTCAAACCCAATGCACCCAAACGTGAACACTGCATTTGCATAACCGTCTTCCTCCTCTTACTTGGCCTCATACTCCTCATCCTGTGGCTCGCCTACCACCCTTCCAAGCCACGTTTCACGGTCGCCAGCGCCGCCGTCTACGGCCTCAACGCCACCACGCCGCCGCTCATCTCCATCTCCATGCAATTCAACATCGTCATAAGAAACCCTAACAGGCGTGTCTCCATTTACTTTGACAGGCTCTCAGCCTACGTTTCCTACCGAAACCAACCCATCACGCCGCATGTCATGCTTCCCCCGCTCTACCTGGAGAAGCACAGCGCCGTGTCGCTGTCGCCGGAGATCGGAGGCGTGCCGGTGCCCGTGTCGGTGGAGCTCACGAATGGACTGGTCATGGACGAGACTTATGGGGTGGTTGGTGTGAAACTTGTGCTGTATGGAAGGTTGAGGTGGAAAGCTGGTGACATAAACTCTGCACATTATGGATTGTATGTGAAGTGTGATGTGTTGATGGGTTTGAGAAAAGGTTTTGTGGGTCAGGTTCCTCTCCTTGGATCTTCCGTTTGCGACGTGAATACATGAATAGTGTGTTCAGTTTCACGTTTCAGACGCGATTTTTCACATCGTTAACGCGATTCTTCTATTCTAACATGTTTGAAAACATGCTAGAAAGCTGGCTACTACATATATCTGATTAATAAAGTACAATGTGTGCATGCATGTATCTTAGTGATCCTATATTCCTACTACATTTTAACTTTTTTCTGTCAAAAACCAGCAATTAGGTATAGAAGTTGGATTTTGCATTTGGGGGAGTTGTATTTTGTGTTTGAGTGATATGTAATATGTGAAAGAAAGTAGAGATTTGATTATTTAAGTCTTTTGAGTCTCATTGTACAATATGTTATGTTAAGAATGTAGAAAGATTATCTATTTGTGCATGGCATGGTTATCTGGATTTATGAAAAGATATTTTCGAGAATTATCACCATTTAATAACTGATTTTTTATTATTAAGAATAATCTAATAGTGGAAGGTAATTTTGTAATAATTATATTATTTATAAGTGTTAAATAGTTTAAGTCACACGTTGAGTAAGAATGATAAAATTCATTAATATATAAGAAAAAAGATCCATAAATTCAATGTCTTAAGGTTTTGGGTTGAAAGTGACGTCATTCCGTGTTGGTTTAGCTCAGTTCTCATTCTTTGTAAGATCTTTTCAGTTTTACCGGCCGATGATATACGGCTTAGACGAGTACTTTGATCCTGTATTAAATGGGGAGTATCCACGAACTAATTATTTTCTTGTGTGAATTTGGGTGAATTTCTTTTTTTTTTCTTTTTTTTTTTTACATTTGCTTATGAGGATTACCAACGATAAGCAAACAAATAATATAAAAATAGGATAAGCAAACAAACAATATAAAAATAGTTGTATACTGAATATATCTTTGCAAGAGATATTAAACTATCAGCATCTTTGGTTTGATTGGTTATTTGAATTTTGGATTGTCGTGTTTAAGGCAGAGGAATCAAAGTGTGGACGAGTGGGAATTAATGCAACAGTAGGTAGTTGTGTTGTCTCTATCCTAAAGTGCTTGCTGCTTTTGTAAAGCCAAAAGAACATATCCTACTTATTATTTTATCAAATCTTGTCTTTACTTGTTGAATAGGAAAGAGATTAAGATTGAACTTGTCCACTAAGAAAAGGAGAAACTTGGATAAGTCTTTAATGAGGTACTGTTAACATCAAAAAGTCAGGTCATCTCAAAAACCTGTGAGAATTCATCTAAAATTGATAATAAGCTATTGAAGAAAATTAGTTTGGACTGATATTTTTAATTAATTCTAAAATATTTATAAGATAGGCGACAACGCATATATCTAAGAATTACATAAGGTATACACTAATTTTTCAGTTATTATTGATATTTCTCTCAGGAAAAACAAATTTATTCATTATTAATTTATAATTTTTTATATTATTTATTTCTTAAATCGTTATATAATATTCAAATATTTAAATTTTTTACTACTTGTTGGACTATGGTTTCACTCTGATTCAACCAATAAAATGTGAATTAATATTTTTATCAGTTTAATTATGTCCAATTTTTAAAATATTAATAATAAGTTTGTCTTTATATATCTATAAAATTAGTGTGAACATATGTTTTTACCTTTAATAAACTCTTTAAATATGATTAGTTAGATTTTAGTCTTTAAAATTTGAAATTTGATTTTATATATCAAATAATTTTAGTCACTTGATCTTTATAAAAAGAAGTATGGAATTTGATGTTGAAATGGAAAAAAAAGTGAAAAATTATATTGTTTGAAGAGAGAGAAAGAGAATGAATTTGATTTAAACATTTGTATTTGATGTGAGCGTGACTAAAAAAAATTAAAATAACTGAATTATAAAATGAATTACTAATTTTTCATTGGTTGTATTTTATTGATAATAAATTTAAATAATGGATAGTTTTAAAGTGATCTATTAATGTAATGCAAAAAAAGATAAATTTATTTAATTTTTAATTATATATAAGTATATAAACAATTAATTAAAAATAAAGTTTAAATTTTGTATCATACAAATATAAAAAGATGGATTAATTTTTTTTAATATGTGAAATTAGATTTAGAATTTAAATTTAAATTTCACAACCACAAACATCCATGGTTACACATGATACCATGATATCATAAAGGAAGTGTCAAATCAAAAACTGAAATCAAATTTATGGATAGACTTGTATATAATTGTGTTCATGAGATAAATGATTATGCTTCAACTTATATTTGATTTGGTACCATCTATAATTGACTATGTGTTGAGTTATAATTGATTATACCCTTGAACATGAGTTATAATGATTATATCTTTGAACATAATCTATTATGTCTTAATTTTGATTAACTATAAGCACCCCTTTTGGGTGGAATTTATTTTATCTTAAACTTCTATTTATGCATATCATAATATTTTATTATGCATACCCAATTATATGTCTGAATTATTTGAAATAACTGTAGGAGAGAAAAGAGCAGTTGTGACACATATGCCTAATGTTTTTTTTTTTTTTTGTCTGCATGTCATAAATAGTGATTATGCTGTGCAACACATAAAAAATTATTAAACATTGGATGTCCGATTCGAATATATTTCTACCAGAAAATTTTATTGGCAAAAGGACAAATAGGGCAACTAATAAGTGTTGGACAGACGAAGCTTAATAATTGACATGAATTGTTTATTGAAATAACAAAAAGATAAAAAACATATTTTCTTATCTTATATATTATTAAAAGTCCAAACTAATATTCTTTCACTTTCATTCACTTAGAATATTTTTATTTGTCTATTTATTTAGAATTATTTTATCTTCACCTAAGTCATGAATATTTATATATTTACCATGAATAAAAAAAATAGCAATAAACGACATATTAAAAAAAAACTTGAATGGAGCATATCGAAAGAGAACAGTATTAATACATTCAGTAAATCTCAAATACGTTATTATTGTCATTATTCTTAGAAAAATATCCTTTCTTATTAAAATCTCTTTATTTTATACGAATTACATTGAAATATGTCTGTCTGATTACTTTTATTATAAAGAAAATGAAAATGTTGGTGGAAATATTTTATTTAAAATGTAATAATACATTCCTTACTAATTATCAACACAACCTTTATCCATAAAATTTCCCAGTTCATTATATAATTGTAAACATCTTCAACCATAATAATTCCCAAGATATTTTTTCAGACTTTGTCTGCTGTGAAAGCAACTGTGTCTGCAATTACAGTAGTCCAATCAAATAGACAATGTTTTATTAAGGCACGAGAAAACATATCCTCCCTTGTCATATTCAAACACACCAGTTCGAGAAGAGAATATATATATATATATATATATATATATATATATATATATATTTATTTATAT
>Ga0209489_100726_pt1 | contig 64632 bp, 23 predicted proteins | sample SiratrowhiteBW_FD_187527 | JGI IMG/M metagenome (GOLD analysis project Ga0209489, IMG submission 187527) | Root nodule microbial communities of legume samples collected from California, USA - Siratro white BW (SPAdes) (version 2) | ecosystem: Host-associated > Plants > Roots > Nodule | place... | reverse complement strand
ACACACACACACACACACACAAATATATATATATATATATATATATATATATATATATATATATATATATATATAAGCTTAAGAATAAGAAGAGGAAAATAAAATAAAATAAAATAAAATCAATTAGAGATGGTATACTTTCAAATAAAAAGATATAATAATATAACTCAAGGAATTCCAAAAAGAATGACAAGCAAAAACTAAGGCAAGTTTAGTAAGAAGCACACAGAAGAAATCCTAGTAGTTATGTCTAGAATTTGTGTTCAAAAGCAAAATAAAAAGAAATTTAAATATAGAATAATTAAAGGCACACAACTGAAATTTCAATATGGAATTAAAAGAACTTTACACTATGCTCACAACACAAGTTAAAGTCATAAGACTAACTAAATGTACAAGCAAATGCATCAATGAGTATTGTTTACGAGGATAGTTGCTCTATTCTTTTGCTTTCCTTTTAAATATCTTTCAATTGCGAATATTTTCTTTCTTTTCTCATATTTTGTTTTCTTTTTTCTATTCATTGAGATAATTCATTTTGTTGTTCTCAATTCAATTTCAAGAGTAGCTCAAAATTTGTGTTCAAAATCAACTCCAAATTCAACAGGCAAGAGGTGTAACATATTCTAAACAAATTATTTAACTTAGAATCTATGAAACGTGATTGGAAGCTCTTGACCTACACATATGAGGAAAAATGATTTAGAATTTTTCTAATATTCTAATAGCAAAAGAAGAACTTAAATCAAGAAGAATAAGTCTAAACAATTCAATTTTCATGTATTTGAACTTAGAAAAAATTGCAAAATTTTTAAGACTACATCTAAGGCATTAAAGAAGATAAGAATTGATTAAACAAGACTTAAAAAAAATTAGAAGAATCAAAAAATTAAGCTAGGTAATTACATGTTAAAACCAAACCAAACTATGTAAGAAAATTCAAGCAAAACATGTTATAGAAATTCCTATACACATGCAATTAATTCAAGAAAATTGGAACAAGTAAATCAATTAATTAAGACCAAAATTAGGCATAGAACATGTAAGGGAAGAAAACTAACATAAACTCGAAGGAAATAAGAATAAGACTGAAAACTAAGACAAGAAAGAAAGAAGAAGGACTTATCTCTTGAACACGTTTAAACCTAGCTATTGATGCCAAAATGATGGAATGCACCTGTCCTCCAAGCAGCGGAAGAAAGAGAATTTTAACTCTTCTAAGTCTCTTAGAAGAAACTGATATTGCTCCTCTCCTAAAGAAGGTTCCTAGGAGAAGTTTACTCACATGTACGACTTAAGAGAACAAGAAGACAAATATTTAAGCAAATCTATTCTTATTCAATCAAAGATGAGTTGTACATGGACCAAAGGGATCTTATTTGTAGATGTCTCGCACTTTAATACTACATGGCACAAAAAAGGTGGGACTAACAATTGTTGGACATCACACCTAGGAGGCTTGAACCTAGTGCCTAAATTTGGCCTATTTTTTGCCTCTCCCAAGTGATGTGAGACCCCATGCCTTTTGCTCTCTTCTTCCCTTGCCTCGACTGAATTCTAACTAAGTTTTCTAAGGTTTTGGTCGTTCCATAGGAGGCCTAATTAAGACCCACATATACCTTTACAAATTCTTACAAAAATACAAATAAAATATACACCTATACAATTTATACAAGACTAAAAGGAAAAAGAAATTTCTAGTAGTCTACACTCTATAGTAGGAGAGTCTTCTTCTTTAACGCCTCTTCTTCTTCAACCCTCCTAGCCATGAACCTTATCAAAGGCTCAATATGTTGTCTCTCAAATTATCCCTATCAATTCTGGAAGAAACTAACAATAATTCTTAATGCAATTATAGTTTAAGGTTATTATATCCTTCATGAGAATATGTTAGACGATATCCAAGCTAAGCTAGGCCAGAAAGTAATAAACATGATTGAAGAACCTATCCTTCAATGTTTTGATGATAATTAATAAGGATGAACATGGCTCATACATACATATATGTTTTTTTTTATTATGAACCTACTATATGTTTTGTGTAAGTTGTAGCGTATCAAACCTTTCAAAGGTTACGAGCACATGTTAAATTATTTATGATATATTTGTATAAAGGGCTAAATATACTCTATCTAATCATAAATGCTTTCTAGAATTAAAATAATATTATATATGGTAAGTTTATATCCTCGAGGTGCATAAATGCTTAAGCTTCCAGCACACTTCAAATATAAAAACAAAATATTTCACAATGTTCATATTGAAGTTAAAAAAGGAAACAAAAAAATTGTAAAGTAATTTAATTGATGTAATCATATTACGCTTTTATTACATATAATCAAATATGTTCAAAATATGTTAAATTTTATAATATCTATGGAAATGCAACCTTTTAGTTTTCTCATTGACTAACAATAATAAAGTCATGCAACATTGATTTCAAGTAATTAGAAGAGATTGTGAATTAAATGAAGAGTCTTTTAAATTTTACATGGAGCAGTTGTCATATTTATGAAATCTATATAAAAAAACTCAAAATTCAAGAGAATAAGCTTACATAATATATTTTGTCCAAGTATTCTAAGTTTTTCTTTACTTTATAAAGTCACCTAATGAGCTTAAACCAATTTTTCCTTGAGAGTTTCTTTTGAGTTTTTAATATAAGAGATTGCTTTTAGTTTTTAATATAAGAGATTGAGACGCATGAACCAAGAATGATATGTGTATTTGATATAATCAAATATGTGTAGTTACTTCTAATTAATATTTTGATTGGTGGAACATTTTAAAAAGTTTTTTTTAGAAAAACTAAATGTAACATAAAATTAGGTAAATCAATATAAAACTATAATGTTGTATTATTTGGTTGTTCAACAATTTATTATTTGTTAAAAAATTATAAAGCTTTATTTAACCTCATACTATACGAGCGTTTGAATTACTAATGGACAAAAAAACCAATTATTTACTTTAACTCTCAATTATTCGTTAATTTTTTTTACTATAACTCGTTTTCTCAACCTTTTAACATATAAAAAATTGAATTTAGAATGTAAAAATACAAAAATGTGACAATTTATTTGTGATTTTTTTAGTTTTAAAAAATATTTGTGGAAAACGTCTTTTTGCTGAAACCAAGTAAGTAACTTATCACTTCCTAGACAAATATCACTGCTTCCATTTCAATGAAACTGAATAAAATCTTCATCTCGCAATGTACTAGGTGACTTATGCCAGTATAATAAATGTTTTTAATTTGACAAATTATAGGTACATGGCATGTACCATTTTATCATACTATGGAAGAAATTGGAAGAACAGAAAGATACTGAATCTGATTTTACATAAAAAAAAGTAGTCACTTAACATGGTATATAAATACTCTGCATTGAACAACACACTTAAAAAAAAACACACTAAAATTAGAGAAAGACGGGAAGAACAGATATTATAAAAATAGTCACTAATTTTTGCCATAGCAAGATCCAATCCTACGAAATGTGGAATAAAATTTGTGACAATGAGAAATACAGAGGAGAATTATCTTGTGCATAGGTATATTAATAAGCAAGAAACAAATGAATTGCTGAACATGGACTAATAGAAAAGAAGAACACTTTACTCTAGTGGGTGAAAACCCATCAAGGGAAGCTACATGGTACATGCTCAAACAATAACCATGCTACTTATGAATGCAAAACATAGCAGAACAGCAACAATGGCACCTGCACAATCCAACCTAGCTGAACCAGAAGACTTCTTGCCCTCAAATTCCCCCGAACTGGGTGCCGGAGCTGGTGGCTCAGAAGAAGCATCATAACTCACTGGTTCATAGCCACTTGGAGTAGGAAAAAATGATGAAATATCTGGTGCTGACACATAAGGCAAAACGCCAGGAGAAGCTGAAATTGTAGGCTCAGTTTCTGAACTCACACCCTTTGAAAGCAAGATAACCAAAATGGTAAGGGAAAACAGCTTGATCATAGTGGCCATGATAGTAAAAAACTCCCAGAGTTCAAAAGGGTGCAGAAAGTTGTGTAGTGTTGGTAAGTGTATGGAAAAGATAAAGATGTAATAATATAAGAAGTAACAAAACTAAGTGTGGTGGTTGTGACAGTTTAACTTGAGGTGCATTTGGTGAGAATCACGGGGTAAGCAAGGAGTGTGTAGTGTATAATTATCTCTTTGCAAACATATTTATCAAAACCCTTTGTTTCTCTTGATTTGTCGGTTGTGATGAGTGCAAAAGAGATTCCATTTTCCAAAGGGCAATGAGGAAATTGAAACTGTGGAGGGGACAATGCACTATCATGACTATGAGATTCATTTAACAGTTCACATGGTGAAGCGTTTAGATTTTTATAATAGAAAGGGACCCACTTTCTCTTGGCCTTGTAGGGCACCCTACCATGTGATGTGAGTACTAGACAATGTTAAATGATGAGGATTTTCGACCTATCTTCTGGTTTTCAAATACTTCCATTAGAGCCACATGCATGTCTAATGTAAAATATTACATAGGTACAAATTTAAGATTCTCTCACCATGTCAAACTCTTGATAGGTTCTTGATTGGATCATTTTTTTTTTAAGTATTTATTGAGTAAAAAAGTGAGCAAATGAATCAATTAAGATGTTATTATAAGTTAAAACGGCGCACTTCAATTTTTACAATAATTTCTTGTTTAGTTTTTTCGACTATAGTATAAAAGTTTAAGTCTGTGACATTGATTTTTTTTTTTTAAAAAGTTTAATTTATTTTAACTTCTGATTTCGTTGTCCGGTAAATATTATCCAAACAAATTAAAGTTCAATTTATAACCGAATAAAAACGTTTTTTTAGAGAGGCAAAATTTATTGAATGTATGTGAATGTGACTAAAAAGGACTAGTCTATTGGTTTGATACATTACCACACAAATTGTTCTCATACCATCAACAATTAAATGTGTTGCAATGTTGCACTTCTTATGTTAGCTTCACCTATTAAGGCCTTGAAGAGGAGAAATATTATAATGTTTGAATAGAAAAATTTAAGAAGGTGATCAATTTTAATATTTATGATAAAATATATTATTTGAGTAAAAAGTTGAAAAATAAAATAAAATTTAGACTATTGAATGAGTTAAAAAAGTAAAAAAAATTCAAATTTCACTTAAAAGTAAGAATATGAAATTTTTTATATTTTAAAATTTTTATCTCTCGTTTTCATATTCTCTTCAATTCGATCTTGGTGGCATGTAGTTAGCTTGACTAAAACTGAAGCATTGCTAGCTTACTTGAGGTTTGAGTGTTATAATTTTTTGAAGGTTTATTTTAAACTGAAGTAGATCATATTTATGTTTTGGCCAACATAATGAAGACTATTTTATTATTGATGTAAGTCATAGATATTTTCATCAACATTAATACAGTTTTCTGAACGATGTCAAAAACAATGTTTTTTAGTTGATGTTAACTCGAGTTAATTTAGTTTAGGTTGGTTGGGGTAATTTTTTAATCAACATCAATTAAAGTTATTTCATCAACATTAACTAAAGTTAGTTTTTGAACAATGTAGGTTGAGATTTTTCTCAATCAACATTAAACATTAATATAAATTTCAAAGCCCAAATTAGGAGATTACTTTTTTTATTGATTCAGCTAGAATTTTTTAATTGATCTTAATAAGAGTTATTTTTATATTTACATTTATTATATGGTTCGTTGCTCTTTCCTACTTAATCTTAACTATTATTTTCTCGGTCAAATTTAAGGATGCTATATTTTTAACAGATACAAAATAATTTTGTCCTATTAAGGTAGATGGTTTTTTTTTCATATTTGCAATGATTGATTTTTTTATTAGTGGTACTAAAATTATTTTTTTTTCAATAATTTATTATGATTTCTTTAATGTTAATTGAAAATCGTTTAACCAACAATAACTAATTTTTTTTTCACCAATGTCATTTGGAGAACCTTTTAACTACATTGGTCAAAATTTGGCAAAAAAAAAAAAAATATTTCAATCATGGTTGTATAATTAATGTTGATAGATACAAGTTTAAATAATAGCCGTCAACTAGTTGAAAAAATCTTAACCATCAATAAAAAAAAAGTCTTGTCAATGTTAATTAAAAAAAGCTTTACAAATTTTAATAAAAAGTAATATCAATCAAGATATAAAAAAACATAACTAATATTGATATTTTTAAACTATTAAGTTTTTTAATATTTAAATATATTTTTGTATTTAGTAACAATTGAAATATTTTATTTAAATAAGAAAATTAAAATTTACTAAATATTTAAAAAATAAAAAAAATTAAATAAGAATTATCCAATTTAATATATTTAAATATTTAAAAAATTATGAAATTTTCTACCAAATCGGAAGGAGTGGCATTGGAAATGTAAATCCACGAAGGAAGATAACCTAGAAATTAAAAGGGGCTCCACATAACTTGATCCTAAACTCTTTTTTTCGACATCCACTTAACAACCCACAGTACTATTATTTTACTAATTTTTATATCATTTAATTACAAATTTGTTATTTATTATATATTTTTGTTTTCTTAAAAACCAGCATGACAATGTGGGCAAATGGAGGTGCAGCAGGGTCCAAGGGGCATGGTACGGAGTTGTGAAAAACGCCAATTAAAAGTTGAAGACAGATAAGAGAGTATGGGAGCAAACTCGGAGCTTTTCTGCTGTGGTCCCATTCTATGGAATTTTAACAGAGCAAGAAGATATAATTCTTGTAACCATCTTACATTGGGAATAAAATAATTACATTGTCAAACTTGCTCATACCAAAGCACCTGCACCTTCTCTGAACTACATTAAATACATGCATCAAAGATATATGGCACCATCTTTTCTATAGCTACAAAAATTATATTATAATTAGTTTAATTTTGATACAAAATTCAATTTGTGGATTTTTCTATATCACTTTATAGAGTTAATTGAGGAATAAATGTTTAAAAGTATTTTTCAAACAAATTATTTTAAATTAAAAATAGCTGTTTTTAACCTGCATCGTACTTGTTGAGAGAGATACACTCGTCTTGCTATATACACGTAGTGATAAATTTATATTTATAGGCTCGGCAAAAGCATCACAGGGTGCAATTTTTTTTTTTTGTTTTTACTAGAAGAGTGTAAATTTTTATTTATCAAAATGGATAAGTCATATCACGGAAGCACAACTTCAAATAAAGAAATCATACCACTGTGATACGACTTTAGACAAACTTGGAATTAAAAAGAATTAAACTAAAGTCGTGTCACATTGACACGACTTCAGTATAAAAAAAATGAACTAAACTCATGTCAACATAACACGACTTTAGCGGTAAAAAAATTTTACACTGAAGTCGTACCACGTTGGCACAGTTTATTTTTTTATACTGGAGTTGTGTTTCGTTGGTACGACTTCAGTTTATCTTTTTAAACTAAAGTCGTATCACATTGGCACGACTTCAAGTAAAGAAGTGGTGACTCCATGACACGACTTATCCATTTTCGTAAAAAGAAATTTCATCACAGAACGAAAAAAATTACACTTGGTACTTTTGCCTACAGGCTCACATAATTTATATTATAAGAACTATACAACCCATGACGAATTCTTCCTCTACCCCAATACCCTCTGCACCTCCATAATTTAGTAAAAAATACAAACATGTCCTTAAATGATAAATAGTAAAAAGACTAAAATACCCTCTACCCCCATTAACCTCCTTATCGCTCTTATCTGATTCATTATTCCTTTGCTTGAATCTGATTCATTGTTTTACTGTAGCATCCGGTTTAGTTATTGTATCTTTTTTCATCTTCACCGTCAACAAAAGTGATTTGTGCGTGTGGGTGAGAGTCTGCAACATTCACATCACAGATCTGGGTGGAGAAGCTGCGTATTTGCTTCAATCTGAATTAAAGCTTTAAACAAATGAAAAGTAAAAAAAAAAATATGTTTATTAGCAATTTGTGAGTGGTATTGATGATTAGGGTAGTTAATTTGATGATTGGGTTGCCATCGACAGTGAATCTGCATCGGAGAAGATGAACTTCATATGAACCAGATGCCCGACATCTGATTTAGGGAGCCATCCGATTCACATTTCCAAATGAAAATGTGAACCGGATGACACCCCATTCGATTTACAATTTTTTTTCTAAAATGTAAACCGGATGGAGTGTCATCCGGTTCAGTAATTTAAAAAAAAAAAAAAACAGAAGGTCATTTTAGTCATTTTTACAGGAACAATTTTGACATTTTTAAAACTTATAGAAATGCAAGATGAGAGTATTGGGGTACAGAAAGAATTCGTCGCAATCCACATTTGTTGTAAGCTGTTTTTATACTTCAATTTTTTCGACTCAATATTATTAATTTTCTTAAGCACAAAGTGTCTACATGTTCCCGTATTTAAGCACTCTAATCAGAGTAATAATTATTTATCACATCATAATAAATTAGTGTCATCAAATTTAAACATATATATTCATTTTAAATTAAAACAAAATAATATAATGATAATAATAATAAGAATAAATTAATACTTTGATTTAAAATTTAATTATATTATTATTATAATATAAAAGTTAGTATATTATTATTATAATTATTATTATTATTGTTATTATTATTTTAATTAATTATTTAGCAACATATTTTTTACGTTAAAAATAAAAAATAATAATAATAATAATAATTAACAAAACATAATAATTAAAAAACCGTAAAAAAAATTAAGACATAATTTTTCTAAAATTAAAACAAAATAATATAATGATAATAATAATAATAAAAATAAGAATAAATTTATTTAAATTCATATAAAATTAATTTAAATAATAATAATATTAATATTAATTAAATTCATACAAAATGAATTAATATAATAATATAAATAACTTTTAAATCAAATTATTAATTTTATTATTATTATTATCACTATATTATTTTGTTTGAATTTAATATAAATGTACATGTCTTAATTTAATGTCGTTAATTTATTATAATATAATAAGTAGTGAAATGGTTAAAATAGCTCTTCATTGTCTCTTTGTGACAAGTAAAAACATTAATAATAATAATATGTAATGTTAATTCTATTTGATCAGCTTAAAATTATGTCTAATTTAAAAAATTTCTATTTATCTATTTTGATAAAAAAATTATTTTTTGCCAATTTTAGGGATTAATGTGAAAAATATCCCAAACTAAGAAAAAACCCTATAAAAACTTCACTAAACGAGGCATCATAAACATGGCCAGACACCTATAAAATCGCACATTTGAAAGCAATAATCAAAATGCAATTATTTTAAGGCTCAAATCTTCATTTTACTGCCTAGTACAACACTAGTATACTGCAAACTCCATTTTTTGGGTATGAGGTCCAATTAGCAGCTAGAACCGAAATCTAATGTACAGTAGCGGTGATCAGGTCCCCATTAGAATCTAAGATGTAAAGGCTCGTCATACCAACCTCGTCATTTTTAAATTACAATTGCATACAGTTTTAGGCTTTTAGCAGACTAGGGAAATGCCTAACTAGCAGACTAAAGAATGGAATTAACGTTATTCTAAAAAACATAGCTTTAGAGGTGAAGTAACAAATTGATCAAGCCTCGTGAATTGGTCTTCCAAGACCAGTATAAACAGCTGACCTAAAAAGAAAAGGTGTTTCTTCTGTCAATACCTCTGCATCCAACTTCTCAACATGGGGCCATATCTGCAAGCAACAATTTAATACAAATTTTTAAAACTAAACAAATCTAGTAATATAACCGTGGAGGAACAGGTACAAGATTTTGTATATGCTAAATGTTGTTATAAGGCATTCCCTTAAAAGCCAAAGATAAATGCAAAATGGGAATGGAATAATACCTCAGCAGCATACTGCCTAGAAAAAGCCTTCACATAACCCAAAGTGGTAATACACCACTGCTCCTTTTCACCTACAATATAAGCACCAACTTTCTTCTCTCCATTTGACTGACTGTATAAGACATTAAAAAGCAATAATAATATGCATATGTTCACAAATCAAGAGAAACATTAACTTTTCTTAATTATTTATCTAGCTCGCAAGGACAGACACGAGAACCTGTTTTGAGATCTCTGGTTTTCGTCATCTAATTCCATTGATGGTGGCTCTTCAGTGTCCACTGCCATCACGTCTACTTGTGCAGACTTCAACTCATGCAGTGTTCTAGTTCCTTCAGGAAGGCGCTCTGTCAACACATTTGAGAAGCTTTTGTACAACAAGAGAAACAATGCCTGTATGTGAAAAATAATCACCAATGCAATGAAAATATTATTAGAAACATAACTTCAAGGACATTTGATTCAAATAAAGTAGCTGTTGAGCAAGCCAAAAAGGGCCCAGGAATATTTTTTTGTAACTTCACATTGAAGTAAATCCAACTTGCAGTGCAAAAGCCAGGATACAAGCACAAAATACAAATAGAAGCGAGTCACAGTGCTATATCAGGTGCCTCAAACATGAACGCAGTAAAAAATATAAAAACTGCTTGGCAACTTCTCTATCTCTTTAACTCGTTATTTGCTTTTTCGGTGTTGGAGGATCCCTTCTCCTTAAAGTTTCTTTTTAAAAGTATTTCCTTTTGTGTTTTTTTGTATCGCCCCTCCACAGGCAATCTATCGTGAAGAAAATGAATGGGTTACTGCCAGAGAACAGAGAATGAATAATTCTAAATTTAGAAACACACTATTGGCACATCCACTTTTTTCCGACACATTGAAAAGTTTTCTCTGATCATAACAGAAAAATGTTACCATTCCCAGACAACTTTCTGCAAACAATTAACATACAAATTTTTCATCAATTACCTCATTTTCCTCAATTGCTCGGGCAAGAAGAGCTTCCTTAGATTCTAAAGATTCTTTAAGCGTCACCACATCCTCCTTTGTCTTCTCAGCATGCGATTTCAATCTATTCAATCTAACAGGATTGTCACCAAGAACTGGTTCACCATCCACAAGTGTAAGTTTCGACTCTGCAGCATCTAGCTCTGCTTTGGCCTCCTTGGCAGCTTCTTCAGCTGATGAAATGTTCTTTTTAATAGTTAATATTTCTTTCCGTAGATCAGAAATACGATTGTGTGTCTTGCTTACTGCATTTCTAAGAATCTGTTCAACAGAAATCAGGGTGAAATTACTATATGAAAGAACAAAGTAACTATCATGATGATCAACTGAAAATTCAATACATGCTACAATTCATAATCTATGACAATCAAACCGGAAACAAAAGGATGTAAATTTTGAGCACTTAAATTTATAAATTAAAAAGCTGATCACATCAAATACAATTGAAAGCAAAAGGCAGATGGTTTCCAACCCCTGTGGACTTATAGCATAGAAGGAAGGAGTTACAAACAATCTATCCATAAAACCATTATTATGTACCTCCCATGGACGATCCGATGTATGAAATTGCTCAATATTTTCTGCTGAGAAGACCCATCTTACAATAGCCAGATTTGATACAAGACGATAACCCATCATCCTGTCAATAGCTATTGCTGTCATTTGGGTGTTACTCTTCCAAAAAGAACTCACTTCAGCTATAAGCATGACTTGTCGATCCTCGTCAGGACATACTTTTGCAAAGACTTGTGCATATCTCTCCAAGACAGTTATCAAATGAGTGAAACTCTTGGATCCAATATTGAGAAGAGTTTGTACAACCACTCTGAGGGTAACTTCTAGACCATTATTTGGAAACACGCTCTCATCAATCCAAGAGATTATTTCCCGGACAGGTGACTTCCCCTTAACCATGTTGTTGAGCTTTCCAGACAGTGCATGTTCATTGCCTTCTTTACCATCTTCTGCACCAAAACTAAAGTTCGGCCCACTCTTTGGAGGAAGCAATTCTTCCAAACGAGGTGCATTTTCAATACTCTACAAAATATCACGAAAATATACCATAAAATCATTAATATGCCAACTATGTAAAAAATACTCCTTTCAATTAATTTTGCTGCTAATAGAAAAGCATCCAATGTACTCAATATCAAAATTTTACACAGGATTAGAAGGATGGGAATAAAATATCATAAACCATAGCTTCATAACACGTACCATAAGATCCTACAAAAAATGCAAAAACATACTTACCATACTCAAATGCATAGATATAACAAATAATGAAAATAACCTCTAAATCACATAAATTAAATTAGAACTGAATTCTTAAGCATGACATTCAACAAAATGCATGAGTACTAGTTAGTCACATAACACAAGTTTTTCATTAAATAAACGTTGATAAAAAAACTTATTAATGAGATGTTTTAGTCAATCAAAGTTGTTTCTTCAGGATAAAATATAAATATAGAGCCAAAAATAGAGATGAGAAATTAGGTAGGGGGAACTCGCTGTGAGAGAAGACAAGCTTCTCTCTTCTGCTGCAAGCTCATTGGCCTGTCTGCCTCTCTGTTGTAAACTCCACTGCCCTGGCAGAACAAAGCTTGGGCGTAAGACAAAGAGCAGGTTGAGAGAAGGCAGTTATCAACAACACCTGCATTAGGGTGGGTTTTGTCTCTGGAAAACTCAGACAAAAAAATGAGTTTTTAATTGGACAAGAAATTCAACATGACACCCACTTCAGGTGGACTTGCGAAAGCACTCAAAGCTCACAATTCAAGATTCCACCACAATTCCCGACATATGATTCTGCAGTGAGTTGCCTCACAGGGCAACTGGAAAATACAAAATCATGCTATTTAACAAAGCATTAATCCCTCTACATCAACAAAAACAGATAAACAAAAATCTCTAATCCTTTTACGATTTCCCAATATATAACCATGACAAGATCATGAGTGGCAATGCAGTCTACTTGTCTCATCATAGGGCAATGTGCAACAAATGTAAAATTTACTATTATTCTAGCTTTGATAAATTACCTGCTTAACTTTGTCCCAGTATGACAACCGAACTTCCCTCTCCAAAACCTCTTGGACAAAGACACGTTGTGGAGCCCACTTTGGGAGGTCTAGGACATAAGCCCACTCTTCCCATGGCCAGATGAACTGGAAGTTTGATCTACATAATATAAACCATCAACCAAATTGAATATGAAAACACTTGATATACAACTTAGGCCAAATGTAAATTCCGAATGTAAAAGAACATGTAAAAATATTTTATTTTATTCATATTCAGTAAAAAGGGAATTCTTCAACCTAATCTCAAACAAAAGCATGCCAAGATCTTGTAAATACAGCAGGAAGAAGGTATTATAAGCTAGATCATCAAAATGTCAGCAGCACAGTAAGATAAATTGAGCATGCGTAAAAACAGGGAGAAAGGAACCAAACACAATAGGACACAGACACAATATATTTTCAACTATTAACATTCATCCGAAAGTGATGATTTAAAAAATTATTAGCTCATCGTCACAAAGCACCAAATTGGGAGAGCTATAAATGAGCATCTCATTCTTTAATAACTCATCCAACAAATCTTATGCATAATTAGCATGAACTTTTGTGCCTTGGCAATGTATAGGATTAACCCAAACATCACAACCAATGATTCCAGTAACAAATTAAACCACAATATTGGAGCCAGTTAAAACCACAAGGCTAATACCAACTTCTTTATAAACATGAACTGCCTCATCAATATCACCAGCTTACTTTCTCAATTTCTTTAATCCTTATTAGTTTGAATTATTCACTATTTTCCTTAGAGTGACAAGATCCCCATTTCCTTTTGACCAAAATAACTCCCACATTGCAAAGTCATAAAAGACACAAGTCACTATAACATTTTACTAGATCAATCCTTTGACATTCCAATTCCAGCAGTCCATAACAAGGACATTCAGGGCAATATTGTATCCTGGATCAGAGGCTACAGATGTCAGAAATGTAGCTTGTGTTTCCACCTTTTCTGTTTGATTTAGTTGAACTTTTAACTTTAGCAGGTCAGGGGTATTAACCACTGAACTAGTTTTTGACTTTTAATGAGTGGTTAAGAAGTAACAACATATTCACTTCAACCATTTAAGCTGCTGATTATTCCTAAACTAGATATACTTCAACCAAAACTTCACTTTCTTTTAGTTACCTTCTGTTATAAAATATTTACTAGAGTAATAAGACCTGACCAGGCACAGAAGCAACATAAGATATTATCAAACTAAAAATGAAAATACAATTACAAAAGTGAAAAACAATGTTATGTTATTAATCATGTTTGGTCACCCTATTAGCAATCCAGTAATGGTAATTGGCATGTAAATTTCATCCATTTATTTGGACCATTTAGCTGAATGGTAGTATCAATGGCTAACATTTAAGAAAGATTGATGAGGTTTGGGTGTGCACAAAATATCTAATGGTTAACTGATAATTTTTCAGTTGATAAAGTGAGTATTGCACAGTTGTCCTAAACCAGTATAAGAAGGGACATACATTAATAAGTTAGTCATGACAAAAGGATTGTAAAATACATCCATTAAATCATTTATAATTTGGGCATCATGAAGTTTGCTTTTAAAGTGTTAAGAAATGTAACTCAAAAACAACAGTTTCACTTCAATGATTTTCTCACCATTGAATATAACCACAGCAGAGAATTTTAGTGTCACAATCTTGAATAATATATCTTTCACCATTACTGTCTAGATGCCACAGAAGCTTACACATGATTTTTTTTTTCAAACAAAGTGTATTAGATAAATGAAGAAAAAGGTATAGTTGGGGAGAACAAGAAAGCAAGCCGCACAAGCACAGTACATATTATTGTAAATGTTGCATGTCGTAAAGCAATTGCTTAAATTGTCAACATACAAATGGTGTGAGAACCAAAGGATTAGACGTGTTCGACATTCCATATCCAAATCAGCTATTCTCTCAAAGAGAGCACGAACTGCTCCAGCAACAACAGCAGGAAAAGCTCCAGGAAGAGCCTATTGGTAGCCATATGATTTGTAAGCATTAAACACGAGCTGAAGTTTGAAATCTATATAAAAAAGTGTATTTAAGCAATAATAATTCCCCATTGACAGAAAATAAAGTCAAGAGTGTAATGTACACTGTACCTTGCAAAGGTCAATAATAACAAGTGTGTAACATACTGGTCTGAAAGGTGGTTGCGGTAGCATCAGCAGCTGCAACAGAGATAGATATCACGTTACCCAAATCAGCCAATATTCTTAGTCATAAGCAGCCACTAATGAAAAGTACAACTTCACAAATGTTAGTGACATCAAATTATAAAAATAAACATTTGAGTGCATTTAGTTACATAGCATGTCTTTTACAAAAAGAATGAAAAAGATCAAGACAACTTCATTAAAGCAAACACTTGAAAATAAAAATAATTGGTGGATTCAATGTGACATCTTCCAGTTCTTAAAAATCCATAGTTGCAATTGCTTGAAATTTAAAACATCCAAAACCATTGAGTTTAAATCCACGGTTATCAATACTGCACTTCATAGAATGTTACATTAACTATATGACCAAAAAACCTACATAAATGATAAATTTGTTATTGTTGAGATTGAAGATTCATGCAATCTTGATTGAGTTTCCGACCACTTGAATTTGATGATGGATGTATTGAAAAGTTGATCTTATAATTAAATCTTGGTTTGTGTTGTAATTTTGATGTTTTATGTGTTGTAAATAAGTTTCCATTCTTTAATCGTGATTAGTTTTGATTAAAATGTCTTTAGGAAGTGTTTCGTCTATTTTAAATGCTAAGTTTAATTGATTAAAAATGATTTTAATCAACTACAATATTTTTTATCTTGCTAGGTTTGCGAGCTAGACCATTTTAATCGATTAAATATGTTTTTTAGTCAACTAAAATCACATAAGCATTTTAAAGAATGAAGTTTGCACTGTTTTAATCGATTAAAACACACTTTAATTGGCTAAAATCACTAAAAGGGCTCTTTTAAGTGATTTTAACTCGTCAAAATTTCAATGTAACTCACTACAATTTCGTGGAACTTCATAAAGTTCTGTTTTAATTGGTTAAAAACTATCAGACCTGCAAAACTATGTTTCTTACACTTTTTAAATACGAATTAACTCAACGATTATTGAATCAAGATCAAAGATTGATCACTTACATTGAAGATCAGCATTCTTCATTCTTCTTTTATTTGAGCTGAAATTTGTCCAGGTGATGTTGTTCTATAAAATTTTTATTTCTTTCAGTTGTATTGTTCTCGAAAGGGGTTGTCAAGAAGGTTTTATTGTAATAGGATTTCACAAGAGGTTGTAAGAGATCTTGTAGGGCTGAAGATCTTGTGTTGTGTTGTATTTCTTGGTGTTTGTAAAAACTTGAAATTAGAGGTTGACTAAATAACTGGATGTAACTATTGTGAGGGTGAACCAATATAATTCTTGGTGTTATTCTATTTCTCTTATCTCTCACAACTCATCTCAATTAAACTCATATTGTATGTTTATGGTAGACTAGAGAACATTGAAAATAACATTTCTTGCAGCTGAAACTAATTTTCTTTAAAGTATCCATCAATTCAAAGTTAATCTTTCGTTCATTTTGCAAAAAAATTCTAAATTCTTTGAAAGTTCTATTCATCCTCCCTTGAACTCGGCCTATTTTTCTAACAGTAATATCATTTACCTCAATACAGTGGGAAAAAGGGAACAGTTTCAGTACACCAAAGAAATAATTGCACTTCACTTTATCAATATACACAATATCAGAACAAGCAAAGAGTAAATCACATGGTATTAAACCAAGGCGGAGTGAAGTGTGCCTGAGCAACGCTACAGGGTTCCTGTAACAAATTGCTATAACGGCAAATCATGACCATCGCAGCCTCTATATAGAAACAGGTAAAAATACATCTTTGCCTCCCTTTAAAGCTTCCTGGCCTTCTTTCACCATTTTTTTTTAGTTCCACTTTACTTTTGGTATCAGAAACATAATAGTATTTGAAACCCCTCCCTGATCATTCATTCATAAAGCACTTAAAAAGTTTCTACCCAACCCATGACCCAGTGCTTACAGCACCATTCCTTCCCACCAGCCAAACACTGTTTGATGGTCTTTTCCAGCACACTAACGCCTTGCTCGCCCCTGCTCACCCATGAGTCTTTGTTCAACGGGCCTCATTGATTCCAAGATCTTTTTTTGTATGGTAATTGTATGTTTAGACTACGATTTCATTATAAACTATAAATCTTTATTTAATTTTAAACAATTCTTTAGTTTTGAGCATTTATAGAATGCACAATATATTGTCTCGTGCCTGTAATCAACTGTACAGCAGCCAACCCACTATCGGCTGTAGCACTTGAGGTTGTTCACTCTGCAACACTATCTAGAACTGATAAATATTTAGCACCAAATAATAAAATTAAAGAACATCTCTACAAAATTGACCTTTTCATATTACTACTAAATCAACCACCACAACAACCAACCACAAGATCCACTCTTTTGGAAGGTGTCAGACAAATTCACACCTCAACAGAATGATTTGGAAACTTCAACCTCATCTCCCAGCGCCTGAATGTGCAAAAGGACATTGCTATATGTTTTCTTAACAAGATTTTCTTCTGGTACCATATCACCCTACTGCAATTTGAACTGGACTAGATTTTGGGAATCTCTACTCAATTAGAACATACAACATTCACGGGCTCATTATGACAGCAAATGTTAAGAGAAGTGGAAAAGCTTTTTTTCCCACATCACTGAATTCCCTTAACATTCAATCGACGATAGATGTCATTGGAAAGTAATATTGTTCTTAAGCTTTGTTAGAATAGGCTTTATTAAAAAGTTGTACCTATCTATACCTAGGGTCCTAGAAGTGCCTTTACTTGTTTCCTATTTTTTTCTATCAGATTAATCTACAGTTTCTGTATAAGTATGAGAACATAAAAGAGACTTGAAAAAGCTCTCTAAAATATATTTTCTATTTATTTTTCTCAAGTAGCTTATAAAAGCATCTTACTCTGGTCACAATAATACTAATTGTTAAAGCTTTATACTATATTGTTATAGAATACGTAAGATATATTGCAATTTTACATGTAATACCTGAGAGAATATTGTCTCGGCCATGAGGTACTCATATCTGAAGGAAACTGGCAGACCAACCATGAAAGAGGCACATTCCTTTCGACTAGCTTTGCATTAAACCAGAAATGATAATAGTTATAATTACATCAAAACATTTTTATTGGAAAAAGGTGTAAAAGAAAGGCAGAGACGAAATATAAAGGACTAGGGAAATTCTAAATAAAATAAACTCATGTTCCCTAAATTCCATTGATAATATAGAATAGAACTTAATTCTTCATTGACACTCAATATAATAAAAAAGTTTAAATTAATAACACAAAATCGGCAAGCCATAATGTGTTGTAGTATATCTTTTTGGTATTCAAACTCCATCACAGGGTCATTACTGCATTTATAGTATTAAAGAAAATGAATGGTCTATACAAACCAGCCATTGAAGAACAGAAGCACATCTAGGAGATACTCTTCCATAACAAATCTGTCTATAGGTTGTAGATCCTGCATATAAAAGATTATTTCATTGAACCCACAGATATGGTTGGCAAGTACCAAATTGAAATTACTGAACATAAAAATGCATCTATAACACACAAAAATGAACATCTTAACATGCTACGAAAAGCAGACCATCATACAAAAAGAACTTTGTCAGAAATAATGACAACTGTGAAGGCACATGGTGGAGGAAGCAGAGGAAAAGAGAAAAAATAGGAGGAAAAGAAAATGCACAGTGAAAGGAGTAGCCAGAAATCAGAATGAGACAATTTCATGAAAGAATTTGACACTGATAAACAATGGGTTCACCGAGAAGACAAATCGGAAGATTAGGCTTTGACACCATGTAGACAGAAATGGCAAACATTTGTGATAAAATCCTCTTGTTTTTCTATTAGCACACCTGAGAAACATAGATACGTATAAAGTATTACATAGGGATGGGCCCAAGCTCATACAAAATATTTCATAACACATTGTATGACAAATATTTGAGTTGCTTGTGTAGAGCACTGAAAGCAATAGTACAAAAGCAATCCCATCAGAGCATAAATGATAGCCTAGTCAAGAAACCAAACCATCCATTTTAAAAAACACAAAAGAATACAATATTCATATGGTTTTCTCCAAAAGAAATGGAGAAGGTATATAAAAAATTGCTTGAATATTTAAAACATAGTACTTCATTAGGGATTCTCGGTATTAAAAGCTGAGAAATATCCTAAAGGAAAACGGAAAATTGAGTAATTGTACTCATTTCCTCAGGAATTTGAAAAGTTTTGCAGACTGCCGAATAATGCAGACATTTGACATAGTCTACAATTAACACATTGGGTAGTGAGAAAACTGTCAAATTGAAATTCATTTTTGAAAATAAAAGCCTAAATTAATAAAGAGCAGAGCTGGATACAAATAAATGCAATTCCATTACATGGTAAAAATAACGAAAAGAAGTTTCCATTAAAAATTGATTAAAAGAATGGAAATCAGTGTAGAGACGCAAATCACCTCATGTTTACTGGGAGGAAATATGTTTAACCGGTGAATCCTTTGAGGGTATTTTAATTCTGCTTCATGCCTCTGTTTACCAGTAGACACGCCAGAAGAGACTGAAGGTGGTTTTGGTAGGCTGGGGCAGCTTATTGGCCCAAATTCATGAGACTTCCCAGCAACCAGCTGAGCTTCAAATGAAAGATGAGGTCTTGGAACTAACAATTGAAACAGAATATAATCAAAAAGGGAATAAAACACAATAAATTAAATAAAGGTAAACAAAGTGATGTTTATGATAAGAAAAAATAAAACAATAAGAAATGAAAAAGATAAATCAAATGAATTAATTTTATTCACTAAAAGATTTGAAAATATAATATAAGCTCCTCATACTCTCCTCATATCATCCTAGTGCAAGATTAGAATTTGAAAGTATTAAGGCAAGAGTAAAATGCCAGTAAAATATTTTGAGCACTGAAAGCAATGCATACACCTTCTTGCTATGTACTTTTGTTTGGCACATACAATGCATATCTATGTACGTGGGTTTTGAGCTGTTAATCCCACACTCCAAGTAATACAAAACCGTTAAACAATAAACCAAATCCTTTTACATAGGAATTGTTGGCATTGGTCTTTGAATCAAACAGAAAGTACTATAAAGTCAACTTCTAACTAAATGGAATAAGACAAAAGGTTTGCAGGGAAATACAACATAAATCCATAGGGAGGAAGCAAGGTGACACTTTCCGAGTGAATAATAAGAGATGACATCTTTCCAAAATTTATCCATACTAGTTAAAAGTTAAAACATCAAAAGCATTCCTAGGCATTCTACTAAGTACTTAACTACTTAATCTTTTCAGAAAGGTGGTCAATTCATAGGGAATTGTACCAGTGTCATGTCATCCAAGCAATCAAAACTTACTAAATGCAGCAAGCATGTGTGCTATCAAATCATTGAAACTTCAATAGAAAAAGATAAAATGGAGAATTCAGAATTGTTAGAAAGTATTTAGAAAAAAACATAAACTATGCTTAAAAAGGAGCCCATTGATTCCCCGAAAAAAAAAAAAGTAAGAGCGCAGAAGCACAAGCCTGCCTCAGTTAGATGCAAATATCTCTGGCAGAAGATTCCCACAGAACCAACTCACAAGACAAAATAAGTTTTATGATTTAGTGGAAGTTACATAGACATAAACTATGCTCCTAATATGTATAAAGGGAGAGACAAACATCATGTCTCACGCATCACATACACCAAAACAAAAGAGCAGCAGTATAAAAAGGATTGTGCAACCATATTAGTTCAGTCTAAATCAGATACATATTCTAGAGTGTATTCTTCTGACACTTATAAACTGCATACTTGATTAAAAAGACTACCTCATACTGATAGAATCTGCAGATGCCTGGCAGAGAGAAAAATAATGGGTCTAAAAGTAAGATGACAATGGTGTTTGCATTTTTTCATGTGTATGGAATAAGTTTTATAAACAAAACTTCAGCCTCAATACAGCTAAGACTTAAATATTCTACATCCATCAGGGCCTTTTATTTGTATATAAGAAAAAAGTTATATTTGAAGGTTTTATTTTGAAAAACAGTGCGTTCATACACTCCTCTGCTGAGTGGTGTGTGTGTAAGTGTGTAATACGAGTATTGGCAATACAATTATGAGAAATCATAAGATATACAACAAAAGGTAATCATTATTCAACATTCCCCCTCAAGTTGGAGCATATAAATTATATTTACCAAACTTGGATAAGAGTGTGAAGAATTTCAAATTCCATAGTTTCTAGGTGGAATTTTAAATTCTACAGATTTCAAGTAGTCAAAATACACAATCAATTTTTTGGAATTTCAATTTCTTTTAAAATTATCTATCTAAACAACATATCTTTTTCATAAAGCATTTTAAATTCTTTATAAAAATTAATTACACTCTAAAAATTTCTCATCCAAACACAAGATTAAGTTTTACTTTAAGAGATTCTTTGTAAACAAAACATCAGTATGTAGAGAAATAGCCACAAAACAGGAACAAGAAACATTATGACAAAATGCCCTAAAATTACAGCAAGAAGAAAGGGTGAACAGTGTAAAGGATTTCAATTTTTTAGAGAAAGGTATAGTAGCATAAATCATTCGACACAGAAAAGAGAATATTACCACTTTCAACTTTCCATCCATTGCTTGCTAAAACCTGTATTCTATCCCATAAATCTTCTAAAAAATCCTGGAAAGTGAAAATGAAATGTTACAAATATAATCCTTTTCAAACAATCTCTAAACAATGATTCGAAGAGAGTGGAAACAGAGAAACATAACAAGATAAAAAAGATCTTTAAGTTACAAGAAAAACGCATTAAGTTGCCAATACATTGGATCTATAACCAACAAACTAAAGCAATAACACTTCGTAAATTTAAACACTGATCTTCTGAGGAGAAGCACATAAATGAGACACAAGATAAACAAAAATTAAGTCTTTATCCCACTAGGAGAGATTCTCTTCAACATGCAACAAAATTTGAAATGCAACATTAGGATTTGAATAAATTTAACACAAGTGTCCAACATGCATCAGACAATTATAAGTTTATAACCATAGCCAATTATATAATAGTATGGTAAAATCCTAAAGCAGTGTTCAGCCTTCATCAAATGCACCATCATAAGTATTAGCTAAAAAGGAGCCAACCTTGTCACCTTCCCCATTTTCATCATCATTCTCGAAAAAGGATAAGCCAGCATCAGATGTATGCCTTCTGATGCTCAAGTACGCTTCTACACCAACTATCACTCTCTCAATATCTTCAGGAACTTGCTGTTAACGGACATGACATGCAGTTAAATGGAAAAGAATTCAGTGATAATGAAATCCATATTTGTAGGAAGAGAATGAATTCTGCATATAATGTTTGAACCCGTACAGGTTATGGGTTGGTTCCTATTTAAAGTACAGTAGAAATTAAAAAAAAGGGAAGGGAAATTCTAATCAATGAACAAGCTAAAAATACTTTCCTAAAAATCGAACAAAAGTAAAAGACTCCTTTCCCATCATTCTCTTTTTAATAGGGATTCTATAAGAGAGAAAAAAACATTTACAAAATAGTATAACCTGAACATACATGCATATATTTAACAAGGAAAGGAAGTACCAACCAAGAACGGATAGCATAGCAGTTGTATCATTTTCTGCAATGTTTACAACTTCTCAACATAATAGAAGTTCATTATATGTGCATTAAATTCTTTATTCGTTGTTTCCATAATATGAGCCGCTCACAACTTAACTGCTATTTCACTATTTACCGATGCTACCAACTGATACCCACCCACAAATGTCAGATACAGTGACTATCTGGTGACAACATCTACATATCAATATAGATAACTCCAACTAAAGAATGGATAAATAAGTGAAATTTGTCTTTATTTAAATATGAAAACAAACTGAAAACAAACAATACAGCCGTTCTTGAATAAGCCATAAAACAATTTAATTTATAATAGCTCATACTACTTTAAGAAATTAAATAAAAAATAAGTGATATATCATAGAAAGAGAAAATAAGTTAATATAAAAGATTTAAAAATAGGAAATTCAGAAATTGATACATCTAATAATCAGATAGAGAAACAATTGGAATATGAGCAGAGGAACATTCTAACTTACAAGAGCTACCTTAGACTGCTTAAATAAAGTTGAAAAATTTACCAAACTTGTAATTTAAAGCATCAAATAATTACCTCAAAAAGTTCTGCTCCACCCCATGGGAGGCATGATAAAATGCAACCTATGTAAAAGTCTGCACATGGCTGCCATAAGGGATTGCCTTTTTCCTCATCTACTGTTGTGGCAGCTGAGGATAAAAATGTTTCAAAGACAGCCACCAAAGAGCTCGGTTGAAGAACCTTACTGCACATCTAAAGAATTTACAAGAAAACAACATGCAAAAAACTTGCATTCAGTTAAATAACTACTTCACATGAACATACAATGACATGAATATGAAGATAAAATGTGATCATATTTAGAACTCATAATGGTAGGGATATGTAAACAAGTGTGTTTGGATTAGCTGAGGGAAAAAACTTTATTTCAATAATCAATTATATCTTTATATGCAACTATAGGAAATAAGTTTTATGTTTGGTGAAGTGTTTACAAGATAATCCATTCTATTTGATTGTACAAAGTATTTTCTTTTTTATAGTAAAATTACAAAGAAAAAGTATGAAGTTAGTATAGCAATTGGCTTTGTATTCAAAAGTAATTAATTATTGCAGATAAAATAGGAAAACAACAATTTTATCGAAAATAAGTTAACTTTCCATCATAAGCTCCAAAAATGTGCTTAATATAAATTTTTCCTTTGCAATAGAAATAGCCCAACCTTACAACCTGATTTTCACCAATAATAGTTTGATACAAAAGAGCAGAAAGGTTTCTAATCAGCTTTTTTTATGGGAACAGCTTTTTTTTACACATTATAATCAATAACAAACATGCTCTTTAAGTTATACATGTAAAATAGAGTCAGGAACAGGATCCTAGTCAGCTTCTTCTATGAAAACATCCTTTTAGGGATTACAATTTGAAACAAACATGCTCTATAAATTGTACGTGTACAAAAGACTAAATGACAGGAAAAAAAATTACAAGCTAAACTGTACAACATTTAAAAAAAAAAAAAAAATACTGAAACACAACAATTATTCATAAATGTAGAATAAACCAGTGGTGAAAACTTGATGCATTTCTTATCTACCTCAAAATGCCAATAATTACAATATTCCAGTCAACAGTTTGAATGTCAATAATGCTACACAATTTTTTTTTTCAAAAAAACAGTGCCAATACATACCATAACAGTCAAAAGCCGCATTAGAACACGAACCCCATTGCAGTTTCCAGCATCCAAGGCATCCTAAATTAAAAAATTAAAATAAAAGATGAGAAATGCACAAAAACTAAAATTATAGGGAATAAATTAAAGGGAGTCAGCAGAAGCACTAAAAGATCAAATTAGTAAGTTCTTAGATTCAAAACTTTGTTGCAGAATAAAGAAGTATATAATGACGTTATTTTGGGTGAACAAAACAAATTGAAAATGAATTTGTGTGTTGAAAAACCATTAGTAAGAATCAACCATGCATTAAATCAAACAAACCTTACACAACAAAAATAAGTGTAAATTTTTTCTTTAAAAAACTAATCTGAAAAATGTTTCACCAACAGTTAAATATTTCAACCTGGTTTAAATGACCACAACAGACTGAAAACGGCAACATCAATGCCACTACAATGAAGGTTAAAACCGATGGTTTCTTATGTTATCACATGACACTTCTAGTAAGGTTGTGTCTACTTTAATGTAAACAATTATCATAAGAAAAATTCCACATGAAATGATGATTCACAAAAGTACTTTCATTTATAAGTCAGTGGCAGCAGGCCGAAAAATCACCAGTTTATGGCAAGTGGTCCAGAAGCCAAAGCTAGATGAAAGACACATTGAAGAAAAAAAGAATTCAAGACAAAATAAATAATATAGACTTAATAGTATTTAATCAACAAACTTATAGAAAGAAAATAGAAAATTTTAATAATTGACATCAACAAATATAAAGAAAATAGTATTTTCAACCAAAATTTAACTCCTATTTTATTTATTCTTTTCCAGCTCAGTCCTCATATTTGTACTTTTCTTGTTATAAATAAGCTGTCACAGTAATTAATTTGGGATAACATCTGATTTCATTGGCCAACAGCCTCGTATCAAATGGAAAAAATTTAAAAAAAAGAAAAGAAAAGGCTAAAGTTATCTTTCAGGTGAAGATTTCTTATATTATTCTCTCCTTTTTTAACTCATTTTAGTGAAAGTAAAAAATGTGGAAGGATTTCAGTGAAACTATTGCACATTCTGTTCAATATTAGGAACAAAAACTTGGACCAATCAATGTATGGCAACTAGTGGATTTATAATTACACCACATGAATCGATCTATAAAATAAAATTTAGCATTACTTGTGAAAATTTTGGCAGCCAACTTGTGAAAATCTGATAATAGCATTCAAAATTCCCTGTGCGAATTTGATATTCACACACATCCAGATCATGTGATAAAGCAATCAAAACATGTCAGCGAGTGGGAAAGCATGCAGCAGCATGAACAGACGTCATGGAGCAGTGTGCATTGTTGGACAACATACAAAAGCAGTTGAAAGCCTTAACCTGGACAGGCTAAGCATCCATTTTTTATTGGTTTAGCACCAAGTTGCTATTGTCAAAACAGTTACATGGCATTTCCAATCTGTAAATGTGAGCATACCAGCTGCAGGTTGGTTCCTGGTTAAACCGAATTTTAAAACAGAGATTTGGAAGGTAGGGTTTACAGGGGGGAGGGATTTGGGTGGGGCTTGTATTTTGAGTGAAGTTAAAGCTTGATGGAATTGAGAACCTACTTTGTTCATGTTGGATCAAACACGTACCACTAAGTTAAAAATTATAGTTTATAGTCAAGGTGCAACTTTTTATATTTAAAAGCATAGTAACTCAAGCATCATGATTTCAATTGTGACTTGATTCACTTGACCTTTACCATGGGACAATTGATGTACCTTATAACAATGTCCCCCTCATCAATTATCCAGCTAGGAATCGAAGACTTGGCACACCCAGCCTCCACCATGTGACATTTAACGCAACCCACAACAATCTCTTTGGAAATTGAACTTACTAATATTCCAATATGTTGAATCTCAATACCAAACTACTTTGATAGTCTTTTAGGAGGGATTAAACTATTTTACACTAAACATGGCCAAAGGTTAATACATTCCAAAACTCACAAGCTCATTGGTTAGGAACAAGGCCAGCCATGCCTAAATCTGGATATTTTTATGGAAAGAAGCGTTAAACTTTCCATGTCATTCTAAAATGACCAGCTTTGACAATACATGATTGAATGGAGACAATGCTGCTCCCATCTCAAAAAATAGTTTGATATTTTTTCCAATCAAGCATCCACATACATGAAACCCAATTAGAATTTCAATAGGGAAAAGTTACTAGTTTCAGATCCATGTACCTAATAATTATACATAGCAAGCAATCAACATCACTGTGAAAACTAATTACATTAACTTTCACATTCTAATTTACACCATTAGATTTTACAATTCCTCATCAATACTCAATTAATCATAGACAGCTTAGTCACATGGAAATAGTACTAATACCCTTAATGGCACATTCAGCTAATTAACTAATTCTAATTAAAGGAACAAAGACAATGAAAATACAACACCAAGAAAAGAACCTAGAAGTTTCAGTGGCTTAATTGCTTACCTGAAATAGAGTTTGAGTTTTCTCCACTAGTTGTTTCCCAAAGTCCTCATTTTCCAAATTAATTAAGCCAATCTGCAATGAAATCATTCAAGGAAAAACCGGACGCTCAGAAACTTCAATTGGAATAGAGTGGTAATTAGCTACACAATTACAGCATACTGATACACATAATTCACATCCGAAGTAAAATGCAGCAAATAAAGTAATATCAGAATAACGTAACAGCATAGGAGAGTAAAGGTGTTAGACTAGGTAATTACAATGCTTCTTTTATTATTTAAGTATCAAAGTTTATAAGCTTTCACCCAAGATCTGCTGGTTAGATACACTTCAGCTTTGAAATTCACATCTAGTATATATCTTGTATGAACATTATCGCATCATGATGTTAAAAACATGATATTGCTCACTAAAAAACACTGTTTTCCAAATGCATTTATTTCACAAAATGTTAATTCCAGAGCCAAAAAGAATGAATTGTGGCCACTGTATCTTTAATAAACTGTTATAACTATTGAAATCTATAAGTTATACTACAACTCTGTCAGTATACTTGATCGAAAAGACCTTTAAAATTCACCAAACTGAATAGTAGTAAACACAAGCTAACAAAGTTAAGAATATTAAGTCTTTTAATAAAATGGAAACAAGAAAATTTTCAAAAATTAAAAATTGGATACATTATCATGTCATGACTGATAACTAGCAATTCTATGTAAATAGCCCATAATATTCAGTAGAACTTCAAGTGTCGTAACCACAACAATAATAAATTAAGTCCACCAAGTTCCCAGTATTGATACATGTTCACCAAATAAAGTTACCTCTAAGAATGGAACACGTATATACACTCCCAAAAGTAACAATACTGACTAATAATTCTAATGAGAACAAGAACACCCCATATATACGTGATATCCATGCATACACATCCACAATAAGATATTGCAACATGCAGGAAAATAAAATAACAGATGTCATTCCAGTTCAAGAGAGGAAAGAAATCTCTACCAGGGTTCCATATAGAGGAATCTTGTGAGGCAAATGCTCAGCACACGTAAGAATGAACTGCACAAACAAATCCAATAAAGTAAATCTGTTGTGATATCAAGCAAGGCAATGAGATATTATGGTACAGAAAAAGACAACACGTACAAACACTACACGCTACACAAAATCACACATGCTAGAATGTTGAAATAAGACAGCAACATAAAAAGTGTAATATTTGAAAACATGTAGAAGAAATTGCGATGAAGCAACAAACAAGTCCACATAACGCAGTTCTAATATAATTACAAGGTTATAAATTCTAATCAACTTTCAATGTTTCAGATTTCTGAAGCACAATCGCTCTTTTCTGAAGAAAATCACTGAGCGAGCAACAAGCTAAAACGAAAGGCCAAAACAAACTATAACTATAATTAAAAACAATCAACATCCACATATTACTCAAATATATATTTTCCACATTGATAGCGCTTCAATTCAGAATGAAAATTGCTTCACAACTGTTTCGTACAACATAAATGTAGTATATTACAAACTTAGTCCACTCTCGTAGCTACAAGTACAAGCCTCAAAACTCCCGAGAAGCGAATCGAAAACACTTCAATTATTCAACCGAGAAAAACGAATTGACCTAACTATCCAAAACGCGATCAAAATACATACTAACGAGAAGAATCAGAGTTTACCTCCAAAACATCGGTTTGAGAGTGGTCAAGTTCGCGGCGAAGGGCGCCAAAGCACGTATCCTGAGAAATCAAAAACAGAAAAAGAGATTAAACGACAGCGAGTTTCGCGGGAAGAGAAAAAAACGAAGAAGAAGAAGAAAAAACTACAATGTGATCTTTGTAGTCAGAGGAGACTCCGTATTCGGGACTCTTGTCACCGATTCGTAGAAGAAAGTTTTTCCAACTGCTCATGGTTGCTACACTGCTACCACACGGAAGAGTGAGAAGCGAACAGAGGATCGAAAAGGAAGGGGTGTTGGGTTTTTATGAGGGTTTAGTGTGGTGCACCCGACAAGGACTTCAACTTTCAACCCTAACGGTGTTAGTTGCTGGCCCCAAACTGGGAAGGGAATACACTTCTTGTTTATTAGACTTACTAAAACCATGCAATTAATAATTAACATCTATAATCTATAATTCATAAAGAATTTTTTTGATAATTAATCTTTTAGTTTTACCCATATTTATAATTTATATGTATAATTTATTTATACCTTTTAACTACCAGAATTCTTTTTATTACTAACGAATTAAGTTTCTTGTTTTACCTTTATTTATTTTATTATTGGTAAAACAACTACATGACAAGAATTACATTTTTAGTATACATTTGGTAACTGCTCAAGCTTTTCTTTATTGATTTTGTCATTATTTTAATATAAATTTTACTAATATTATTTATTAATTATTATCTTTTATCCACTCTTTTAGTATGTACATTATTTCCTGATTTTCTCTTACCTCTTACAAATATAATTCATGTTATTTATTTTATTATTTTTGAAATATCCACCTGATCATAAATAATAAGAATTTTTTTATAAAATATTATATATATATATATATATATATATATATATATATATATATAAATAGGATTAGTTTAACGAATGAGTTATAACTTATTTTAGTTATCGTTTAATGACAATTATATTTATTTATTTAAAAGGTTATGGGACAATTTTTGACTTTCCTAAATATTTATTTATTATTTTTATAATTTTACTAATTTAATTGTCAAAAAAATCTTTTATAATTGATTTTATTTTCGGTCAATTCATCATTATTATGTTAAAAAGTCTTTATCATATCAGAAGAATGTTACTCAGGTTAAATAAGAACATTTGGTGTCCACTTAGGACGAATGTTACTTAGGTTAGATAAAAATATTTGGTATTCACTTAGGACTTTGGTAAAACTTTTCCAAGACTATCTCTTCACTAACAAATCATCAACTTCTTTTCGAGCTAGAACGGACTTAGTGGAACCCCTCAAAAGTCACATGGAGGCAATCCTCTAAAAGAGCAAGACTAACATCAAGAATGCTCTCCAAGAAAGTGAACTCAATGTTCAAAATGCCTTGACTACTGTTCGAAATGAAATAGTGATAAAACTCCAAACCTAACAAGAAGGCCCTGATAGTGATATGTAAGTTATCCAAGACCAGATAGTTGTCTTACACCAAGGATAGGTGCAGGCGTCCCAATCAGCAGTCGCAAGCTTCTCCAATTCAAGAGGAATAGACAGCTTAATCGAATACGGAAGGAACTCAGACATTAACTCAGGAGACTCCCCAAAGCCTATTAGCCTCACAAACAAGGCATACAACTCATTATGGAGGACTATTGCGAACAAATACAACTGGTCTCAAATATTCAATAGACATATCCAAAGCAGGACCTCAACAGGGAGCAAATAGACAATGAGAGATCAGAAGATGTGATAAGTCCACACCTTTCGGGGTGATTCCAGCGCCTCCTTTGAAGGAAGAAATGAGGACCCATATAAATGGCTTTCATCCATTTACCCCGAGGTCATGCAAGTTCGGCTATCGTCAAAATGGACGTGGCCAAATGCGAAGACTTATAATGGTAGTTTGAACCCTGAAGTCCAATGTCCATGTGAAGTCATATCTCACTTAGACGAATCTCTTTTCAGATAACTTGAATGTACATTGTCGCCTATTTCTCACAACTTTGGACAGGGCAGCTTTGGAGTGGTATTATTCGTCACTTCCCAATTCAGTTGATTCTTTTGAAACCCTTTATGCGAGATTCTTTGCTCGATTTGCGAATAGTAAACTGATGGTGGCATATTCAACATCTTTGCAACATGTCACACAAGGCGAGACTGAGTTTCTTCGCCAGTACATAACTTGGTTCTCCAAGACTACACTTAGTATCCCTAATCTCCATCCTACAGTATTCATGCACTTGCTCATGGTGCGCTCAAGCTACGAGGTACATCAACATAGAAGAGAATACAAGGCAAGAAAGAGGAAAGCTTAACCGCAAACCACAAATTCTAGTGGCATTCGCTTCCCTAAAAGGAAATGACTAGGTAAGTTTAAATCTTACACACCCTTAAAGACCAACAGTGATACCATTTTACAAGAAGCATGCAACTTGGAACTCATCTAACTTACCCAACGAAGCCATCTCACCAGGACGTTGATCCAAAACTTCGGTGCAATTATCATCAGAACTATGGTTACATTACAGAAGAATGTTCCAAAGTATGTGAAATTATAAAAAGAGCTTATTTTTTTAGGGTCTTGCCTATTTTGTTTAGCGAAGCCAGGCAAGATAGGGGAGAGGTGCCTGAGGTGGACACGGTGGACGTTTCTGTCATTTTCATGGACTATGGAAGGGACGACAAGGAAACACCTCGAGACCATACTGCAGGCAGAACCCCAAACATATAAAAAGGGAGGCTTGGTTCAATAAGATCATACTATAGTGGCAAGATCAATCAACACAATAGTAGGTGGGTTTGAGTTGGTTTACACTATAGCTAGAGGATTCACCTATGGGGGAAGCTCGAACTCCGCAAGGAAGAGACACCTTAGGAGCATCAACTTGGTAAGTCACTTACCACCGTGCTCCCAGCTGCCCATAACTTTGTCTGACTTGAGGACTTCTCCATCAATGACCCTAAATAAGATGATCATGTGGTAGTCAGTGCTACCATTGCTAGTTGAAGGGTTCACAAGGTATTGATTGAGCAGGGGAGCTTGGGTGATGTTCTTTGTTGGTCAACATTCAAGAAGCTACACATTCCTGACTCAACCATCAAGTCTTATTGAAAACCTTTGTTAGGTTTTTCCTGGGAAAGGGTTCACACGAGAGATTATGTAAATCTACTAACAACCTTTGACATTGGCCAATTGTACCCAACATTGATGGTACGTTATATTTTAACTAAAGCTGATACGTCATACAAAGTACTCATTGAATGTCGAACCTTTAACCAACTTGGTGTTGTGGTTTCCACTCCCCACATGGTCATGAAGTTCTCAGGGAAGAATGGCTCGATAATAACTATGAAAGTTAATTTTTCCTACTATTTTTATATCCTTGTGATGCAGGATGAACATTCACATCATAAATCAACTTTAATTCTTGGAAAACCATTCTTAATGACAACTAAAACAAAATAGATATCTACTCAAGAACATTGTCCATGGTGTTTGGAGAAGATCTAGTTCATTTTAACATTTTTTAAGCAATAAAGCATCTAGTGGAAAATTGTTCTATGTTATATGAGTATTCTGTATTTTTAATTGATGTTGTAAATCTGAAAAACAATGTTTATTTGAGTACTCAATTAGATTTAAAACTAGAAGAGGAAAATTTTCAATTCTTACAAAACTCAAATTATACCGTGTTAAAGAGGAGTGATTGCAAGAATGAACAATATGCAAACTGTGTTGAAATTATTTACACTATTTGTGGAAAACCTTTTTCTTTTGCAGGTTCAAATATTACATCAACAATTGTGTTTAGTGCTAAAACACTTAAAACGTTGCAAGCATCTAATACTCACTAGGTGTCTTTGAACATCAAATATGCTCACTTAGAGCTGAAACCTGTGCCAAATGATTTGAAATATACCTATTTGGATGTAGAACATAGGTTACCAGTGATAATTGCTAATAACTTATTCGCTATGAAGCTCGGACACGGTCCATGTTACCTGCTTCCGATACATCTCCAACAGGGACACGCCACGGAGGCGTGAACGACACCGCATCAGAAACCCAACATTCTGCCGGATATAGTCCACTATATTTGACATGCGAATAAGACACGGTCCACTCTATTGGAGTGTGTCTTCCACCAAAATCGCAATATTCCAATACAAATCCTAACATCAAAACCCAAATCTTAACAAACGTTCATAAAATTCAAAACAAATATATGCAAATCCCGAAATCAAAGATTTTTATTCATCAAATAACTCAAATAATATTATGAAAATATTCTAAAAATGATTATAAATAATCGATGTGAGACAAATGAATAAAATCAAAAAGAAAAGAAAAGAAAAGAAGAAGACAATCTCTCTCACTACTATGTGAAAAAGACGACGTCTCTCACTGTTATGTGGAAGACGCTCTCACACTGTAAAATAGATTTTTGACTCTCGGATACGAAAGAAAGAAGAAGGAAGTGTGCTCATGCTATTTGCTTTTTAGTTCTTTGATACGAAAGAAAGAAAAAAGTGTGCTCATCTTGAGAAAGAAGACTATGATTCTTCTATAAGGAAGAAAAAGGTAAAGTTACCTTATTTAATTTTGAAGAAGAAAAACAGTTTGTTATATGATATATATTTCTTTTATATATTTTATTATTTTATTTATAATATTATTGTAGTTTATTATTTTATTATAATAATTTATATTAATAATTATATTTATAATATTTTATTATATGATACCAATTTTTTTTTAAATTGTTATATTTTATTTACAGTTAAAATTTGAATAATATTTTTTATTTAATTTACGTCTTTTTAATTTATATTTAAATATATTGTGTTATATAATTATATTGTATTTTATACTTTTTATAATTTGACTATTATATTTTTATCTTATTTTTAAATTATAAACATAAAATATATTTATGTTATTACTTAATCTATTTTTTAAATGATAAATTAAGATTATAAAAAATAAACTAAACTTTTACTTAAAAAAAATTATTATTAAATAATAGTTTTATTTATAAAATTTTATTATATGATACCAACTTTTGTAAAATTATTAGGTAATTTATATTTAAAATTTGAATAATATTTTTTATTTAATTAATTTTTTAAGTTATATTTAAATATAGCGTGTTATATAATTATGTTATATTATATATTTTTTACAATTTGACTACTATATTTTTTTTATTTTATTTTTAAATTATAAACATAAAATATATTTATTTTATAACTTAATCTATTTTTTAAATGATAAATTAATATTATAAAAAAATAAACTAAAATTTTATTTCAAAAAATTAAATATTCTATTATATTTTTTAAATAATCATGCTGAAATAAAAAATATTAAATAACGTAATAATTAAATATTATTTCAAAAATATATAATATATAATATATAATATAATAATTAATTTTTAATTTTTCACATGTTTTATTTATTATATTTATAAATTATTTTTTATTAGATAAATTTATTTCATTTTTGTATGTAAGTAATTTTTTTATATTTATTTTTTATAGGAAATTAAGATGAATAATCAACCTATCGAAGAAGATGAAACAAAACCTTTATGAAGATATGTTTCAAAATTGAGAAAAAATCCTGGTGGAAGGAATAATATGATCAAATGCAATTTATGTGATTTTTCATTCAATGGATCTTATACTAGAGTAAGAGCTCATTTATTACAACTTAAGGGCGAAGGAGTTAGAAGTTGTCCGAAGGTAAGTTCGTCAAAACATGTTGAGTTTAAAAAATTAGACAATGAATCAACATTGAAAATAGAAATTTCAAAGAAAAAAAAAAGGTCCATTTACCTCCTATATCTGATGAAGGAAATTCGACAAATAAGGACCTCAGGAGATTAAAAGGTCCTTTGGAGTCTTCTTTCAATATTCAAGCCAGAGATACTCTTAATTTTGAAATTGCAATGATGTTTTATTCTTCAGGTTTACCATTTAATTTAGCAAAAAGTCATTATTATAGGAATGCATTTTCTTATGCAGCTAATACTTCTAATCTTAGTGGATGTGTGCCACCAACATATAAGAAATTTCGATGTCCTTTACTTTCAAAAGAGAGAATTCATGTAGAAAACCTTTTGCAACCTATAAGAAACTCATGGAAACATACAGGGGTGACAATTGTTAGTGATGGGTGGAGTGATCCCTGAAGAAGGCCACTTTAAATTTTATGACTGTCACTGAGAGTGGACCAATGTTTTTAAAGTCAATAGATGCATCTGATGAGATAAAAGACAAAGATTTTATTGCTAGACACATGAGAGATGTAATTGTGGAGGTTGGGTCAAATAATGTGGTACAAATTATAACTGATAATGCAATTGTATGTAAGGCTGCGGGTATGCTTATAGAATTAGAATTTCCTTCAATTTATTAGATTCCTTGTGTAGTGCACACCTTGATTCTGTATTGAAAAATATTTGTGCAATAAAAAATACAGAAAATAATAGTGTTGCTTATGATCAATGTTCTTGGATCTCACAAATTGTTGATGATGCTACCTTTATTAAAAATTTTATTGTTGGACATTCTATGAGAATATCAATGTTCAATAGCTTCAACTCATTAAAGTTGTTTTCTGTTGCTCCAACAAGATTTGCTTCAACTATAGTCATGCTAAAAAAGTTTAGAAGTTTGAAAAAAGGACTTCAAGAGATAGTTATTAGTGATGAATGGTCCTCTTACAAAGAAGATGATGTGGTTAGGGCACAATCGGTGAAAGAAATTTTGTTGAATGATAATTGGTGGAGGAAGGTTGATTACATACTTGGTTTTACTATCCCTATTTATGATGTTCTTAGAAAAACAAATACAGATATGACTACTCTTCACTTAGTATATGAAATGTGGGATTCAATGATTGAAAAGGTGAGAAAGGTTATATTTCAACATGAAAGAAAGACAGAAGTTGAACATTCATCATTTTTTGAGATAGTAAACTCAATATTAATTGATCGTTGGACCAAGAGTAGCACATCTTTTCATTGTCTTGCTCATTCTTTAAATCCAAGGTAATGTTAAATTATTTTATGATGATATTCGTTGTGTTTATCTTATTTATAACATTATAAATTTATAATATTATGTTAATTTTTTTTATATATGTAATGTTGTAGATATTATAGTAATGAATTGTTAAGGGAAGATTCACAAAGACTTGCTCCACATCGGGATGACGAATTTATTCATAAGAGGAAGAAATGTTTTATGAGGTACTTTGATGATCCAGATGTAAGGAGACAAATAAATATAGAATTTGCAAGCTTTTCAAATGGAATAGAAGATTTTCACAATGTTGACTCTTTAAGAGATAGAGGTAAAACAAATGCAAAAACATGGTGGATTGTTCATGAAGCTCGTGCATCAACACTTCAGAAAATAGCTCTTAAGCTACTTGGACAACCATGTTCTTCTTCTTGTTGTGAAAGGAATTGGAGTATCTACTCTTTTATACATTCTTTGAAAAGGAATAGGATAACACCTAAAAGGACGGAAGATCTAGTTTATGTCCATAGTAATCTTCGTATTCTCTCAAGAAACTCCTCAAAATACAAAGAAGAGGAAACTAAGTTGTGGGATATTGCAGAATATGACTTTTCATTGAATGAGAATGGAATTCTTGAAATTTCCAGCTTATCTCCTGATGAACTAGAATTAGAAGTTGTATTTTTAAATGAAGATGAAATGTAGAAATTATATCTTTTGTTAGACTTTTTTTATAAAAGTTTATCTTTTTTATTTTTTTCACACTATTAACTATATTAGTATATTTTAATAAATTCATATATATATATATATATTGTTGTGTTTCCGTATTCGTTAATTTTCAATTAGTTGTATCTGCATGTTCATGTCTGTGTAGTATCCGTATCCATGTCCGTATCTGGGCTTCATAGCTTATTCGAACATAAGAAAAAAGAGTTGTTAAAAGTGTTGAAGATGCATAAGAAAATCATTGGCTGGACATTAGCTGACATTCCTGGGATTAGTCTAGCCATATGCATGCACGAGATTCATCTAAAAAATGAAGTAAAACCTGACAACCACAGAGGAGATTGAACTTTGCATTGTTGGAGGTGGTGAAATAGAAAGTGTCCAAGCTGCTCGAGACTGGAATCATTTACCCTATGTTAGACAACAATTGGGTGTCACCTGTACAAATAATGCCCAAGAAATCTAGAGTGACCGTGGTGTAGAATGAAGTTAATGAATTGGTGCCTACAAAGGTAGTTAATAAATGGAGACTTTCCATATATTATAGGAAATTAAATGAGGCCATCGGAAAAGATCAGTTTCCTCTATCCTTTATTGATCAAGTAACTAAGAGGTTAGCAAGTAAATTAAATTCTTTTATTGTTTTCTTGATGGATTTTCTGGATGTATGCAGATTCATATAGCACCTGAAGACCAACATAAAACTACCTTCATTTGTACTTATGGTACTTTTGCCTACACCAGAATGTCATTTGGACTTTGCAATGTACATGCCACTTTTCAAAGGTGCATGATAAGCATTTTTTTCGAATTAATAGAAAGTTACAAGGAGGTATTCATGGGTGATTTTACTGTTTCAGTTCTTCATTTGTTGAGTGGTTATATAATCTGGAAAAATTTTTAAAAAGGTGTATTGAAACTAACCTAGTTCTTAATTTTGAAAAGAGTCATTTTATGGTAAAATAAAATATAGTCATAAGTCACCTTATTTATGAAAAGGAATTTATGTGAACAAAACAAAAATTGAGATTATTACATCTTTGCCTTACCCTCCTCTGTGAGGGATGTTTGTTCCTTTCTTGGTTATGCGGGCTTTTATAGGAGATTTATCAGAGACTTAAGCAAAATAGCCCTGTTACTATCCAACCTCTTGCAAAAGAACGTGACTTTTACATTTACCGAGAAATGCAAGAAAGCGTTTGATGAACTAAAAAGCAAACTCAACACTACACCGATTTTGAAATCTTCAAATTAAAGCCAACCTTTTGAGCTTGTGTGTGATGTCTTAGATTTTGCTGTAGGAGTTATCTTGTCACAAAGAGTGAGTAAATTTCCACACGTCATAGCATATGCTTCCAAAACTCTTAACACAACTCAGGTAAATTACACAACCAGAAAAAAAGAATTATTGGCAATTGTTTTTGCTCTGGATAGATTTAGATCTTTTGTGATTGGGTCAAAAATAAAAGTATTCACTGATCATGTTGCATTGAAATATTTGCTTAAGAAAAGTGATGCGAAACCATGATTGGTAAGGTGGATGTTGTTATTATAAGAATTTGACCTACAAATAAAAGACAACAATAGTTTGATAAATCAAGTAGCTGATTATTTGAGTAGAATAAAGGGAACATGTGCTTATGTTCCAATTTCTGTTAACTTTCCTCATGATTTTTTGGATTCTGTAAATATTATAGATGACAGACCTTGGCATGTTGACCTAGTTAATTATCTAGCCTCTACTATTTTTCCTCCTCAAGCATCTAAAGCACAAATATGTAAATTGCAATCTCATGTTAAATATTATAACTAGGATGATCCTTATTTGTGGAAACTTTAGAGTGATCAAGTCATCAGAAGATGTACGGAAGATAATGAAATTAGAAAAAATTTGTTTTGTTGCCATAACACTCTTGTAGGAGGACATGCTAGACTCTAAAGAACAACAAAGAGAGTGTTGAAAAGTGGATCTTATTGGCTATCAAATTTCAGAAATGCATATAACTTTGTGAAAGAATGTGTAGAATGTCAAAAAACAAAAGGAGTTATCACTAAAAGAAATCAAATGCTTCAACAACCAATAATTTTCTATGAAGTATTTGATGTTTGGGCATTAATTTTATAGGAGCTTTTGATGAGTTGATTTATATAATATTTTTATACTATTTTCTCTCTAAAATCTGCTTAATTCTCAATTTTAGGAAATTTTTGTTAATAAATGATTATGTTAGTTGGAGAATGGATTTGATTATTAATTCCTATTATTTTGCCTAAAAATAAATAGGAAAACATTGAATTAATAGAAGAAGGATTAAAGTCCTAAAGATTAGTGATTAAAGAACAATGGGATGCAAAACAACTCAGGCATGACACCAAAACCTGAGTTGGGGAAAACCTGAGAGCAATTAAGTGAAAATGCGCCTGACGCACGAGATCTGAGCTCGTCGCCAGTTAGGCCTAGAAGTCTAGATCAGTAATAGAGTTTAGCTGCACCCGATGCCATTAAACCTAAGCCGGGAGCAAGCATCGATTTTCACATTCTATTTAATAATGCTTTGCATTAGGGTTAGATATATCTTGGGCTGCCAAGGAGAAAAATTGGAAATTGGAGGAAACTTTAAGGTTTTTTGGGAGTAATTTCTTATTTCCATTTTTCTTCTGTCATGTCTCATATGACTATGAGGAACTAAATTCACTATTTTTAGGGTTAGAATTTACCTTTCTGAACTCTCATGTAATCATTTTGATTTTCATATTTATGTATTTCCTTTCAGTATACTATACTTCTTGCCTATCGTGTTGATTTGTGGCTTGACTTTTAATTTTTTGGGTACGGGAAAATATCTTCTATAATTAAGAACTGAATTAAAATACTAAATGAAAGTTTGTGTCTAGGAATAGAGTTTGTTACCTTAAGACCCTTGTGGCGATGATAAATTTTATTCATATAATTGATGAATTGACGATTAATAAATAAGCTTAGGCTCATTCATCTAACAAATTAAGGTTTTGATATAAGTGGATTTAGGGTTTAAACCCTAAACATTGATTATTGTTTTGAAAGAAACTGAACATTTTTATGCATGAGAGTGAGGATTGTTAAAGTCTAATCTTAGCAATCTCATATTATTATTCATAGTCAATCTTTTTATGTAATTCAATTGTTGATAAAAATATTAAATATTATTTTATTCTTATGCACATCAAACTATAAGATTGTTCTTGAATCTAATTTTATTATAATTGTAATTATTATAGTATATTGCACAAATTGAAATAACGATATATCTATTATTTGTTATATTTCTCAGCGGTGCACTTGCCATTATTAACAAAATAAGCTAACAAGGTATTGGCTCTATTGCCCGTGAACTTAGAATTGGTTAGAACTTAGAATTCTAATCTTGTTTATTCCAGTTCTGTCCTTTTAACGTGTATGTAGCTATTGGCATTTTAGACATCAAAACACTGTTAGATGAGTAAGCCAATTTTATTTCAAGTCTTTGTTCCCTCTTTCTACTTCCCCATGCTAATTAAATTCCCTTTGGTTTGGTTTGTAAGCCCTTTTAATCTTTCAGCCTATATTATTGTGTTCATGTTAAAAATGTTAACTGATTGATTCCCCATTTCCTATCTCTGTTCATGCAATTTCACATTTTCCTTCCTCCATATACTGTACTTTCACTTTTGACTTGATTTGATTCCTTTATATTGCAGCATATTCCAGGAATCTCTATTAAGATTTTTCCTACACTTTTCCTGAAAAGATTACCCTTAAAAGTTGCCAACACTGCCAGCGTAAGGTATAATTCTAATAGTTACTTATCACTTTTTACAACTATATATTGGGGATTTATGTGTATTAATGGAGTTTGTCCTGAGAATTTGAAATTATAGCTGTGTACTTTCATTGTCACAACAGTATATTCAAAGAAACAAATTGCAAGACTATCATCTCAACTTTAGTGGTGACAGGAAAAGTGTGTAGGTGGCAAGATGATCGAATTAGTATCGGAAAACTTTAGTAGAAGGAACAGGATAAAAGAAATGATGCATGCATCTGTGAAGTTATATCAGGGGATGACATTTCTGGTGCACGTTATTGGTGCTAGGAGGGAATAAAAACATAATCGTTTGCCAGTGATTTGGACTACTTGCCTAGTTTTAATTACATGCTCTAAATATTTTCAGGAATTAATGCTTATAATTTTCTTTTCTAATTGTTTCTTCCACTTCCTCTTGTAATGACTACCATATTTATCTATACTTGGTTGCACAATCATTTAGATTACACTATTGTCTGGTTCTTCTTTGGACAATTCTTCATATTGGATTGAAATTTGGAATCTTGTTTGTGGACTTAAATTCCACATGGTTTCTTTCTCAGTTTAACATATTGGTAAGCTTTCGTTTTGTCAATTTAGAAAATTGAGTTACTGCATTCATAAATACTATATATCATAAAGAATTGAAAAGACAAAATGAAAATCAGAAATTTTGCAACAAGAGATCAAAATAAAAACATCAAGGTTTTTTTTATACCACAGTCCGTTGTTTGAAATTTAAGGAATTTATGAAGCAATCAAGATCTGGAGATATTATGTTTCTTAAATTTAGTGAAATAGGGTATACAGACATACCAGCAACTTAATAGACACTACCAACATCATATAACTTGCTGAAGATTTCCTGACAGGTTATAAAACCCAACAGATTGTTGGACATCAATCTAAACTTGGTCTATAATAACATACACTATAGCTTATTTCATTGCATACCTCAGGTCTCTTATATGCACTTGAGACCTTAAAAATTAAAGCACCAGGCTGTTTAACTAAGTGTGGTAGATTATCTGCCCTGCTTCAAACCTTCATTGGCCAAAGCTGAGTCTGCACCTTTACTTTGAATTCTGTCATATTCCAATCGGTTTGTTGTAATGCTACATCTTCTAGCAAGTTTCAAGCAAATGATTCCTGCAAATATCAGAATTGCAGAAAGGATCCAACTGAACTGTAAATTGGCCAAACCCCTGGCCCTAAAATCAGCCTCTTTGGAGCCACAAGTAACTGCTCCAATGATATCATGGCCACTTGCCTTGGCCAAATTCATTACACACCCTTCAGGGACTAAAGCCGGAAGCCATAGCATAAACCCCATGTTTATAAACCAGCATCCTTGGAAGATGACTGAAATGGAAAGCACAAGAGCCGCATTGAAATTGTTAGGAAAAATAGTTGCAGCCAAAGCTGCTACTAGTGAGACAAGCACTATGAGCTGCAGCAGCCAGTGGTAATGGCCTTCAAGTCCAACATGGTCTGTGGAGTGAAAATGGAGAAGGAACAGTTCTTGACTGAACACTGAGGATGCAAGTATCCCAACAAAGCCAGAAAATAGGTCAAGGGAATCAGTGAACTCAGTGCAGAGGGAGAAACCAGCAAACAAAGCAAGGTGTACGAACATAGTTGCATGTTCAAAGTTATCAAGCTTAAAAGCATAGTGGAAATGAGGGAAGTCTAGAAGTTGCATGAATATTGCAAGGATGGAAAAGGATAAAATGGAGACAAGCTCCAAGTGTTTGAGTCTGGAGTGAGGAGTATTAAACTGGTACCAGAATCTAACAGTGAAGTTGGCAGGGCCCTTCACAAGGTAAGCTCTGATGGTGTTGATGGCATGCCATAATCCAAGAAGGGCTAGAGCTGATCCTTGCACTGTGTGTCCTACAAATGAGCCCATGAATGATAATTTTCGTTTCTCTTCAGAAGACAACCACTTTTGAGCTCATTTCCTTCATTTAAATACATGAAGCCGTAGCAAATATAGTGCATGCACGAAATAAAGTGCTTTATGTGATACATGATTGGTCCGAGCATTTGACTAAGTGCATGTTGCATGTGTTTCCACAAACAGAAAAGAAAACCTACTATGAGCAACATCACGAAAGAAGATGAAAATGGGCACAGCACTTGATTTGAGACTAAAATCCAAGTAAAAGTTGTGGGACGTGTAACATGTTGTTTTCTTCAGAACTGTTTGCACTCTAATAATTTGAAATCCACGTTAGAGTTTGGAGGATAAGAGATAACTCCACTACCAAAAACGCCAAATATAACAGCAATCACAAACTTGTCTTTCGTAGTGAAACTGAAAACTAGCCCTGGTGATAGTGGTTTTGCCTTTTTTGCATTGAGCAAATGTGTCCCTTCAGGGAGTGGAGAGTGAAACTCTCCAATAAATTCATGTGGCAAGCAACATGCTCCCACTCATTAAAAGAAGCTGGTTCTCCATTAGATCATATTCATGTAAAAATAAATGAAAAAAAGTATGACAGTGAAAGAGATAAGATTATGGGAATATTATTTAGCCTCCACGTTCATGTACCGTGTACGTAACATAATTGATTCGTATTAATAGTCCACATACATGGACCACTCCGGAAAACTTAAGTTCTCTCTTTAGAGATAGATATAAAATCAAATTTCATATAGCAAATTATACAGGTTTAGCAACAGAAAAAATAAGATAAGAAGCACTATATTATACGTGCAATGAACGTATACATAAGTATGTTGAATACATGTACAAGTACAACACTAATATATAGAATGGTAGATGTAGATGAAGCAAAGGTGTTAAACAGGTCGAGGGGATCCCAAGATTAATATGAATTTGAGGCTTGTAAGTTCTCATTGAACACATAATCAAGTCATATGTGTTTTATTTTACATTTCAGATGTGATTTCTACATCTCATTCGTGATTCATTCACTCTTAACGTGTTTCCAAACATGTTAGTAACATGTAATCAAGTAAAAATTCAAATGAGAAAATGCACGATGTTTTGAACCGTGATGAAATAAAATTTCCAATAAATACTGAAATAATTCATCGATCAACAAGTATAAGTGAATTATGGGTTGCTTAAAACAGCCTATAAAAACCCTCGATGTCAATGACATTAAAGCATGGATTTTATTTATGATTTGGTGAAAATTTTCAATGCTGTTTGAAGAATTTTAAAAAAGAATAAGAAAATGAAAAGATAGAATGCATTTGAGAGATACAATTTGGCAAAGCACTGGTCATTGATCACCCATCCTCCTTTCTGTTCTAATTGTAGTTTTCAAGTTTTGGTGTTTGACTCAGCAAAAGTTACAATTATGAAATAAGAAGTTAGAAGTTAAAACACGATTTCATAATGAGACAAAGAGAAAACCCCCTTAGCCAATGGAGGATCTCCACTAGCAGACATGTACTTCCACTTTCATCTATATAATATAGACACAATAATCCTCGGAAAGTTTAGCTTTAGAAGTTACTTGCAATGGCAACCTATTACGAGAAACTTAAGTGCATTGTAAAATGAAAAAAAAAAGGCTCAGGATCCATACCAGAAAAGATCAATGGTGGTTGTCAATGATACTTTCTTTAATTATCGTTATTTGGTACAATTGACATAAGATTCGATATCGTAAGTCTCTTCTAAATCATATTCATTTAGTAATAAATAAATAATAAGTTGAGAATAGTATGGTAAAGAAATTATCTAATGCATATGGTAATTTTAATTTATACAAAGACTAATTTCAGTTTTCTTCTTAATTTTCTCCGCTTAAAGTGCTTAGAGATAAACTTGTCCAACCAAATTCGTCATATAAGAATTGGACAAAGAAACCAGAGAAAACAAAAAACATAATTTCATCAAACATTAAAAACCTACTTTTTCAATCAACCAGAGTAAATGATAAGCAAATTTTGTCTATATAAACAATGAAGTAATATACCATCATGTGTCAGCCAAGCGCACAAAATTTATTAATTGTAACACAAAACTCTTTTGCATAGCTAATATACATATAACTACGATTGGTGCCGTATACACAAACACTCTAAAAGAATTATGAGCAGAAAACAAATTAGGTACAATACAGTGCAAGGAATGATATTATGTGCAGAAAACAGAAAACCAAAAAGTAAAAGACTTGAAATTATTTAAAGCAATTCTTGTTTATTTTTTTAAAAGCAATAAATATTTTGCCTGTCACAATCTTCCTGCATAACTCTGTACGAAAGACAGAAAAATTCAATCATTAGCTATTATTTTCATTTTTCAAACCAAAAACATCAATAAACATTTTGTGAACCATATGGTACAAAACTAATATAACCAATGAAGTAAAAAGTTATACTCTTGCTACAGAAGATGTGAACTAAGGAAAACTACAGTTTTTCAAGAACTTCATTAACTTGATACTCCTACACATGGAATGTTGATGCAGCTTGTAGAACAAGGAATGTTGAGATGCTTGTATCCAAACTCCAATGCTAGAAGTTCACACAAACCCGTGAAATACTATTTTCTTCTTCAATTCATTTATCATCATTTTCCTCCAGGTCATCAACATTCTCCATGGCCTCAATTATAGATAGGTAGGTGCTGTCGTCAGGAGTAATGCCTTTACTTACCATTTCTTTGAGGAGCTCTTCAGCATGCTCACCTTCCCGATTTTTGCACAGACCTTGTATAAGAGCATTGTAAGTGAGAAGTGTAGGATCAAATCCTGTAGTCATCATTTCATCACGAACTCTAAAAGCATCCTTCATATCACCTCTTTTACTGTAACCGCTAATGAGTGTGTTGTAACTGACGTTATCAGGTTTGATCCCCCTTCTCTTCATCTCATCAAGAAGTTGCCTAGCTTCCTCCACTTTCCCCTCTCTGCAGTATCCTTGCATCAAGGTGTTATAAGTGATTTCATCAGGAAGAACCTTCATGTTATCCATCTGTTTCAAGAGCTCAAATGCACGACCAATATTACCATTTGCACAGTGACCATCGATCAACGCGTTAAACATTACAGTATCTAGCAACAGACCTTCTTTTTGAATCTTAACAAACAAGGCATCTGCTTCTGTCATTCTATTCCTTTTACCCAGAACATATATAAGCGATGTATATGTGACCAAAGTTGGCTGAATCCCTTTTCCCACCATTTCATCAAGAAGGCTGAAGGCTCTCTTTGCATCCCCGCATCTGCAGTAACCATTAATCAATATGTTATACGTAACAGCATCAGGCTTCATGCCTTTCTCTCGCATTTCTTTTAGCATATTATCAGCCTCCGCCATCCTTCCTTGCATAAACAGTGCATGGATAAACAAATTGTAGGTGACCAGAGATGTCGTTACACCTTTACTTATCATCTTATCCCTGTAGGCAAAAGCCTTATCCAGATCCCCTTTGTTGCAATACCCATCAATCAAAGCATTATATGTTACTGCATTTGGAACCAAGCCCATTTCCAACATTTTACAAAGTAAACCAGATGCCTCCTCAAGTCTTCCTTCTTTACACAGCCCAGATATGAAAGAATTATATGTATAGCAATCAGGCTCAAGACCTTTATCTTTCATTGTTTGAAAAATCACACGGGCCCTCTGGTACTTCCCTCTCAAACAGTGTCCATGTATAACAGTGTTATAGGTGACAACATTAGGCTTCACCCCAAAAGCCTCCATGTGCTCAATAAACTCATTTGCCTTCTTCAACTTCCCTTCTTTACACAACACATTAACCATGATGTTAAAAGTGTACAGACTAGATCTTATATTCATCCTAAACATCTCAGCATACAAAACCCAAGTCATCTCAGTCCTGTTCAATTTCAAAAACAGACTCAACATCTGATTGCAAGTCTCAATGTTGGGCTCAACACCCTTTTCCTTCATCATGTAGAAACACTCCAAGGCCTCCTTGGGCTTCTTGAGTTCACAATAGGCCCTGACCAGAAGGTCAAAGACGAGACTAGTCTTGGCATCCACGCGGTCGCGGGAAAGTGCCAATTCATTGAAAATAGCTCTGTTGGTGACAGAGGAAGATAGAATGAGGCGCTGTAAGAGGTTAATAGAGGGTTTGGGAGATGGGAGGCTACAGAGGATGCAAGCAGCCAGGGAAGAGGTGGTTAAGTCGAGGGAACGAGGGTGGCTGTTGAGATGGGAGAGAAGCTGAAGGACGAGTTGGGGGTTGTGGCGGAGGGAGGTTATGGTGGAAGAGAGAACAGAGGGAGTGTAGTGTGGGGCAGCCTGTTTGATGAAATGCCACTGAGAAGATTCGATGGAATTTAGGAGTTGGGATTCGGTGATTGGTGGGACGGTGGAGAGAGAGGGTGTTTGAGGTTGGGAGAGGGAATTGAAAGTTCGGAGATTGACGGGTTTGGGTTTGAAGATTTTAAGGAATTTCATAATGGGTGCTGAAAGCTCAGTGGAAACTCAAAATTGTGATGAAGGGATGATTAATTCTGGTAAAGGAAGAGAGGTATGAATGAGATACAATTAACAGTAGAATCATTTGCCACGCGAACCAAACTATTTGCAGAAACTACTTGCAATATACAGAGAGAGAGTGAGAGAGAACAAAAAGCTGAGGAGAAAACTAAGGACCAAACCTTGCATTGTTTCGGCGTCTTTGCGAGTAAAAGAGGGAAAAGCGAAAATAGTTGGCAAAATGAAACAATAATAAGAGAAGTTTAAAAAATTAATCAAACTTAACAAATGTTTATAATATCTATAGGTTGAAAATTTTGTGGCCACTATATATATATATATAATATTAATATACTCTAAGTATATAATATTATGCATTGAAATGTTATTGTTTTAATCCATGTTATATCAAAATTTAACGGAATTTTTAATTTGGTTTTGATTATGTACTTAAATGAAGAAGTGTAAAATATAATTTTATTAGTATCAGGTTTTGTTAGACAAAAACGCTTTTAGTTGTGTTTTGTTTGATTGAAAAGACGTAGACATATTTGTTTTTCTAAAGAATATTCATAAGCAATGGGAGACATGTTACCATGAAATATTTCTTTTGTTAGAATTTTAAGAGAACTTAACAAGGTTAATTTTTGGAGAACTTAACAAAGTTAATTTTTGTTTTGTTATGTGAAACTTAGAAGACAAGTTTAGTACGGTGTGTAACAATGTAATATATATTGTTAAACCATAAGACAATCTAGTACCTATTTGGTGGTCTAGTCACGTTATATGGTATAAGATCCTATCAAAATGATCTCACAAATGTAAGTGTTTATATAAATTTGATGATAATAAACACTCCAAATTATTATGTTTAATTTGACAAAATTGCTTTATGTACAAAAAAGTATAATTTAAAAGCATTAGATAATCTCCTTGTTTAACGTGCTAGACGGTCAAAGCTAAGTGTTAGACTATCTACTTGTCAAAGCGTTCAACAGAAAATTTACGAAACTTGAAGGTTTTCAAAATTGCTTCGAAAATATTCTCTTAAATATTATGTGGATTATATTTGTTTAAATGCTTTCGAAATAAAAGATTTCATCCATGTTATTCAATGTTCTTATTTTCTACAAGATTGAAAATATTTTGAAACCTAACGTTTATGAGGAATCTGATAAAAAGAAGGTTTTCGAAAACATTATTCAATTTGATATGCTTTCAATACGAGATATTATGTTTTCCTTTTGAATTGTTTCCTTTAGTAGATTGATTTATAAAAGTTTATAACAAAGATCAGATATAAAGTTTCATTATGGAGCCTCTACCACGAAGTAGACGAAGCTCTACAATTTGCTATATCGAATTTCACCATTTTAAACTTCGTAACAATCATCTCTTTCAAAGCTACAAATACAACATTTTTTGAGATGGTAGGTGATGTGGAAGATTTTATATTATTTTTTATGTATGTTATAATAAAAGGCATTGTGTATTTATAGGCTTGATACATCACTTTACAATTTTATTGATGAATCTATATTTTCTTAACATTTGGAATTATATAGACTTGTTTATAATATTAGGATTTATCTGTTACTGCATGTCTTACTAGCTTAATCTCTTTGTTTTTAGATTTTTCTTTTCTTGTAATTTCTATAAATTTGTATCAAATTTGTTAAATCCAAGTTAGACATACTTTTTTGTTTGGTTTTGACTATGTTCTTACACAACTAATTATAAAACATAATTTTATGTGTATTAGATCATGACAAGTGCAATGGATCTAGTTTAGCCTAATAGACACAATTTGTATAGATGGAAAAATGCAAGCATTGTTTAAAATATGTTTTGTTTGATAGAATTAAGTGTTGTGCATACTCATCATCTTATAAGTTTTTGTTCAAACATACATAAGTGAATATACTTAGTCTAGTAAGCTTTTGCTTGAATAAGACGATAAGTACACTTTGTATAACAGACACAAACCATAAAAATTTTATAGCACATGTCAAACTTTAATAAATGTTTATTTTATGCTTATAGGGTTTATATGCTTATGCATTCTTTCAAGAAGATCTCACAACACCTTGTCAACATCAAGATCTATTGAAGAACATGTCAAGGGTTGCTTCATGCAAACAATTTTCTGGCAAAGAAAAGATGCTAGCGTTGCAGAGTTAGTCAATCGTGTTAGGTCATGCATTGTTTATCAAAAGATAGAAAGAAGCAACATATCCTGGCTTGTGAAGCTCTTCCATATTCTAGAGGTGTTGCCAAATAAGTCATGCACATTCAATACTAAGTCAAGAGTATTTAATGTGTCTTGAAGCTTCAAGGCATGCTTAAACACAATAAGAAGACCCTCAAAATGGGTACAAAGGATATGAAACAACTCTTTTCTTATAAAAATATTTATACAAAACATCTCTTTGAAGAATGAAGGTTGACAAAAGTCTTGCAACAAGAGCAGGCATAAGATACTTAAGTTATCCTTAGCCTTTGTAGTTGTGGAAAGAACAATTTTCGTGTTTGAGAGAAACCTAAAAGAGTGAACTAAATCTTATATTCATCATAAGATGTACCTCTCTTTTAGTAAGCAATCTAGTGATCATTTAGACCACTTTCTTTGTAAACTAGTTGGTTTCAGCTAAGAGTGATTATTGTCTAAACAATACTCAGTCTTAGCCATGAGTGATTGCATTCCAAATAATACCTAGTTTTAGCCATGAGTGTTTGTGTACCGAATAATATTTGGTCTTAGCCAAGACTCGTTGTGTTTCAAACAATACTTAGTGGGTTAGCTAAGAGTTGATAAATTCCAAATAATATTTAGTATTTTAGCTAATAGTGGTTGTGGTCTAAATAATACTTGTGATTTTTAGCCAAGAGTGGCTGCTATCCAAATAATACCTGGGTTGTTAGCCCAAGAGTGGCTAAGGTATAAGTAATCCTCACTTGTATCTTCACAGTATTAATATGCTTAGTAGAACTCAATTTGTTGATTAAAAACTAGATGTAATCTTTATTAACAGATGAACCAGTATAAAAACAAATACTAAATCTTTCTTATCACTTATCTCATTAGATTGCATGTTTTTTAACTGTAACTAATCTAAAGAAGGAAAAGGTTTTTACAAACATTTTTAGACGAGTTCTTCGCCAATAGTTTATCAAGTAAAACTATTATCTGACTAGGAATCATTAGACGATACAATGCAAAAATTTCAAAAAGTTTAAATACACAATTCAACCGTCCCTTCTTGTATATTTGATGTGTTTTCGTAATAGATATAAAAGCTCATTCTCTAAAGGATTAAGTGTCTCACCGCTTCTAGAGGAAAGATCCACATAGCTAAGACAGAAAGGCAATTCATTGCCAGGGGAGCATCTCTCACAAGGCAACAACATTTCTAGGGGAAAATTACTTCTACTGGGAGTACATGAAGGAGATGTACATCAAGTCTACACATTTCCATTATAGTTTATCATAATTAAAGGATATATCATCATCAAAGCTCCAGAAAAGTCTGAACGTAAAAAGAGTTTGACTTCATGCAACTAAACAATAAGGCAGGTATGCTTTAATTTGTGCATTGTCTAAAAATTAATATAAAAATATTTGTAGGTTGAAGATTTGCAAGGATATCTAAGACTTCTTGAAGTTCAACTACGAGGGCAACGAAGATGTTTAGCTAAGGAAAGTTGTCACCCTCACACACCAATATGAGTCTTTCACCATAATGGATGTTGAGATTATGCATATGTTTGGAAGAATCTAGGTTTTTCTAAATGGGTTAGAAGCTCTCAAACAAAGCTTCCAGCCCAAGTGATATGACGCCAAAGTAGGAGTCCAAGTGATATGATCTAGAGTGGTCAGTGTAATTTTGGGCTTTCTTATAATTTTTATCATGTTTTATTTAAGAGTGCCAAGACGACACTTGGAAGAATATGAAAGATAAAGAAAATGGATAGATTTCAATAGTAGAAAAAACACATTTTACATCGGTTCTAGAGGACATTCTATATCAGTTCTAGAACCGATGTTGATGCAGACAATGTAAAAAATCCTAGACCTTCTACAACGGTTATAGAACCGATAATATGTTCATAGACTACATCGGTTGATAAATCATCGACGTAAAATACCAATCCAAAGTATTTCTTAGGAGCGCTCAAGAGGAGATACTATATCAGTTGGGAGCCACAACTGATGTAGTATCTCATTTAATATGTTAGAAGTGAGGCACTGGAAGAAATACTACATCGGTTGTGGCTCCCAATTGATGTAAAAAAACCCTTATTACATTGGTTGTGAGTAGCAACCAATGTAATATCTATTTTTTTATATAAAAAAAATCTTGTGAGTTGATAAATCTCTATCTATACAAGAAAACTCTATAGAAATTTTTAGAATATTTTTGACAAGTATAGATATGTGAAATAGAAAAATTGGCTAAAAAATACTAGAAAAATAAAAAATAACTAATAAATGATAAAATTTTGAAAAAATTTTGGATGTACAATGTAAGAATTCTAAGATAAAATATACACTAAAAAAAGTTGTTGCTAAAAAATTTGGGTTAAAAACAAATTTTTAACGAATTTTACAAAAAAACTAACATATTGAGAAGAGAAGCGACAAGGACTGGAACCAAATATTCATGCTCATGCATAAAGTAAAATCGCTACTATGGTATCCTTAAGGACCTGCAATGTAAATGTAAAAAAAAAAGTTAAACAAACAAACCACACACATCCAATATTTTGGAAAACAAACCAAAGTCAATAAAGGCTACCAACAAAGGAGCACGCAAACAGTAGAGAACGCAAGCACCAGAGAGACTCAAGCGGCGCGAGAGAAAGACAAATAGTAAAAGCAGTGAAAATGTTAAGTTAAAAATACATCTATTATATTGGTTGTTTAAAACAACCAATGTTATAAGTATGTGTCAAAATGTGTTTTTTAATTGGATTATACAATGCCACTTTCGACATCGGTTGGAGCTCATAATCGATGTAGAAAGTTACTTTATTACATTGGTTGAAGCAACAATTGATGTAATAAATGGTGCATTGAATTGTCTTTCCAATTTTTTTTTTGTGTGGGATTTTTCTGAGCTATTTTTTACATTAGTTGTATGTAACAAACAATGTAGAATGACTCATATGACATTGATTACCCCTTAACCGATGTAATATGTTCTCATTTATTTACAAAATTACCACCATATTTTTGTTTACAACGGTTTCCTTCTAACCGACGTTGTATGCTGTTGTAAAATGTCATTTTTCTACTAGTGTTTGCATGATAAACTTGTGAAATTATATTATCGAATGTTATTTTTTACATGTTAATGAACACAAGCCCATTTTGAAGATAAATATGACAAGTCCAAATTCACAATTTAGAAGAAGCATTGGTGGCATGGAGTAGTTTTGCTAAATAATTGTTTGAGCTTATATTTCTTCATTATTAATGTAATTTTTGTATTTTTTTTATTTAAATATTTCATATGTCTTTTAAGATGGTCTAGGTTAGTTTTTGGTGTTTTTAAGTGGTGGGGTAATAAAGAGTAAATTATAATGGAAATTTATGTGGAACTTGAGGGACTTATATAACTTTGCCTATAAGCCTGTAAAAGGATATAATTATAACGCAACAAAAATATATATGAATTTTGAAACAAATTTGAGTTTTCTCTTGTAACTCATCGCAGATGTAGAAAATGATACTCATGCACCTAATGTTTTGAAAATTAAAAATAGTGAGAAAGAAGTTACATGTTGTAAGCATGATTTTGAAAAATTTGTTGAGAGCTCGAATTGTGTTTCAAAATCTTTGTGTGTTTGTGTGTGTGTTTTTGACAGATTAAAATTGTCTTGTACTTTTAGAAGAATATGATTAGTCTATTCTAACATGTTGAAAGTACGTTTTAATCCACTCATTTTACTTGTAAGAGAAATCAACATATTAAAATGTAGTTTTGAGCCATTAAAATTGACATTACTAATTTATGTAGCCCTCTCATTTTCATCTCATTTAACACAAATTTGAAAAATCTGAGTTTCATATCTTTTCAAAATTTGAGAAAGAGTTTGCACTGAGTGAAAATACATTTTCTTGGAGCTTTCTTTTGGTATTCTCTTGGATGAGTGTGTTCACTTAAAATTTTATTTTTCTCTTTGTACTTGTGGTGAATTAAGTGACATTGTTTCAATTGTGTTTTTCCCATTTCTTGTAAGGTTGTTGTTTTAGATAGAGTTTCTAGACTCAACTCAGTAATAAAGTGTTATTGATGTAGTGTCTTGCTCTTATAGGGTTCAAGAGTAATGTTCTTGATGTTTTTTTATATACAATTTTTGTTGTGTAAACATTTTGATTTAGTAGAAGGTTGATTGGTATAGTCGAGCAACTGGATGGAACTCTTGTATAATAGTGAACTAGTATAAAATTGTTCTGCATCTATTCTTTCTCTCTACTTACTTTTCATAATTCTAATATGTTTTATTAGTTCTTGCTTTAAATTTTAACACATTAAAAATAACTTAATCATATTCAAAAATTAATTTACTCTTTAAAGATTCACTCTAAAAGAATTTTTCAAAAATTATTGATAGTTAAATTTACTCTCATCTTAAACTTGACCTTTAATATTAACCATTGATATCAGAGTTGGTTTTTAAGAGATACTAAAGATTGATCCTATTTTTCTGAATTTTTCTTTTGGTTTTTTGGAAAAAATGACTAAGAGCTAGTTATCTTTTGCTGAGAGTGCTTATATTAATATACCACTTATGTTTAGATATATTAACTACTAGTTTTGAAATGTTAGAATCCAAATATTGAGCCAATTAATAAAGAGATTTGATATAGCATGATGTAGAGACCTTTTATTCCCAAACACATTGATGATAATGAATTTGTTGAAAAAGCTTGATTTGATCGGTATAAAGTTGAACAAATTTTTATTTTATTTTGTTTTGCATTACCAACTTTTTATATAAAATTTTAGTATAATTTATTTATATAATTTGTTTTAATATTTATGTATATTTTGAATTTTAGTGATTTATAATATATATATATATATATATAGATATAGATAGATAGATGCTTTTTCTTTTATTTTTCTTTACTTATTTTCATATACATTTATTTATATATTTTTGTTTTAGTAATTTTTTTATATTTTAAAAATTTATAAATTTTTTACTGATATATATATATATATATATATATATATATATATATATATATATATATATGTATATTTCAAATTTTTTATTTTGCTTTACTAATTTTTTTATATACATTTTTGTTTGGTAGTTTTTGTATACTTTTTGAAATTTATAAATTGTTGTACTCATTTATAATATATATTTGAAGCTGACTTTTAAAGCTGTTTTATATAATTAATTTTTCTTTATACTTTTTATATGCATTTTTATAAATGTTTTTGTATTTTTATAAAATTTATAAATGCTTGAATGATTTGTAATATTAAAGGTTTTTTTTATATATTCGTTTCGTTTTATTTATTTTTAAAAATTAAATTGTAGGTATTAAAATATTTTTAATATTTAATTTATTTTTTATATTTTAAATTTTTATTTTTGTCATTAATGCAAACAATGATATTTTTTACTTTTTTTTTTTATTTTTCATTCTCATCTCAATCTTAACGAAGATGACTTAAATTAAATTAAGTTAGAATAAGGTCATTTTGTGCATACATATTATTGCATGTTTTTAACTAATTTAAAGCAAATAACCACAAATTATTAACTTTTTATAGATTTTAAATGATTTCAATAATGGCTTTATACACAACAACGTACCTTCAAAGTTTAACGGAAAAGTATATGTATCTGTTATTAATATTTGAAAAGGTTATAAATACAATAATTCATGCATACAAAAATCCAAATACAATAATTCACATATAAGACATAATATTGAAATGTTTTTGTAGATGAAAAAAAACCTTATTGAAATAATTATTAATATTTATACGTATTTAAAGTTTTCTTTTTTTGCATTAATTTAAAAGTTTAATTAAAGATACACAATGCTACATTATAGAGTTATTGGATAACTATTTTTTTACTGGTCAATTAGATACACTATTGTTTATGATTTTATATACTTTATTAGGTTCAAGTTGATATCAACATTATGAATTTATTTTAATTATTTTTAATTTTTTATTTACTTTTTTAATGTCCTATTGTCATTAATATTTACCCGTGCATTACATAGTCTGCCACATTAACTAGTTGGAAGTAAAATGTCATAGATATAGTATCAGAGTCTGTCCTAACACGGTTGTTGGACTATCCTCTATCGGGTCACTATCGGACCATCCTTAAACAATATAGTCCCACATAAGAGTTTAGCAGTCCTGACATGAAGGGGTGTGTTGGAGATCTCACATCGACTAGAGATGAGGTCTTTCAATAGTTTATAAATGGGTACAAACCTCACTTTACAAGCCGGTTTTGTAAGGTTGAGTTAAGCTTAAATTTCACTTTTTGATATGAGGAGTCAGAGCAGAAATCTTGTGAAGAAATCACATCCCACACCGAGAAATTTGTCCCATACCAGAAAACTTGTCCCATATTAAAAAATCGCTCCATACCGGAAGGATTGAAGGAGACGAGTGAGTTCACAAGAGCAGAATCACCTCATAAAAAAAGAGTCGTGAAAGGAGGGAGGTGGGGGGGAGGCGGGGTTTTATTAAGGAAGAAGAAAGGTAAAATTTATAGCAAACGAGAATAAGTAAGGGAAAATCAAGATTAGGCTGCTATCCAAAGCAGAAACCAGCCACGAACCACTTCACTTCACCACAAATCAAAACACACCACCACTCCACCGTAGAACTACGACCCAACGACCAACCACTGCTCCAAATCACCACCTCTAAAACTTGTCTCCAAGATACCACCGCTTCAAACCAGCGACCAATCATAACGATACACATAAAATAACCTAAATTTATTTTCATTTTACTTTAAACACCCCCTAAAGTCCAATAAAAAAATGTTTCTTTGATATAATTAACACCTCCAATAAAAAAAACTATTTCTATTATTAACTCACAGTCACTTAACTGACACGTAAGGTTGTCAAGTAATTGGCATGTCAGGTGACGGTGTCAAATTATTAACACTCTTGTATAAAATCAATGAATGTCTTTTGTTTATACTCCTAGTCACTACTTGCATACTCTTGCTAACAATGAAAAGATAAAAATATTCTTTAGTTATAATTTAATCACCAAGTTCAATTCTTCCCCCAATCTATATTCTTTTTATCTATTTTTTTTAATTTTTGGATTATTTAATTCAAAAAATTATCTAGTTGTTAAATTTATAACATATTTAAACTATCCAATCTGGAAAAGGTGTATAGTTTTGCAAAATGTTCTAGATTGGTCATTTTAGAATATTTTTTTTATGGTACTGTTCAAAATATGTTTCTAGTTGTCCACTTCGAAACAAGTTCTGAATTGCCTAAAAGTTCATTTCAAAAGGTTTTTAAAGTAGGTATTTTAAAATATCTTTTTGGATTCTTCAATCTAAAACATATTTCTACGTTACAGATTCTAAAAACATGTTTTAGATTAAGTGTCCCAAGATAATGTAGGATATCTATTATGAAAAATTTGTTTCAGAAAGTTTTCAAATGTCTGATTAGATGAAATAATATATGAAAGGTAGAATTGTCATTTTAATTATGGAGTCTAGATAGTAATTATGGAGGTGGAGGAAGCAAAAGCCCCAATGAAATAAAATGACCCAATAATGGCCCATATAATAAAAACTGACCCAAACTAACCCGAAGGCGCAATGGCTGATGACGATGGGTCTTAGAATATTTTATTCTTAAAAGTCTAAGATGGTTTTAAATTAGTCTCCAAAATTAAAAAAAAAATTGAAATTTTTTAAAATAATTTTAATTTTTTCATTGAGATATAATTAAATATTTTTTATATTATTGATAAATGTAATTAAGCTACATAGAATGCTTTGATTTTACTTTAATGATAATATATATGAATCTGTTTGTTAACATATTTTTAGTTTTTTTAACATGTTAATATGTTAAGAGTAAGATGAAGTGGATAAACTAAGAAAATATATTCCTTAAATATATTGAATTTTATAGTTAACATAACAAAGCACATTTTCTATCCATATATTTATATTTCTAGAAATACAATAATAGGAATATATTTGGTAAACTTTATATTGACTTGTGCACTCTATAAAATTGTTTTCCACATCAACCACTAAACATAAGATATAACAACTGAAATTATTACACCATTTTGCTCACTTACCTCTCAACATGCATCAAACACTTTAAATTTGTTATTGCTAGAACATGTCATTCACTCGTAGTATTTATTAGTTTCATTGAACCAAACTTTGTTTTGATATGATCCAATTTGTTTTAATACATCCATAATTATTTAGTGCACTTTGTTATAGTAAAATAATAAAAATAACATTTTAAAATTATTGTACTTGAAAATCTTACCAAAAATATATTAAAATATATAATATATTTGAATTACGTACTGTACTAGTTTTGAGGTTTTTGATCGTTTTTAGCTAGCCTAAATAAAAGATGATTTTTTCTACACTCCAGTACCTCGTATTTGTATTTATTCTATGAGATATTTTGGTGTTAAATTAAAGTAATTTAGTTATTATGAATAATCCAATAACAAATCTGAACAAGTTAACAAAATTGTTAATTGGTTTTTAACAATTAAATTGAATTCCCTAATTGAATATTTCTTAATAGATATAATTTTCTGGTGATAATTAAATAACCTTTCACACCCTATAATTTCATTTTGAACCTAAAATACATTCACTGGCCCATTCACATTACATATATATTTTGAAAACATTGTTAAAACAATGAAAATTTTAAAATTCATTTCAAAATATATATATTTTGAAAATTTTCATAATAAAATTTATCATTATAAAATAAACTTTCTGGTCCAAAGTTTTTCTTATTGGACCAAGTTTTTTTTTTCTGTAGTAGGCTAAACACATTCTGTATTAAGTGTTAAAGTCTGCATTTGGAACTATTTAATAAGAATGATTCCAGAATGAATTCTGAACTATTCCATAAACCACATTTTGGATTGATATATTTTATTATTTAATAATCTAAAATAGCTAAAATTTTTCCAAAAAATTGTGGAGTTATTTTTAGAGGATGTATTTTTCTTAATGCAGAAAAGTACAAGAATTTCGGATAGTTATTTTAATCATAACTTAAGATGTGGAAGAATTGTGAAGGTGAAATAACTAATTCTCCGTGACTGATTCAGTATTTAAGACGATATTGGATTAATAACAAAAATGTATTTTAAAAGTTATTAGTTTCATACATAAAAAAAAAATTAAGTAAAGCACAAATTGGCATGATCGATTGAGTTTAGTATGATTTTGAATGAAACCTATTAAACTTGATTGAATTGGATTGAGTAATTAAAAAAATGACCACTTTTTAATTTCTTAATTTTATGATATTGAACAATACTTGAATAATACACACTTAAATAATAATTTTCAAAATACACAAAAAGTTAAAACAATAATCATAAACTTTGTTTTACACCTGGATGAATTGAATTTCACTAGAAGTGATACACTTCAAATATTAACTGTAAGAACAACTGGCTCCAGAAGGGGGTTGAATGGAGCCTGAACTCAATTCGTTATAAATAGAAACCACCAACCAAGGCAAAAATATATAAGCACAAATAAAGCAGTTTTATACTGGTTCACCCTAATATCTTGGGCTATGTCCAGTTCTCCCTTGAACAAACCGAGGTTCCACTATTTAGCAAATAGTTACAACGAGTACACAAACCTCTCCAGGTTACAATGAGTACACAAACCTCTCCAGGTTACAACGAGTACACAAACCTCTCCAGGTTATCACAGTACACAAACCTCTTCAGGTTATACCAGTCCCAATCTCCCCCTAAGATCAAGGCCACTCAAGATTTAAAGAAACACTCTCAAAAGAGAGAACAATGAAAGCTCACAAGGGTTTACTTCACAATGATGAAGAATTACACAATGGTTTCACACAACCCAAAACTCTATATGCTCCCTATAGCAGATTGACAATAAACACTCAGTATATTTTCTTCAATGTATTATATGATGTATTTCTCTTTTTGTTTCTTCTTGTATGTTCTTCAACTTGAACTTGCTCCTCTATATGTAGCTTACTAGAAACTAGCCGTTGGGATGCTTGAACAGAGCAATCTTGACTTTCTGATGTATGGAGCTCAAATTGGAAATATTTCTCTAATATTTTAAACTGCATTAAACTTGATTAATTTTGTATCAGAAATAATTAATTTAAAATAACATAGAGAAATTATATTTGAGATACTCATAAATAATTTGAATAATTTTCATTATGAACAAATTTGAACGTTAGAGCACAATATGATATAAAATCAATTTTAAATCAAATCAATAACACATAAAAGTAAATAGTAAGAAAACTTATCTCTTTATAGACCACGTGTCTCCTGCTTTAATAATAATAATAATAATAATAATAATAATGTTAACTGCGCAATGTATATAAGTCATCAAAAATAAATATATACTTGAGTTTTGTTATCATCAAAACTTTATCAAATGATTTGATCCTCTAAAGGGACTTTGGACCGTCTAATGTTCAACAATCTCCCCTTTTTGATGATAACAAAACTATAAGCCTTAAGAACAAATAATTTCAATAATATCAAGAGATTAAACAATGGAATATTTTATTTGATGAAAAACATGCAAAATGCACAACTGTATTAAAATAGAATTGTAAAACAAATCCAAGAGTGTTCAAATTATTTGCTAAAATAGATTTGATAAATTCTCTTAATTATTTGCCATACATTTCCTTTCTCTCCCCCTTTTTTGTCATCACAAAAAGGAGTTAATTTAAAAAAAAATCATCACTGCTACAGGGAGATGCTGATGAAGATTCTGAGTGGTTATGTGTTAGGGATAAAGAATTTTGGATAATAGGGATGACTTCAAACTCTAGCTCACTAACCTTGATTCTTAATACATAAATCATATGGTTCTTGCATATTCATCTTTAACAATTGCTTGAATGATCTCACTTAAATTTGTGTATGGTTAAATCATTAACAGGTGAGGGAACAAAATTCTTTCATATTTTAGGAAGCTCATATGATGTGAATTTCTAGCTTGAATAACACAACAACTTAGGTGAGGAAGGCAAACCAATTGAAATTTTCTAGGTGTGTAAATTTGGAAAAGGGGAAGTGAAACTCAGACTCTTAAAATTAGAAAATGCATAACATGAATTATTTAAGAAAAGAGAACAAATTTTCACCATACTTTGAAACATAATTTCTTTTTAAAATATAATTTTATAAATGCATCAAGAAAATATGATTTAAAAGAATTATGCAATAAAAGTAACAAATATAGATGCAAACGAAAATATTTGATGCAATGAGCTTAAGCGAATTGATATTTTCCATCATTCAATTAAGATCATATCCCAAAGTTCTCTTAAATATTTAAAAGGTTCTTCAGCAAGGATTTTATAAAAATATTTGCTAATTGTTTATCAATTGAGACAAATTGCAAATCAATGGTACCCTTTTGAACATGATCTCTTATAAAATGATGTTTAATTTCAATATGCTAAAAACAAACACTTTTTTATTTTATAAATAAAAAAAATTTGAAGAAATCAATTGAGTGTAAATCAAATTTAAAACAATTGCAAAAAAAACATGACATCTTGCTTAGACAGTCGTATATCATCAAATATATGTAAACTTAACTAGACCGTTTAATGTGTAAAAGATTTAGAGTAACAAATGCAAGCAAAAAGAAATACTTATCTTGTTGACGGGACAAACCGTCTAATCTCATATGAACCTTTGCTAGGAAAATGTGAACGTCTCATCCTTATTTAACCAATTCCAACGAATCTCGTTCTTTGTCTCTTGTGTCTTTATCTTTTGACTCTCAATTCTGGGAATATAGACTTTCTTGCCTTTATGAATAGTGAGCATCCATTTTCCCAATTCCAATATTTGAGTTTTCTTGTTTGGATGTAATATATCTGCAAGAGGAATAATTTTCTCTTTTGGTACCCACATAGTTTTGGGTCCTTTCATGTTAGTTTTCCTCCAAGATGTATTCTTGAAGGTTCCTGCAGAAATAGGATGTACAATGGAAGAACTAGATGATGTATTATTTTGATCACAACCTATTCCTTTCTTATCATGAGACTTCCTAGAACTTTTTATCAACATGTCTAAGAGATTTTTCATTTGCATTTGAATGAGATAAAACTTTTCTAAGAGTGATATTTTCAGTAATAATATCATCAATGTTTGTCTCATTTGATTCAATAAGCCTTTTTCCTAATTTTTCTCTAATTAACACAAGTTCTTTTTTCAAGTTTTTTGAGATTTGTGTTCTGAACTGCAAGGTCCTTTTTAAGGTTTCAATTTTCATTACACAATCTTTCTTTTTCTTGGAGAAACTCTGTGTTTTTGAGAGAAATAGATCATTTAGACTATCTTTCTCTTGTTGTATTAATTCAATTTCTTTGCAAGCATTTTTATATTTTCTTTTCATGGTTTTATATGCAGATGCAATCATACCATTATTAGATATTGCTTCTTGATAAGCTAAACGTAAACTATCAATATCAGTAAAATCTACCTCATTATTTGAGTCCTCTGACATAGAGTTATCTGCCACATCAGTCATGAGACCTATGTTTGCCTCCTCTCCAGAATCAGAATTGGATGAATCCAAATCCTCTCAGGTTGACATAAAACTCTTTTTCTTTTTGGAGAATTTCTTCTTCTTTTCTTTCTCCTCTTTTTCTTCAACCTGATCAGGACATTCTAATTTGAAGTGTCCTGGCTTCTTACAGCCATAATAGATTATCCTTTCATCTTGCTCCTTGCCATCTTTAGTCCTGAACCGTATTTCCTTTCTCTTGCTCTCTTTTCTCAACAACCTTTTGATCTTGTTGGTGAGGATGGAGATCTCATCATCAGACTCTGTATCATCTGATGTATTGTCTATATCTTCAGAAGCTTTGGGTGGTACCTTTTTCTTTACATTTTTCTGAGATGATTTCAAAGCCAAAACCTTCCCTTTTGTTGAACCTGCATCATTTTGTATGACCTGCTCATATATAGTAAGAATACCTACCAATTCTTCCAGGGGCATGGCCTCAAGATCTTTAGAGGTTCTGAGAGCAGTTTCTTGAGCTCTCCATTTAGCAGGTAAAATTCTGAGAATTTTATCATTGATTTCATATTGACTAACAGTTGACCCCAAGGATCTTAGGCTGTTTAGGATAACTTGCAAACGAGAAACCATAGATTGTATAGATTCCTGATCTTCAATAGCAAACATTTCATATTGACGTTTAAGCATAGTCAATTTATTTCTTTTTACCTCTTTTGAACCTTCATATGTGAGAGCAAGTGTATCCCACATCTCCTTAGCGCTGACCATGGCATGCACCTTTGACATTTCTTCCTCGGATAAAGCACACATTATAATATGCCTAGCTTTAGCATTATTTTGACAAACACGCTTTTCCTCCACAGTCATAGATTCAAAAGGAAGCAATTCTCCTGATTTATCAATCAATGTAGGTATGCCATTTTTAATAATATTAATTAACTCCATACCGTTATATTGGATGAAGCCAATCATCCTCATCTTCCAAAGCTCATAATTTTGGCCCTTGAACAAGGGTGGTCGACTCACGTGTAGTCCGTCTCCTTCCATTGAGTTCCTGTAGGATCGTGCCTCAAGTCCTGTGAAGAACTAACCCCTGAGGTTAGCTCTGATACCAACTGTAGGAACAGCTGGCTCCAGAAGGGGGGGTTGAATGGAGCCTGAACTCAATTTGCTATAAATAGAAACCACCAACCAAGGCAAAAAATATAAGCACAGATAAAGCAGTTTTATACTGGTTCACCCTAATCTCTTGGGCTACGTCCAGTTCTCCCTTGAACAAACCGTTCAAGAGGTTCCACTATTAAGCAAATAGTTACAACGAGTACACAAACCTCTCCAGGTTACAACGAGTACACAAACCTCTCCAGGTTATCACGAGTACACAAACCTCTCCAGGTTATACCAGTCTCAATCTCCCCCTGAGATCAAGACCACTCAAGATTGAAATAAACACTCTCAAAAGAGAGAACAATGAAAGCTCACAAGGGTTTACTTCACAATGGTGAAGAATTACACAATGGTTTCACACAACCCAAAACTCTAGATGCTCTCTATAGCAGATTGACAATAAACACTCAGTATATTTTCTTCAATGTATTATATGATGTATTTCTCTCTTTGCTTCTTGTTCTCGTATATTCTTCAACTTGAACTTGCTCTTCTATATGTAGCTTTCTAGAAACTAGCCGTTGGGATGCTTGAACAGAGCAATGTTGACTTTCTGATGTATGGAGCTCAAACTGGAAATATTTCTCTAATATTTAAAACTGCATTAAACTTGATTAATTCTGTATTTGAAATAATTTATTATAACATAGAGAAATTATATCTGGGATACTCATCAATAATTTGAATAATTTCTATTATGAACAGATTTGAACTTTAATGCACATTATGATATAAAATCAATTAATCACATCTAAATAGTCCATAATAATTTGAATAATTTCCATTATGAACAGATTTGAACATTAAAGCACAATATGATATAAAATCAATTAATCAAAATTAAATGCTCCATAATAATTTGAATAATTTCTATTATGAACAAATTTGAACGTTAGAGCACAATATGATATAAAATCAATTTTAAATCAAATCAATAACACATAAAAGTAAATAGTAAGAAAACTTATCTCTTTATAGACCATGTGTCTCCTGCTTTAATAATAATAATAATAATAATAATAATGTTAACTGCGCAATGTATATAATTCATCAAATGTAAATGTATACTTCAGTTTTGTTATCATCAAAACTTTATCAATTGATTTGATCCTCTAAAGGGACTTTGGACCGTCTAATGTTCAACAGTCTCCCCCTTTTTGATGATGACAAAACTACAAGCCTTAAGAACAAATAATTTCAATAATATCAAGAGATTAAACAGTGGAAGATTATATTTGATGAAAAACATGCAAATGCATAACTGCATTAAAATAGAATTGTAAAACAAATCCAAGAGTATTCAAAGTATTTGCAAAAATAGATTTAATCATTTCTCTTAATTATTTGTCATACTTTCTCTTTCTCCCCCTGTTTTTCATCACAAAAAGGATTTAATTTAAAAAAAAAATATCACTGCTGCAGGGAGATGCTGATAAAGATTCTAAGTGGTCATGTGTTAGGGATAGAGAATTTTCGATAATAGGGATGACTTCAATCTCTTGGATAATAGGGATGACTTAAATCATTAACAGGTGAGGGGACAAAATTCTTTCATATTTTTGGGGAGCTCATCTGATGTGAATTTCTGGCTTGAATAACACAACAACTTAGGTTAGAAAGGCAAATCAATTGAAATTTTCTAGGTGTGTAAATTTGGTAAAGGGAAATTGCAACTCAAACTCTTAAAAATTAGAAAATGCATAACATGAATTAATTAAGAAAAGAAAACAAATTTTCACCATACTTTGAAACATAATTTCTTTTTAAAATATAATTTTATAAATGCATCAAGAAAATATCGCTTAAAAGAATTATGCAATAAAAGTAACAAATATAGATACAAATGAAAATATTTGATGCAATGAGTTTAAGCCAATTGATATTTTCCATCATTCAATCAAGATCATATCCCAAAGTTCTCTTAAATATTTAAAACGTTCTTCAACAAGGATTTTATAAAAATATTTGCTAATTGTTCATCAATTGAGACAAATTGCAAATCAATGGTACCCTTTTGAACATGATC
>Ga0209489_100725_pt1 | contig 64750 bp, 27 predicted proteins | sample SiratrowhiteBW_FD_187527 | JGI IMG/M metagenome (GOLD analysis project Ga0209489, IMG submission 187527) | Root nodule microbial communities of legume samples collected from California, USA - Siratro white BW (SPAdes) (version 2) | ecosystem: Host-associated > Plants > Roots > Nodule | place... | reverse complement strand
ATATATTGGAACTTGTAGAGAAAATAGAGAGATTAAAATTGAAGAAAAGTAGCCATTGAAATTTATAAATGAGGATGTCTGTGTATAGACTTACAATCAATTTGAACTTCATAAAATATTTAACTTGCCATTAGATTTGTTTTAAATTTAAATTAACTAACTAAATAAAACATTATGGATTAAATCTGCAACAATAACAAATTACTGTCTAAACCTTATTCTAAAATCTAATTTTAGATAAGGTAAAATATCATAATTTTAACGCTCAACTTTGTGATTTGACATAGAAAAGCCAAGTTTGAGCTCCGTGAACTTCAAACTCGATATCCTAAGTGCTTTAGACATTATGTTAACAAGTTGCCCATTAAATCTCATCAATTTTGTCTAAATTCATGATCATCAGCTAAATCCAACTTCAACTGAAAACTATTTCCAATCATTCAATATTGTCAATCATAGCACTGCGTTCACCAATTATATATAAAAAAAAAACCTTGAAATCCATTTCTTAGCATTTGTGCAATATTAAAAGTTTCTGAAAAAAAAAAAAACCTTTAAATCCATTTCTTAGCATTTGTGCAATATTAAAAGTTTCTGGCATGTAGAGAACATTTGTGACAATTATCACACTTTTCCTTGTTTGATATAGAATTTACTCCTTTCCTTTAGCTTCTACAATTTTACCATTTCCTAGCTTGACTTTTGGTTAATCTCTCAATGCAGATAAAAATTTTATGGTGAAAAAGAGGTTTTATCTTTTTACCAACACCAACAATCTTCTATAGCCAATTTGAAATTCTTAAAACATATAACCTGACATTAGATTTATTTGAAATTTAAGTTAGCTAATTGAAACAAAACATAAAAGATAACTTTACGATGATAACAAAACACTGTAAACTTCATTACAAAGTCGAATTTTAAATTAGGAAAGATAAAATTTGCAACGATAACAACACGCTACTATTCAAACTTTATTCCAAAATAAAATTTCCTAATAGGAAAAATCTCATAACTCTTAGTATATATTTATCACAAACTCAATTAAGAAATTAAATGATAATTATAAAATTAGAGTTTGATTAACAGTTTGATAGTTCGTTATACATATGCATATATTTATCACAATCCAATTAAGAAAATCAATAGTTATAACAACACTAGCCTTTGAAGTGAACTCCCCTCACTTTAGCGGGGCCAAATTCTCATCGTGATTCTAATTGTTTAAATTGTTGGTTGTTAAAAGCGGTTTATTGAAGTGATCATCTTAAAGAAAGTAAGTTGTTCTAATTTTTGGTTTATTCATTTTAAATTTTTAGGGGAAAGGACCATTGGAGTTTTGACAAAGATTGATCTTATGGACAAGGGTACTGATGCTGTTGATGTAAGTCAAACAACTATAATATCAATATCAATAATTTATTGCAAGATTAAGGATTCTCATAACTATGGAAAAGGTGTATCAAGACATTTTTTTATACTGTTATTATCTATGAAATATTTAGATTTTGATACCTCCCTCCTAAATGCTGCTCTACTAGTTTCCTTCTTTCTCAAGATTGGCCTTCTTTTACTGCAATAACAAGAATGCCAATTATCAATCAATCACAAGAATTGACTGTGAGCTTTCCTTAATTGACAAGAATGAGCTTGGTTTCAATTGAAACTGAATTCATGTTTATTCTTTTAACAGAATTATTTGATTTCAATGGACTCTAGTCTTTGTTTCATATTGATTAGGAGGCTGATGCAGTGTCTACTAGGCTCATGATTTTGCAAGTTAAAATATTCTTTCTACTACAGAATTGAGCATAGTCTCGTTACTTACCTCATAAGTACTGATGTGTATGGCATATATATATTTTTCCCAGATGTTGGAAGGAAGAGCATATAGGTTAAAGTTTCCCTGGATTGGTGTTGTGAATAGATCTCAACAAGACATAAACAAGAATGTTGACATGATTGCTGCTAGGCGAAGAGAACGTGAGTACTTCAATAGTACCCCTGAATATAAACACCTTGCACACAGAATGGGTTCTGAGCATCTGGCAAAGATGCTATCAAAGGTATAAAGATAAGAATGTGGCATCGTTTGACTTAAATTAAATGTATTGTTTTTGTACTTACAAAATTATTGTTTTATATCTCAGCACTTGGAAACAGTAATCAAGTCCAAAATTCCTGGCATTCAATCTCTTATTAACAAAACAATATCCGAACTTGAAGCTGAACTAACTCGTTTAGGAAAGCCTGTTGCTGCTGATGCTGGGGTAAGTTTTCTCTTCTTAAAATCCATTGTTATTTCTTGTGTTTATTGGTCAAAAGGCCTTGTCCTTCTAAACTTCTATCATTGTGCATAAGTCTGTAAATATCCATTCCCTCAATATGTCCTACGATTTTGATTTATTCATTCATGGTAGCTGTGGTGAGGAGAAGATAGCATGACACTCTATTTTCAGGCATTCTAGCGGGGTGTTTGAAATTTTTTAATGGCTCATTACCCGTCACATGCAGGGCAAGTTGTACTCAATCATGGAAATATGCCGCTCATTTGATCAAATATTTAAAGATCATCTTGATGGCGTGTACGTGCTTCATTTTTTGTAATCTAATGTGCATTTTATTTACTTCAAAATTATCTCCATCCTGCATTCCTTTTTGATTTCAAACTAGCTAATAATTTGTCCGATCTCCTACAGGCGGCCTGGAGGTGATAAAATTTATAATGTCTTTGACAATCAGCTCCCTGCTGCTTTAAAAAGGTTGCAGTTTGATAAGCAGCTGTCAATGGAAAATATAAGGAAGCTTATTACAGAAGCTGATGGGTACCAGCCTCATCTAATAGCTCCAGAACAAGGATACCGTCGTCTCATTGAATCTACTCTAATAACTATTAGGGGCCCTGCTGAGGCAGCTGTTGATGCTGTATGATTTCATATTTGAATCATCTAATTTTCATTGTTGATAATCCTGAATGGAAGTTTATTTGGCCAGAAAAAAAGGTTTTATTGATTAAAGGGCCTCCTTTTTCTTATTGTTCTGAGATGACAAATTAGTTTCTTTATTGATTAACTCGTTTAAAAACCTTGAACTCAATTGCCATCTTCTCAAAAAGTTTGTAAATTAATTATTTTTTTTTCAAAATTAATATTTTGTTGTATTGTGTGTTTTTTCTTGATTGATTTATTTACACATTCCGCATCATGCTCACTGAAGTGTCATTTTAAATGCTTCCAGGTTCATTCCCTGTTAAAGGACCTGGTTCACAAAGCTATCAGTGAGACTGTGGTACGTTCCTGGCTGTACATATTTAACATGTGGTGTATTTCTTTTAACTATATTTGATGTTCACACTTTAGCACGTTCCTAGCAGTACTATTTAATTTTTCTGCTGTATATGTGAGTGACAACTTCTCGTACTTGTTAGTGCTCTGATGTTTTCTCGAGTATTCCAGTGACAAAGTTCATGTTTTAATATCATTTTCAACAATAAAAATAGCTTTATCCCAATAGTTAAGGTTAACTTTATGTATTAGACGATGCTTTTGGGTTCATCTAAAAAACAGATTTCTTAGAATTCACTTCGTAATACTTTTAGTGATTTCTTTCTTATACTTGCTCTACCACCCTGTTTCCTGGTTTAGAAACTATGTAGTCTACTCTTCTCACACGTTCCTTTAGTAGCTTTCTTTGCACTAGTTCAAACCACCTTAAATGATTTTTTTTGACATATTTTTTCTCAATAGTTGTCACAAAACAATCATCAATATTTGGGTACATATTTGTGTACATAGAACTTTCCTTTTAATGCTTCAGTTTTAGAAGTTTAGGGCATGCATTGTTTCTGGGGATTTATTTGATCAAGTATTAAGATAGTGCGCATTAATTTAACCCTTTCTATATTTTGTTTTGCCAATTCTCAAATGGTTTGATGAAAAATTTAACCTGTAATACACAGTGAAGAGGGCTTCAAAAGACTTGGCGGCAATTATTTCTGATGATTTTGACATAATAAAACTGCCTCTCCTTATTAGATGAAATTTGTATGGGTTTTGTGAATGCTGATGCATTTATGTTGGAATTTCCAAAGTAATGGAGACAGACTTCAATGTAGGGACTGATGACAATGTGAGGACTGATGAAAATGTGGGGACTGATGACCCTTGTCCTTTTCATGGCCTTTATAATTATTTATGATCAACTATGATCTGCAATTTTACCCTCTTCTACTTTACATATACTCTAGTTTTAATCTTCTCTTTCCACTAATCTAAGTTCTACGGGTTCAGAATTTTCCCAGCTAAATACATAGCCTGGCTGATTTACAGGACTTGAAGCAGTATCCTGGCCTCCGGGTTGAGGTTGGAGCTGCAGCTGTTGATTCACTAGAAAGAATGAGGGACGAAAGCAAAAGAGCAACACTGCAGCTAGTTGATATGGAATGTGGATACCTGACTGTTGATTTTTTTAGGAAGCTTCCTCAAGATGTTGATAAGGGTGGCAATCCTACACATTCAATTTTTGATAGATATAATGATTCATATCTAAGGCGAATTGGTAAGTCTTACTCTTTGCAGTCTCGCTTGTTATATTACAACTTTTCTTATAGTTTGATGTGTGTGTTTATCGTTATGTTTGAAATGGACCGCTCACTCACTTAACAGGAACAACAATTTTGTCGTATGTCAATATGGTCTGTGCTACACTGCGGCATTCAATTCCCAAGTCCATTGTCTACTGTCAAGTGCGGGAGGCAAAACGTAGTTTACTTGATCACTTTTTCACAGACCTGGGCAAAATGGAGGTAAGAAATGTTTTTCTTCCAAAGTTTTGAGTTATATTGATCTTCCGAATAATATGTAATGATCTATATTTTCTTGTTTAAAAAATCATGCGCATTTATCTTTTAATTTTAATCATTCAAGCAAGATAAATTTGTATACATTAGCCTGTATTTCATTTGGTTTCGATATTGGCTAAATAAATTTAAGCGTTGACGGCTTGCATAAATCCTTTTCGCAGACCAAGCGACTGTCCTCCTTGCTGAATGAGGATCCTGCAATTATGGAACGACGTAGTGCTCTTGCAAAGAGACTAGAGTTGTACCGGAGTGCCCAAGCTGAAATAGATGCAGTTGCTTGGTCCAAGTAGATATGTATGTCCACGTTTGTACCAATGCTAGGGTTAGTATTATTGCTATTTCTATTCAATATTCATACTCATTTTTTATTGTCATCTTATCCATTTATATTGTCATGTTAAATAGATGAGACGGTTATGAAACGGGAGAAAATTGATTGTTTTGGGTTATATAATGGAGTGATGATTATAGGTCTTTCCTTTTTCAGTCTTCCCGAATCTTGACTCCCCAATTTTTATTTTCAAATGTGTTTTGAGCACGTACGTAGCATAAACATTGAATGCAAAGTGTATGAGAAGCTAGAGAAGGTTGAATCTTACGTAGCGCTTCCTGGGTTACAGTTATTTGTTCGAGATCCAGACGCCTTCACACTAAATATATTATCTAAACTTAAATCAATAACTTGTACTTTCCTTTTACACCAACTGGGAGTCTTTTTCCATGCTCCAAATAATTTTCTTCTCCGAACTACAATTTTGCTGACACTATTGAATTTAATTACCTTTTTATATGAAGATAAGGGTGTAGAAATCAAATGACGTCAATGTAACTCGCAGGTCCGCTATTCATGTGAAATTTCTTATAAATTTATTATAGGAATTATATATAAAAAATTTATATTGGCTTCAAATTATTTAATATTTCATTTATGTAATTCAAAATTAGCTTTATATTTTTTTCTTAATATATTCGAATACAAATAATTATTTTTTATTGTTTTTTTATAAACTTTTGTATATACAAGGCAATATATATTTTCAATTCTGCAGGTGATTGATTAAAATTATATTTTATATGAAGTTATTGAATAGTGTAATACTTTAGAAAAATACAAAAAAAGTACTGTGAATGAATTTGAGAAGGAATGGATTTGATTGAAAATCAGCATCTCATATTTATAATAACTTGGATGCATAATGAGAGGAAAGACTATTTATTCTAACATTTAGTATACAAATGCATACAATATAAATCAAAATTTTATTTCAGGTCCTCTCAAATATTTTATTAATTCATCTGTAAGCTGGTGATTTGATAGATTCAGTGTAATTTTTTTTCTATAACAACTTTAGATATCCCGGATAGGGTTATGAAATAAGGTGTTTTAAGAAAGGAAAAGAAAGAAAACAAAGAAATATTACCAAAAATATTATCAAATATAATTAAGTTAATTATTTATGAATTTTAACTTTTCACACAATATGAAATACAAGTTTAACCTTAAATATCCTTGATATTCTTTATTAAAGAATTTAGGTTCAGAATTTTTCCATATCTATGTGTACCATATATTATTTGATAAATTTGATGTTATATTTTAATTAGACAATTTTATTCTATAATAAATAAAAATAGTTTAATTATTTATTTAATAAAATAACTATTAGATTATTTTCTTTATTTTAAAATAATTAAATAATTTATAAAAGTAATAAGATGTGACTTGAAAACTTATGTATTTTCCCTGGTAATTTATAATCTATAACATTAATAAAGGGAAATCTTGATATATACAAATTCTTACCATTTTATTGTTTGACTAACTGTTTTTAAAACTGAAACTACCTACAAAATAAATTACATAAAATTTATCCATAAATTAATAAAAGAAATTCTCCTTTTTTGTTTTTACAAATTCATTTTATCCTTTAACGGGTTTAAAACTAAAATAACTACTACTAATAATAAACTACCTAAAAAATAAGAAAAACTAACTAAAAGAATATTATAAAAATTATTTATAATTATTTTGTATGAAATTTTGTTATAATTGATAATATCTCTTATTTTAATAATTATTTATACTATTATGTAAACAGAATACATTATTTGTTAAATTTTTTATGTCATTTTCAATTGGATAATTTTACACTCTAATAAATATTTTTACAAAATTATATCTTATATATCTTTTAAATTATATTATTTTTACTTTTTAATTAATTATTCACATTTTATTGTAATAGAAACATGAATACACATGTATCCCATGTCTTTTTTGTTAGGATTAATAAAGATTCTCTACTTTAACAACTTTTTTATATAATTTTTTACAATTTTACCCTTTAAGTAAATACTTTTTTAAATTAAATAAATATCCACAGTAAAAAAAATCACTAACATAATATAAAAATTTACTTACACTAAAATCATAAAAAACATTTATTCTTATAATTACTTTTTGTCATTTTTTTTTATAATTTAATAAAACATTTTTATTTTAATAATAATAATATTTTAAAAAAAGAAAGTAGACACTTAAGCATATGTGTTTTTACTAGTCATTAATTAAGGAAATTCTCCCTTATAACTAGACACGATTAAAAAAAAATGTCACCTACACAGTAAAAAAATTATCTACAAAAGAAAATGTGTGTCCACTAGTCATTTATTTATATTTTCATGAACATATTGTAAATATACTGGTATTGTCATGTACTTAAAGAATAGGGGTTGTTGGGCTCGGATCGCGATTGAAGCGGTGTTCCTCAGATTCGAAAAACGTCATCAACAATCCTTTTTCCATTTCAATTTTTTTTTGGCTTAGATGCGAATATGCTCCCTCTCCTTCTCCTACAAATGCTATGTGAATTTCAAATCAAATCTTCTTTTAATTCTATTCTAGAATCTCCAGTGCTGAATGGGCCGCAATATTCTTGTAAAATCCAACTCTTTTTTCTTCTCCCACACTAAATTATTGTTATTCTCAAAGATCATATTGTGAATCTTTTTTCTTCTCCCACACTAAATTATTGTTATTCTCAAAGATCATATTGTGAAATTTGATCGAATATCATCATGCAGGGTAATTAATTGCTTTTGAGTTGCTGATAGATACTGGGTACTGATCCGATTTCTCTCCTTTCTGACAATTTCTTAAGTTGCAATTAGAAGGAAGCCATGGAATCTGAGAGGGAAAGTTTTGACCTCTCAGGACCTTTGCACCTAACTCATGTCTTTTGGTAAGATCTATGAAACCAATTACTCAGCTTTAAATATTTTTTGGGGGTATTTGTCTACATTTAGTTTATATTGTTTATTTCTTATTCACCATGTCTGATTTCTGATGTCTGATATGATTGGCAAGGACGGATGTACTTAGAGAGTCAATTCACAGTTTTAATTTTTTTTTCCTTAATAATATACATTTGTAATTGCAAATTGCCCCCATAATTTGAAATACAATACAATAGATCAATTTATAACGAGTATTACCCCTCAACATAACATGCAGAAACTAATACCATGTGGATTTTAACTTTAGGTCGAGATTGTGGTTTGGTTGGGTCCCTTATGTAGCAAAATATCTAGGACAAATATGGCTGATGCCGCCGCAATCGCACTTTTGGAACCCAAAAAGCCTTGGCCATTTATTCCATGTTTTCACCATGAAAATATGACATGATATGAAAATTTTCGAAGACCCTGTTTTTCTTTATTACTTTGCATGCATTTTACCAGACAATCTGTTTATTAAAAGCTAATACACATAGGATATTCCTTTTCCAGGGAGCTTCAGTATTGGAAATTCTTTTGAATTCAGTGTTGGATAATAGGATTTGTGTTTTTTGATCCTCTATTTGAAGCATTTGGCTAATACAAATTAGTGTACCATGTTATTCAGGGATAGTCCGTATCATCGAAGGGCAGTTGCTGCTAGTTTGGTCCAAGGTGTTTACATTCAAGAAAGGGACAGGCAAGAAAAACGTGAAGGTCCAAATGCCCTTGCGCCGCCTTGGTGGACATTCTTTCAGTTTCAGCTGCTCCGTCCGCTTGTAGATGATGTTGATTCATCCATCTTTGGAGCAATATATGAGTTCAGGCCTTCATCATCTCAGTATAATGATACTTTATATAGAAGTCCACGTTATGTGATTGCCTTTAGAGGAACTCTAACCAAATCACACTCAGTTTCACGTGATATTGAGTTGGATATCCACTTGATCAAACAGGGGCTTCATCAAACTTCTCGTTCTGAAATAGCTATTCAGGCTGTTCGAAACATGGTAGCAACTGTGGGTGATTCAAACGTTTGGTTGGCTGGACACTCCCTAGGTTCAGCAATGGCAATGCTCACTGGGAAAACCATGGCCAAGAATGGCATGTTTATTGAATCTTTTCTTTTCAACCCGCCATTTGTATCTGCTCCAATTGAGAGAATCAAGGATGAGAGGGTGAAACATGGGATTCGATTTGCGGGCAGTGTGATAACTGCTGGACTCACCATTGCTATGCAAGCCAAGCAGCGGAGGGATTTATCTGTTGATCCATTTGCTGCTTTGGCTGCATGGGTTCCGGGTTTGTTTGTGAATCCATCTGATCATATCTGCTCAGAATATATTGGGTACTTTGAGCATAGAAGAAAAATGGATGAGATTGGAGCAGGAGTGATTGAAAGGTTAGCAACTCAAAATTCACTTGGTGGCCTATTGATGAGTGCATTTGGGAAGGAATCAGAGCCCCTCCACCTCATTCCTTCAGCTTCTCTGACAGTAAACATTACCCCTTCACGTGATTTTAAAGAAGCTCATGGTATTCATCAGTGGTGGAAACCTGACTTGCGGGTAGATAACAAGCTCTACAATTACAAGTAGTTCCTGTAGATATCTATTGTCATACATTGGGAGCCGTTGGTTCTGGTTTTCTTGTACAGACTGATAAAAATCTATCAGGAGTGACTAATGAGCAAGGTAAATTATGAATGATTGAATTGACCCTGTCTATAAAATGGTACATTGGTGACTGTTTGTGACATCTACGGCTTTGACCTATTTTGCCTCTGCCTTAAGTAAATATTGTTTACTAGAAAAAAAAAACTGTGTTGTTACTGTTGAAAAACGAAACAACTGGTGGCTTTGAGTTAGCTTATTCTTTGTTCTTTAATGCTTATAGTGTAATAAATTAGGGAGGTTTTGGCTGAAAATTTATTGTCATAATGGTTAGGAACTAGTATTTAACCCATTTGCACAATGAATTTTACCTAACTTTAAAGCAAGACATTACCATTAGAAGCCTCGATACAGTCAATTTCCTTTCATATCTTCCCAATAGTCAATTGGAGATTTCATTATGTAATTTTAGTCTAAAGACAATGAATCACTTGTATACGGTGAATTTTGGTGATTGTTTTAAGTTTGACACCCAAGAATAATTGATTTTGTTCAGTTCCGTATAGAACTCCGAGATAATTCTCTAACCCCATTCAGAGCACTCAGTATTATCTGTTATCGGTCGTCACTCCCTCTTGTGTTATTAAAAGAGTTTTAATGAATTAACCATCTTCCGGAAAACTTTTTTCACATTCAATTATTTTTCCTGTTTTTGTTCCTTACATTATGATCACGTCAGGAACCACTGCTTCTCTTATTACTTGACATCATGCTATAACCTCATAAATATACAAAATATCATAGCCTTTACCAAAAAAGGGTTCAATGTGTCAAGGCTAACCAATGTTTCACTCATTTCTTCTAAAAGAATGTTTTCTAACTTATATATTGAGTTATATTTTGATATTCTGACCTAGTATGTCTTGTACATACACACTTGGTGAGTGCACGTTCCATTTCATTTTTTCTAGAGTATAGTTAACTTTTACGCAAAATTCATTAGTAGTAAGGATGTGTGTGCAATTTTCAAAACTTCAATAATGAGGCTATACCTGCTCTATAAACAAGCATGACATTCGCACTAGGACACTAATAAATATAGAACACATGTCATCAAAGGGAAGATTAGACATTTGTTATTTGTTCCTGTGACAAAGTTGAAGCAAGTGAGAAATGTAATGAGCGTTTTATTTTACAAATATTTTTTCGTGTACAGTCAAGATAGGTATAACATCCAAAAATTGAAGAACACTCTTCTTTGAAAGCCTAGGGATTATGTATTGTTAATTAATTTGATCTTCTATTAAAAAAGAATGCAATTTATGTAACAGAATCTGCTCATCAATATCAATAAAACTATCGAGAATCTTAATAAGACTGTTAGATGAAATCGAATGCAATTAATATTTTATTTTAAATTTTGTTGTTCACATAAATATATATTTCTTATATAAAAGGTGATATTCTATTCTCGTGACTTTGAGTCTTAAATACCCTTAGTTTTATTTTATTTTTTTATGTCATATTAATAGGATCCTATAAGGGAAAAGTTCTTAGAATTTGGCAGAAGTGAAACTTATTAATTACTTTGGTGGTAATGAAAAGTTGTTATATAATAATTGGTTAATCATCTGTAAATGATAACATGATCAATATAATCCCAATGACTCCAACATTAGGAGACAAAATTAGTAAGTATTACCGCGCAGCACGAGCTTTCGTAATATGAATTCACGAATCAATTGATGATATGCTTAAGGTTAAATACAATATATTTGAATATTTTCATCTGAGATTTGCATGATTTTTATGTTGTTACAAGTTGATATATATTAATATTATAAATCACATTTTTAGATAAAAAATATTCCTTGAATTAGTGAATAATGTAATTAAACATAACTATTACTTAAATATAAATTTTCGACTTAAATATGAATTTTAGTTTTTTTTTAATTTAACGTCTTTTTATTTCAGTTCTTTTAAGTTATTTTTTTCAAATTTGGTCCTTAGCCTTTTGAACATTTTATCTTACTTTATCGTCAATATTGTTAAAAAAAACTTTTAAAAAATGATTTTATTATGTGTCACATTTAAAAGTAGAAGAATAATCATTTTGTCTCTACTATCAAGGTTAGTTGAAAAATGTTAAAAAGATAATGTGATCATAATACATAATCACATGCCATATCAAAATACAATGCTATATATCCTTAATGATGCATCAATACAAATGCTCTCATAACCAAACAAATTATGTTATTTATTAAAAGTTTATTACTACAATATGAAAATAATTATTAAAGAAATATTTTCTTTTATTAATAGTGTCACCATGAAACATCTTACAAATCACTCATAAAAATTGTAAAGACACGACACTATCACGAGACACATAAACAAAAGAAGATGACTAATGTTTAACTTTAAACTATCCCACTATTGTAACAATTTTTAACTGTAAGAAAAGATTGTCAAACAGTAATATATGAAGCGATTCAAGAGTTTAACAGTAAGCACATTCACTTAATTGGAGAATTTAAAGAAAGAAATCAAAATTCAAACAGTAATATAAAATAAGGGGCCCAAAACAAAAATCAACATAAAATAAAAAACAAAAGTTTCGCCGTTTCGACAGTGTGAAGTCCAAATCACATAAAGTAATGAAATAAATAAATAACAACATTTTTGCTTCCATCCCAATCAACACAAACCAACTTCCCTAAAGAGACCCATTTTCCAATCTCACGAGGCATGCCCTTTTTTTCACACCAAAACCTCTTTGAGTTCATTCCAATTTCCACACCATTGGTCAAATTAGTATCACTCTCAAGTATGGTATCCAAACTTTGCTTAACCCACAATTAATTACCATCAAAAAAAGGCAAAAAAAAAAAGCTCTCTCTCACTCTCTCCACCTTCCTTTCAAACTCGTCATTCTCCTTCACTTTCTGCCTCCCACCTCAACGCTTTACTTAACCTTTAACTTATCCCAATAAAGTAGCACACATAACCCTACTTTCCAGCCCCACCCATTCACATCCACACACAATCTTCACATTTCTTAACCCATATTACACATTTTTCTCTAAAAATAATGTCACCCTATTATCTTTTCTTTTCTCACTCTTCTTCTTCCTCCCTCTTTTTTATTATATTGTATCACTTCCTATTTATACACTTTTCCTTTCGAAAATAGTGCAACATTATAAATTAAATGCCCACATTCATGAATAGTTTACCAAATCATTTCTTGACCTGAAAACTTCCGCAATTCGAGGAAGAAAATGGCGAATCTTTGCATTGGGGGAAGGAAAAATAACAAAAGGTCTTTACAATTTTAACCCTGAAGCCCCAGTTACTCAAGGTGACTAACAATTACAGTGATTATATAGTTACTTTACCGGTAAAGTCTACAAGTTACAAAAAAAAAAAAAAAATTAGCAGTGAAAACCTAACACGGATCCATCGGTCACGGCAATGGCGACCCTGCAACCGGCTTTGGCGTAAACATGATGGGTGAAAAAGTGCAAGACTTTCACGCGGCCCACCATCTCCAACTTGGACTCGATTTCCATAGTGGGCTCAATCCTAAGCCCATAGTTGAAGCCAACCCCGTCGCCGTTCGCCAGAGTGGGGCCCACTCTATTGGGCGCGGAGAGGGGGAATGACTGCACGGAGAAGGTGGCGGCCATGTACTGCGTCCGGCCGGCGTCGATCTCGCCGGCTGGGATGAACATGAAGCCGACCTGGCTGCCGGAGTAGAGAAGCTGGAGGGAGCTGTCGTAGTGGGAGAAGGCGGCGCGGTTAGGGTTCCGGACGGCGGCGTATTGCGAGAACGTGAAGTTGACGGTGCCGTTAACGACGGAGAACGAGGGGAGCTGGACGGCGTTGACGGCGATCTTGGGATCCTGGGGTTTGAACACGGTGAAGTACACAATGAGGATGACGATGATGATAAAGATTAGGAAGATGGTGGCGACTACGCAGGAAGCAAGGTTGGTGCGCCCCGACGGCGGACGCGGCCGTTTTGACCTCTGTGCGACATGGGGCGGAGCAGGTCCGGCTCCGGCCGCCGCGGCCTGCGGTGGTAGAGGGAGAGCCAGAGTGGTAGTGGGTGTTGATGTTTACGTTGAAAGCAGGAAGAGGATGAGGAAGTGGATGTGTATGAGCATAATTTAAGGATGTGAGAAAAACAAAACCCCACATCGATTAAGAAAAATAAAAGAAACTGTTGCAAAATGCAAAACAAAAATGAGTTTTCTTTTTTCTCTTTTTCAACAGTAGTTTTCATTTTTTGTAGTGCTCTCTATTACTAGTTTTTCCACATCTCATCTTTCCCCAGCTAGTTTGTGTTGTACAATATAGGGTGTAAAGAGAAAAGAGAAAAACATGAATTTAATTGCTTCTTTTAATACTATCTCGGTCTTCATTTATACAAAACAAAAATCATATTTTTTCGAATATTAATTAACTTCACTTCATTTAATAACATTTTTTAAATATCTTAACTATTAAATTTTGGTTATAGATTTAATATTTTTGAGAGAATATTAAGATCACTGAAATGATATGAGAATGTTAATTATTTAAAAAAAAATAAAATTAATAACAAAAAGTTTTCTTATCAATGTTTATGAATAAAAAAATATAAGTATTGGTAATATTAATAGAAATAAAGAGATTTTTGTCTTGAAGTGGACAGTGTTGTTTGACTATGGGGGAGTGTGGACTGCATGGAGTGATGCCGGTGGTCCCTTTGCCGCACTAACATTCTTTTCAATTAACAACCAACTTCGTCTTTCTGCAATTTCTTTCAACGTTTTTTTATTCATCATTTCAAATTAAAAAAGAAAACATGTAAATTTAATTTTAAACTGCATGGTTACCTTTGACTAATATTATCAATCACGGATTAACCTAAATATTCTAGGATCCATTTTTTCAATTAATAACGAAAATCATGTGTTAAACACATGGTAATCTTAAAGGATTCAGTTTTGAAATTGTTTATTGAATATGTCAGTGGAAAAAAGAATCATTCAAATTATTGTGGAGATCTTCAATTTTGGATTCGTTCTAACTTTTCAAAAACTGGTGCAGTATATAGAAAGTAGAAAAGGGTTACTCCATGAATACAGATAGTTTTCTTAACAGTGTGCAGAGTATGGTCATTGTTCCTAACACTGGAAAACTGACATTGGGAGTTTGACAATTGGGCACCAGTTGTACCAAAATAATTCGGGGGCAATTGAGCTCCGTGATAATATATGCTAGCTGTTATACATTACTTTACTTCAATATTTTTTTTTATTGTGAAACATGTGTTTTTATATTGTATATTTTATTTTAATCTTCTATTTTAAAATGATAAATTTCATTCTTTTAAACAATTTAATTTATTTTTTTATTACCGGAAAAGTGGATTGGTTGCGGGAAAATGGAGGGAAAGGTAGGAGATGACAAATAATTGGAATACTTTCTCTTTTTCTTATGAACTTTTATATTGAACGAGTTCTAGATATTTTGATTTGGAAAAGAAGTGAGATATGGACGATAAAAAAGGAATATGTGGGTTGTATATGTTTTTTCTATTTCACTCTTCATAAGTGTATTGAATTGGACTGTGATAAAGTGTTTTTTCTTTTAAATTTTTTGTAATAGGTTGGTGAATCAATCTGAGTTATCATGAATTCAATCTGGATAAGTCAGATTCTGAATAAGTTTGATTTCATTAAAATTTATTTTTTTTAACTCAATCTAGCTTAAACATATGATGGGTGGGTAAAGTGAGAGTGCATTCAATTTTTGTCTCATATTTATAAAGTAAAATCTATTTCACTGTATGAATATGACACAAAAGCTTAAATACTTCATCAAATACTAACTATAAATTAACAACGAATTAGTAAGTATACGCACAATACCTATAACAGATAATATTTAGCAAAGTGTTATCGTGTTCATGTTGTGTAACACGATTATCAGAATTTTGTTATCACCAACAAGAAAAGGCATTTTCTTAATGATACTAATAGCAAGTTTGTTTTTATGGAAGCCAACAATTTCTCTGCAAGTGGCCCAGGAGACAAGAAGTACTGTTCAGTATAGTCATTTTCAGATGATTCCACACAGGAACTAGGGAGTTGCAATAGTTTAAAATCAAACTTTAATTTTTAAAACACCCTGTTAAAATATATTTCGATGCTCGTATTCTCCTTCTCACCGGCGAAATCCCAACCAAGAACAAGAGCTAGAGCAACTAGTTCTTAACTTAACCATAACTTTCATTGGCGTCTCTCCTTTTCTATGTACAATCATTTTGCTTTCTTCTTGACTCAATGTCATACCATAATGTTAAATTGCCAATGCCTACCACAACACAATCATCAAGAGAAAAAAAATACTCCAAATGTTCAAAACACAGATTTCTTTTGGGGGGTGAGGGTAACATATGAATCCAGTACACGTACAAAAATGTCTGCTTTATGATTAAGATTACACAATCATTTCAACACTTGCATGTTTTTGGTTGTTCCCTTTTCATACAGAGACAAGATGCGGGCAATGAGTAAAAAATCCATTTGATAAACCCCCTAAGATGTTACATTTTTAGGGGTTGACACCTAACATGTAACATTTATTATGTACACGTGACAGATCCAGTTCTTTGTCACACCTCGTACAATTCTACTATGATATATGGAACCGTAGTATAATACATCTTATTTAGACCTTTGCTTTCTGTTCAGCACGGCAATACAATCCTGAAAAACAGTTGAAAGAATCCAAAAATAGACAAGAGCATGACGTGGCCAATGTCAAGAACACATCAAGCCATATCAGTTTATGCAACCTGCAGTCCATCCCAAAATGGACTCATTCACTGAACACATACGAATACACCTATAACTCAGAAAAAGAGTCTACTTTGCAAGCTTATCAAGGTGGGAATCCATGCTTTGCCAGATGGCTTCAAGAAATTCTGCTTCCTCCATGCCAGGAAGCAAGGAATCTTCGGCTTCCGCAATAATCTCTTCAATCACAGATTCCTTGTTCAAATTTTCCCGACACATAATGCTTCCAATTTCATAGGGAGTGAGGCCTCTCTCAACCCCTTTCTTCAGCAACATTGTGGAAATGCGAAGTGTTCTAGCACACTGAACCGGAATATCCCAACCATAACATTTCAAAAGTTGCAAGTCTTTTTCAGCATCCAGAGAATTTATATATTCAACTGTCTCGGCAGAGTAAGGCTGACGCGCTTGTGGCCAGTAAAGCCAATCAAATGTGCAATCTTCAAACTGCAGAAAGAATAATCAACTTACTCCATATTCAATCAATATCAGAATATGAACTTTAGTACTATGTATCAGTGTGAACAACCCGATTGTTATTCCACACAAACAAATAGCTTGCATAAAAAATAAGTCACAAACAACTAACAAATTAATCATGTCACAAAAATTAATCTAAAATCACAGTGGCCAGTATTTCAGCATGATTTTGGATGATTGGTATTAGGAAAAGAAATGTGCTTACTTTATCTGGTAGACAGTAGCCATGATCAATAGGAATGAGCTTTATCTGGCCACCTGCCTCCCTTCTGATCAATATATTCCCACCATGCCTGTCTGCATTGGCCAATCTTATATCAAGCACAGTAATCTTATGCACTTCCTCCACTGGGAAATTCCAGGGTCCAAAGTCCTCACAGTTACCATCGTTACTAGTGAACTTCTGCAGTGACCCGATCTTAACATCTTTTGAGGAGCAAGAAAACCCATTTGGGTGGTTAAACTTTTGGTGCAGGCACTGCACCATTACAGTAGGAGGAACACCAGAAAACCCTACTTCTTCACCCGTCAACAAACGTGGCCCACTCTTTGGATGATCCAACAAGTATGTTGCAACTTCCCTCAAGGCTCCTTCACCAACCTTTGTACCTTTTTTCAAACCTTCGCCATTTGATGAACTTGGAAGACCTCTTGGGTTGTTCACAGCCATGGGTTCCTCATCCATAGGCTTAAAAACAGCAACATACTCCTGCCCTGTTGAATCTTGCATGAAGTAAGTCCCTCCAGTGCCCTCAGAGGACCTAATAGGGTCATTTCCGCTCTTCAAACCTTCAAATGTGGAGTTTATCATACCCCAAAGGAAAGGAAAAAAATTGATCTTGGGATTCAGAATAATTGGTTCCAACCAGAAACATACATCTGGTGGCACATTTGCTATGTGAACATGTTTGTCCCTGATGTATTTTACTCTCTCACCTGCTGCCTTCACCGAGAGCTTCAAATCCTTGTGAATCGGTGTGGTCCTAATCTTGGCCGATTTCTTAACTATCAAATGTATCACATCGTCGTCGCTCTTGCATATGTCATGGAACACTCTCTGGTCATCGAGCTTCTCATCATTGCAGAAAAGCTCTTGATCATCCTCAAGATCAATGAAACCTTCCCCTTTGTTTCTAATGCGTTGCTTCAGATAACCCACATTTCTGTGTCTATCGATGTGGAACTCAAACTCCTTCCCAGAAACGGTCCTCACAACGATGAAAAGAAGATCAGAGAGGCGAAGAACCATGTGAAGAACATTGCCATCAGCGACACCATACTCCTTGATAAGTGTGCCACTGCGAGCTAGCTCTCTGCCTCCAAAAACCAACTTCTGTTGTTTCACCTCGAAGCCTTTGCACTGCTGAATCCTCAGTTTCACCGAAGCAATGGAATCAGACTCCAACACGCGCATTGGGGTCACAGCGCCATCCACGGTGAGATAAATCAAGATTGGCTCACCAGAACAATGCCCCGGTTGCCCTTCCCATTGCCCCTTCTCTTTGAAAACTGAACTCAAAGCAAATTCAGCAATTGACATATCTTTCAAAGTCAATCACCTTTTCCCCCTTTTTTTGTCCCGGGTTCCAAATTGGCCTTACCTTATCTCACCCGTTTTCTGCTTTACTCCAAAATATGTTTTTTTGATGATATAATACAATGGGACCCAAACAAAAACGAAAAACAATCTCCTTTCTAGGTGCCCAGATGAAAATTTTGATTGTGTCGTAGGAATGGATGATGAAATGGAGAACAATAGTAATAAATAACAACAACAATAACTCTCGAATGAATGGTGGAAGGGAAGCGAGCGAGAGGGGACTCTTACCAAAAGGAAAGAACCAAAGGAAAAAGTGAGAGAATGAAGAGCTTAAAAGGAAAGGGTGGTTGCAGAGAGGGTGATGAATTGAGAGGAATAATGTGATTGTGTCATTTTCCGATATTGATGTGTGTGGTGCGTTATGTGTTATTACCACACAACAACAGTGACTGAGGAACCGAATTTTTTGGTCCGACAAACCAGTGATGATGTTGCGGAGAGGAAGAGTGTGTGAGATAAACGGTATTGTAGCCGTTGCCTTTTTATACAGTTTTGACCCACCTCCTATAACGGGGACTTAACATCCTATTCTTCCTTGCTTCTATTTTCTTTCTAACCTACCTCTTGCCGTCAACCTTAACGGCGATTGTTTCCTTCTTAACCATCATCATAGATTAAGACGTTAATGACCATTATTAATTCACATTCTAAATTTTCTATATTGTATATCCGTACAAATTAAGAGCACATTAACACATTTTCTGAATTTTTGTCCATTTAAGATTTTTAGGTATAGATGACTAATAAATACTATTTAATCAGAGTCTTCTTTATCTTAACGAGACTGTACTACACCTCAATGAAATTTAAATGTATTCGAAATTATGTTAGAAGTGCAATTATGACATTGAAAATTTCTGTTTTGAATTCATTAATTGCTTCCCGTAATGATCAATTTTAGTAATTGAAAAAATAATACAATTTTTTTAGAAAATTTAATGTTATTAATTAAATTAATTAAATTTCGTAATTTATTTAAATTAGTTAAAAAAATATTTAAATTCACAAAAACAGTTACAAGACTTTTTGGTAAATTTCGAAAGCAACGAGTTAAATATTATAAAATTAATAAACTTAGTACTATTGTAAGACCGCCTAAATACATGTATTAAAAAGTATTGTATTGGAATTTGGAAAGTGGAAACAGAGAGGTCAGTAGTTTATGTATGGTATGTGACCGTTGTATTTGCAAGTAGTTACAAGTTTCAGAATTCAGACTGCTAGCAAAACGTGTTCTGTTATTAAACAATTCTTTAAGTATTTTATTTTATCTATAGAAATTAAGTCATACAATTTTCTTTTATTAGTGGATGAAAGGAAGGATGCAAAAGAGAGAAGGAAGAAATAAAATAGAGAAAAATGAAACTGTCTGGATTTCATAAAAAAAGAGAAAAAATTGGTAATGAATAAGTGAAAATTTTGTAAATTGATGTGATTGATGTAATAGTATATAAAATTAGTGATACTTATTTTTAATTACAAATATTGGTTAGTTAATTATGCTTATTAGTAGGTGTATACTTAATTATACCCTATTTAATTTAATAAAAATGTTACCATACTATATCATATCTAATGTACATGAAAATGTAGGTATTTGATATCAATGTAATTGTTATGAATTATACATACTTAATTATGAATTATATATGATTAAATATAAAATATATTTGAGAAAATTATTCACTGTCACACTGATTTTCTCTTTCTATTAGTCTCCATCTCTTATTTAAAGGGTATATTCAAATGTGGTTCGTTCAATTAAGATACAATTATTTAAGTGTTTGTGTTAATTATTAAAATAAAAAAAGTATCGGTTTTATAAGCTTGAATAAAAAATTTAAAGAAATAATTGATTTTTTTTATAGTCTTTGAAATAATATAGTAATAAAAAACCATTTTGAAAACTATATTGACTGTTTACTAAAACAATTGAAAAAAATTACAAAGGAAACGCTAGTTTCTTTGTCTTGTTACGTTTTGGGTTTCATAAGTATAGTCTTATTTAGTTTTGATCCCTATAATTTTGCATACTTTTACATCTTGATATTTTTTAGCTTTTACCATTACGTGTAATTAGTTTAATGTTGATATAAGGTCGTATAAATATTTTAAATGAAGATAATTAATTGTTTTTATATTCGTACTCTAATTTGGAAATATATTTACCATTCTATAAATAGGATAGTTAGGTATAATCCACTTTCATAACTTTTTAACATATTTAATTTTACAACATTTTTTTTACTGTGTTATCAAATAAGGGTTTTTATTAAATAAAAAAAAATTGTTCCCTCAGAAAAAGGGAATCAAGACAAGTGTTAAACCTGGTTCTCTTCATCTATTTTAAAATAAAAAGTAACAGTAAATAAAGTTTTGCACATGCTGTAGACTAGTAATTTTAAAATTTAAATGTTGGAACGTTTAAACAAGCTAATTGTAAACTGCCAAAAAAAAAAAACTAATAGAAAATTGAATATTTTTATCTTTATTGTGAAGAGCCAATAAAACCAAAATCACATATTATATTAATACTGTTTTTAGACAATGAATGTCTAACATCATGCATAATTATTATTTTTATTACAACATGTGATCCATAATGTAATTTGTATAAGAAGTTTAGTTTTTATATTATTTTTTAATTATGTTAAATATTATTAAAGTTACGAATAATATTGTCGGAATCTTGAGCATTGCAATGCAATGAAGATTCAATGGAAGTGTAAGTATCAAGAATTTGTGTTTGGCTTGGTTAATTTCTAGAATTAAAGTTATGCTGCTTTAGCAAACACCTTCACATTCACAAAAAAACACGAGGCAAAGATATATAGATACTGTTTTATTTTGTCTCCACGACCAGAATTTCAGATGCACTCATTTTGGTTTGCTTTTTGCTCCCTAAAGTTCCCATTCATTGAACAACACTTTCAACTTGAAAATTAAATTATAGGTTTAGCTTTTGTTATAAGCAAATTAATGTCATCAAAATTCAGCTATGTCTATAGGAATATGGGATTTGGTGTCCCATGATTTTGAGATCTACATTATTACTAATAATGCACTCAAGTAATGAAAAAGAGGTAAATGAATTTTATTTTTCCCAACATAATTCAACTTTTTATTTATATTGATGTATGTTTTCCAATGTCATGATCCTACTTCACATGCTCCTCGACCCAAATTGTTCCACATGTGTCAATTATCTTTTTTTGAATTTGAAGCTAGAGCAAAGTCTTATCTCAGTAACTTTTTTTTTTTTTCATTTTTCAGGTAAAAATGTAGTCCTACCTATGTTTGTTATGATTAATTAAAAATGAATGTTAATTTTGGAGAATAATCATTATTGTGGGAAGAGTTTCTACTTTTTCTAAAGTGCACAGTAAAAGAAAGATTGCTAGTGTCACGTGGTAGCTGGGGCAGTGGAAAACGTGTTAACTGATTCATGTTGTTTACTTAAAGAAAAATAACTTTTAAACTATTTAATATTTCAATGTAATTTAACTAATTGTATATCAATTGCAGTTTTAATTGTTGTAGTCATTGATAACTTATCCATTAGTTTTTGAAACACTTAAAAAAAAAATTAAGATTAAGATTCTTTTGAAACTCAAATTGAGAAAGGTCTAAAAACTTTGTTATTTAGTTCTGAATTATTGTTCTCAATAATTTCTTATCAAGTTAAAGTTTCAATCCGTCAATCATTAAGAATGTAGAAATATTGCTCTAGTAAATTTATAGAAGAGTCAAACAAAATTATTTAAGATATTATGAATTTAAACCTCGTGATTTGGACACAGTGTCTCCTCAGATTTAATCAAACTGATGCGGAATTAAATCTCTTGATTCCAAGTTAAGAAAAATAAATTTATAATTTGCGCCATTTCTCAATTTGTGTACGTGAATTTATAATAATAACAAAAAATACGATTATATTTTGATAAGTACAAAAATACATTGTAATTACAAGACAATCAAACCATAAAAATAAATTTTCAGGAATACATTTTTAATGTTTCTTAATTGATTCTAAAATACAATTACCGTAATTTTCTTATTATTTTTCAATACAAAATTCAAAACAAGTCTATTTATAAAAAGTAGATAAAAAAATTCAAAAAACTTAATTGATTTTTATTTTATTTTTTGGATTGATTAGTTTTTTTAATACTTAGTCCTAAAGTGATTATCCATGGTCATAAAGCTTTCTTCTTTCTTCTGATTGGCTAAACGTAGCGTTGTGAATCTCAACTTTTGTTCAGAAGTGAGATGTCTCTGATCAAAATCCAATTGTGTTGAAAGAAATCGTTTAACTTAGAGGAGTTTGGAGTTTGTTAAAGGCAAGTGCTTGAGTAAATAGTTTCATTTCATGGGTGGGGAGCTTTTATCTTAAAGGAGAAGTTGAAATCTCTAAAAAGTGATTTGAAGGAGTGAAGTTGAGTTAATTTTGAAGACTTAGGAACACCATATGATTTTGCTGGACAATACTTTAGTAAAGATTCTTATTGTTTCATTAATATAATACCGGGTATCTTAAAAAAATTTCTATTTAATTATAAAATCTGAGATAAAATTATGGCTTAATTATAAACATAAATTATCTAATAAAAATTTTGAGACCAATTTGAACATGAAAATACCTGGAGGCGATTGAATTTGGGATTTTCCAAATGCAAGAATCTGACGGGTTTATGAACATATCATTTTGTGTACCAACAACAAGCAAAAGTGTTATTCCTTTTGGTCCATATACAAAGGCTTGATCTGGGAACCCATGTAGCTTGTAGGCCAGGCTGCAAATAAAGAACATTTTCTAAACTCATAATAGAAGATAGGGTGTTTATATATCCGCGTAGGGCAACATTTGAAAGAGATTCAATGTACTGCTGAGAGGAATAGTATATATATGTTGTTCAAAGGTTATCTCTTTTATTTGCGTAATATTGATGTTGACACTGTTGAGATTGTTCTTCTAAGGAGGTACTGCTGTCTTTCTCAGGGGATGAGCTGCTTCTATAGTCTTCAATGCCTGATGATTGATTAAAGCAGGGAAACTGTGTATTAAGATCCCTGCAATCATAAGTAACTACTGTTTTATAACTAATTTCGATAATCTCTTATTCAAACAAAGGAAGTGGATAAAGAATAACTAATATAATTATTATTTTTTAAATGAAATAGAGGTTAAACATATACCATAACCAAAAGCTAAAATTGTTCTGAGGAATTAAAATTAACTTTTCAAGAGAGGTTCCATAGGTTGAAGCCATTAAAGTCAGCTAAAATTGTCCATCCATTTGGGGCTCGATTGGTTGATGAAAATGAAATATCGTTTTTCTGTTAGGAGGCAAAAGGAATTTATCATTCATGGTAATCTATTTAGCAGAAAGGTATATGTGCGATATGCTGCTGATAATTTGTTACCTGGGACAAGTTTCAGTAAGGTTCTGTTTATTGGTGGGTAACCTCAAGAAAACGAACTTAGATTATTATAGTGTATCTCAAAAGCTATGAAAGGGAAAAGAGCATATTACTTCAAATAGGGAATAGTCATATTCCTCAATAAGGATGGTTTTCGACCAACAAATTCTTGCCACTCCTCTGGATCAATCTTTCCATCTCCTTTTGAGTCTGCTTCTTCGAAGGTCTGTGCAAAAACAATACAAGTGGGGTAGAGTTCATACTTAATCACATGTTTTATAAAAATATAATTAATTAATCTCTAAAAAGTGGAGGGATATTAAAGAGATGAAAAAGGAAAGTTCTGATACCTTATCAATTACGACCTCAATTATGTCATGAGAAAGAACCAGATCTGACTCATTCAGTAGTGCCAGTATCATCTCTCTTACCTTCCATAGGTTGTAAATGTTCATCAGAGTTACTTATACTTTATGCTATGAGTGATTTACGATTTATTTCTTAATCATCTCAATTTGTTTACCTCGTCACGTTCAATAAAGCCTCTTTGACATATATCATAGAGTCGAAATGCAACTGCCACATTAGACACCAAGGCTTCAATATAAAATACTGTAAAGCATGCAGACTCACACAGTTTTCAGAGGAAATCTTACAATCTGTCTTTTGTGCTTGTGGTGCTGCTGGGTGGAAGACACTTAGACCTCGAATGAACTCTCCAAATTCTATCACCCCATCTTTGTTTGAGTCAAATAATTGAAATAACTGTGAACACATTTAGTACACATAATCACTGTCTCATTGCAAAAGGTCAGCGGCCACTGTCACCTTATTTTATTATCACAGTAATATGATGTATGTTTTCTAAATTTTTAAAGTTAAATTTGAAGAAACTGACCCTGTCAGCAAATAAGCTCCGTTTCTTGCTGCTTCCAAGTAAGCCAAGTCGAAACTCTTCCTGCATAAAATTCAAGATATACAATACAACTCCGGTGATAATTAAGTGGCACAATGTGAAATACAACAGAATAAAGGTAAATTTCTTGAAATCACTTGAAATTTCTAGCTATACTTGAAATTACACCAGTTTCTTGAAATTTGTAGCTATATTATTTGAAATATATAATAAGTGTTTGAAACATGCTCCTTATGCAGAATTTATTCAAACACGTTAAAAAGTAAGAGGTATCCGTGAAATTTGAAGAAATTACAAGAAGTGTTTATTTAGTGTTGAGCCTGAAGTTATGTGATTAATTTAATTACTTTGCTGATAACCCCGTCGTCCACGATGGAGCTGCTTAATTTGTTGAACAGAACATGCAATGCTTCAAGTTCAGAAACTTTAACTGCACAAACAAAGGCAGAGGAATAAGAAATTGATTAATGAAAGCTGAACATGAAGGTTTGGCCATGAATGAAATCTGAGAATACAAAAGAGATGATAAAATTAGAAAGAATGGTTACAATAGGTTTGGGAAGCAAGAAGTGTTGGATCTTCATGATCAAGTAGCTCTTTGGTGCAACAACAACCCATCATCAACAACAACGACACTGGGAGGGGATGAGAATTTGATACATACTCAACTATATATTACATCGTACTACAGATATATTCTAATCTGCAGGGAACAATAGGAATATTTTTGTATTAATAATACCATTTCTTTTTTCATACAGGAACTTATTCTTAAAATACGCGTTATACGTTCATAGAGTTAGTAAATATGTTATGATTTATGAAAGAGATCGATCTTCTTTAAAAATGAATGTACAAGGTTTAAGAAATATATATTTTTTATGAAGAATTAATACTTAAGATTTAGTTGCCCGAAATTATAAGAATTAGATGAATACTTTAGATGAAAAATTTAGGTATAATTTGAATGTCTTTATTTACCAGTGAAGTTAACTATTGATCATCTGTGAACTGGATTTTAATTTTTTTTTATGTCTTTAGAAGTTATTTTTTGATCGATATATGCAACTATTCATTTTTAATTAAAATAATCAGTATTATCTTAATCCAACGTTAGTTAAAATTATTCTTTCTAATATCAAATGGAGAAGTGTTGGTCAAGCTTAACTATGATTATTTTTATTTTAATCATCATTGGTAAAAAAGGTAAGTCAATATGACCAATTGATATATTTGAATTATTAAATATTTTTAATATTAGAATAAGTTTTAAATTTAATGACAATTAAAATATTTAGTCCGAATAAAACAAATTAAAATTTAATAAAATTAAATTATCTTATATAAACAAATATTTAAAGAAATAAAAAAATTAAATTTAATATATTTGAATTTTATGAAAATTATAATTTTTTATCCAAATGCAAGATAAGACTCTTCATATCCAAATGCAATTCATCCCATTGGAAATGCCTTTGTCAAAATATATTCAGAAGACTAACAATGTATTATGTATTGGAAGTTTTTTTGGTCAATATCCTGCCAAATTAATTTACTTTTGTCTGAACTCTAATTCGTCTTTTCTCTTTTTCCTGGTGTTACGTTAAATTCTCCATTTCTTTTTGTAAAAGTTTGCTATAGTGTTCTCCATTTGTTCGATGCACATGAAGATCGATGACCAGCACAGATGTGCCACCCAATTCAGTAATAAGGGGCGAATCTAATTCACGAGAATGAACAAAAGCTTACTTAGGAACCGTCCAAGAGGAACACTCATACTTAAGAAGTCCTTAGCCCCTAAGAATGAGATTGAGTAGGCTCTTTTAACAGCCACCCACTTCATATTCACATTTCTGCACTTCTTAAGGAGAATCACTTCCTAATACTCTCTTTTAGATTTACTCTATAGTTTAAATATATTGCATATACAAAATCATGATAGTTTCTTAACAAATTAAGACGTAACTCACTATATTTTTTATTTTTTAACAAATTTCCATCAACAATTAAAAAAAATTCAAAAATTAGTATAGGGACTTTGATATAGTTGTCTTTTGGCCACAATGAGAGTGCGGAATGTCAGTATGAACATCTTTTGAGTACTATATAATGGTGTTTCAACATATTATACAATGTATTCAGGGAGCAATTGTGTGCTCCCTAGTGTAGCTAGTCTTCCATCTCAGAGTGCAAAATAAAGCTGGGAAATGCCAGAGTTATATCCCTGATAAACAAAATCATTCTGAGTATGATTTTGTAAATAGACTTGAACACTACAAAAATAACTGTGAAAGTTTCACTGGCCAGAAAAGTAACTCACTTTAGATAGGGTAGTGTCATGATCTTCAGAAGAGAAGGATTTTTTGTCACATAATCTCTCCATTCTTCGTTATCTATCTTTCCATCTCCTTTTGAATCAACCTCCATCATTGTCTGAAAAGATTAAGCCGAGAAGAAAATAACCAATCAGGAAAAAAAATTGGGATAGTGTATTGGGGAAAAAATAGAAAAATTGGAGAGCAACCCTGTCCACAATTGCTTCAACAACATCATCAGGAACTGTAACATCTGATTCAGTGAGAGTAGCCAACACCATTTCCTTCAACTTTGAGTGTAACATTAAGCACAGAAGAGCATGCATAAATAATAAGAATCAAGCATAAACTATAAAGTGGCTATAGCTACAAATGTAAACGAAGTAAGCACGTACAAGAACATTTATCACTCTCAAAAGGAGAATGAAAAACCACAAAAAGCTCGGGTACTCACCTCGTGATGCTCAATGTATCCACTCTGTGTAAGGTCAAACAATCTAAATGCATCTGTTAGAAACAAAAATTGGCACAATCAAGTCCTCATCAACTTAACAGGTAGACCACTGTGCTCAATTTACATAACCAAAAAAATAAAATAAAATTATGTAATAAACAAATGATTTCCTACATTCAATTTTCTTCTCTTCAGAGGCATTTGGATGAAAGATACTCAGTGAGCGAACAAACTCCCCAAAGCTAATTACCCCATCACGCTTGATGTCAAACATATAAATACCTGCATTATGCCCATAAAAATCCTGACATGGTAAGCTCTAATTTTTGGCAAGTTGTGGAGGATTGAATCAGAAGTTATATAATTTTTATAATCACTTTCTATTTTTTGTTTTTTTTTTTTTATGACATTACTCATCTTGTTATCTAACTTCTTTCTTCTCTTTTTATCTCACTCCTAGTAACCAATACTAAGCACCGCATCTTAGTACAGTTTGGTAAAGTAACTTTCTGGTACTATTCACATTTTTCTTGGATATACTTAAAAGGATGTAAGAAAATAAAATAAAAATGTACAAGGACGCACCCTATCTGCAAATAGATTCTGCTTGCTACAATTATTGAAAAGTGCAAGATGGAACTCCTCCTGCAGATAAAAATTTTCAACAATTTAACACTTCTAACTTTCGTTCTATCAAAATGCTCAGAAAATTATGATGACAATTCAGCAATAGAAAAGGATCGTGGTAGTAGAAGAGCAGGGTAATATCAGCTCATTTAATTAAGGAGGAAAAAAAATATGGAATCCTTAGTTTCTTAATTTACTAGTACAAGCTTAAATGGAAATACCTTGTGAAGGAAGCCATCATCAATAATTGCACTACTTAGTTTCTTAAACGTGCAAAGCAAAGCCTCAATCTCATTCACAGTAACTGCCAAAGAGTAAAGGACATTTGAGAGTTAAACTATAAGAAAACTCACATGTGTATCCCCTCAAATGTTTGACACAAGTAATTCATGTGTGCATAACACATGCTGCCAAAGTTATGGTCTATCACCTACAAGTTTTGGATTTGGAATGAGAATGTTGTGACAAGTTGTAAAACCAAGAACTAACACTACAAATGGAATCCCATGAGGTTATGCTAGTTAGGTCTATTAACTAGTGGCATCCCAAAAGCTACAACATAAAGGCAATGGCCAGATTGATAATGATAACAAGGTCATGGTACATTTCATGAAAAATCCAAGAAATAGGGTTCAAAATAATTAATCGTGTGAATGAAGTTTTTTCTACTCACAGGATGTTTCCGAAGCAAGAACGGTGGATAGTTCTAGCTTAGTCTTTGGTCTAGCTTTCTTCAGGCAAAAGCAGCTCATAGACATGATTAATCTCTAGAAGACTTTGCTAATGTGCCATAAGTCTTTTTCACCCAATTGATGCAAACTCTAGTGGGAGTCTGTGTAATTTACGAAAAATTTTAAGTTCAAATATTGTAACCCTTATTGTATAACAAAACGAATTATTTTCATACATCCATTTTCTGTTCTATTATTCTATTTCTCTCGTCAATTCCTTTCACGTTATCTGTCACTTTTCCACACTTTATTTTGTCCTCTTTATCTTTCTCTTCCCATCTACACCACAAAAATGGGGATGCACGTTGATCATTTTCTAAAAAATAGTGTAAACTTTATATCTTCGACCATTTTTTCTCCTTTAGATACTTGTTGGTTTATAAAACAATCGAGTCTCTGCTATTCCACACTCTTCTGAGAAAATTATAAAAGTGAAAGGAATCTATATGCATGAGAATAAACAATCAAATTAAAGCCGTCAGTTCAGAGCATAAATACTATGACAGGACCTTCACTATCAATGGTTCAGCACGATACAATTAAGTGAGAATGTTAGCGAGTTTCTCAATTCAATTCAAAAACGTCAAGCAAGAAAAGAAAAAGAAAATCTCAGATTATCATTGAATTAAACTTCTTTGATATTATTGAACGTCAATGAATGAATAATTATCTTAGAGTTCAAACAAAGACAAAAAAAAAAAAAAAAAAAAAAAAAAACATGGACCATTACATGGCATAAAAACGACTTACAGAAACCAGAAGAAGATGGTTATATCCTTCAAAGGTACAGAAATTATTCACAGGTAGACCAAGGACAGTTTCATTCGTACTATCGTGTCCTCCTTCCTTTTAATTGATGTCTCCATACATTGGACATTAGATTTTGTATATTATTATGTTTATCACATTCAAATATACACTTTATAGTTTATTCCAACATGGGTTTGATTGGCACGTTATATCGTATTAAATTGAATGTTGACTTGTCATTTGTATTAGTATTTGATGGATTAAAGGAAAATTAATTTTAGATGTTTGTTATACAAAAAAATGTTTAAACTTACAAATAAATATCTTTTATGTCTTTTGATGTATACCAACAAAATAAATCTGTTGTATGTGTTTATGATTGTGAATTTAATATCATTTTTATAGTATTATTATATAACTGCTACAAGTCAATCACTTGTACAAAGTCATATATACTCTAGAAACTGCATTATAGAATATATTAAATGTCATTTATATGCTTTGTTTTAATAAAATCTTACATCATATCTTTGAAAAAGATATTAGCAACATCTAATCCACCACTATTATTTAAAAGTGTCATATAGATTTATAAATATTCACAAACAAGACTAAAACAACAAGACTTGTTAAAAAGTATCATTATTTTTTTAAATGTTTTGCTTAAGCATGAGATTAAAATATTATGTTAATTTTAAAATGTTTTTTAAAGTAATGAAAGTGTGTTATTGAGTATACATCTTACATTAACCAGTGAATATTATGCCTACATGAATGACAAAATAGAAATAGATATGTATGTCAAATTCACACATTGGTATATATGTGAGAAATCTCTACTATGATACCTTGTGGTACTAAGACAAAACCAAAACACTAAAAAAGAATATAACATTTTTCAACAAAATGTTAAAGTAAGAAACATGATTAATCATGCTTTATCTAAATCTGAATACTACAAGCAGTGCAAGTACAAATTTTAAAAATGGAATGATATTATCATTAACTAGAGAGGAACGAATGAGTACAGTTGCGTAAGAATGCATCTCTCCTAGAACCATATGAAATGTTCAAAAAAGAAGGAAACCCTCCTATAATCATATAAAATGTTCCAAACAAAAGGAAAACGTAGATAAAGTTTGAAAGATTAATTGTCTTATCTTAATGTACTTGTATCATCAATAAATCTATGAGCTTTTATATTGTATTTTATTTTTTAGCTTTAGTTTTTTCTAACGTTAATTCAATTATTAATATTAAATTGCAATAATTTACGATTGTAAACAACAGTGTAAAACTATTTTGTGCATACCTTATTTGCTTAGTATATAGGGGTGCAGGAAGAATGCGTCAAGGTGAATGGGCTGTAAGTTGGGCCTAACCTAATTAGTAATGGCCCAAGGTGAAAAAAAAAAGAGAAAAAAGAAAGCGCTGAATGCTCACTCACGTTGCGCACGTGATGTCAAAGACGTCGTCGACAACGTATCGAGGTTTTCAATTTTCAACGAAACGTTTCGGAGCCAGATCGGATGAATTGAACCCGGGCTAAGTTACATACCGCGGTTTCTCTTCGCCCGATTCCATTAGTCGATAATTTCACAGGCAATTGATTCATTTATTACACGCTTTAGCACTCTACTATCTTATAGTGTGATTATTTCTTCTCATCGCATCCTATTGGCGCTTCTTCAAGGTCCTGCAACTTTCACAAATTGAATTGTGCCGAGGTTTGGTTTCTCTAATTAGCACAAAGCTCACGGTGAATTAGTTTCTGGCTTCGAGTTAGCTTCTCAATGGAGGCGGATTTCGTGACCAATGATATTCTCACACTCACACACGATGCTTTTGATGCCAACGATAATGTAAGCTTGTCGATTTTCGCCTTCACTTGTAATTACTGTATTATTGGAGGTTTTCGCTTTGGATATAAATTGTTGCTTAAACCCTCGCTCTCGCTTAGTTTTGATAATTTCAAGTTTTCTTGAAATTTTCGTTTCGTTTATGTTGTTTGGATGATTCACGCGTTTGCCTAAGGTAGAGTCGTGTATAGCAACTGGTTGATCACTTATGGTGATATTTCTTAATTAACAGGATGACGTAGCTATTGAAGGGGAAAGATGTGGAATATGTATGGATATGGTTATTGACAGGGGAGTTCTGGATTGCTGTCAGCACTGGTATGTATTTATTGACGCACTTTTTAAAGGCTTAAAATATATGTTTTATCTCTTTTAAAAATTGTCATATCTTAATCTCCTTGGTTTGGTAGTGTCAATTTGTTTTATGGATTGTGTTTTGCATCTCATATGCGGCGTTTACAGAAGTAGCTTTCATTATTCATTGTTCATGGTGAAGAAATAAGAGAGTGACTTATATTGAAAAAGTAGTGATTGATGATATGTACTGGTAAAAGTCTAATTGTACGTTGCTGTTTGATTCAACTTATTGAGAGCTTTAAACAAAATAACCCTCAGAAATTATCCAAGCTATTTATGCTAATTGGCACAAGTCATTGTTGGACTTGGTTTTGATTGAACTGTGAAGCTGAATCTAATATTATTTATAATAACATCGAAAGCTTTTTCTCGCTTAGTAAATTTTTATGTTTAGAATGATAAAAGGATAACTTACAATCTTCTCCACTAAGAGATGCTTACTCTGCCTTCCTCTTTGATTTTAAGAATTACACTTCCTGCTCTTAGGAGATGAATGTACCAAAATTTGTTTCAATGTAAATGAACTTTTTAGTGGTAGCGACTGGTAAACGCTGAGCAGCTATGAAAATGAGCCTTCCATTGATACTTTTCATCTCTTTGCAACTTGAATAGCATTGACGGTTAATTTTGAACACCTTATTATTGAATTTGATGACTTAAGAAGATTAAATGAAGTTTCAATCACCTCTGCTGTCAAGTTTGAAGCTCTATTCAAAAGTTTTTTTTTTTAGGTTCTGATGTACCAAAGTCGATTGGGACATCAAAACTATCTCTCAATGATGTCAAGAAACAGAGAGAAACTTTGTTCTTGATACACTTGTTTACATAATAGAGGAGAGGGAAATCGATTCATTAAGCATTAGTCAGTTGAGGAGATTGTAATTTACAAGGCGCCCTCCAACAAAGTTTGAGGAACTATGTAACGTGTTGTGTGGTGGAGAGAGTAGAGGTATGCCTGAGAGTTTGTTGTGAAAGATTGAAAGACCAACAATGGGGAAGAATAAAGGGATGTGATGATCATGGTGAGCTACTTCCTGCATTGTGTAGATGTAAAATACCAAGTAAAGGATGTTGTTTCGTTACATACTTCATCTATGAGAGATTAAGGTGTATTATGGGGGGTATTTATGGAGATGTTGAGATGTTCAATTTTTGTATTTTTTATTCGAAAACTTGGTTATTTTTAGGGAGGTCCTTGAGTCTTCCTCTAGTCATCATTCCTTTATAGGCTCTCTTTATTTCTTCTTTCTCTTTCTTCGGCCAGGTTTCTTGTAAGGACTCTTCAAGCTGTTTCTCCTCCTTCCAAGCCTTCTTCAACTCCTTGAATCCTCTCTATCAATAGGCTCATTAGTCCTCATATACCATAGTTTGTATCTTTTATTTTCTTGTGTGTCTACACATCCATCACAACTTTCTGATTTCTACCACTCTGATCTTTTTCTCTTGATGTTCTTTAAAACCCAATATTCACAACCATAGAGTTGAATTGGATGTATAACAATACGATAAAACTTGCCCAAGAGTTACGTAGGTAAGTTAAAGTTCCTTATGAAAGGGATTTCTTAGATGCACATACATTCTTTCTATACTATCTTGTACAATATATTGTTTTTCTATCTTAGTATCTATGTTACTCTTTTTGTGATAATTTTTCATTATTACTTCAGCTTCTTTTCTTAATGTATTACGTATTTGTACATTAATGGTATACTATCTTAGTAAAGACAAAGGCTACTTGTGTATCTTTAGCCCCTCCGATATACTCAGTGCAATTCTTCTTTATATTGAAATGTATATGACCTTTGGGAAGAAAAATCTTCTGTATGATGCATAAGTTTAAAGGGATTGTTTTCATGCCTGTAGGAGAGCATCTATTAGACTTCACAATAATTTTGTTATGTTAAATTTTTATTCTTTGCCTCCACTTAGTCCCATTAAATGTTTTTTTTTTCTTAATTTTTCAGTATGTATATTGAAATTTTAATCTAAATTATTTCACAGGTTCTGCTTTGTATGCATTGACAACTGGGCTACCATCACTAATCTTTGCCCACTTTGCCAGAATGAGTTTCAGTTAATAACTTGTGTTCCAGTGAGTGATATAAAATTGCGGAATGCTGCTTTTTCTTCATTGCTTTAGTATAAATCTTCAGGTTACAATTGAATTTGCCCACCTTATTAATTCTGTTCTAGAACATGTACTTCTTTGCTTTGATTAATATTATTACGAAAATCTATGTTTTTAATGTATATAATACCTTCAAAATACTATTAAAATTTGGTGTGTGGCTAAACATGCGAAACTCATGATTGTGAAGGTATATGATACCATTGGAAACAACAAAGTTGAGGATGATTCACTCCTCAGGTAAGTTTCCACTCATTATGTGTGTGTATGGCTGACAACCTTATTTTCATTGTTTGTTTATATCCAGATACATTAAGCGTAGGATTTTCTGAATTGGTGTTTAAGTTGAAAGTCGTGAATTTTCCTTAATTCCAGCCATCCACCATTATCTCTGAATTTCAATTAAATACTTGACAGTTCGGTGCTAAATTTTGACTAAATGCTCGTGTTTTATTACTCAATTTTGAGTAAATACTTTACAGCTTTATCATGTTTCTGTTGTAAAAATATTATATAATATTTTCACTGTTTTTCTTTATGATTGCAGAGATGATGATGACTGGTCCATTGAAGGGAAGAATAACACACTGTCATTTCCCTCATACTACATTGATGAAAATGTAATTGTTTTCAATATAATATTATTTTCTAATTACATGCAAAAAATCTTGACCTCTGGTTAGTTAATATTAATGGCAACCTTGCTTCTAGTTTTTCTTCTATTTTTTCATGGGCACATAAATTTTGGCATTTATATCCTCAGCACTCACTGTGTTACCTGTGGTTTGTTTCACTATATACATTGGCCTTATAACTAACTTGAACTACAACAAAAGCCTTTTCCTACTAGGTTAGGTAAGCTACATGAATTACATGACACCATTCAATGATAAGTACACAACACTTGGAGAACTTACCCTCAAAATCTAGTTATTAAGGGAGGAGAACCAAACACTTAAATACTCCATCGAGCATTCCATACTACTCAATGTGGGATTTAAGCACCCCATAATACCCAAGTTCCTACCACAACACCCCACCCCTAAGAGCCGACATCTTGGTGGCTTTCACTCCATCACACGTCACTCAACTCCTTATTGGTTAGAACCATCCACAGGTAGCAGTATTTTTTGATATTGGATAACAAAAAATATCAGCAATTAAAAACTCCTTTATGAAAATATATCCAATGCCAAGACAGGTTATGGCAGAAGCATTGCAGACCAAAAAAAATCTGTAGATAATAAAAAAATGCAGAAATATATTTGTAATGCAAAAATAATGAAGGACAACATTATAATTAATAATAATAAGTCTAAAAATTCTAATAATGAAATCAAAGCAACAAAACACTACCAAGTTCGACTTTAAAATAACAACAAACACAAGACAAATGTCCTAAATTTCTGGTTCTCGTTTGTTAATTCCAACATCATTGTTATCCAATAGACCATATCCCTCCTCTTACATCTTTTAGAGACAAACTTGTCGAAGTTAAGTAGTTCTTTAGTTTCTTCATACTCATAGTTAGAGCTATCAAATTCCAATTCACCAACAGTCCCAAATTGAAAGTTTTCTTTGCCCCTTCTTCTTGTTCAGGCCAAAGTTGCACCTAGACCTTTCTTAGAAGCATGGGAAGATCCAATGACGACCACCACTTGATGGTTGACTTTTTTAATTAATTGCTTTTCTGCTTGTATAAATTCTTGCCTCTCTAATGCTTGAAGTTTCATAATCAGATGCCCAATTAGGAGTGGAATCATAGAAACCAAATCATTTTCCTCATCTTCATTATCATCCACTTGTCCCTCTAACTGCTCAGTGCACTCATCAATGTAATTGAGAACAATAGGATCAAATTCATCTATAATATTATATGTTGGAGCAAGTTGTTGGTTATAGTTTATGTAAACCAAAGCATGCAAATTTTTATGGTCTAGCCTACTTCTCATTTTTGAATGAATTTGCATTATGAATTAGTAAAATGCTAATTTGATTCTTCCTACTTTCTACAGAAAAATAATGATGAAATTAGCGATGGACAATAATTATTACTCACTCAAATACATGCCATGTGCATTCACATCCGAATGAGCTAGATGTCAAGCATAAAATACTAGCTTTTGCCAGTTTGGAATTCCATAATTTTCAACATATCTTGTCTTTCTAAAAAATTAATGCATAACACTAATCCTTATGTATTTTATCATTTTGTAGGCAGTTATTTGCTTGGATGGCGATGACTGCAAGGTTCGAAATGGGTTGGCTACTGTTGAAGGATATTCTGATCTTGATACATCAATAGCATGTGATTCATGTGACATATGGTAAAATTAAATCAACAGATTAGGTTAATAAGTTTAAGATATACAGTTTGAAATGAATTTTTGTTGTTTAAGATGTCATTGATTAAAATTTTAGTTGGTTATTCTCATCTAGAACTATGATGTTGGAATTGGATTGGCCCGCTCTGTGTAATTGCATGTTTGCTTTAGTTTAAGCTTCACCTATAAGGTGTTTTGGCAGAAAAAAATGTGTTTCTCTTAGAAAGTGGATTTAGAACTAACTCAACCCTACGAAATTGGGTTATAAAGTGATGTTTGGAATCACTTATATACTATATAATTTGACTATATCTCTGATTGTGTGAGATTTTGAGCAGACCCTCACGTCCAACACTATTGGGCTTGGTACGTGAATAGCATGGTGAGTGACCATCTTAATGAATTTACAAGATTGACCCTAATACCATCTTACACAATAATTTAAGTTTAATTCAACTGTACAAAATCGACTTATAAGGTGAAGATTGCTCCTATTTATATACTATATTTTGACATTATCTTTAATCAATGTAACACATGGATTTTTCCCATAATTTGACTACATCACTAGTCCCAATGTTGTATTTTCAGCAGTTTCTTAGCTTGTCATAATATTTATGGATAAGTTCATAATAAACAGTAATAGAAGCTTAGTTAAGTCTAATAGGTGAATTAGAAATTTGATGGAAGTCAAGGGTGTAGTCAGGTCTGAACTTACTTTCCTGTTAGTGTGGATTATGTGTCTTGTTATATTTTACACGGTTTATATGACTGCCTTATCAAAGCATGACTATCAATGATATACAAGGTAGATAATGATTATAATTGTAACTTATAAGAGAGGTGATGTAATATAGAAAAGAGCTTGTGTAAGTGTTTTTGTCACTCTCTTTAATGGGTAGGTAGCAAAATCAGTGTAGGAATATATTATTGCTGAATTTTATAAACAGTACCACATAATTTTTGCTTCAACTGCATTATGACAGGTATCATGCATTCTGTGTGGGATTTGATACTGAAAGTACGTCAGACAGTACATGGTTATGCCCCAGGTAAATTGACTTTACTGGTTATTCTGTTGGATGTTTTTGTTCTTCTAATTACTTTTTCTCTTCCTTATATCTCAAAGCTCTATCTGGTCTGTATTTGTTAAGATGCATGTACATATTGGCTAATAGCTTATAAATAATGAAATCGAATTTGATATGTTCTAGCTATTGTAGATAAAATTGATAGAAAACACGGTTAGATAATTAATAATATAAGAAAAAATTAGAAGTTATTTATGATGTGATTAATATGAAAATAATGTATTTATCCATTGACAAAATTGAACTATCAAAGGGATGTCTTTAACAAAACCCCTAGGTAATCTTCCTTTACATGAATTATTACATATTCTGCTGACTGTAATTGATATTTTCTTTCCATCCTATGGTATTCTGATTCAGGGTTTTGTTTTAGATGTGTAGCAGATGATGTTTCTAAGGGAGCATCTACTTCAATGGAGAGGACAACCGTGGATTGTAATGCAGACAATAGTAACAGTGAATGCCATGCTGAGGATTCCTTTTCAGGAAAAGTGTCTGTCTCTGTTGCTGATACAGGAGAAACAGCTGTTGTTGTCTCGATGGTTGACAAAACAAAATGGGTTCCAGAAACAAGTGAGAAAAGCCTATTGCCTTTTGAAGTTGGTGGGGATCCAATGACTGAATCATGTATTTTAATGTTTGACACAAAGGATCAGCAAAGTGGCGAAATGGGGACAAGTTCATTACCGGTCATGGAGGAAGAAGAACTGGAACTGTCTTTATCGAACAATTTATCCAGTAGCCTAACTTCTATGTCCTTAGTGCATAATGATTTGGAGAAAAGTACTAGTGGAGCAATGAATGAACCCAGTGGCTTGGATGGAACCAAGTTATTTGGTGAATCCCGTACCAAAACTAGTCCATCGAGAACAGAATCCGAGATGGGTCTTGATCTTGGTTTATCAGTGGGCTCCTTTTTATCTGGTAAACCATATTATTATATATCACTAGCTTTTCGTGAGCTTCAAAAGTATCTATTGTAAGCAGACTCATTGTCATAATCTTAATGTGCTTATAGTTGATAATGCTGACAAGAGTGAACCAAAAGATCAAGTAACTGGTATCCCATGCTTGACTTCAGAAGAATGTTTTTTGAAAGGTACTCAACAATTCTTAGAAATGTGATTTCTTTATTTTAGTCCGCATTTGGACTGTGAGAAACCATTTATGGATGATATTGGTGACATTTAAACGGGTTCTTAGACCATATAATGTTGATAATAAAATATTCTCAGGAGATGAAATTGAAGTCAATGCTGGTAAGGACAATGCCAGAGTGGCTGGTGGAAAGAGAAAGCATGCTGATTACAGGTAAACATTAATTTAAACTTGTATCATATGAAATGTGTAGTGTTCCTTGGTCATTGTACTGGAGAGAGAGGCAGAGAGAGGATGTAAAAATGCTGTAGGAGGAAGCACACTTTGCCATAGTCCTCCTGTGTGGTGTACTGTATTACTCCAACAGGGACACTGAACCAACACTGACACAGACATGCTATATCACTTACATGAGCAACATAAAAGATCTAAAAAAAAATGTTGGTATATTATTGTGTATGCAGCTTTCTATAATAGTGAGTCACAAAAACATACATTACTTTTTAATACTTAACATTACATTTTGAAGTAACTTTTTCTTAATGTTATTTTTTATAATACTAGTTTCCTTCAAAGGCCATCCATATGGAGGCGTTGACTCGGTTCTGAACCATAAAGTGGTGTCAGATCAAGTGCTTGGGTCAATAAAAAATTTAGGTGAACATTGAATGAGTAGCGTCTGACATGTGCCATATTGAGGCTGGTATGGGAAATGTGTTTTGCACTCTTAACTCCTCAAGAAAGGTCTCCCTATTGGATAGCTTTTTCTAGAAGGATGTGTTAAGTGTATAACTGTTTAATTGTCAGCCTATCATCTTGCAATAAACTCCTAAGTAATGGGAATTGGTCACCCAGAATCAAGCTCCCAGTTACTCACCCTTGATTTTAGGAGTTGATGCTTCCTTTTCACCATTAAGATTTTCGTTAATGCTCACTTACATTCTAAACATATACCAATATTAGCTACTTCCAGTTTCTCACCACTCCTTGCTTTTGTTTTCTTTTGGTTGGGGAGGCTGAATGGTTACAATTTACAAATGCCTGGTTGTTTGGTAACTCATCTTTTGGTGTCTGGATAATGTGATTCCCACTAAAGCAGCTATGCTATGTGGTTGTAATTATGGTCATTTAGAGCCCCCCTCCTCTCTGCCATTATTTTGTGAAGGAACACTTTAGATCTTCGATGATATTTGGGGGACTTAATGGGATAACAGATTGTCAGGGTTTCTCCTAGCTTGACGGCCCTCTGGATAGTGTTTTATTCTCCAGATACCAAAATGTACCATGCAATAGAAATGGACTGGGCCTAACTCAGCTGTAAAAGCTAGCTTTGGAGGAGAGGATTGCTCAATCTTACAAAGACAAATTTTTTTTTATTCCGAGCTAATGTGGGACTTATTCACAATATAGATAGCAAGTTGTATATTATTCTAAAACCTGTGTTGTAGTTGTAATGTATGGGGGCCGCTTATGATGCTCCCTCACCTTTGGAAGTATGTAGTCAATGACAAAATATCATCATAAAACATATTAATGAACCAGAGCACTTTGGATCTTGATGAATTCTAATACTCACAAACAGAAAGAAATAGGAGCAGTAGTCTAGATATTTTTCTTACTCATGTGCTTTTAAAACTGGTTAGTTGTCTATGATCTTTAAATGCATATGCTGTTGAAATAAATGTTTTAATTGTTATTTGTTTTATGTTCACCACATGAGGAGTTAAAACTTGACCTTCTTTTTGTTCTTTTTCCCTTGATCTTGTTGATGTGACAGCAATGAACAAATTCATATAAAGGCTGAGGATGGAGATGCCAAGCCTGAACTTCGTGATGAAGTTGTGCCAAAGAAAATTAAAGCTACTGATAGGCAAATGAGTAATACTAATGACACAGCCAATGATCATCTTTTAGAAAATGCTCCAAAACACCCTGCTGTAAAGCATTCTCCGACAAAAGAAACTGTCACACCAGATATAATGAATATAGTTAAAAGGACAGACCGAAGGCTTTCCAAGGGACATAGTGGCACTAATGCTTGTGACAAGTCATCTGAAAACAAAGGAAATATGGCTGGGTTGAGGGTTAAAAAGATCATGAAGAGAAGTTCCGAGGATAGAGAATCATCCTTGGTAGTTCAAAATCTAAGGAAGGAAATTAGAGAAGCTGTCCGTAACAAATCCTCTATAAACTTTGAGGATAACCATTTTGATCCCAAGCTTCTTGAAGCATTTAGGACTGCTATAACAGGGCCTAAAACTGAACTGGTAAACAAGTTATCCCCTGCAGCTATTAAGGCAAAGAAGTCAATGTTGCAGAAAGGCAAAGTGCGTGAAAATTTAACAAAGAAAATTTTTGGGACTTCCAATGGAAGAAGAAAGCGTGCATGGGATAGGGACTGTGAAATTGAGTTCTGGAAATATCGTTGCATGAGAGCTACAAAGCCTGAAAAGATTGAAACTTTAAAATCAGTTCTTGATCTACTAAGAAAAGGTTCAGATGGTCCAGAATCAAAGCAAGCTTCGGAATGTCAAACCAAGGATCCTATACTTTCCAGGTTGTATTTAGCAGATACATCTGTTTTCCCCCGGAAAGAGGATGTAAAACCTCTCTCAGTTCTTAAAACTGTTGCTAACTCTGAGAAAACTAAACAGGACAACCCATCAGAGAAAGTACCAAATCTATCTATTGATAACAATAGTATTAAAGCAACAGATGTAAACAGTCTCTTATCAAAGATCAGTTTTGTTTCATCTGAAAAAAAAGTAGACAAGAAGATTGTACATGGCCCAGTTGGTGATAATTCAACTTCTGGTAAAATACGTTTAAACAACCACTTAGAAAGGACACCAGTCTCGTCAGCTGGTGCCAAAACTGGCACAAAGGAGTTAGGCCTTAAATCTGGTAGCATGAAGAATGATAAAAGAAAATGGGCCTTGGAGGTCCTTGCAAGGAAAACAGCTACAACCAGCGGAAACACAGCAAATGGAAATCAGGAAGACAACGCAATTTTTAAAGGACAATATCCTTTACTTGTATGTAAATGATCTGATCTGACTAGTTTTATATGCAATTGCTTTATTTACCTTTGACATTGGTATCAGAAATTGTTTATGGCTGTTCACTGTTTATTCTTTCTGTTATTGTGAGTAGGCCCAACTGCCAATTGATATGAGACCAGCATTGGCACCTTCTCGCCACAATAAAATTCCTATATCAGTTAGGCAGGTATGCAGTGCCTTGCGTTTCAACCATTTGAAGTTGCACAAGTTAGATCAATGCATTTTTAATGAAGGCACCGATTCCTAGTGACATTGGGATCAGAAATCCCATTCCTTTGGAGGGTCATTCTTGTTTCCTCACTGTAGAACTAAAATTTATCATTTAGTTATCTTCTGTTTTCAAATTTTAATTAAAACATCTGATTGCCAGTGGTTTTCCGATAAATCCCATTCTTCTCTTTATACATGTTCCTTTGTAAGATCACGTTATGAGTCATATAATATAACCTGCAGTTTCCCACCAGAAAAAGTGATAGTATCTTAAACTTATTGAATAGTTGATTCTGCCATGGACAAAAGTCATGATTGACTGGTTGCCAGATTTCAGGGTTGAAACTAAAACTGGTGCATACCAATACAAGTTTAGAATAATTTAATTTTGTTCCTCTTTTGGCATGTTAATGGAGTTGAATCTTATTTAAGTAATGGCGCATGACTATTTTGAAAAGATCAATTCAAGCTGCTTTATTTGTGGATACGATTCTGATAGTTAGATTTCTTCTCTCTTAAACGTCGTTATTTTGTGCAGACACAGCTTTACCGCCTGACCGAGCGCTTATTGAAGAACACAAATCTGTCTGTGATTCGCAGAACTGGTATTACAGAATTAGCTGTTGCAGATGCAATTAATATTGAAAAAGAGGTTGCTGACAGATCAAACAGCAAGCTTGTCTACTTGAACCTTTGTTCACAGGAGCTCTTGCATCGCACAAATAACACAAAATCTTTTGTAGCCTCAGATACAAGTCCACCAGCCTCATCAGCAATGCTTACTGATCAACAATCGGAACTAAATACTGATGATCTTTCAGCTAACCCTGCAGTTGAAATTGCCTTGAAAAATGCTGGTCTGCTGTCTGACTCCCCACCTAGCAGTCCACATGAGAACAGAGAAACAAGTAATGGTGACATGTTGGGGCCCGATAATATACTTGAACTGGATTCGAATCCTGATCTGGATATTTATGGTGATTTTGAGTATGATTTGGAAGATGAAGATTATATTGGTGCTAGTGCTACACAGGTTTCAAAACCTAAACAAGAGCAAAATGAGTCAAAAGTGAAACTTGTTTTCTCCACTATGAACTTGAAAAAGTCAGATATCGCTTTGGATTGTGCTGCCTGTGAGGGGTCTGAGAGAAATGAAGTGCCAGGAGAGGCATCCTGCTCACCAAATTGTCAGAATGATGCAGTCCATAGGGATAGGGCTTCTGTTTCTCCTGAGCTCCTACCCTTTGAGAGTGCTGTTGAGCCACTTGACACAGAAGTTGAAGAATTATTATACGGCCCAGACAAAGAACCACTCATAAAAGAATTTCCAGCCGGTGAATCAAGACAGTTACATGGAGATGCCAAGACAGAAACTCTAAGCGTGGCCAATGACTACCATGATGATGTACAACATGCTTTGGATAATGCAGTAAAAGGTTCAGAACTGGGGAATGAGAATCTCACAGAAAAAGTTTCTGATACTACCATCACCGGCCAATCTTCTAATATATCTGAGGCCGGTGAAAGTATCCAACGGAAGGAAGAGAAATCTGATGTCACTGCTAAGCAGACTGACTCTGTAAATCTTATAACTAAAAAGGTATTGTAAAATTAATTTTCCCATCTAACTTACTTCTTTAGTTTTTTTTTTTTTTTTAAATAATGCAGTTTATCTATCATATTTGTTTCCTTCCATTTCTATATCTTCCTTTATAATTTTCATATTTCTGTAATAATGCTGGAACTTTTACAGGTAGAATCTTACATCAAGGAGCACATCAGACCACTGTGCAAGAGTGGTGTAATCACGGCTGACCAATACAGGTGGACTGTTACAAAAACAACTGAGAAGGTTATGAAGTATCATTGCAAAGCAAAGAATGCGAATTTTCTCATAAAGGAAGGTGAGAAAGTAAAGAAACTTGCGGAGCAGTATGCTGAAGCAGCCCAACAGAACAGAAAAAATTGATTCATACGGTATCATTTCATCCTCTACTAGTTTTTTCTTTAGTGTTTGCCCGTTATCGGCCTTTGTTTTATTGTGGTCCTATACTTGCTTCTTAAGAAACTAGCTTCATGGAGCAGCAGCAGTGGATATGATACGTCAGATTTAGTCTTCCCCTCGTCGTATATTTGAATTGAGCACACAATGGATATTTATGTTCAATGAAATTGATTTAAAATAATAATTTGGTTAAAATTGATTTTGAAATAAAGTGATTTGTGATGATTTTTTTTTTATCTGACACAGTTATTTAAAATTACTTTAATTCAAAATCTAATTTGAATAAAAATCAATTCTTCAACATGGGATTAAAAATACTGATATTTTCCTAAAATTGTGTGATTGATATTTTAACGTAATTTTGGATATTATAACGTGAATCTTAACACGTTTTTTACTCAGAATCTGAGTTACAGAGTTCATTTTCAAATATTAATGTTTGATTTGATTACTAATTGGGAATTCGGTTCCACTCCATTGTATTATCTGCTTCTGCACCATTTTTGTATAACAACGACTACTCTATCGAGTTCCCATACCTAGAATGTCACTTCTGCTTATTTCTTACATAAAGTCAATTATTAGAAAGTAATTTTATTTTTAAGAACGTTACTCATTTAAGTAATTTAAATATTTTGCAGTCATACGTGCAATTGGTAGGTACAAGGTAGCTATAATATAATTATAGAAATTTAAATGTAATATATCTTTAATTAGTTTAATCGTTATTTTATAATGCAAATATAATTAATTATTACTATATCTTTTCACATCTAATGCAAATATGTAGTACGTTTTTTTTTCTTCTATTTTAGTGTACAGGAGTGAGTTTCTTGATTTCGAACTATCCTTGAGTTGAGTGGGTCTTAAGCATAACATGACATTAATATTTTGTAAATATTTAATCTATTTTCAAAATATATTATAATGTGGCTAATGTTTCAGGCATAAAAAGATAGATAACATTCATCTTTTTCAATTATTTTAATCTGTACATGTCAAAGCTTACAAATGATCCAATATAGAACACGTTCATCAATCCAGAGCACCAGAATCAGTATCAATCCAGAGAGTACATTTGTCGATAAGATGAGCCCATAGGCGCAAAGATGTAGATCTGAACGGGAAGTTATAAGGGTTGCAATGCAAGTCTAAATGGAGGAAGAACAAAGGCACGAAGTAGAAGCCAAGAATATGAGAACGATTTGTCTTTAAATCGTAATATGAGAGGTTTCTTAGTGTTATATATATCAGCAATACAGTATGTTTGGATTGTCGTAATTTTTTGTGGACGTGCGCATTTTGTAAGTTGAAAGAGATGGGCGTCAATGTGTAATCAAAGAGTTGATTTCTAAGAAAAGTCAAAATACTCCTCCATGGGGTTTCGTTAGACAAATTCCATGTTGATTCAAAGTTTTTGGACTATTCGATCTTTAATTCCTAGCTCCTAAATAAACCACGAATCAACTTATTAGAAGTTAAAAATTAAATTTGACATTCAAAATAAAGCCATAAATTAAATTTGACATTCAAAATAAAGCCATAAAAAAAAAAATAGATCCGATGTTTGGAATAGAGCAATCCAAAAAGTTTTTTATGAAATATATGATCTACAAAATTATCAGAGTGAACAATTCATATTTGCAATGGGGTAAATTCTGAATTACTTATCAAGAAAAAAATACATATTTAGAAGTTGTAATTTTGAATAATATTTTTCAGTTTTAAATTGGGAAATTTTTAATTCATATTTTGATCTGAAGTGTAATTATGAAATTTAAATTTTACAATTTAGAATATTGTTTTTTCACTTTTCGATTGACAAGTTTAAAAGTTAGTTCTTTTTGCCAAAATGCATGTTTGGAAGTATGACAAACCCTTACAATGTGTGGGTGACATTAATTTTTGTGTATAGAAATACGAAATTATAACCACGAAATTTAAACAAAATTATAAACAAGAAATTTAAACAAAATTATAAACACGAAATTTAAAAGAAAAAAAGTGACATTACTTTCGTTTGAAAACTACGAAGAATTCCATAAAAATCTATATATAATTGATTATGTATAATATTATAATCGATTATTATATAAATGTAATATAATATTTAGAAACATAATCTAGAAAAATAGTCAATATATCTCTAAATATACAGAGATTTGATTAATAAATTGAATTTTTTAATAAGATCAATATTGTAATAATTATATTTATAAATAATTAATTAAAATTATTAAAATAATAGATAAAAAATAATTAATTTAAATTTTAATATATTATTATTTAAAGTGTAATGCTTTTATATATTTAAAATTATAATATATTTTTATTTTAGTTAAAAACCAATTTTAATTTTAATTTAATTTTTAAAAATTTACTTTTTATATTAAATTATTTTTTAAAAAAATAACTTATTTTCTAAACTATATTATATATACAACATAATTGATTATGCTATACATTGTAAATGATTATGTTCTCTGTTTCAGTATATTATGGATTATTTCTCATAAGCAATTACTTTCTAGATTCAAACCTTTAATTCCTGCTTATTTTGAAAGATAATTAATTATACATCTTCTACAATGAATTATCTAACTGGTACACCATTTCAAACACAACTGTGTATCTTCATTTTGATCACTTATCATTGTCCACCAACAATCATGCATGTAAGAATAGCAATAGCTGTTAAGGAAGCCTAAAAGGCAAGGACAATTCGACTTTTTCACCATAATTCAGAGAGAATATCTTGTTCCTCAAATTTTCATTTGTTTTTCTTCATACATGCCATATTCAAACAAGAGAAAACTTACTCTTCAAAACCATCTTTGTGTATTGAAATCACTTTAAAACAAAAATTTGAATATTGAAGAAGAAAAAAAAAAGTGATTATCTTATTCATACCTCTCACTACAAAAAAGAAATGAATATATATGCATTAAAAAAACACTGGAATTAATTATGAAATATTATGGTCAATATTTTTTAACTGATTTATTTTTATCTAAATAATCTGTCGTTTTTGTGTATTGCTTACCTTTTTAATACAAGCTTCTCATCCTCTTTTATCTGAACTACAAGTAGAGTGTTAGTAAAAGCTCTATCCGATTGGGTGAAAAACTCAAACCAAAACAGCACGAGTTGCAGATTGCCATTTTCCTTTCAATCTCATCTCCTTTCACTTGCATTTCTCAAGTTGCACAAAACCCTAATTCCATAAACCCTTTTCATGCATTCCTCAATCCATTTATGAATTCATCGGAACGATGAACATTCTCTCCTCGCCCCACTTTCACATCACCAAATCCCACTACCACCACCGGCATGGGCCACCGAAGCAAACTCCAAGGCCCGTTCCGACCCAGCTTCTTCGACGTAGGTCACCCACAGTGTTCTGCAATTCCTCCTCCGCTAGTGGCGAACCCGGTTCGGATGATTTCGTGAGCCGGGTTCTGAAAGAAAACCCGAGCCAACTGCAACCCAAGTACCTAATTGGCGACAAGTTATATACTTTGAAAGAAAAGGAGAGAATGGGGAAAGTATCAAATTTTGGTATTTTCGATGTGCTGAAGAGGTTGAACCCGACGAAGCCTCAGAGCAAGAGTGAGAGTGAGGTTTCGGGAGAGAGAAACTCTGTGTATTTACAAGACTTGCTTAAGGAGTATAGAGGGAAACTTTATGTTCCTGAGCAAATATTTGGCTCAGAGTTATCAGAGGAAGAAGACTTTGACAGGACTGTAAATGAGTTACCTAGAATGAGCATTGAGGATTTCAGGAAGGCTTTGAGTAAGGACAAAATCAGGTTGATAACTTCAAAAGGAGGAAAAGGAGGAGGAGCTAATAGGGATTTTGTGGTGGAGTTGAAGGAAATTCCTGGTGATAAAAGCTTGCACACAACCAAATGGTAGAAAATAATGGGATTATGCTGTTAGTTATGCAGCTTTTTTAAACTGTGCACTGCAGTGTTGTGACAGATTGTGATTGTGTGTGATTTTGCAGGGTTCTTAGGCTGGGTAAAGGGGAAGCTCGAACGGTTTTGGCCGACTACAATGGACCGCGATATGAAATAGAGAGGAGGCATGCTATGGTTGTTAATCCTTTTCTTGTTCACGCATGAATGATTTTCATGAGATTTAACTATTCATATAGCCCCTAGTCTCTATTGTAAGGTTTACTGCTGATTAGAGAAAACTATAAGTTTTAGTTCCTTCACTTGAACAAAAGTTATTTTCTGACCCCTGTTGTTAACTTTGCCGAAGACTTTCTGGCGATATAAACTGATACAAAAGAATTGGTGTAGGAACTAATGCTTATAATTTTCTCATATAGAGACTAAATAAAATAAGAACAACTATAGGGCGCAAATGTATATTTTAACCTTTTCCTTATGCTAGTTAGTGTTAGTGCTAAGAGGGGATGGTCAATTAACTTTATTTGTTTTACATTTCGTTGTCTTGTTTCTTAGTTATGTATGCTCTCTGACCTAGTTTGTTGTCAGACTCAGATTTGGCAAGATGCATGAATTAGATAGATACTTTTGTGGGTGATCATGGTGTCATTGTTCTCTTAACTATTAATTTATTTTGCTGCAGTCTTGGGTGGGGAAAACGCCAGAGTACCCTCATCCAGTTGCATCTTCCATATCTAGCAGAGTGATGGTTGAGCTTGCAGTGGTGTCAATATTCATGGGGATAGCAGCTACTCTTGTTGGCGGCTTCATTGCAATAGCATTGTTTACTGCCACCAGTTTTGTAGTTGTGGTGGCTTTCTATGTTGTGTGGCCTATAGCCAAGCCGTTCCTCAAGCTTTCTCTTGGTCTTGCACTAGCAATTTTGGAGAAGATTTGGGATAATGTTGTTGATTTTTTCAGTTATGGTGGCATTTTCTCTAAGATAACTGAGTTGTACAATTTTGGTGGAATATCTGCCAGCCTTGAGGTTTTGAAACCAATTATGATTGTAGTTTTGACTATGGTCCTTCTTGTCCGTTTCACTCTTTCAAGAAGGCCTAAAAACTTCAGGAAGTGGGTAGGTGACATAAGTGATCCACAAATTACGCATGAATCATTGAACCAATCTTGTTCTGTGGTTTTGTTTCATTAGTCTGCTCTAAGAGATTTTTCTTTGATACACAGGATCTGTGGCAGGGAATAGACTTCTCACGATCTAAAGCTGAAGCCCGAGTTGATGTGTGTTGAAACCTACATTTATTTTAGTCTCTATTCTTAAAAAACAAAAATTAATGTTATTTCTAGTTTTCTAGTCTTAATTTTTTTATGGTATTCACTTTTTCATATTTCTGTTTGGAAAAACATTGTTTCAGGGTTCAACAGGAGTCAAGTTTGGTGATGTGGCTGGAATTGATGAGGCAGTTGAGGAACTTCAAGAGGTTATCTTTTCTTCACATGTCTGGTTCTAATTATGGATGTGGAAATAAATTTCTTGTTTGCTGGTGCAGAAGCTGAAGCCTTTTGCTGTAAGACAACAATAAAAGAAGAGTTATAACAAAAATAAGTATATGAATGAAATTTTTTGTGGAAAATTTAGTATATTTTTCTCCATTATCTTTGTCTTAGACATCTTTTATCACTTTTACAAATATTATGAGTTGAAGTATTTTTCCTTGAGCATTAAAAGTTTCTTCACTCTTTGAACTTTTTTGCTTGCAATTTGCTTGCTTTTGTTGAAATTTTTAAAACATTTCAATTGAAATTAACATATTCCAAAAATTGTGAACACTTTTGTTGACAATATTTAGTTCTTTATCTTTTTTATGGGTTGGTGAAGATTGTTAATCAATGCAAAATGTTTCACCCCCTGTTTTAAATCTCACATCGGCTAGAGATATCATCAAATTATAATATATAAGTAGATATAAACCTTATCTTAGAGTCGGTGTTGTACAATTGAGTTAGACTTGAATTTACTTTTTAAGGTGATATCAAAGTTTATCCTAAAAAAAGTTTGTTAGGCCTATTGTGTTACTTTCTATGGAACCATCCATAAATATCTAATATCACACTCAAAATGTCTAGTCTTTAGTCTGAGGCGTGTGTTGAAGACTAATTGTAATATATAAGTAGGTGTAAACATCACTTTTCAAGTCAGTTTTGTAGGATTGAGTTAAGTCTAAATTTACTTTCTAAGAATACATAAGACCATGTGTAGTTTCAACTTGGTTTCCAATCTTTGTTGGCTGAATGATATACTAAAAGGCTATTATTTTATCATGTTAGAAGCATGGAAAGCTGGGCATTAATATCTGCCCTTTAGCTCATTGATTCTTCTAGACCAATAAAATATATCACTTTAACATTCTGGATGGCTCCACAAATATTTGGAGTTTTCGACTCGTTTATACTGCTTTGCCCAACTGCAAACAGCCCATAATGCATTTAATGCATAAGCAACTGCATTAAGAAGACGAGAGAGAAATTAGGCCTGTTATTTACGTTAATTATTAGACAGTTTTCATTTAACTATTTTGAATAATATAACTTTATCCTTCTCAGTAGTTTTGCTTAACTATTCCTTGTCATTAATATGCATCTCTCTTCTAATTTATTCTTATTTTTTTTCTGCATTATATTCTTGTGTCTTATTTTAATTGCCTGTGTAGTCTATTATATTGGATGAAAACTTATGAAAGTTATTTATGATTTTGTTTAGTTGGTGAGATATCTAAAGAACCCTGAGTTGTTTGATAAAATGGGGATCAAACCTCCGCATGGTGTTCTTCTTGAGGGTCCTCCTGGATGTGGAAAGGTCAGATACTTGTTCTCTAGTAATGTTTGATGTAAGATTCTGTCTCGTCTGGCAAATGTTTAAGTTTTGTCATGTTTTTGCAGACCTTGGTAGCCAAGGCTATAGCTGGTGAAGCTGGTGTTCCATTTTACCAAATGGCTGGATCAGAATTTGTGGAAGTTTTAGTTGGTGTTGGTTCTGCACGTATTAGGGATTTGTTTAAAAGAGCCAAGGTAATCCTACTTCTGTTTTTTTCTGATATTTTATTTTGAAATCACGTATCTGCTGCTAATTTACTCAGGTTCTTGAGTCCTGCTTTCATGTTCCTCCTCGTGATGTTAGGTGAACTTAATGTGCATGTCAATCATGAGGTGACAGGTTAAGGGTATTGATCACTTGGTGGAACAGTATATCTTCATGCTTTTTGCTTTGTTCAATAAATCTGTTGAACGTTTTCAAGGACTTTGGATACTTGTGACAATTTTCAATTGCTATGTCCTTTATATATTGTTCATTTGTTCACTAAAAGTTAGTAAGCTTTTATGTGTTTCATATCCTTGCTCTCTAAAGTAGAAATACTGTTAAGAAGAATGTCAAATAAGTTTACTTCTTGTGTTTTATTTGGTAAATTCATTATCTATTTTGGTTGTTGCAAAAAATGGGTAGATGCCTTGTGTCATGAGGAACCAATATATTGCTCAATATGAGATATGACTGAGTATAGAGCTTTTTCTCAGTTAAATTTTTAAAATACAGATATAGATTGTAGAAATTTCATGTTTCAATTGGGGAGCTAGTGATTGGTGGGTAATTAAATGTTTGTTTCTGTTTGCAGGTAAACAAACCGTCAGTTGTATTCATAGATGAAATTGATGCATTGGCAACTAAGTAAGGCTGTATGCATTTATGTTGAGTTTATAACTTGACAGATTGTATAAAGTTGTGGATTGTTTGTATGTCCATGGTATGTTCACTTATTTAATAGAGAGAATGGATTTAATTGTCCATTTATACAACTTAAGTCAAACGAAATGTCAATTTAGTAATTAGCAGGCCTAGAATCTCAACAGTCAATTGTGACTTGTGCAGACTTCCTGGTAAGTCTGTACAAGTGCATATTAAGTAATTATTAGTGGCACTATAATCCATTGGTTGGTCTAATCTTAGGTATTAATTCTCGCATATGCTGTTCTTACAAATAAGAATGCATAGGGGAAAACGCATTTGGTTTCTTCTGTTGTAATATTTTTAAGTCCATACTTACAGGCATTACCATAATACTTTTGGTACATACCATAATTATTGATGGGAACTTCGTGGAAGTTCTCTTTAGTTCATGACGGTTATTGGTTCTTTTTGGTCCTTAAATAATGGCATTTCTTTATGTGGAACTAGGGATCTTAGTTTTAGCTTTTTTAAGTGTTAAATAAGCACATTCTTATTGAGAAAAACATGTTTAAAAAATTTATAATGATTATTTACGTTTATTGAAAAAAAGAAGCCAAAACTTCAAAATTTCTCACTCAGTGCTTCTCTTAGAAACTAAGAATTGTAGTTTTTTAAAAACGAAAAATCAATTTTATCTTTTTTAATGCTTACACAGATAGATCTTACTATAAAAATAATTGCCATATTTGCGATGTTGCTTGGTTCCATCTGTCAGTTGACTTCTGGAGTCCCCTAAGCATGCACCTTATCTGATTGTGGAATCTATGCTTGATTGATTAGGCGACAAGGTATCTTCAAGGAGTCTTCAGATAACCTGTATAATGCAGCCACCCAGGAAAGGGAAACTACATTGAACCAATTGTTGATAGAGCTTGATGGTTTTGATACTGGAAAGGGTGTCATATTTCTAGCCGCCACAAATCGTAAGGATTTGTTAGATCCAGCACTTCTACGTCCGGGTCGCTTTGATCGCAAGGTTGCTTTCTTAAGCTGAGTTAGTAAATTTTTTTCTAACTTTTGGTTGGGTTCAGTGTAAAGTATTTTGTTTATGCGACAGACTAATTCAGAGAGAATAAGTATAAAGGTTTGCTTATTTCCTGTTTTCAAACTGTTTGCTGTTTTTAAAAGCTAATGAACAAGAAACTTTGTAACAAGTGCAGTTTTTTAAAGATTTAAAAAAAAAAAAATCTCTTTCATTTTTTAAATTAAAACAATAGAACATTTGAGTTGTTTTGATATTTTACTGTCAGTTTTCCATTGTTCATATTCCTCCGTGGAACTTTTATCTTCTTTCAGCACTTAAACTGTGTAAAACCTAGTTTTTTGAAAATGTTTGAAGGCAATTTTAAAATGCAAAATAAAAAACAAAATTAAACACACCCTAAACTCTTTTGGTTTTTGCTATTAAATATTTTATTTAAAACACAATCTTCTAGTGCAAACAATGGCTTACCTGTCCACTTTTATTAGTAGTTCTTCTAGTTTCAATGGTAGTATGCAGTTAATGTTTTGAATTTTTCTTCTGTAGATTAGGATTCGCCCCCCTGCTGCCAAAGGAAGGCATGATATCTTGAAAATCCATGCTAGCAAAGTAAAAATGTCAGAGTCCGTTGATTTATCGAGCTATGCACAGAACCTACCTGGTATGAACTCCTGTCTTACTTATTGAATTTTGCATTCTGATATCCGAACACACATCTTAATTTCAGGATGGTCTGGAGCAAGATTGGCACAATTGATCCAATTGGCCGCCCTTGTGGCTGTGAGGAAACGACACAACTCAATTCTTCAGTCAGATATGGATGATGCAGTTGACAGACTTACTATAGGACCTAAACGGATTGGAATAGACTTAGGTTACAAGGGACAATGTCGTAGAGCTACTACTGAAGTGGGAGTTGCATTAACTTCTCATCTGCTACGGCGATATGAGAATGCAATAGTTGAATGCTGTGATCGCATCTCAATAGTACCTCGTGGTCAGGTCCTTGTTCAGCTTCCTTCACTATATTATCCTCTACTATCTTCTTCAAGCACTCTGTCAATCTTTTCCAATTCTCTTGTTTGAGGTATTACCGGTACCATATCTGATGCAATCTGCAACAAAGGTTCGTTACTGTAAATGAGAGAATCTGGCAGAAAAGTATTAAAATTCAAGCATGTGCATTTTAAAGAACAAATGACTGTATAGAGTTAATTTGTGTTTAAAAGATGTGAGATCAAGGTGTTGGTAGGAAATGTAGCACTAGATAGTAAGAAAATTAGAAGGAATATCTGTATGGAGCCTATCTGAAGTACATGCTACTTTATTTTCATTTGTATAAGGCTACCATATCCTATCCATGAAACAATTCCTGTTTGGCTGGTAGGTTTTTACTTAAAAGGTTTTTAAGGCTGTTTGTTTCTATAATTTTAACTCACAAATGCCACTTCTTTCTGACAGTCATTATCTCAATTGGTATTTCATCGACTTGATGATGAATCATATATGTTTGAACGTAGACCTCAATTGCTTCATCGCCTTCAGGTATGTAAATGTACTCTTGAGTATATTGGTTTCCTTTTTCTTGTTCAAATTATTTGTTTGAGTTTGAGCCCTTGTTGAAGAACAGGTTCTGCTTGGAGGTAGAGCTGCTGAGGAGGTCATCTATGGTCGTGACACGTCAAAAGCCTCAATTGACTACCTTGCAGATGCATCCTGGCTTGCGCGCAAAATATTGACCATGTTAGCATGATTACTGTTTTTTTATACCTTCGTGTTTCTGCTTATTTTCTTGTGCTACACAAGCTCCTTTTCCCCTTCTCTACTTGCAGATGGAATTTGGAGAATCCAATGGTCATACATGGTGAACCACCACCATGGAGGAAGTCAGTTAAATTTGTCGGACCAAGGCTGGATTTTGAAGGGTCTCTTTATGATGACTACAACTTGATTGAACCACCACTAAACTTTAAGATGGATGATCAAGTTGCACAAAGGACTGAAGAGTTGATACGTGACATGTACCAGAAGACTGTGTCTCTCCTTAGGAGGCACCATGCAGCTTTACTTAAAACCATCAAGGTAACTTCGAGTGAGATCTTATATTAATTTTGTGAATTGTTATGACATTGAGCTCTATAACCAAAAGGTTAAAAAATAACTTTATGAGCACGGTTTATTTTGGTTACAGCATCTGCAAACATCTCAAGATAGCAGATATTATACCAGCTTAACACCACTTCAATGATTTAGAATTCTGTGCCTTGCTTTTGTGTGGCAGAGGATCACTTTTACCGCTTATGAATTGGCACTGCAGGTACTTCTTGATCAGGAGGAGATCAGGGGTGAGGAAATAGAGTTCATTTTAAACAAATACCCTCCACAAACCCCTTTATATCTTTTGGAGGAGGAATATGCTGCCAACCTTCCATTCCCTCAAGAACAAGTGCATGATTTGGAGTATGCCTTAAAAACTGAGTCAAACGAAGAAACCACGTGACTTCTTCCTCGATCCTTGTCTAAAACCAAGAATTTTTTCCTGGGTTCCTGGCCAGTCAGTGTTTCAGGTTTCATTCCTAAACACTTCTGCAAGATTCATTCCTAGGAAGGACATATATATATATATGCATGAAGGACTACTTCAAAGCTTACATTTTTCACTGAGAACAATGGTAAATGTATTTTGTTGAGCTATAAATTTTGACCATGCAATTTGTATGAAACGCGATTCATTATAACATGTTTTAGAGCCCTTTTCTGGCCATCTTCACAACGAAAATCTGAAATGCTTTGTCTTGAAAATTGACATAATTTACCATGTGCTGCTATGCTGCGGGGTATGTTTGCCCTGAAGAATATGAGAAGTTATAGAAATATCAATATTTTGTTTCTTAATTAAAAACAACAGTAAATTACATTCACATGTTTGTCTAAATGACAGCAAATTTCAAACTGAAAATTGCAATTTACACTTTTATTTACCTTTTTAAAAATATTTTCTATTTGTAGAGCTTTATAATATAGATTTGTTCAAAAAAGGTTAAAACAGATATTACTTAATTATTTGCTTAACATCGTTGATAATTACTTTTTTGGATTACTTATATTGTTAAATACATATACGTATAATATGGTTACAAATATTAAATATAAATTTAAAATAATAAGTTTAGTATCTTACCTCCTATAAGAATTAATTGATTTATTTATTCGAAAAAAAAGTTTATTATCTTCTTTTGTGTGTATTACATTTTTACCCATATCGACTATAATTTAATGATTTTTCATATGTATTAAAAATAATTATACCTTTATAATTAATTTACATTTTAGAAAAATAATCATTTTTTAGGCAGAGAAATAATGTATAAATTTGAAAAACACCAAATGGAAAGTTTCTCTCGCATCATTTTATATGTCATAATTTTTCTTACTATCATTATACAGTCCTATAAATTATTATTTTATTGTAATATTTTATTTATATTAATTATTATTATTTTAATATAATATTTTATTTAAAAAACAGATGTAAGAGAAAAAAAAGTTTTTTTTTTTCAAATTCATGATCGAATTCAGTTAATCTAATAACAAGTTATCAACGAATATTTTTCTAAAGGGTTCTACACCTTTTTTACAGTGTAACTTCTTTTATATATATATATATATTTGTCTTTCCAATATATTTATTAATACTATTCAATAAAATTATATAAAAAGTATAAATAATATTTTAGTATAAAATTAGTTTATAATTAATCTAAATAATTTATTATAAAATATAAACATATTTTTATTGAATACACTAATAATGATATATTGCATTTTCATTTAAAGTTATAGCAGCCAATGGATATAGTTCAGTTACTGGATTCCTATGCATGAATTGTTAGTAAATTCAGATTTGTGTTCCATTTATTGAATCAAAAATTAATAGTAGGAAGACTTAAATTGCCAAATTAATATAAAACTCAAGCGTATAATATTTTATAATTTTAGATGATGAAAATATTTATTTTATATATTTTTAAAATTTAAAAAAATATTAAGCTTGTGTATCGCTGCAAAATTAAAAATAATATTATAAATCTCGTGAAATTGTAAATTAAAATGTTGTGTATCACTGTAAATTAAAATATTGTCGTAACTTCCAATTTTATTAATAATAATAATTTATTATGTATAACGTTGTCATGTTACATCTATATTTATATAATGAGTTACAAATTAATTTTTAACCTTTAGAGTCTGATAAATGATTTGCAGGTTTGGACTTTTTCTATAAGTTTTTCATCAGTTTCAAAATATAAATGCGTATCAATCATAATAACTACAAAAAGCAAACGATCATCATCGGCTTGCATCAAGTTTGACATTGTATTAAGTTTAGAAATACTACTTTTGATATTTTTAAAAATATGAATATATATATATATATATATATATATATATATATATATATATATATATATATATTTGGTTCGAGGAAAAATGTGAAGGAAAGAAAAGTTTATCTCTCAAAATAAAATTACAAAAATTTATTTCTTTTAATTTTGTTTTCAATCCAAATTTTGATTTTTTTTTCTCTTCCTCTTTCACTGATCCAGATGCATATAGGATAAAATATAGATAAATTTTTACAAGTATTATCTGTGTTCTTTAATAAAATTCGAGTTTCATATTAATATTCTGTATAATTTTTTTATTTTAAATTTCTTATGTTTTATTTTTTTGGTGATTCCTCGTATTCTAATTAAAATGGAATTTTGATATAAGCCAAAACAACATAAGATTTCGAGGAAAGCATCTGGAAAATTCATTCTCCAAGATATAGACGCTGAAGTTGGAGCAATGTTCTTATGTTAGTCTTTACTCCATTGAACAAATTTAACTCAAGTGTTCAGATTTCAAGAATAAATCATGAATAATTATTTATTGTTTGACTCGTAGTATATAAGTGTTGAAAAACAAATTTTGAGGTACAAGGTAGAGAGAGATGAGTGTCTAGTAAATATTACTGTCTAAAAGAAAAATATGAAATTCTAACATTAGTTAATATAATTTAAGATTATTTGTATGTTAATGACTTCAGTAATGCACTTTAAAATTAAAGTCATTTTAGTTGTAAAAGTAACGAGACAAGATTTTAACTTACTTTTTTATGGATCTTACTATATCAACTATATCACATAATTGTTAAGACATCAAAGTAATTTCTTTCCCATACAAAAATGTTAAATTGTTAAATGACTTTACTTTAATATTTTTTTTCCTAAACTCGTTGGTATAAGAATGATGATGTGGTGATGTTTAATAGTACCTACAAGTTTGCTATATTGTGTTTAATGTTACATTAATGGTGATGTCTCCATTAACAGTTTTGCAAGTATACCATTATGGTCTCTTACTAACTTCTTCAGGTTTAGATTTTCTCACATTGTATTTAATGTTACATTAATAGTAATGTCTCTATTAGTATTCTTACAAGTCTATGATTGTGGTCCACTACTAACCTCTTTAGGTTTGTGTTTTCAAGTATGATTCCTAATCAAGTATCTTTATATCAACCATACCTAATAAAGTTATATGAAAACCCTGGTACATAATTTGGTAATAATAATCGTTACTTTATACTTTTCCAACCACCAATTGAATAAGATAATTTTTCATACAATATACACGTAAATTTCATACAGTTGAATAAGTTTATTCTCTAGAACAATCACTGGTGCAATTAAAAAAATAATCATTATTTTAATGGTGTTGATTTCTAATTATTTTATTCATGTTCTACTTCATCATTCCATGTATAGAAAACAAAGATTGCATCATAATAGTTTAAAATGAATTATCCATTGTTCTTAAGTAAGTTACATTTTTTTTTTCCTCTTCACAAGAAGTCAACCTCCATATAAATATTATTCCACTCAATTTTTGCTTAATATAATGCAATGCTAACGTTTGATTTTTTTCCTACATTAGTTGGTTTTTAACTTAATGTTGCATTAATGTTGGTATTTCCACCATTAATTTGACTATTCAATGTTTGTGGTCCAAGATTAATCTCTTTCGGCTTAGATTTTGGAGTCCAATTTATGTTCAAATGTGATAAAAAAAAACCATGTGTTTTTCCACTACCAATTGAGTAAAATGATATGCTCAAATATATATATATATTATATATATATATCCATTATTACAAAAGTTGCAAGTAAAAAAAATATTTTATCATAATAAATTTAATTTAATATTGTTGATAGTTGATGGTTTTCTTTCGCGTTCCACCAGGGTATTCCATTTATCCAAAATAAATTATATATCATATATGCTTGAAATAAATTTACGTTTGCCTTTATTTCTTTATATTATTTGCACTCTTTGATTTATATTTTTCCTACTAATTTCATAACCTCGACGTAAAATTTATTCCACCATTTTTTTCTTGATAAAATGCAAGTGATAATGTTTTTAATCCTGTTCTCCAATTTGTTGATATTGAATTTAATATTGTATTAATAGTGCGGTGTTGGCTAGAAATTAAGTTAATTTATGTTTGTGGTCCATCAATATGTGTGAAAATGTGAAAGATATCTTCTTTGTTTAGAATTTCTTTAGCAATATAGTTGATAAGTTTGTACTTATAACTAACTTTTTAATTTAAAGATGTTTGATGAAAATAATTGATAAAATTAAATGGTATAAAAGTATATAGTTATATAAATTTTATTATATAAATATTTTTTTATTTTTAAGATATAAATAAATTTATTTATCAATTTAAACTACTCTTGCATTAATATAAATTTTATATAATATATGTAATAAAACTCAGTTATTATTTCAATATGTAATGTTAAATTTTGATCTTGTTTTATTTAAACTACATAAGAAATTAAAAGGTAATCAAATAAATATTAAAAGTAGTGCAGTGGTTAATTGTTTCTATAAAATTTAAAATATATGATAATAAGTAAAAAGCAATTAAAAAAATTATAAGAAAATATATCAAAATGATAAAAAGTTTAATAAATTACAAGATATAAGTAAATTAAAATAACTTGTAGTTTATAAGCCATAAATTTCTCATATAAATTAGTTTGAGTAACTTATGAAACATTTTTCTAGTTAATAAACTGCTGAAATAAATTAAAATTGATTTATTAATATTATCAAGTACATTATTAATTTGAAACCAATAATTATTATGTTACACTTCACTAATATATGTTGAATATGATCAAATTCTACCAAGTTATCTCCTTTCCACACTAAATGTTATGAATAGGTCAAACAAAATTGTAAATTAAATTTTTCATCAAAATAAATTAAATTTAAATCAGGCAACCCTATCTAAATTGTGATTTCCTCCATTCTTGGAAAACATTATTAATTAAAGAAACAACATTTAATAGTATATAAGAATTATATTTTATAGGTATCATAATTTCCGCCGGATAAAAAATTTCTGTTGTGCCCAATACTCCCTCATTGTCTTTGCATAGTTTGAAATTTTCACTTCTATTTTTCGCTTTCACGAATGACAAACAACACAAAAAATTGAATTAAAAAAAAAATATGTGAACTAGACAATAAATCAAATCTTCTTATTCTATATTTTAAATCATATTTTACTAAATTTCAAATATTTTTGTCCAAATATCGAATACATAAAATCTCTTAAAAAATATAAAACATGGACTGATTTTGATGGTTAAAATAAAGTGTAAGATGAGAGATACATAGATTTAATTTTGTTGACAGGTCTCACTAAAAGAACCTGTGGAACAATAACATGTATCAATAAAAGCTTCACATGCATGAAAAAGAAAACACAAGTGAGCTAAAAAACCAATGCACAGGAATTGAATTTCATTGCAGGAACCTCTCTCAAATGACCTATAAGCATGCATATATTAAAAAAAGTGGTCCTATTAGTAATAAATGAAAATGAAATTATAATTGAAACTAATTTGATTGAATTGGTAGAGCAATGAGGAGAGCACACAGCAACAGAGGTTGGGTCCTTCTCTCTGTGAGCCTCTGGTTGGTGCTTCCAAGCAACGAGTCAGTGAGTGAGTGAGTCAGTCCGAGTCAGTGTAACGGTTCTCTCTGGCTCACGGGTTTCGCTCTCTCTTCCAACCAAACCTTGTTGCTTCTGTCTTCAAATCCTCCAAACTTAACTAGGGTTTGGAATTGGGAACGGAACTCAAGGTCGTAACTCTCTACAAAAACACCAACGAAAAGGACTATATATATTAACACTTCAATTAGGGTTTTGATGGTCTTCAAATGCACAGTTTTGATGACTTATGAATGGAGATTTTCTCTGTCTTTTCGGAACCCACCTTCGTCGCCGTTGCAGTGACCGCTCTTTGTTTTCTCTTGGCGCTCTTCTCTCTCCTCCGATCGTTCTCGCTTCCCCGGAGATTCACTCCGCGGAGGAAGCACCACTGCGATTGCGCCTCCGATTCTGCCTCCGTGGCCGCCGCGGGCGCCGTGCCCTACCTTAACGGCGCCGCCGAAATGCTCGAGCCAGGTCCCGTTCCGGCGCCGGTGGCCTTGGCGGAGCGGCTGACGGGGTCCTCCATGATGGAGGAGCTGGTTCCGGAGATTACGACGCACGCGCTCAGTTACTTGGATTATCCCAGTCTTTGTCGTCTCTCCATGACCAATTCTTTGATGCGAAAGGCCGCGAATGATGATAACGCTTGGAAGGCCTTGTATCACAAGGTGAATTACTGAATTCTTGTTCTTGTTCTGTTCTTGTTCGATTCTTGTTCGTTTTTTATCTTATGCTAAGTTGTAAATAATGTTAGGATTTTCTAGTTCTTTTAGGCTTTGTACTGTTTTTTAAGAGTAATTATAAATGGTGCTGCAGAGTTTTTTACTGATTTGTTTAAAATGCTTTGGGGCATTTTATTGGTGTTGCTTGCCCTTTTGGCCTTAGTTGCATGTTTCGTATTTGTTATTGGAGGAGAAGTTTGAGTTGAATCATGTTAGGAGTTCTCTTTCCGAGAATTGTATGCAAAGCAAAGTTACCAATTGTGGATGGCAGAATATGGTGAAATGCCAAAATTCCACCATACCAACATTCCATTTTGGGCCTAATGTGCCACCATAGTTGGCGTCCCTTCACGCATTGCCTGAGAGGAGGGTTTGAGGAAACGACACACGTTTTAGACTATAACTGTTATTTACAACATGCATGCAAAGCTTTAAGACTTCCTAGAAAACAGGGTGGTGGCACTAGAACGATTATTTAACAACACGGATGCAAAGCTTTAGGGCTTCGTGGAAAACAAGAAGGCAGCAACACTATAATGGTTATTTAATAACGTTTATGCAAAGCTTTAAGGCTTCCTAGAAAACAAGTAGGTGGTGGCACTACAACAGTTATCTAACAACTTCAGTGCAAAATTGTAAGGCTTCCTAGAAATCAAGAAGGTGGCGACGCTAAAACAGTTATTTAACAACATAGATGAAAAGCTTTAAGGCCTCCTAGAAAACAAGGAGTTAGCACTATAACGGTTTTAAATACAGGCATGCAAAACTTTAAGGTTTCCTAGAAAACAAGAAGGTGGTGGTACTATTAGGGTTATTTAATAACATGGACGCAAAGCTTTAAGGCTTCCTAGGAAACAAGGCAGCAGCACAATAACGGTTATCTAGGAACATTGATGCAAATCTTTAATGCCTACTAGAAAACAAGTAGGTGGTGGTGCTACAATGGTTATCTAACAACACATGGATGCAAAATTTTAAGGCTTCCAAGAAACCAAGAAGATGGTGGCACTAAAACTGTTATTTAACACATTGATGCAAAACATTAAGGCTTCCTAGAAAACAAGAAGGTCCATTAAGGTTAGTGCAGTCATAGATCTGTGTGGAACAATTCCTAGATGGAAGAAATTATTGTTGTTAGAGATTTCACATCAAACCTCACCTTACAAGTTGGTTTTGTAAGGTTGAGTTGGGCTTAAAGTCCACTTCTTAAAAATTGTTATGTAATTAAAGATGCTTTTAATGTCCGGTTGGACATGCAAAGAAATGGTTTTACCTATCTTGTCAATGTTTTAGATGAGGTGGCTAGTGGATTAGTCCATTGCAATGCTGTTAAAGTAGTCATTATACTATGTGTTGCAAAATTCCTTGCATCCACAATTGAATTGATAAAATCATTCCATGATATGGGCTTTCATGGTTGTGGCTTTGGTCCTGCATCCTCTTGTCATATCTGGAAATTGGAACTTTTCTAGAGGGAATACACCAGAGAGATTTAACACTAACTAGTTATGAGACAACCATGTAAAAAATCATGACACCACTTCAAACCCAAAATCTTAAAGACAATTTTATTGTGATTATTTTTTCTAATATATTGTTCAACTTTATCATTTATATTTAATGTGGGACTTTTAACCATATTTTAATTCTTAATAGTCTTTCCCTCAAGTAGAAGTCCCTTCTACATTGCTACACTTCCCTTGAAATAGTAAAACCCTAACTGCTGTTGGCTTCTGAGAACGTCACCAAGACAAATCATTTTTTCTAATACTATTGTTGGTTGGGATTTTTCCAAGGGAATACTAGGGAGATTTAACACCAATTATGAGTTAATCATACAAGAGATTGTGATGCCACTTCCAACCTAAAACTTTAAGATGATGCATTTGTGGGTCTTTTTCATTGTGTGTTTTGTACTACTTTCTCATTTTTACTCAATGAGACATTCAATTCCTACTTAGCTTCCTAACAAGTTGAACTTTTGAGTTAATACTATGCCAACCTGGTGCGTTTAATTTTTGTCTGCATACTACACAATTTTCTATGCCTAGATAATTGATATATATCTTAATTTTCTATTCCTTCATTTATCTAAATCATTCTCCCTTTAAATTTTGGGGTATATCTGGAGAGAGAAATGGATTTGTCCGTAACATTGTGTGTTACTTCTTTATCTGAGTAGACTGCTACTAACAATCGTCCAAATAAGTTCTGTTTCTTCTCTTCTATGCCGAGTTTTAAAATGAAGTAAAGATAAAATAATGCAGGGGAAATGATTATGTTGTAAATCTTAAAGGCGTAAATTAAATTGACATGAACAATAAGTATGCTTTAATTTGTCCTATCTGAGAATATGTGTGATTACTTTCATTGGATGCTTTAGTGTAGTCCATCATTCTGATTTTCTTCTACGTATCTTCAGTTATAACCTTTCTGAATTTGTGTTTTAGGACTTCACATTGGAACAAGATAGTATCACACCCACTAACGGGTGGAAGGCGTACTATGCTGCAACAAGAGCAATTGTGAATATTAATACAGAATTCTTCAATATTGTAAGAGATAAGTCTCTTCCAGCAATGAGTCGTTTTTGGCTGAATGCAGATTATGTGAAGTGCATTCATGCCTCAGGAGAACTCTTTTCCGGGTATGATTTTGCTTCTATCCAATTTGCAAGAATATTTCCGTTTTGGACTTGCTGTCATATTGATTTTATCTAGTTTTTGTGATAATTGAAAAGATTGTTTATCTGTTACAAATGGTATATATCAAACTACAGCCAGAAGCTCATGGACGGTTATATTTGTCATAGGTCACTGAATTTCATTTTTAATGATAATAATTTAAATCTGGACGGTGGTATCATATTTAGATCGGAAAATGAGAGGATTATTATGTTATGCCTTCGCAAAATTTTACTCCTTAGCACTTATTTTTGGGGATAAGTGCTGCAGAGATCTAATGTGGCAATATTGTAGTGCAAATTCCTGTTACTGTTCTTTTAGCTGGGATACTTTGACTGGATCCTCGAGGAATACTAGTTTTAGGAATACAGGTTTTCGTATTACTGTAGAGCTCGATAATCCAGATATACATGCATTTTGAACAAAAATAGGATCTTTTATCCTTACGAATAAGTCTTGTTCATTCCATATATAATTCTTTCAGAAGTTCTTGCAAGCCTGGGATATTATGTACCCTTTTTTTTTTTTTTTTTTTCATTTTTCCTTTTTTTTTTTTTTATTTTTTTTT